>LFFM01000583.1_pt1 | contig 25771 bp, 31 predicted proteins | sample 643131 | NCBI WGS metagenome assembly LFFM01 (sample SAMN03777445, study PRJNA286221) | soda lake metagenome | biome: soda lake; feature: Kulunda steppe; material: water; isolation source: sample Tc-Br brine of Tanatar trona crystallizer | place: Russia: Kulunda steppe | collected 2011-07
GTCGAGCACGGTCGTTCGAGGGACGGCGACGCCGTCTCTTGTGATGAGGAAAACTCCGGAACGGAGTTTCCGAACCGCTCCACCGATGGGAGAGATCTCCTCGTTACGATCGGCGAGTTGGCGGACGGGTTTTACGTGGCCGACGACGGTCCCGGGATCCCCGCCGAAAACCGCGAGGACGTCTTCGATCTCGGCTACTCAACGAACGCGGACGGAACGGGGTTCGGCCTCAGCATCGTCGAGCGGATCGTCGACGCCCACGGCTGGGAGATAGCGGTCACGGAAAGCGCCGACGGCGGGGCTCGCTTCGAGATCACCGGCGTCGAGTTCGACGACCGGTAGCCGGGTCTCGACCGGCGCCGAACCCGTCGACCGACGCGACGAACGAACCGTGGAGTGTCCGAACGATCGACCGCGAGCGCAGCGTTTTATACGCCCCCTCCAGAGAGAACACGTAGGAAGCGTATGGATCGACTCTACATACTGCCGGTCGGGCACCGACAGCCGGATCGGACGTCGAAACCCCCGAAAGTCCGATGATCGGGCCCGCCCAACTGCTGGAGTTGCTGCTCAACGGGCTGACGATCGGGGTCGTCTACGTCCTCGTGGCCGCCGGCCTCTCTATCGTCTTCGGCGTGATGGACGTTCTCAACGTCTCCCACGGCGAGCTGTTGGCGCTCGGCGGGTACTTCGCGTTCTCACTCGTCGCCTGGGGCGGGGAAGCCGGGTTCTGGCTCGCCTTGCTCGTCGTCCCGCTTTTGGTCGGCGCGATCGGGGCCGGTATCGAGCGGCTGACGATCCGTCGAGTGTACGGGCGCGGCCATCTGGCGCATATCCTGCTCACGTTCGGTCTCCTGTTGGTGTTGTACGACCTCCGACGACAGCTCTGGGGGGACGAGCCCCGGTTTCTGTCATCGCCCGGACTGATGGATCAGCCGCTCGTCGTCTTGGGGTTCTCCTACTCGATGTACAACTACTTCATGATCCTCGCCGGGGGGCTACTCGCCCTTCTCACGTGGGGGCTCCTTCGGTACACCCGGTACGGGCTGATCGTTCGGGCCGGCTCCGAGGACCGACCGATGGTTCGAAATCTCGGGATCGATATCGACAGCTACTACACGCGGGTGTTCGGTTTCGGCGCGGCGCTCGCGGCCTTCGGGGGGATCGTCCTCGGCGGCTATCAGAGCCTCAACCCCGAGATGGGGAACGCGGTCATCATCCCGGCGTTCGTCATCGTCGTGTTGGGCGGTCTCGGAAGCTTCCGCGGCGCCGTCGTCGGCGGGCTCTTCGTCGGGCTCGTCCAGAGTTTCGTCGGTACGTATCTCCCCGTCTTCCAGGGGATGGTTATCTTCCTGCTCATGATCGCCGTCCTGCTCGTTCGACCGCAGGGACTGTTCGGCGGCGGGGGAGACGGAATCGGAGCGGGTGGCTCCGATCCGAGCGCGTTCGTCAGCGGGACGAACAGTTCGTTCCTCGGGGAGCGACTTCGGGGTCGGCTCGGGATCGGCGTCGTGATCGCGCTGGCGCTCGTTCCGGTTTTCGAGGGCGTCCTCTACTCGGGATTCGTCGTCTCGCTTCTGATCACCGTGTTGATCTGGGCGCTGTTCGCGATGAGCCTCGACATCATCTTGGGGTACACCGGGTTGATCTCGCTCGGGCATACGCTGTTTTACGGGCTCGGCGCGTACGTGCTCCTCTTGGTGTTGATCCATCTCACCCCGTCGGCGCCGATCGCGCTGGCGCTCGCCGTCGGCGCCGCCGTGCTCGTCTCGTGGATCGTCGCCCGGATCGCGATCCGCGTTTCGGGGGTGTACTTCGTGATGATCACGCTGGCGTTCGCGGAGGTCGTCCACCGGGCGAGTCTCCGACTCGAGATCACCGGCGGGAGCAACGGTCTGTTCGGTGCGCCGGAGCCGCTTTACGGGTTCGGTGACGTCGGGATCCGGTTCAGCGAGGTCATCGTCGGCATCGAGCCGATCGCTTTCACCGGCGACGCGCTGTTCTACTATCTGTTGCTCGGGACGGTCGTCGGCGCGTACCTCCTCGTGCGGCGGGTCATGACCTCGCCGTTCGGAACGGTGCTGCAGTCGGTCCGGGAGAACGAACTCCGGGCCCGGTTCGTCGGCTATCGGGTGCAGTCGTTCAAGCGGCAGGCGTTCGTGCTCAGCGGGACTCTCGCCGGACTCTCCGGGGCGCTGTTCGGGCTGTACACCGGCTTCGCCTCCCCGTCGCTTCTCCACTGGATCAACAGCGGCGAGGTCATCGTCATGGCGATCCTCGGCGGCTCGGGGACGCTGTACGGGCCGATGGTCGGCGCGGCGGTGTTCACGCTCTTCGAGGAGTACCTGTCGGCGCTGGTGCCGTGGTGGCGGCTGATACTCGGTGTCGTGTTCATCCTCGTGGTGCTTTTCCTCCCGAAGGGGCTGATATCGCTGCCGATGAAACTCTCCGAGGCGATCGACCGTCGGAGGGGCGGATCCGACGGGAACGCCTCCCGGCCGGAGGTGAAGCCCGATGAGTGACCGGACGGAGGGGACACCCGCCCTCCGAACCGACGGGCTCACGAAGCGCTTCGAGGAGTTGACCGCCGTCGACGGCGTCAGCCTGACGGTCCCCGAGGGCGAGTTCCGAAGCGTGATCGGGCCGAACGGGGCCGGGAAGACGACCCTGTTTCATCTGATAAGCGGCGCGATGGCGCCCACGTCCGGCTCGGTCTCGCTCCGCGAGGAAGCGATTACGACCCGTTCGCCCGCCGAGCGAGTCTCCCGGGGGCTCGCCAGATCGTTTCAGCTGACGACGGTGTTCGACGGCCTCTCCGTGCGCGAAAACGTTCGGTTGTCGGTCCAGGCGGGGGCCTACGGGGAGCTGTCCGTCCGAAAGCGACTCTTGGCCGATCCCGAGGGGATCGAACCGATCGTGCGCCGCACCGAATCCGTCCTCGAACGGATCGGGCTCGAGGGGCTCGCCGCCACCCGGGCGAGCGATCTCGCGTACGGCGACCGCCGGCGCCTCGAACTCGGGCTCGTGTTGGCGACGGACCCGGATGTCGTCTTGCTCGACGAGCCGACCGCAGGCATGAGCGGCGAGGAGACCCGAGCCACGATCGAACTGATCGAGGACGTACTGGCGGATCGGACGCTCTTGCTCGTCGAACACGACATCGACCTGGTGATGCGGATCTCCGATCGGATCACCGTTCTCAACGATGGGAGCGTCCTGGCGACCGGAACGCCAGGTACCATCGCGAACGACGACCGGGTTCAAGAGGCCTATCTCGGGGGGTACGATCCGTGACGGAACGCCGACTCGAGGAGCCGCTGTTGCGCCTCGAAAAGGTGACGGCCGGCTACGGGAAGACGACCGTTCTGAACGAACTCTCCTTCGAGGTCGGAAACGGGGAGATCGTCGGACTCGTCGGCCGCAACGGGGCCGGGAAGACGACGACGCTGCGGGCGATCATGGGATCCGTTTCCCCCCGGTCGGGGACGATCGTCTTCGACGGCCGAGAGATAAGCGGCACGGAACCCGAGGGAACCGCCTCTCGCGGGATCGCCCTGGTCCCCGAAGAGCGTCGGATCTTCCAGAACCTCACGGTCCGGGAGAACCTCCGGCTGGCGGCGCTTGGTTCGGGGGCGGATCCGGACGCTGTCGGGGAGACCCTCGCGACGTTCGAGAACCTGCAAGGCCGCGGCGACGCCTCCGGGATGGGTCTCAGCGGCGGCGAACAGCAGATGCTCGCGATCGCCAGGGCGATGGTCGGAGACGCGAAACTGCTGTTGCTCGATGAACCGACCGAGGGGCTCGCACCGGGGATCGTCGACCAGGTCGTCGAAATCATCGAGGACCTCCGGGAGCGCGGACGGACCGTGCTTTTGATCGAACAGAACGTCCACGTCGCCCTCGACGTCTGCGATTTCATCTATCTCGTCGAAAACGGACGGGTCGCACACGCTGCTCCGAGCGCCGAGCTCCGCGAAAACGAGGCGGTACTCGAGGAATATCTGGGCGTTTCGACGTAACGGTTACCGTCCCGAGGATTTCGTTCAGGCCGTCCGTTCGATCGGGTCGGGTTCGACTCCCTCCCCGTCGTGCATCTCGAGGAAGCGCTTGATGACCTGCTCTTCGGCTCGATGGAGCGTCTCGCTACAGGTCGATTTGGCGACGCCGAGCGCGTCGGCCAGTTCCTCTTGAGTACACTCCCGGGGAGTGTCGTAATAGCCGTGTTCGGCCGCCATCCGCAGGACGTCCCACTGGTGGTCGGTCAGCAGCTGTTCGGATCCGACCTCCTGATAGATCGAATCGACCCTGAACGGGATTCCGAGTTCGTCCAACCGCTCGACGAGCATCGACAGCCGGCTTCTCGAGGCAGTCACCTCCCAGACGACCTCTCCATCCTCGATGCAGAAGGGCATCTCCAGCGGCACGCCCGCCTGCTGGATCGGCTCGAGGAGCAGCGGTTCGGACGTCTCGAGTTGGACGAGCGTCTCGTCGGTGTCGTCGCTCAATATTTCGAGCGTCGAGACGCTGTCGTACGCCCGCATCTCCTCGATAACCGCCTCGGAATCGGAGGCGGAGAGCTCGACGAGGGCGACGCCCGACGCCTCGTTTCGAACGGCAGCGAGGACGCGGAGCCGGACGTCCGGGAGCGTCCGGGAGAGTTCGCCGATCCAGACGAACTCGGGGACCGTCAGGGTGAGAGTCGCTCGCGGCATCGCTTTAGATCACCCGGTTCCGCCCGTCGAACTCACGAGGGAAAACCGGCCGTTCCGGCCTCGGGGCGGACGACAGTCGCTCATGTCCCGGACGGGTCGATCCCTTCTGGACGGAATTCCCGTTCATGTTCGGGTGAACGGGTAGTATATATAAAATCATCTCTGTAATTCCCACGTTGTTGTACTGCGTCTTGGGCAATCGATCTCGGGCGGACGACTCCCGTGTCTGATCCCAGCGTCCGACCGTTCCAGGTGTGGGCTCGGCGTCGGTGAGCGAGCTTCCGGAGTTCCCTCCGCCGATCGGCGAAAACGGTGGCGCCGAGAACAGCGGCCAGTTACCGGACGGAGACGGAGAGACGGTTCAACACCGCATCGAGCTGGTTCAAAAAGGATCGGTGAGCGGAGCGTTTCGCCGACAGTCAGACCGTGATGACCCCGGCATCGGAATCGTCTGTGTCGGCCAAGCGGTAACTCGATTTCCGAGCGTCCATCAGGTAGATGGACTCTTCGACGACGTCGACGGCCTCGAGTTTCCGAAGCGCGTGGCGGACGGTCCGCTGGGGGAGCAGCGAGGCATCGGCCAGCTGTGACTGGGTCATCGGACCCTCGTACTGGAGTGTTTTATAAACGAGTTTCGCGCTCGGGGGAAGCGAGCCGACTACGGACTCGGTCTCTGGCATACCCCGATCGAGGAACCGCAGGTCATTAACCGTCGGTCGGATCGGTTATTGCCGCACAATACCGCGATAAGTATATATACCATGCTCGAGCGTCACTGCTCATCCAGCAGGCCCAGATCCGACGCCACGTAGTCGGCCAGTTGGTCGAAGACGTCCGGGTCGACCGAGGCCACCGACTGTCCGTCGTGTAGCTCCTCGTTGTGTCGGGCCACCGTCTCTTCGACCTCCGGGAAAGGGATCCGAGTCCGCGTGTCACACGCGGGACAGACGATCGGGATCTCTGGGGCGTTTTCGCTCATACCGCGTGCGTTCGGTTCCGACGGATAAAATCGGCCCGGTTCGACGATCACCCGAACGTCGCGGCCGGAAGCGCCGAGAGCGCCTCCGTGAGTTCGCGCGTATCGGGCAACACGTACAGCTGCACCTCGGCCTTCCGGTTGTGGATCTCGATCGATGTATCGATCGTGAACGCGTACTCCTGTTGTTCCGGAAGCCGGGTTTGAACCGATCGGATGACGTTCGTTCCCGAGTCTCTGAGGAACTCCGGCGGCGAATGCTCGATAGTGGTCTCTAAGCTGTTCGCCCAACTGTCGATGAACCCGCTCGTGATGATGTTGCCGAGTTCCTTTATCGCCGCCTCGGTCATGTCGCCGTCACCGGGACCGACGCCGCCGGGCGTCATCGCGTCGGCGATGCGCCGGGCGGACTCCTCGCTGAACATGGCGAGGAAAAAGCCGCTCGGGAGCCCGCTCAACTCGAAGACGACGCTCACGTACGTATCCGATCCGACCTCGGCGGAGATATCCGAAAACGAGAGGAACCGGAGCTGGCTGACGTCGACGTCCGTTCGGAGTCCGGTGAGCTGGGCGATCTGTTCGGAGGCGTGGGTCGCGCTTCGCCCGGCGAAGCCGTTGAAGACGGTGAGCTTCTCGGCCGGGACGGCGAGGCCGTCCGGGCGCCCCTCGAGGAGTTCGACGAACTCGCTGTACTCTGGGATCAGATAGATCGGCACCGAAAGTCGGCTTTCGACGGCCTCGAGGCGGCTCTCGAAGAGGAACACGCCGTACTCGGCGGCGTCACGGCGAGTGAGTTGCGGGAGGATCCGCGTGCCGCTCGCCTCGATGTACGTCGGGGGCGTGATGTCGACCGAGGTGTCGAGGTGGTTCGCCCACCCGTCGACGAACCCGCCGATCATGATGTTTCCAAGCTCCGCGAAGGCGCCGCCAACGAGTTCGTCTTCGCCACCGCGAGCGCTGAGCCGCTCTCGGAGCCGTCGGGCCGACTGCGGGTCGAATATCAACATCGTTTCCCCCGAGAGCCCGCCGCTCATCCCGACCTGGACGCCGACGTACCGCTGTCCGGTGAACACGTCGTCGAGCGCATCTTCCGAAACCAGACTGACACCGGTCACGTCGTGTCGAAACCGGATACCGGTCATCTGTGAGAGGGCTCGGGCGGCCTGTTTTGCCCCCCGCGAGGCCAGATGGTTGTAGGCCTCGAGTTGGTTGATCGCGATCCTCATCGCCGAGGGGAGAAGTGACGGCCAGTATCGACCGGTGGATATCGGACCGGGTCGGTGGCGGTACGAACGCTCATGCGCCGAGGTTCGGGACACGGTATAGTAACCTTCCGGACCGACACAGCGCTCGAAATCCGCTACTCGAAGAGCCCGGTCGACATGTAGCGTTCGCCCGAATCCCAAAAGACGGTCACGATCAGCGGACACGACTCGGGGATCGGGTCGGGGGCGGCCGGCTCGTCCTCGAGGATTCCGACGTCGTTGTCGGGACCGGGGCAGTCGACGTCGCCGTCCGTTCGTAGCCGTTCGGCGACGCGTTTCGCGGCGACGAGCGAACCGCCGGAGGACTGTCCGACTAGAATTCCCTCCTCGCGAGCGAGGCGACGGCATTCCGCCTCCGCGGCCTCGATGCCGACGGTTTCCACGTCGTCGAGCAGTTCCCGATCGAGGTTCGGCGAGACAAATCCCGGTCCCATCCCCTGGAAGTCGTCGTCGCCGGGTTCGCCACCGGAGAGAACCGCGTTCGTCTCGGGTTCGACCCCGACGATCGAGAGATCCGGGAACCGTTCCCTGAGCCGGCGGCCGATCCCGGAGATCGTCCCCCCGGTCCCGATCCCGGCGACCAAGGCGTCGACGCGTCGATCGCCGACCTGTCTCAGGATCTCCTCACCGGTCGTTCGATAATGGGCCTCGGGGTTCGCTGGGTTGTCGAACTGGCCGAGCTGGACCATCCCCTCCTCGGCTTCGAGTTCGTCGGCGCGATCTTTCGCGTCCGAGATCGTTCCGTCGACGAGTTCGAGGTCGGCGCCGTAGGCCGACATCAGCTGCCGTCGCTCCGGCGATTTCGAGGCGGGCATGACGATCGTGACGTCGTATCCCTTGGCCGCGGCGACGACCGAGAGGCCGATCCCCGTGTTCCCGGAGGTCGGTTCGACGAGCCGGTCACCGGGGGTGAGCTCGCCCGCCTTTTCGGCCGCCTCGACCATCGCCAGCGCCGGCCGGTCCTTCGCCGATCCGCCAGGATTCTTCGATTCGATCTTCGCGGCGATCACGGATCCGGGCGGCGACTGTACCTGTACCAGCGGCGAGCCGATCGTGTCGAGGATGCCCCGCTTCATTATCCGGCGGTTCGGGGCGGGAATATAAAACGACAGTGGAGCGACCGAAGACCCGTCGGCCGAACCGATGGGGGATCGGACACCGAACTGTAATGTTTATTTGTGTTGAATTCGTATTGTCACGTTATGGCATCACACGACATGGCCGGTTCGACACCCCTCGAACGGCTTCGGTCCCGGTATGAGAGCGCGGAGACCAGATGTCCGGAGTGTGGGTACGTCGACGACGACAGGGAAAGCTGGACGAGCAGATCGGACGGGCGTCGGATCGTATACCACCACGTCTGTCCGAGCTGTGACGCCGACCGTGAACACGTGTTCGAATTGAGGGCCTCCTCCTGAAATGCGGAGCCTTCCCCGAGTTCTCGATGAAACGAATCAGGCCGCGTAGATGGCGTAGTTGAGCACGCCAGCGAAGGAGATCCAGGCGAGATACGGCACGAGTAGCGCCGCCGCGCGTCGGTCGACGCGATCGAAGGCGACGATCGTACAGACGACTGAAACCCAGAGCAGACCGATCACGACCAACCCGAGATCAGGACGCCGGAGGCCGAAAAACGCCGGCGTCCACGCGAGATTGAAAAAGAACTGGAGCCCGAAGAGAGCGAGCGCGAGTCGGACGTCGTTTCGGGACCGCCCCCGACGCCAGACGAGCGACAGCGCGATTCCCAGAAGCGTAAACAGCGCGATCCAGACGATCGGAAAGAGGATCTCGGGCGGGAAGAACCACGGCCGGTCGAACCATCCGGTATCCGCCCCGAAAAAGAACGCCGGGAACGCACCGACAGCGTTGACGGAAACGACGAAACCCACGGTCCGTAACCACTCCCCGCGCGGGATCTGCCGGATCCGGTTCAGCACGGTCAGTACGCCTCGGCGAGACCCGAAAGCGCCTCGTGGTCGGTCGTCGTATGCGGTGCCGTCAGCGGGGAGACGCTGACTCGACCCTCGAGGACCGCGCGTCGATCGCTGCCGACGGGATCCGGGACGGATCCCTCCGCCATCATCTCCCAGATCCGGTCGTGGATCCTGACTCTCCCGTCGGCGTCGCGTTCGGCGTCCATCTCGTAGACGTGCGAGGGGCGGGTGATCTCCATCGGGGCTGTCCCCTCTTTCGGCGGCAGCGGCGCGTTGACGTTCAGATAGTCGGCCGTCTCGAAGACGTCGACGTTCGGCGCGTGCTCGACGAGATACCGGAGGGCACGGGCGGCCTCGTCGAAATGGACCGGGTCGGGCGAGAAGTCCTCATACGAGAACTCGCCGGACGGGAAGTACACCGACGCCGCGATGGCCGGGACGTCGAAGAAGGCCGCTTCGACGGCCGCCGAGACGGTTCCCGAGCGACCGAGTACGTAGGCACCGAGGTTCGCGCCGTGATTACACCCCGAGACGACGAGATCGGGATCGAGATCGAGCGCGCCGAGGCCGGCGACGACGCAGTCGGCCGGCGTCCCCTCGACGGCATAGCCCAGTTCGTGTTCGGTCAGATCGACGGCGCGTGAGAGCTGTCGGCCGACGGCGCTTTGATCGTCAGCCGGGGCGACAACCGTCACATCGGCAGTCGGCGAGAGGCGCTCGTACAGGGTCCGGAGCCCGACCGCGTCGATCCCGTCGTCGTTTGTGAGGAGGATCTGCATACGCCGAGTGAGTGTGGCCGCCGCAAAAGGCCACCGCTGTCGGGACCCGAGTTATCGAACCCCGAGCATTTCGCCGACGTTTTTTAAGTACATCGGGATCGCGGTTCTCCGGGCCCGCTCGACCGCGTCTCGAATCGTCCGTCCGACGTCCTCGAAAACGCCCTCGCCGTGGCCGACCAACAGCCGATCCGGGTTGTACTCCCGGAGCCGTCTCGGTGGGAACGCCCGCAACATCGGATGGACCCCGAGCGATTCGTCGGGCGCACGGAAGTACTCGACCGTACCGAGTGCCTCCGGAACGACGAGCGTCTCGCCGTCGAAAAGCACCGCTTCCTGCCACAGCGGGTTGTCGACCAGTCGGATGGCATCGAAGCCGGCGACGCGGCCGTCGAACCGTTCGATCGGGGCGTCGAGCGCGTCGGCGACGCCGCTCATCCATTCGGGGACGTAGACGGGGACGTCGTGTCGGTTCGCGACCGCCGCCGAGTCCCGCTTGTGTCGATCGAGCAAGACGACGACGCCGGCCGGGGCGGCGTACTCTCCGAGGAGATCGTCGAGGCCGGCGGCGTCGACCGGATCAACGATCCACAGGTCCCCCTCGCTCTCGACGGCGTGTGAGGCACGCCGCATCTTCTCGTCGGGGTAGGCGATCCATCCGACGCCGTCCTCGAAGCGATCGACGACCGTCAAAGCCGTCTCGCCGGATCCTTTCATCGGCATACGTCGAGTTGGGACGCCCGGCGTATAAACCGTTCACCGCTGCCTTCACATTTATTCGCGCTCGCGTCCACCTCCCGGTATGCTCGGTCCCTGCCGGTGGCTCGCGCTGGAGGTCAAATCACTCGAGCGGATCGGCTCGTTCTATCGGGAGCATCTCTCGGTCCCCGTCGTCTCCCGGACCGATCGGGAACTGGCACTCGACGTCGGCGGCGACTCGACGCTGTTGTTGCGCCGCCCCGACGGCGTTCCCCGGGGTGGACTCCACACCCACTACGCGCTGTCGTGTCCGACCGACACATACGAGGCGTGGTGGGACGAACTCGACGGGGCGTTCGATCTCCAGGAGGTCGATTTCGGCAGCATGCGCTCGCTGTACTTTTACGATCCCGAAGGCAACTGCGTCGAGATCGGTGATCGCGACGGTCCACGGGGAAGCGAGGAACCGACGCTTTCGGGGATCTTCGAGGTCGTCTTCGAGGTTGAATCGCTATCCGAGGCAGAGGCGTTCTACACCGACCTCGGGTTCGAAACCGTCGACCGTGGCGAGAACCGAAAGCGGACCCGCCTCACCACGGGACCGTTCGACATCGAACTGTGGGAGCCGCATCTCGGGTTGGCCGACGCCCGGGGCGGCGTCCACGTCGACGTCGGGATCGGGGCCGACGACCCCGGATCGGCGGCCGACGCGGTCGCCGATCGAGTGGCCAAACGCGAATCGCTCGAAAGCGGCGTTCGGATCGTGGATCCGGACGGCCACTACCTGACACTCGTCGGATAGGACCGGATACCGCTCGAACCGAACGCGACCGTCAGCCGAGCCGTTCGGAGTCGATCTCACGCCCCGGCGGAGAAACGACAAGAAAGCCCCTGAAGTGCATCAACTCCCCGCCGAGGTCGCGGATATCCCGCGCGAACCCGGCCGCGAGTTCGTTCAGATCGCCCTCGACGTTCAACACGAGCACGTCGTCGTTCTCGACGTGTTCGATCCATTCTTCGGGATCGGTCGTGCCGTCGAGGACGCCGAGAACGACCTGGCCACTGACGTCCGGGTCGTCGAGTTCGCCTTCGGCGGTCTGGAGATCGAGTTCGAAATCGCCCATACCGGACACTCTCACCCGGGGAGAAAAAGCCTGCCGGCACGTTCGGTTCGAGCGGTTTCCCACAGCGCGGTCGGACCGCGGGAGACACCCGAGGCGGACCGCTTTTGTCCGTCGGAGACGTATCGCTGTCAGTGACAGCCGATCCCGACGACCCGGACGTGTCGATCGATCCGGGAACGTTCTACGAGATGCTCGAGTCGCGGCGCCGACCGGTCGTGAGCACGGCCGACGTCGCCGAGACGCTCGAGTGTTCGATCGATACGGCCGAGGCGGCGCTATCGACACTCGCCGACGCGAGCGAAATCGGCCGACTCGCGACCGGCGCCGTCGATGACGTCTGGTTCTCCGGGTACGTCGGGCCGGCCGAAGAGCGGCTGACGGTGTTCGAATCGCGCCGCGAGATCGTCGTCGACCGACCCGCCCAGTACACCCGAGCGCTGTTGACGCAGTTCGCTCACCTCGAGGAGACCAACCGGGAGGGCGGGTACAGATACGTCGTCCGCGAGGAGGACGTCTGGAACGCGCCCTACGAAACGCTCCCCGAACTGACCGCGACGGTTCGGTCGGCGCTCGGGGACCGATACGAGGCCCTCGAGGAGTGGATCGAGGGGCAGTGGGAGCGTGCCCACAAGTTCCGGCTGAGGACTCACGAGGACGGGTACGTCGTCATCGAGGCCAAAAGCGCCGATCTGCTCGGCAACATCGCCGAACGGAAACTCGACGACGGGGTGTTGCGGGCGAAGATCGGCGACACCACGGCGTGGGTCGCCGACGACCGAACTGCCGAGTTGAAACGGACGCTCTACGAGGCCGGCTACCCGGTCGAGGACCACCGGGATCTGGAGACCGGCGACGACCTCGAGTTCGAACTCGATCCCGAATTGCGCCCATACCAGGCCGACTGGATCGCCCGCTTCGCCGACGCGGGGTCGGGCGTGCTCGTCGGCCCGCCGGGATCCGGAAAGACGATCGCCGCGCTGGGTATCATGGCCGACGTCGGCGGCGAGACGCTCGTGTTGGTCCCGTCCCGCGAGTTGGCCGCCCAGTGGCACGACGTCCTCCTGAGCGAGACGACCCTCTCGCCCGACCAGATCGGCGAGTATCACGGCGGTAAAAAGGAGATCCGTCCGGTGACGATCGCCACGTATCAGACCGCCGGAATGGACCGACACCGGCGGCTCTTCGATTCGCGGAGATGGGGCCTGATCGTCTACGACGAGGTTCATCACATCCCGAGCCCGATCCATCGCCGGAGCGCGAGCTTGCAGACGAAACACCGACTCGGGCTGACGGCGACACCGGTCAGGGAGACGGAAGATCAAGAGCAGATATACACGCTCGTCGGTCGGCCGATCGGAACCGACTGGGAGGCGCTGTTCGATGCCGGCTACGTGGCCGAACCCGAAGTCGAGATCCGGTTTCTGCCGTGGGCGTCGGAGCGGCACCGAAACGAGTACGACGCGACCGTCGGCCACGAGAAACGCCAGTTTGCGGCGACGAACCCGGCGAAGATACGCGAGATCGCCGCGATACTCCACGAGAACCGCGGATCGAAGGCGATAATATTCGTCGAGTTCCTCGAACAGGGGGAAGCCATCGCCGAGGAGTTGACCGTTCCCTTCATCAGCGGTGAGACGCCGCACGCCCGTCGAAGCCGGCTGTTCGATCGGTTCCGAAGCGGCGAGCTGGACACGATCGTCGTCTCCCGAGTCGGCGACGAGGGGATCGATCTGCCCGACGCCGAGGTCGCCATCGCCGCCTCCGGACTCGGCGGCTCCCGCCGGCAGGGCACACAGCGTGCCGGTCGGACGATGCGCCCCGTCGGGAAAGCACGAATGTACGTGCTGGCGACACAGGGGAGCAGGGAGGAGGACTTCGCCAGAAAACGGACGAAACATCTGGCCGCCCGCGGCGTTCGCGTCCGGGAGACCGAACCGGTCACTGCCGGGACCGAACCGGGAGGGAAGTCACCGATCGTCGACTCGGCCGGGGTGGAGAAGTGAAATTAAGACGACACACCGCGAGTGATCGAACGTGACATCCCACGACGACGGGGCGGACGTGACACCCACCGACGGGGAACCCTCCGACGAGCGGCGCCACGACCGGTTGGCTCGTCATCCGACGCCCGGGCCCCGTAACTCGCTTTGGTCGTGGCCCGACGCGAAGGGTCCGCTTCGCGTCGTCCTCAACTACGTCTGTATCGTCCTCGCTCGACACGCCCCGAGCCTCCGGGTGAAGAACTGGCTACTCCGGCGGATCGGCGTGACCGTCGGGACCGGCGTCTCCTGGGGGCTAGAATCGACGCCGGACGTCTTTTGGCCCGAACTCGTGACCGTCGGCGACGACGCGATCGTCGGCTACGACGCGACGCTTCTGTGCCACGAGTTCCTGCAGGACGAGTACCGGACCGGCGAGATCCGGGTCGGCGAGCGCGCGATGATCGGCGCAGGGGCGGTCGTCCTGCCGGGCGTCGAGATCGGCCCCGACGCACAGATCGCGGCGAACTCGCTCGTCTCCGAGGACGTCCCTGCGGGCGAGACGTGGGCAGGCGTCCCGGCCGAACCGATCGGTCGGGACCGGAGCCGTGACCGTTAGCCTCACTCGAAGACCGGACCCTCCTCGCGGAGTGACTCGATGTCCTCGACAACCGACTCGGCCTGCTCCGGGTCGAGCGCGATCTGGAGTTCGTTCCCCTCCCCGTCCGTGGCGACGATCTTGAGTTGACTGTCGCCGAACGCACGGGCTCGGGCGGCCTCGACGTCGAAGAGCTTCGCGCTGGCCGATTTGTTCGTCGGACCGACGTTCTTGATACTTCCGTCTTTGAGTTCGATCATGAACGGATCGAGGTTCAGGTTCAACACGGCGGCGCTTCGACCGGCGGGACCCTAACTGTTGTTTCGAACCCGCATCGCCCCCTCCCTGAGCACCTTTCGGTTGGGGACGATATGCTCCTCGCCGTCGGCCTCGATGCGAGTCATGAAGACGTCGATCTCCTGGACGATCCCCCGATCGCCGTCGATCTCGATCTCGTCCCCGATCGCGTAGGGCTCGCTCAAGAGGAGATAGACGCCGGCGGCGGCCGACGAGAGCAGGTCCTTAAAGGCCAGCCCGCCGAGAAAGAACACGCCGAAGGCGTAGGCGGCGAGCAACACCAAAAGCGCTCCCGTCGCGACACCGAGCTGTGAGAGCGCGATGAGCGCGGCGACGTACAGGATCGAGACCTTCAGAAGCGTCGAGACGACCGTCACTTCCGGGAGCTTGACGCTCCGGAGCCGTTCGTCGACGACGAGTTCGGCCTTATCGGCGATGACGAGCCCGATTAACACGACGAAGACAGCGATGAACAACCGGGGAAGGAACCGGCCGACCTCCTCGACGATCGCCTCCTCGGGCACGAGACCGATCGTCCGGGCGGCGTACAGCGCCGCCACGGCGAAGACGAACAGCCCGCACAGCTGGGCGAGCAACCGCACCGTCGAACTGCCGAGTTGTCCGACCGTCCGCTCGAAGGCGGTCCCCTCGACGGCGTCGTCGACGCCGGACGCGACGAGTACACGACGGACGAAGAACGCGGCGATAGCGCCGAGGACGAGGCCAGACAGAAGGACAGCCGCGGCGATGAGGAGGTTCTGTTCGGGAGCGGAGAGCCCGTCGAACCACCCGCGAACGACGAGCGGATACATCAGTACGCCTCCGGATCGAGCTCCAAGATGATCTCGCCGCCCGAGAAAGCCCGCACGAGCCCGTCGGACTCGGAGAGAACGACTGCGACGGCGTTCGTATCACGCGTGATCGCGCCGGCCGCCATGTGGCGTGCCCCGAGCCCTTTCGGGATGTCGACGCCCTCCGCGGCGGGTTCGAGATACCGGTACGCCGAGACGATCTTTCCCGAATCGCTGATGACGAAGGCGCCGTCGAGCCGCGAGAACTCCTTGAGCATGACGTCGACGATCGGGTCGCCGACGTGGACGTGACTCTTTTCGAACGGGTTGTAGCTGAGCGGGCGGGACTTGTTCATCACTTTGCCGGCGTCGCCGACGACGAAGAGCGCGCCGACGCGTTTGCCCTTCTGTCCCTTCTTGCCGAGTTCGATGGCGACTTCGAGGACGTTTCGGATGACTTCGGGATCGGCGCGGCTGTTGACGAAGAGTTCATAGACGCCGGACCGTTCGAAATCGCCGGCCCGAACCCGCGAGACCGTGTCGATGTCGTCGCCGAACAGCCGCAACGCGCAGGCGATCTGGTCGCCCTCCTCGATGAACCCGTTCTCGAGGCCCCCCTCGATCCCGAACCGGATCCGTTCGCGGACGTTCTCGAACTCCAGGGGGAGTTCGACGTAGCTGTCCGCGTCGACGGCGTTTTCGGTCCCGACGACGACGACCGGTTCGTCGGCCTCGAGGAACCGCTCGTAGAGCGACCCGCTCGGGGAGAACAGAAACGTACCGTCGACGTCCGAGACGACATCGTCCAACAGGTCGCCGAGTTGACTCATCGATTACGTTACTATGCTTGCCGAAAAAAGCGTTGCGGCCTGAGAATCGATCCTCCCGGGAGAACGCGTGGTCACCACTCGCTGCCGTCGGACAGATCGACCTCGCTGTCGAGTTTCGAGGACGGGCAGATATCCTCCAGTACGCACTCCGAACAGTCCGGGTTCCGTGCGGTACAGGTCTCGCGACCGTGACTTATCAGCAGGTGAGTGAACTCCTTCCAGTCCGCTTCCGGAACGATCCCCATGAGATCGGTCTCGATCTTCGATGGCGAGGTCTCCTCGGTCAACCCGAGCCGTCTGGAGATCCGCTGGACGTGCGTGTCGACGACGATCCCCTCGACGACCTCGTGACCGTGCTGGAGGACGACGTTGGCGGTCTTTCGGCCGACACCCGCGAGATCGGTCAGCTCGGACATCGTATCCGGGACCTCCCCGTCGTGTTTCTCGACGATATCCCGGCAGGCCGACTTGATGTATCCCGCCTTGCTGTTGTAGTACGTGATCGAATCGATCGCCGCCGCGAGTTCCTCCTCGTCGGCCTCGGCGTAGGCCTCCGGTCCGTCGTACGTTTCGAAGAGCTCTCTAGTTACTTTGTTCACCCGCTCGTCGGTACACTGTGCCGACAGGATAACCGCAATGAGCAACTCGAGGCGATTCGAGAACCGAAGCGAGATCTCGGGGTCGGGATACTGCTCGTAGAGTCGATCCAGCACGTCCACGATCTGCGTCTCTCTGAAATCCGACGGCGTGTCCATACGGTAACGCGGGGCGGCCTCCCCTTGGGGTTATCGACCTACGGGATAGAAAGCGCGTGCCTCGACTCGGGTGGCGTCTCACGCCAGGCGACGCCGGGACGCGGTGTGCCGCCCAGAGCGGTTGCGGCGAACAGCGCCGACAGCGCCCAGATCTCGTCGTCGACGACGTCACACTGCAGACAGACGATCGAGACCCGATCGAGACCGTCGATCTCACAGCTGACGCCGGTTCGTCGTTCGACGAGACCGGCGACCGTTTCCCGAACGGGGTCGTCGTCGACGACGGCGCCGGGGAGTTGCCACTCGTCACCGTCGACGGCCATCAACACGCCCTTCTCGCCTTTCACGCGCGCACGAACCGCCGCACCGTCGGGGTGTGCTTCGAGCGCCGCGAACTCCTCGGGGTTGACACCGACCGTCGTCTGTTGGACGTCGAAGCCCTCGTACTCGTCGTAGAGCACGTCGAGATATCGAGAGGCACCCTCCGAGAGCGAACAGTCCATACCGGCCGGACGAAGAACGGACAAATAAACGTGCGGTATCGTTTATGGGCTCGGACGACACTATGCCGACGGTGAGGACTGGGACCCTAGAGGACGCCGGTCACGGTCGCGGCTTCGATCGCGGCCGTCTCCTCGATACCGTCACCGAGGATGGTGTAGCGATCGCGGATCTGGTGGGCGCTCGTCATCGCTCGAACGAACTGTTCGTCCTCGATACCGATCTCGGCGGCGGTCGTCGGCGCGTCGATCCCCGCGAGCGCGTCGCGGACCCGTTTCCAGTCACCGCCCTCCCCGCTGTGGAGATATTCGGTCACGATCGAGGCGACGCCGACCTGGTGACCGTGTAACGCCGCGTCGGGGGCGATCCGATCGAGCTGATGGGAGATGAGATGCTCCGCGCCGGAGGCGGGACGCGACGACCCCGCGATCGACATCGCGACGCCCGAGGAGACGAGCGCCTTGACGACGACCCACGCCGACTCCTCGAGGCCCCGTTTGATCGAGTCCGATCGCTCGACGAGCATCTCGGCGGTCATCTGCGACAGTGCGCCCGCGTACTCGCTGTACTCGACGTTCTTCAGCCGGTGAGCGAGCTGCCAGTCTTTGACCGCGGTGTAGTTCGAGATGATGTCGGCACAGCCCGCGGTCGTCAGCCGCCACGGCGCGTTGGCGATGAGTTCGGTGTCGGCGATGACCGCGAGCGGCGGATGGGCGGCGACGGAGTGACGGCTGTCGCCGTCGGGGACGGAGCCGCGGCCGGAGACGATCCCGTCGTGGCTCGCGGCGGTCGGGACCGAAACGAAGCCACAGCCGCGCTCGTCGGCGGCCATCTTCGCGATGTCGATCGGTTTGCCGCCGCCGAGGCCGATGAGATAGCCGGCGTCGGCCGCCTCGGCCGCCGCCACGACTTCCTCGACCGCGCCGAACGTCGCGCGCTCGATAACGGTCACGGCGGGCTCCACCCCAATCGCCTCGAAACTCGCACGGAGCCGGTCGGCGGCCAGCGATTCGGGCGTCGGGCTCGTGACGATGAGCGGACGGCCGTGAAGATACAGCTCCTCGACGGCGTCGACGACCTGATCCAGGACGCCGTGACCGACGACGACGTTCCGCGGGAGGCGGATCCACGTCGATTTATCGAACATACCGGTTGTGGGTGAGGCGATAATAAAACGGTTCCCCCGACCGACTGACGGACTGCGGGGAGGATGTCAAGTCGGCAGCTATTCGATTCGATGTATCGTGTAGTACGCCACGATGAGAGACAGCAGTAGAACGGCGAACGCCCCCGCGGCGGTCAACGCTCCGGTGGTGCTTTCGAACTCGGCGACCCGGAAGCTGATTATCTCTCTGGCGATCGCGATCATCGCAGCCCCGAGGACTATCTGTATCACCGGCTCGTCTCTGGCGTACGCCAAAAGCGTCCGGTGAACCTCCACGATAATAAGCAAGAGAAGGACGGTGTCGAGCAGTTCGACCACGGCCAGCGGGTCGATGAACCGACCGGTGACGACGAGCTCGTACAGTCCGACGAGTAGATCGAAGATGCCGATCACGAAGAGGATCAAAAGGAAGTACGCGGTAACGAGGACGAGCCACTCCATCCCGGATTTCGACGGCTCGGCGGCCGTCGAGACGTTCAGGTCCATGTGTCACCTTCACACTGTGTGCGTAAAACCCCGCCTGAATCCGGCAAACGCATGTGATTACCCGATCGGCAACCGTGACTCCCGACCGTCGACAGCCCCCTCTATCGGGATGAGATGGCTCTGTTGAAATCCTTCACAACAGACACGAACTACGTGCTGAATACAGCGCGTGAACTTTTTACGCCTCGGGTTCGCCTCCGGCGAACCACTCGGCGCAAAAAGTTCGATGAAAAAGGCGGACGGCTCAACCTTCGGTCTCGCCGTCCATGAACCGTGCTCGCTTTGCTCGCACGGATGCTGCTGTTGGATAGAGCCTCTATATTCAGCGGGCACTGAGCGGACTTGTTACCGACATGTCGCCTTTCAATTCAAACGAACCGCGTTCTTGTGGTGGATGACGGACAACTATCAGCAGTCAAATGAATGGGCACAGCAGCATCGACAATCGTTGACTACGCGGCACACCCATGAGGATGGACTCACTGATCGGGAGTTTGAGCTTCTTCTGGAAGCGTGTAGTTTAGTGCCAGAGCCGCGGGACTTGCAGGCGCGGTTCGTGTGTCTGGCCGCGGGCCGACTTGGATTGCGTGCTGGCGAGATCGCTCACTTCCGTGCCGACTGGCTTGATTGGGATCGGATGCTGCTTCGTATTCCGCAACACGAACCCGGCAAGTGTGGCTATTGCCGTCGCCAGGCATCACAAGAAACCACTCACAATGAGCAACTCCCACAGGAAGAGGCGATGAAGGGACGCTGGCATCCGAAGACGGTCGCTTCAGCCCGGGCGATTCCGGTTGACCTGTCGCTCCGGATTGAGTTGTGTCTTGAACGATTCACAGACCAATACGAATCGTTTCCCCGGTCACGAACTGCAGTCAACAGACGAGTGAACGCTGTCGCTGAGGCCGCAGACATTGAGGGTCAAGTATATCCTCATTGTCTCCGGGCGACCGCTGCCAGCTACCACGCTTACCAAGGAGTTGCATCCGTTCCACTCCAAGCGCTGATGGGCTGGAGCAATCTGGCGACAGCACAAAGGTACATCCGCATCTCCGGGAGAGCGACAGCAGACGCTCTTCGGCAAGTCCGTCACCGGTAGAGGAATCAGAGAACTGTTGCCACATTCTGTAGACCTACGTCTGACAAGTTCGATATATTATTTGAGGTCTATGCAAGATGGAGGGCACGTATCGGTCACAGGTGACGATAGGATTTGCAAGAACACCGCTCGGCTAATCCTACTTTCGTGATTTATTCTGTAGGACAAAGATCGGCAGACGGATACTTACTACGGAAGTATTCGGGGAGAAATCGCTATCTCGTAGGCTTTTCGTGACAGTATTCGGTTAGAACGGTCAGACACTTCTGCATAGCAGCTTGTACCTGTTAGACCACTATCCAACCCTCAACGGGTCGTGGTCTGATGACTCCGGTGATTTTTCTCGTCGCCCCGGGTCCAGTATGAACGGTAATGACCCCGTTACCTTCCGTGAGTTGATTGATGAGGCCCGATACACCTTCGTCTTCGCCGTCCGGCAAATCGCCGACATCGTCGTCATCGATAACCCCGTCTTCTTCAGTCTCTCCGTTTTCGTAGAGTGTCACCCAAATCGGACCGTCCGCTCGTCCCTCACCGCGAATATGGGTCTCGACGGCACCTTGCTCTAAGTTCGTGATGCTCAAGTTGAAATCGAGGACTGGACCTGACCCCCAGTGTAGATCCAAACGTCCCCGACCTCTGGAAAATACTTTATCATGTCCCGGTATCGATGGGTTGTCGGATAGCCGTGCAAAGAAAGTGTGGCCTCCTGCCGCGACTGTTCCGGTTCCAAGTGAAAATCCCCCGGTAACACCGAGAATTTTCAATACTGACCGACGTGACCTATTCTTTTGTGATGACATGGTCTCCTCTGATGGGGCTTTGTGTCACTAGTTGGCAAACACCATAACTGTTTCTAACGAACACGTTTTGTTTCACTATTTGATATGTCACGGTTGCTCCTGTTGGTCTTAGCGGTAGGGTTGCTCGCATCGATCGGAATAAACTAAATCAATTCGCTGAACTCACCCTCTATATTCAGCATAAGCTTTCTCACAGCCCGTCGGTAGTTGCCGATCCGAGGACTCCTATCGGAGTAGCGGCCACTGCATCAATCGGCGATTGATTTACTCTCCCAACACCAGTGTGGACGTACGCGAACTCCCGGGGCCACCACTCGCCTGGGTACGCATCGAACGAAAGCAAATGCATTGCGTTCGTGCGGCAGCTCGACCCGCTGCAGTACAGTGGTTTCGCTCCCAAAAATCGGCTATGGGCGCTGCAGGCTCCGGTTCGACTGTCGAACGGATCAACCTTTCAGGCGTGAGGCGGCCGAATTCGAGGGTCTGAAAACGGACTATTCTGACATTTTTCACCCGTCTGTTCCATAGTAAAAGCTACACTCGTCCGGCATTGACGTTGGACTGAATGGCTGACTCGTTGTGGTACCCGTCCGTCGCGGATGTTGTCATCATCCACGACGATATCGTTTCAGAGTACCCTGAGACACCTTCCGGCGTCCAGGATCGCGGTGACGTCGAGTTCGCGCTGAACTATATCGAGCAGGGAAGCTTCGGTACGGCACCAGAGACCATCCACGAGAAGGCGTATCACCTCCTCCGGCTCCTCGTCGCCAATCATCCCTTCGTCGATGCGAACAAGCGTACCGCGCTCAACACGACTGTGGTCTTCTACTTTCTCAACGGCTATCGGTTCGAATACGACGACGAGATCAGGACGATCCTGAAACAGTTTGGTACCGACGAAGCGGCCGTCGATGAGGAAGAAACTATCGACTATCTCCGATCACACACCGAAGAGCTGGATCTGATTGACGAAATAGGGGAGTGGCAAGACGAATTAATCCAGTACGGAATAGATCAGTTGACCGGCGATCCCTCGAACCCGAACGATTAACGGCGTTCGAAACGTCCATACAGGTATGGCTACTGAGGAAGCGACTGAAACGAGCTCTCCGCTCGACGAAGTGATGGCGGACATCCGTCGAAAACTGATTCGGCGGGTCGCGGCGGAAGACCGGGATACGAACCGGGACATCTACGACGCACTCGAAGACGAGTAATCCACCAGCACTCCGATCGGCGATTGGTATTCCAGAACCTCACCAGTCTTTAGTAGTGGGTAGAACTATTTACTCACTCTTTGCGACAGATCGGCCAGCGATGAGACGCTGGCCCCGGAGACGGCGAGGAGAACTCCATTGACTTCTACCGACTACGATAGTTGCACGCAAACTCCATCAACGACTACTGCTTGTTCTACCGTGGAACAAATCGACCTTTCAGGCGTGAGGCGGCCGAATTCAGGCAATCTGAGATGCACCGAAAGACACAGTATTCTGTGTGTATGTAGACTACTGTATGCCCAGTATCACGGTCAACGTGGATGACGACCTCAAAGAGCGAATGGAAAATCACCCAGAAATCAACTGGAGTGAGGTCACCCGGCAGGCTATCCAAGAGAAGATTGAGACACTGGAAGTGATGGACGAACTCACCAGCGAAAGCGAACTCACCGAGAGCGATGTGCAGGACATCGCTGACAAAATCAACAAGGGCGGACGCAAGCGCGTTGACGAGGAATCAGCGTAGACACGACGAATGAAGCTGGTCATCGACGCCAACGTCGTCATCTTTGCACTGATCGCTGATTCGAAAACGCGGGAACTCATCGTTACACTTGAACCAGACCTCATAACACCCGCGTTCGTCCACGACGAAATCGGAAATTATCAGGACCTGATCGTCGAGAAGTCCGGGATGGAACCGGATCGAGTGGCTCAGTTCATCGAACTCCTGTTCCAATACATCGAAGTCGTTCCTGCTGACGATTTCTACTATGCCATCGAGAAATCAGAGGCAGCAATCGGTGATACCGACCCTGATGATGTGCTTTATTTGGCGTGTGCGATAGCCTGCGATGCAGCCATCTGGAGTGATGACTCCGACTTCGACGAACAGGAGTTAGTTGAGGTGTACTCAACAAGTGATGTTATCAACTCGTTCGAAACCCGCTAACACCGTGTGCGATCGATTTGTCGAATGAATGGACCTTTCAGGCGTGAGGCGGGTGAAATCGAGGGTCTGAGCAACGGCGTATTCAACAATAATTTGGCATATTAATGGAGCTGTGCTGAATACAGGGCGCGAATCTCGCACAGTGGCAGGTTACCATTCTGGGTACAGGGATCGTTCAGTACAGGATCTGTATTGGCCATTCCCCCTGTGCAGCGGGATGTAGGTGGCGATAGTTCACTAATCGCAGTGTGACTACTTGGGGAGGGTGGTCAAGTTGCGTAACGATCTCCTGACCTGGACCTTTGGGTCAGCTTGGTTTCGACGTTATCGTTATTGTTCAGGATACCCTAGCAGTTTCCTTCTCCAAGGTCATGCATCGATTTGGCCGAGATCTTTCGATTCGTTCACTCGGGGGGAAGCAGAACTTTTTTCAAAACTGACTGGCTAGCCAGTAAGGATGGAAAACGACGAACAGTCCGAGACGCATACAGAGATCATGGAGGCGACGTATCGGGCTCTGTGTGAACATGGGTATGCATCGTTAACGATGCAGAAGATCTCCGACGAGTTCGAGAAATCAAAGGGGCTGCTTCACTACCATTTTGATTCAAAAGAGGAGTTGTTGACTGCATTTATTGATTACCTCCTCTCCGAGTTTGAGCAAGACATCGCCTCAATCGAAGGACCGCCAGATGAGAAGCTCGACGAATTCATCAAACGGTTTGTTGTCGTCTCCAACACAGATGATCGGCAAGCACTCCACCTCGCACTGCTTGAGTTGCGTGCACAGTCTCCGTTTAACGACCGGTTCCGTGACCACCTCGCGCGAAGCGATACAATTGTACGGGACGTTGTCGCGGAAATCGTTGATGATGGAATCACCCAAGGCGTGTTTCGGGCGGATGCTGAACCGGAAGCAGTCGCTCAATTAGTTCTTGCGTCGATGGATGGCGCTCGGACACGCGGGCTCACGATAGGTGATGAAACGTATCCCGCGACAGTTAGCGACGCTCTCTACGAGTACGTCATCGACGACATTCTCGTCAAAACGAACGAATGATTGGTTCGATACGGAGCAGAGTCCGACAAACGTTGGGAGGTGATGACGACCAATATCTCGTCATCGGTGCTGTTATCCTCAGCACATTTTTCATCGGCTTCGGTGGCGGCGTCATCTTCCCAATTCTGCCGAATCTGGGCGTTATCCTCGGCATCTCACCGGTTTTGGTCGGCGTCATCCTCAGCGCGAACCGGTTTTCACGCCTGCTTGCCAATGCTCCGGCAGGCATTCTCGTTGATCGAATCGGAACTCGGACTCCGTTTGTCATCGGGATGTTCATTCAGGGGGGCGCCTCGTTCGGGTACGTTATTGCTGTCGTGGCACCCGCACCGGAAGCGTGGTTCATGCTTGCCCGCCTGTTGTGGGGCGTAGGAAGCGCCTTGGTCTTTGCGACCGCGTATACCATCGCTTCCGACGTGAGCGACGACGGGTCCCGGGGCACCAGTATGGGCCTCATCCGGGGCGGTGTCCTATTCGGGGCACCGACCGGGATGGTCGTCGGTGGAATCGTCAGCGAAGTCTGGGGGACAGTTGCGGCGTTCCTGCTTGCCACGATTTTTGCATTTATCGCCAGTTTCATCGCGTATGCGACGATTCCGGAGACACACGTCGAGAATGAGGCGCGTGAATCGGTGAAGCCTTGGGACGTAGACTTGAGCGTACCAGCTGTAACTGTCGGATTCATCAATTTCGCAGTACTCTTCGTGTATTTCGGTGTGCTGTTCTCGACACTGGTGTTGTTTCTGGCCGAGAATGAACTCGGTATCCTCGGGTTTGACGCACAAGGCTCCTCCGGGGTGTTCATGGCGATTACCGTGATCGTCGCAGGCTTATTCATGTTCCTTGGCGGTTACGTGAGTGATCAACGACAATCGCGGGTTCCGACGCTGGTGACCTTCCTTGGGCTGACCTTCGTCGGATTCGTGCTCCTTGCGTATGCAGACTCGATCACCACGCTAACGCTGGCCTGTATTTGTATCGGCGCTGGGCAAGGTGGAACGAGCGGACCGTTAATGGCGTTGCTGGGTGATCTCACTCCAGACGCACAAATGGGTCGAGCAGTCGGAACGAATAACGTTCTGGGCGACGTTGGCGGCGGAATTGGTCCTATCGTATCCCTCCCGACGGTGGATATGATTGGCTTTCAGCCGGTTTTCCTGGCTAGCTCACTTCTCCCCCTTATTGCGGTTTTGATTCTCCTTGCTGGAGTATATCGACAGACCGGACAGTTCCTACCTGGCGTAAAGATTCAACCTGGAGGGCGAAGCTGAGTTCACGTGTGGCCATACAGTGGAACGCGGTCGCTTGATACGTAACGGTTCTGCGTCGGTGTCCGAGATGAGGACGCGGGGGACATGTCTAAGTAATTATATTATACTTAAATATCCCTATAGTGATAGGTTTTGATAAACGTGCAAGATACAAAATGTACACTGAGCTATTGGTTCAGAGAGAGTTCTGAAATAAATGATGTCGCCGTGCCGACTACATCCTCTATATTCAGCACGACGTCCCTGACAGAGCGTGAGGAAATTCCGATTTGAGATTTAGCGCAGGAAGAGACAACCTATCAATCGGCGATTGATTTTCTTTATTGCCACCAGTTTGGATGTACGCGAATTCCCGTGGACACCACTCGCCTCACCAGCTATCGAACGAAAGCAATTGCCTTGTGTTCGTGCGGCATTCCATCCCGCCGCCATATGACGATTTCGATCCCGAAAATCGGCTATGGGCGCTGCAGGA
>LFFM01000584.1_pt1 | contig 25770 bp, 30 predicted proteins | sample 643131 | NCBI WGS metagenome assembly LFFM01 (sample SAMN03777445, study PRJNA286221) | soda lake metagenome | biome: soda lake; feature: Kulunda steppe; material: water; isolation source: sample Tc-Br brine of Tanatar trona crystallizer | place: Russia: Kulunda steppe | collected 2011-07
CTTTGAGCAACCGGCACAACTTCCCCGATGAAGCGGGAGATTTGTGTCATAGGCAACCAAATCTTCCCGCTTCAACTCCTTTGATTTAGCGGCCTACCTCGCTGCTGTATGGTGATTCAACACAGCCTCTCAACCCCTCCTCGAAATCCAATAAACCTGAGTGGATTAGAATCCATACAACCAGTACCATCGAATTCATAATTAAATTAGTGGCTGCTGTGACTCATATTGTACGTCAAGAGGAGCGTTGATACCCTCACAGGCAATTTTCTCGGTTCCCCTCTAATCAAATGCTGCCCGCTAACTGTATCCTCTATGTCTTGCAGTCGGCTTCTGACAATAGTTCGGTAGTTCGTTAAGTCGCTGCAAGATACACAGCGCAAGTCTTGCACAGAGACTTCACAGAAAGCCGGATGCTTCGATCGATACAGTAGATTATGCATTACCGGAGCTATCTGCTAGAAAGCAACGTATATGCGCCATATGCCGTTTATAACTATATTCACACTAATTATTTGCCCTGCATGGAACGAGAACGACGAGAGTATCTGTCCTTAATTGGACTTACCGTTTTAGGTGCTCTTGCGGGTTGTTCAGATGAGAGTGGTGCCGATGAAGAAGCTGAATTAACCGATAATGAGGAAGAAGGAGACGACGAACCCACTGAAGAAGCTGATGACACTGAAGGAGATGAGGAGGAAGAAGTAGAGGAGCAAGAGCAAGAAGACGACGCTGCTACCGATTCCGAATACGTTGATGAAATTGAGGAGCAAGTGGTTCTTGAGTACGGAGAGACTGCACACGTGTCAAATGGAATAAGGGTAACGGCTCATGGGTTATCCATTTACGACCAAATGGGAGATAATCAGCCGGAGGAACGCGATGCATTCGCAGTTCTTCAAATATCTACTGAAAACACCAGCGATGAACAACGACAACTCCCTGCCGCTACCGGCGGTTGGGAGCTTTTTTATGGTGATCAACAGATTGACCAGACGTTCAACGTATCCGCCCTTGATGCTGAGGACTACAGTCAACTTGAAGGGGGAGATGTCCAAGGTGGAGTAACACGAGAAGGCGTTATTCTCTTTGAAGTTGATGAGGGGTTCAGTCCCGAGGATATCGACACCTTATGGTTTGACAACTTCCAATTCGTCGAAGAAACCGGTCAAACCATTGATGTTCGCTGGACCACTAACTTATAGTCCTGTAGTTATCGTACCCTTTCGCTGTTTTCGTCAGGTGGAAGATATATACTTAGTGTAGCATGAATGATTCACCAGATCAAGGACAGAACAAATGTGACCACCGTGCTGCATTGATTCTCTGTATGCAGCACGACGCCTGAAACCTGTCACTACATGAGGATTTCAACAGAGTCGTAGAGTGATACCCGAGCGGTGGAGGATCGCCTTTTAAACGTCGACGTGGCCGCCGAACGCGTCGACGCCCCCGACGGGAACGACTATGGTCGCGCGCGGCCCTCCCTCGAACCGAGAATGGTCGACGCCGACGTCCACGTCATCGATCGCGGCGGGCTCTACTGCGACATGAACTACATGCTGGAGGGCCACGTCCTCGCCACGCGCGACGACCGCAACCCCGACGCCGACTACGGGGAGATCCCGGTGTGGAACCTCGTGATCGACCACCCGGAGGCGACGATACTCTGGGACACCGGGTCACACCACGCCGCCGCCGACGGCCACTGGCCCGACGAGCACGTGCAGGCGTTCGACCCCCACGACGCGGCCGACCACCGCCTCGACGACGACCTCGCGGCGGCCGGCTACGCGATCGACGACATCGACGCCGTGTTCGTGAGCCACCTCCACATCGACCACGCCGGCGGGTTGGAGTTCTTCGCGGGGACGGACGTCCCGATATACGTCCACGAGGAGGAGCTCCGGTTCGCGTACTACAGCGTGGCCACCGGCGCGGGCGACGACGGCTACCTCCGGGCCGACTTCGACCACGACCTGAACTGGCGACCCCTCCACCGCGACCGCGAGGAGCGCTTTACCGACCTGGCGTTCGTCCGGTTCCCCGGCCACACGCCCGGGCTGACCGGGTCCGTGCTCCACCACGACGACGCCGGAACGCTCGTGTTCGCGGGCGACCAGCTGTACATGGCCGAGAACTACCGCGAGGAGGTCCCGTTGGGCGGCCCCCTGTTGTGGGGGAAAACCGAGTGGCGCGACAGCCTGCGACGGATCCGGGCGATCGAGCGCCAGCACGACGCCACGGTCGTATACGGTCACGACCCCGCGCAGTTCGAGGCGATGCGGCCCGGCTGGGGGGTGTGAGCTACTCGGGAGTGTAAGCTACTCCCGCAGATGCTCGACGACCGCGTCGACGTCGTTCGGGACGGGCTCGGGGTCGCCGCCGGCCTCGTAGGCGGCGTCGGGGTCCTTTAAGAGGTGACCGGTGGTGAGACAGACGACCCGCTCGTCGTCGTCGACGACACCCTCCCGACGGAGCTTCCGGAGCCCCGCGACGCTCGCGGCGGAGGCGGGCTCGACGCCGACGCCCTCCTCGGCGAGGTCGCGCTGGGCCGCGGTGATCTCCGCGTCCTCGACCGCGACCGCGGTGCCGCCGGTGTTCCGGATCCCGGGCAGCGCCTTCGGCGCGTTGACGGGGTTGCCGATGCGGATCGCGGTCGCGCGCGTCTCGACCTCCTCCCAGCGGCGCACCTCGTCCGCACCGTTCTCGATCGCCTCGACCATCGGCGCGGCTCCGGCCGCCTGGACGCCCGTCAGCTTGGGGACGTCGTCGACGTCGAGCGCGCCCGACTGGACGAGCTCGCGGAAGCCCTTGTACAGCGCGGACGTGTTGCCGGCGTTGCCAACCGGGAGGACGATCCGGTCGGGATACGTGCCGTGGTCGGCGTGGAACTCCTCTAAGACCTCGAAGCCGATCGTCTTCTGGCCCTCCAGGCGGAACGGGTTCAGCGAGTTGAGCAGGTAGGCCTCGCCGCGGGCGGCGAGCGCCTGCACGATGTCGAGGCAGGCGTCGAAGTTGCCGTCGACCTCGAGGATGCGCGCGCCGTGGAGGCTCGCCTGGGCGATCTTCCCGGCCGCGACCTTCCCCTGCGGGAGGAGCACGAGCGTGGGCATGCCCGCGCGGCCCCCGTACGCCGCCAACGCCGCGGAGGTGTTGCCGGTGGACGCACAGGCGAGCGCGCCAACGCCGAGCTCCTCGGCGACGCGGACGCCGACGGTCATCCCGCGGTCCTTAAAGGAGCCGGTCGGGTTCATCCCCTCGTGTTTGATCCGGAGCGTCTCGACGCCGACGTCGGCCTCCAGCCGGGGCATCGCGTGAAGCGGGGTGTCGCCCTCGGGAAGCGTGACGCCGAGGTCGAACGGGAGCCCCTCGCGGTAGCGCCAGACGCCGCGCTCCGGGCCGTCGGTGGACGCGCCCGCGCCGAAGTCGTCGAACGTCGGCGGGTCGTCGTAGCGGACCTCCAGCAGGCCGTCGCAGTCGTCGCAGGTGTATCGAACGTCCTCGAACGGGGCGAACGTCTCCCCGCACTCGATGCAGGCGAGCCACGTCCCGTCGTCGGCACAGTCGGGAGCCGTCGGGGTCGGGGCGTCGATGGCGAGACTCATTGGCGGCACTACGGGCCCCGCACCTCTTAAGGCGGGCGATGCGGTCGGCGGAACGGCGGTTTCGGCGGAACGGTGATTTCGGCGGAACGGTGGTTTCGGCGGAAGGACAGCTACGACTCCCGCAGCACGGCTTCCTCCCCGGCCGCCTCCGGGAAGGCGTCTGAGCCGTCGAGCGCCTCGCCGGCCTCGGCGCGCTCCCACTCCGCGTCGGTGACGAGCGCGTCGTCGAGCCGGGCGCGAAGCGCCTCCTCGTCGACGTCGGTGCCGATGACGACGAACGCGGTCAGCCGGTCGCCGTGGTCGTCGTCCCACGCGAGCTCCGGGCGGTTCGACCGGAGCATGTCGCGTTCGACCTCGGGGAGGCTCGCGATCCACGGGCCGGGGGCCGTGGCGCGAACGGAGGGCCCCGCCTGGCTCACCTGCTGGCGGAGCTCGCTGCCCGCGACCCACAGCGTTCCCTTCGCGCGGACGACGCCGGCGGGGAGCCCGCGGAGGGCCGCCGCGACCCGGCCGGGGTGGAACGGTCGCCGGCGGCGGTACGTGAAGGAGGTGACGCCGTACACCTCGTCGGGGTGGCGATGGCCGGCGTGCGCCCCGTCCTCGTGGTCGTGGTCGCTGTGATCCCCGTGGTCCTCGTGGTCGTGGTCGCTGTGATCCCTGTGGTCCTCGTCGTCGTCATCGTCGCTGTGATCCCCGTGATCGTCGTCGTCATCCGCTGCCGCCGCCAGCGCGCGTTTCCACCCCGGCAGGTCGCCGACGGCCCGCTCGTCGAACAGCCCGACGTCGAGCAGCCGGTCGGGGTCGACCGCGGAGAACTCGGTCCGGACCGTCTCGGCGGACGGCTGGAGCGCCGCCACGAGCGCCTCGGCCTCCGCGAGCTCCGCGTCGGTACAGCGGTCCGCCTTGTTCAGCAGGACGACGTTCGACACCTCGACCTGCTCGACGAGGAGATCGGAGAGGGGACGCCCCTCCTCGTCCGTGCCGCGACGTTCGGGGACGTCGGTCCCGGCGAAGGCGTCCAGGAACCGTGGCGTGTCGAGCACCGTCACCAGCGCGTCGACGCGGTAGCGCGCCGCCGCCCGCGATTCGGTCGTGAACAGACGGGCGACCGGCGCGGGCTCGGAGATCCCGGAGGACTCGACGACCAGCGCGTCGAACGACCGCTCGTTCGCGAGCCGGACCACGGCCGTCTCGAGGTCGTCCTGCAGCTCACAGCAGATACAGCCGTTCGACAGCTCCGCGACGCCGTCGTCGACGTCGAGCTCCGACCCCTCCGCGATCAGCTCGGCGTCGACGTTCACGTCCCCCATGTCGTTGACGAGGACCGCGAGGTCCCGGTCGCCGGCGTTCCGGAGGAGGTGGTTCAGAAGGGTCGTCTTTCCAGCCCCGAGGCTGCCCGAGAGCACGGTCACCGGGATCCGATCGGTCATGGCTTCCGGTCGGTGCGCCGCCCCTTTAAGTCCCCGGCGGAACCGCCCGCCGCCTCCGATCGCTTCCCGGCCCCGATCGCACGCCGTTTCAGATCGCCCTCGGTCCGGGGGTTCGGCATCGTCGGAAGCCGACACGTTGATAGCCCGTGCCCGTGGATCGGGGCGTATGAGCTCGCTCGTGTACATGATCGCGGTCGTCGGAACTATCGGGACCCTGCTGATGATCGTCGGGATGCTGTACCTCGTCTGGATCTCGATGGGCGACGAGACGCACGCACCCGCCATCGATAGCGCGGACCGCCCCGGGTTCGGCGACGCCGACGCCGACGCGCCGGACACCGTCGAGGGCGAGACGGCCTGAGTCCGAGCGACCGCGACACCTTTTAGGCCCCCGTTCGTCGTGTGAACGCATGACGTTGGCCGAGCGGATAGCCGTCTTCCGCGAGCACCTCGAGGAGTGGCTCCGCGGGCTCTACCACGGCATGATCACCCATCCGGCGTACGAGAAGATCGAGAAGGAGGCCGAGGACACGGAGGACGAGTTCATGCTCGCGTGCTTCCCGGACGCCTTTGGGATCCCCTCGCCGGTCTCCTACTACACCGCCGAGCTGCTCCCGTACCTCGAAACCGAGTTCGAGGCGTGGGAGCGCCGGCTGTGGGACCGCGGGAGCCTCATCGAACGCAAGGGCCAGCAGTACCACTTCTGATGGGCGACGCCTCCCCATCGGACCGCCCGGCGAATCGCTCGACGGACGACCGGTCGATCGAGCCGTTCGTCTTCTTCGGCGGCAAGGGCGGCGTCGGGAAGACGACCGTCTCGTGTGCGTACGCGCGCAAGTGCGCCGACGCCGGCGTGCGGACGCTCGTCGTCTCGACGGACCCGGCCCACTCCGTCGCCGACGTGTTCGACCAGCCGTTCGGCGACGATCCCGAGCCGGTCGACGGGATCGACGGGCTGGACGCGCTGGAGATCGACCCCGACGACGAGGTCCAGCGACACCTCGCGGAGATCCGGGAGGGGCTCTCCGAACAGGTGTCGGCGGCGATGGTGTCGGAGATCAACCGCCAGCTCGAGATGTCCCACGGGACGCCCGGCGCGTACGAGGCGGCGCTGTTCGACGCGTTCGTCTCGGTGATGCGCGAGGAGGGCGACCGCTACGACCGGGTCGTCTTCGACACCGCGCCGACGGGGTCGACGCTCCGGCTACTGGGGCTCCCGGAGTTCCTGGAGGGATGGATCGACCGGCTGATGTACAAACGCCGGCAGTCGATCGACCTGTTCGAGAAGGCGGCGATCGGCGACATGGAGCCCCGGCGGGTGATGGAGGGCGATCCCGTCCTCGCGCGGCTCCAGCGCCGCAAGGAGTTCTTCGAGTACGCCGGCGAGACGCTGCGGTCCGACGCCGCCTTCTTCCTCGTGTTGAACCCCGACCAGCTGTCGGTCAACGAGACGGGCCGCGCCATCGAGGGGTTCGCCGACCGCGACCTCACGGTCCGCGGGCTGGTCGCGAACAAGCTCACCCCGGAACCCGACCCCGACGAGGACGGTCGGGGAGCACGGTACCTCCGTGACCGGGTCGCGACCGATCGCGAACGGCTCACACAGGTGCGCGACGGCTTCGCGCCCCCGATCGTCGCCGAGATCGAGTCACGGACCCGCGAGGTCCGCGGTGACCTGCTCAGCGAGGTCGCCGCCGAGCTCGACGTCGCGACGGCGGTCCGTCGCGACTGAGCCGCCTGGATCGCTCGATCCGGCCGGTTTCCTCGCGGCGCATCTGTCACGATCGAAGCCAATATTTAAGTGGGGTTTAGTGAATGTTAGCGTGAGGCAGGGCATCAATGACAAGCGTAATTTGGATCGTGGTTGCGGTGTTGGCGACGTTCACCGTCGGGTACATGGGGTACTCGCGGTACCTCTCGCGGTTCGTCGAACTCGACGACGACCGTGAGACGCCGGCACACAAGTACGAGGACGGACAGGAGTACGTACCGGCGAAGAAGCCGGTGCTACTGGGGCATCACTTCTCGAGCATCGCGGGCGGCGCGCCGATCGTCGGCCCGATCACGGCGGGGGCGATATGGGGATGGGTCCCCGCGCTGTTGTGGGTCGCCATCGGCAACCCGCTGATGGGCGCGGTCCACGACTTCATCTCGCTGTCGGGGTCGATCCGACACGAGGGGCGCTCGATCGGCTACATCGTCGGCCAGTACGTCGGCGAGAAGGGCAAGAACCTCCTGTTGTGGTTCGCGTTCCTCACGATCATCCTCGTCGTCGCCGTGTTCGCACTGGTCGTCGGCATCGTGTTCAACGCGTACCCGCAGGTGACGACCGCGAGCTTCGTGTACATCGCGTTGGCGCTGGCGTTCGGGGTGTACCTCTACCAGCTCAACGGGCCGTTCATTCCGGGGACGATCCTGTTCGTCGCCGGCGTGTTCGCCGGCGTCTGGCTCGGCATCCAGTACCCGTTCGCGCTGTTCGCCGGCGACTACCCGGCGGGGACGTTCGTCCTGTTCAGCGGCGCGGGCGACTGGGTCCCCGGCGCGGCCGCCCTCGGCGGCAACACCGCCGGGTGGATCCCGGTCATCATGGTGTACGGCGCGGTCGCGAGCGCGCTCCCGGTGTGGGTGCTGCTCCAGCCGCGTGACTACCTCTCGTCGTTCCTGCTGTACACCGGCGTGGGTGGGGGGATCCTCGCGATCATCGTCGGAACGGTGTTCGCGACGTCCAGCCAGCCGCTCGTCATCGACTCGTCCATCGGGGCCTTCGAGGGCTTCTGGGGGATCGAGGCGATGGGGCTGTGGCCGCTGTTCCCCCTGTTGTTCGTCACCATCGCCTGTGGGACGATAAGCGGGTTCCACTCGCTCGTCTCCTCCGGGACGACCTCGAAGCAGCTGAACAAGGAGAGCGACGCCCGCCTGATCGGCTACGGCGGAATGCTCGGCGAAGGCTTGCTCGCCGCGCTCGCGCTCTCGACGCTCGCGGTCGCCGGGCTCGCCGGCGACGTCATCGCGGCGGGCGGCGGCATCGGCGGCGCGCTGCCCAACTTCGCGGCGGGCGGCGGCATCATCCTGACGAGCCTCGGCATTCCCGAGGCGATCGGGGCCGTCTTCATGGCGCTCGTGCTCGTGAGCTTCCTGCTCACGTCGACCGACACGGCCGTCCGCCTCGGCCGCTACATGATGGAGGAGATCGTCGGGACCCCGAGCGGGACGACCGATACCGGGTTCTCGGGCGGCGTCGGTTCGCTCGCGCGCGGACGCTACACGAACCCGGTCGTCCAGATCGGCCTCGCGTACGTGCTCGTCATCTCCGGCGAGTGGGCGACCCTGTGGGGACTGTTCGGCGGCGCGAACCAGCTGCTCGCGGCGCTCGCGCTGCTGACCGCGACGATCTGGATCGCCAACTGGGACGACTCCAAACAGCTCGTCTCGACCGGCGTGCCGATGGCCGTGATGGTCACCATCACCGTCTTCGGGCTCAGCTGGCTGGCGCTGTACGAGAACCTCTACGTCAACCTGATACAGGGCGAGGCGGCGACGCTCGGCGCGCAGCTGTCCTCGGCCGCACAGATGGTGCTCGCGCTGGTGCTCATCGCGCTCGCGCTGTCGCTCGTCCGGATCGGGTACGGCAACCTCAAGTCGGTGAAAGGCGGGAGCCGCCCCGCCGCCGAACCAGGCGACGACTGACGGCCAGTCGTCGATCGTCGGCGGCTACCGCCTCCGGCGACCCGCGACGGCCAGCCGTCGACCGGCCACGAACACCCGCTTCCGCACCGCCTTCCACGAACCTTTTTCGACCACGACTCCACCGACCGTGAGGCGAGGCGCGACGACCGTGGCCCCGGCTACCGCCAGAAGCGTTTGGCGAACCGCGAGAAGAACCCTTCCGACGGCGGCTCGATCGCCTCCCACAGTCGGAACGCGCCCGTGACGCCCGCCGCCTCGCTCGCGACGATCGCCTCGGCGTCGGGCGCGACGACGATCAGGTTCACCTCGTAGTGGCCGTAGTAGCCGAACTTCAGAAGGGTCCGGTCGCGGAACCCCTCGACGAACGCGGCGACGTCATCGGGCACGCGGTCGCCGACGAGGACGAACGTGACGTCGGTGCCGTAGTGCTGTTCGTCGGCCTCGATCCGCTCCTCGGCGACCGCGTGACCCGTCTCGACCAGCCGCTCCAGCTCCGCGACGGTCGGCTCGGCGACCCGCCGGGCGAACACGTGCGCTTTCGTCTCGTGGTCCGCGTAGCTCAACGCCGGGTGGAGGAACTGCTTCTGGTTGCGCATCCGAAGCGTCGCCGAGAGGTCGAAGCGTTCGCCCTCGACGACCTCGTCGCGGTCGAGGTCGTAGCTGTACATCAGCCGATCGGAGACGCGGTCGAGGTACTCGTCGTCGTAGTCGGGGACCTGCTCGCGGATCTCCGCGGGGAGCTCCTCGGGGTCGCGCCGCGGGGCAGTCCCCGTCCTCGAGGACGTCCCCTCGTCGACTGCGTCGGGTTCGGACATCGTCAGTCGTCGGCGGAGCCGCTCGACTCGTCGTCCGGCTCGTACGGCACCGCGTCGCCGCTGACAGCGGGTGCGCCGATCGCGAGTACCACGGCGTCCGAGACGGCGTCGGACGGGTTGTACGCGCGTTGGGGGCTTCCCGGGTCGACGGCGAACAGGCCGCCCGTCTCGACCTCGTAGGTCCGCTCGGGGGTCTCGACCGAGAGCGTCCCGTCGAGCACGTAGAAGGCCTCCTCCTGTGTCTCGTGGGAGTGATAAACGAGCGGGATCTGTTCGCCCGGCTCCGCGCGGAACCGGTTCACCGCGACGGCGGTGAGATCGGCTGGCGCGCTCAGCTTTCGGCATTCGCAGGGCCGATCCGCCTCCGGTTCGACCGAATCGACGTCGACGACGCGGTATCCCATGTGCTCATGTTTCCCACGGAGTTTAAAAGGGCGTCGCCGGGGCGGGAGCCGTCGACCGGAAACGGGGCCGGCGGCCGGAAACGGGGTTGGCGACGGGAAACGGGGTCGGCGGCCGGGAACGGGGTTGGCGACGGGAAACGGGGTTGGCGACCGGCGACGGGACGGTCCTGCGGCGGCCAAACGGACGCCGACAGGGTTTATCACCCCGAGAGCCGTACACACGTCACGATCACTCATGGCTGACGAAGCGAAACCGACCGAAGCGTGTGGCCGGTGTTCGATGTCGACGGTCGTCGACGCGGTGGGCGGCGACAGGACCCCCGAGGAGCGAGCCGAGCGCGACCCGTTCGGTGGCGACCGGATCGAGGTCGACGAGGCGACGCTCCGGCGCGTCTCGCCGGGGGGCTGGATCGCCGACACGAAGGCGAGACTCGACGCGTTCGCCCGGCGGATCGCGTACGGGAGGTGAGGTCAGAGCGGGACCGGTCCGTGGAGATCGGTGGCGGGGAGCGGCGTTCCGGGAGCACGCCCCGAACACGGCCGGGGGCGTGACGAACAAAGCCGGGAACGTGACGAACACAGCCGAGAGCGCGGCGAACACGGCCGGGAGCGTGGCCCGAACGCGATCGCGCGTTCCGTGTGAACATCCACCGTCGGAGACATTTATCCGGGTCGGCACCGTAGCGACCGGAAGCGATGGAAGAGAGCATCTCCGGGTTCAAACAGCGCGGAGGCTGGGGCGACATCGTCGAACACGGCGAGCGCATCACGCAGGCGCTCCGTGAGGTCGGCGCCGACGGCGACGCGTTCCACGACTTCGACGACTGGCGGCCGAAGTCCCACGAGCGCATCGACGAGGACGTCTCGGAGAAGACCGCCGAGCAGGCCTCCGTCGGCGAGGGCGACGGCGAGCTGGCGGGCAAGACCCCCGGGGAGGACCTCCAGACGGCCGGCGAGAAGCTCACTGAGTCGTACGAGAAGGTCGAGGCCGACGACACGGAGGGGGCCGTCGAGCGGTGGGGCGAGTCGATCGGTCACGTCGCCCGTGCGGCCGATTCGGCGAGCCGGAAGGCGCTCCGGAAGGTCGAGAACACGGTGTACCGGAAGGTGATGACGCAGCTCGCACCGTACTACTTCGACAACGAGCTCGTCAGCGCCAACGTCCAGCAGGTCGGCCGCGGAGAGGCCGGCGAGACGTTCGTATTCGAGGTGAACGTCAACGACGACGAGCTGAAAGCGAAGGTCAGCGCGATCCTCGCGGAGTACGAGTCGGAGATCGATCGCTGGCACGTCGAAGTCGAGAAGGAGACCGACACCGTCGCGGCCGCCGAAGGGGTCGAACCGCCGGAGAAGGAGGGCGGCAGCGAGTCCACGATCACCTGAGCCACCCTTAGCGGCGTCAAAGAGGGGCACACGCGGCACGTGAGTCACGCGAGGGTAGCTGGAGGTCAGTAGGGAGTCGCGTGTTTTTACTAGCCTGCAGGCCACAGGAACGGTATGTCAGACGTGCTCCGGGTCGATGCCGGCGAACTTCCGGCCGACGAGATCATCGGCGCGATGCGGGAGGGGCGTCGAGTCCTCATCAGCGTGGCTATCGCCGGGGACGTCCACGAGGTCGCGCTCCGGTACGACGGCGAGACGTACCTCTGTGACACCCCGACCCGGCTCCATCGCCACGTCGAGGAGTCGGAGATGCGTGACTGTATCGAACGAATGGGCTACGGCGCGGACGAGGACTGATCTGTGAACTACCCCACCCTACTCGCTCACCGCTGACGCGGTTCGCTCCTTGAGGGTGGGGCTTCCTGTTTCCACGACGCGCTTTGCAGACACAACGGTGTCTACAGGGAGTGCAGTCTCCACAGGCGTTGATTCGGAGTGTCCCACTCCTACGTCTTCGAGGCCGCGAGAAAGGATGTTCCACGCCGCGTTCGCGTCTCTGTCCGCCTCGAACCCACACGCCGGACATGAATGTTCGCGCACCCATAGTGGCTTGTCCGTCTCCGTTCCACACGACGCGCATTCTTTGGTCGTCCCTCGGGTGTCTACGGCGACGAAGTGCGTTCCTTCGCGTTCGCACTTGTATTCGAGCATTCGCAGGAACGTTCCCCACGATGCTCCGGCTCGATTCCGAGAGTTTCCGGGGAGTTCGATCAACCCCTTCGCGTCCAAGTCCTCGACAGCCACAAGGTCGTATTCTCGGGCGTAATAGTTCGATAACTTGTGGAGGAAATCTCGACGCTTGCGTTTCAGGTCGGCGTGTCGTCGGGCTACCGTCTTGCGTTGTTCCTCCCAGTTGTTCGAGCCGTGTTCCTTCCGCGAGAGATCGCGTTGGGCGCGTTCCAACCGCTCGCGTTCGTCGGAGAAGTCCGGTGACTCGACAGCGGTTCCGTCCGTATCGTGTGCGTACTTCAGGATACCAACGTCAATTCCGGCGACTCGCTCTGGATTTTCCGGCTTCTCGGGTGTGCCCTCGTCCACGTCGATGCCGAACGTGGCGAACCACTCGCCCGTGGGTTCTTGCTTGACCGTGACCTGTTTGATGGTCGCGTTTTCGGGAATGTTTCGGTGGAGATCGATGGGTATCTCACCGATTTTGCTCAACCACAGGACAGGCCGACCACTCGTATTCTTGAGTTTGAATCCGGACTGATTGTAGGTGAGCGAACGGTACTCCCGAGGCGGTTTCCACTTGAGCATCCCCACAGCGCGTCCATTCTCCTTCTGTGATTTGAGCGTGGAGAGGTTGTCGTAGACGCGCTTGACGGCCATCTGCAACACTTTTGAGTGAACGTCTCCGAGGGCGTCCCACCACGTTTTGAGGTCGGGGAGCTGCCCCTGAACCTCGTAGCGGGCGGGAATGTCGTCTGCCTCGTTGAGTTTGTAGAGGACGTGGTTGTAGAGTTGTCTACAAGTATCGACGTGGTGCAGAAGCGTCTCGGTAAAGGCTTCCGGTGGGTCGAGTCGATACTTGTAGTTGTAGTGCATCTATGACTCTCGTTCTTCGATTAGTTCGTCCAGTTTCTCTTGGACGAACGAGGAGAGATTCAGGTGGTTGTCCTGAATCCACTCCTCTTGGTCGTCTCGGATGGAGATGGTCTTTCGCGTTGCCACATCATAACTTACGTAATTTGCACACAAGTAGTTTGTGGTTGGTGTGGGCCTGTGGGCTGGTCGTAACGGAGTTTTTGTGAGACGATGACGGCGCTGTATCCCCTCCCTACTGCGCTACTCGGTCGCTTCGCTCCCTGCGTTGCTCCTTGAGGAAGGGGACTTAGCGCCTGAATACAGTTAACCGGGAGTGGGTCGAACCGGTCGATATGAGCGATCCCGAGATCGAGGACCTCGTCGGCGACGCCGACCCGCAGTTCGCGCACGTCCTCTCGTGTGTGTTCGCGATCCGCGACCACGAGAGCCGGACGTACCTCGTGCTGCTCGATCACCCGGGCAGCACGGTCGCCGAGCTCGCGACCGTCCTCGACCGGGACCGGTCGAACGTCAACCGATCGCTGTCGACGCTGCGCGAGAAGGGGTTGATCGAGCGCCGACGGCGGCTCCTCGACTCGGGCGGCTACGTGTATCAGTACACCGCGATCCCCGTGCCCGAGGCGAAATCGAAGCTCCACGCGGCACTCGACGAGTGGGTCACGGGGGTCCACGACGCGATCGACCGGTTCGACCCGGACGGCGGGAGCTGAGCCCCGGTTTCGGGCCGAGCCATCGGGCCGACGCGAACCGCCTCGGAGCGGCTCGAGTCACGTATCAGACCGCGCCGGCGAGCCCGTCGAGCGCGCGTCGGAGCTCCCCGCGCCGCTTCCAGGCGGCGATCCGGTCCGCGAACGGGAGCGGCGCGTTGAGCGCGACCACCGACCGGAACCGGACCCGGGAGCCCTCGTTTTCGGGGTCGACCGTCACCCACGTCTCCATGCGTTCGAACGGGCCGGCGGTCCCGTCGTCGGCGACCGCGTAGCGATAGCCGTCCGGGCGCGGCTCAAATCGCAGTCGAAAGCCGACCCCGGGGCCGGAGACGGCGACGACCGTCGCGCCGTCGTCCAGGCGGGTCGCGTCGTCGACCGCGAAGCTCCCCTCCCACTCGACGAGCCGCGTCGGCGTGATCGCTCGCCCGATCGCCGGCGGGCTCTCGGGGACGAAGCGATCGACCGCGACCTCGCGCATGGACGTGGTGGTCCCGGGGGCGATATAAACGCGTCGGCGAGCCCCTACACGAGCGGGAGGGTGAGCGCGACGAGGACGACGCCGAAGCCGATCGCGGCGTACAACAGGCGCTCGAACCGCGGGGCGACCGGCAGCGGGCCCGCGTCGAGCGGCGGTGCCGACCGCACGAGCTGGGCGTACGCCACGGCCGCGAGCGCGAGGAACGCGGCCGTCGACGCCGCGAGCGACCAGGCGAGCGAGAGGCCGTACGACAGCCCGTAGATCGGGCCGAGCGAGAGCGAGAGCATGAACGCGAGCGAGACGCTCACGAGGAAGGGGACCGGGTCGATCCGGTCGCCGTGGCGGTTCCGCGGGCGACGAGGCGTGTTCACCGTGCGTTCACGTGCCGTGTACACGTGCCGCACGGACAAGAGCTAAGTGGCGGACCAACGCCCATCGGATCGTATGAGCGAGGGACGAAAGGGAGTCCGGGCGGGCGTCGAGGAGTCGAAGGGCGACCCGCGGCTGGTGCTCCTGTTGAACGCCGTGTTGTCGACGTGGTTCGCGTGGACCGTCGTCTGGGGAGCGGACTTACTCGGCCTCCTCGAGTACACCCTGACGAACGTCGCTACCCTCGCCCTCCTAGTGTTCGCGCTGACGTACGTCGTCGTGCTTCGGTGACGGGGTTCCCCGTACCGCTTTCGGCCGATGCGGCGGCGACGGGGCGTCACACGCGGGACGACGGCGGCGACGAAACGACGGCGGCGACGAAACGACGGCGACAACGAAACGACGGCGAAGACGGAACGACGACGGCGACGAAACGACGGCGGTCACCCACTTTTAAGCCCGCGGCGACCCCCCTCCCGGTAATGACGATCGAAGATCGTGACGACGCGTACCTCATCACGCACGCGCTGGCGAAGGACACCCTCTCGCGGCTCCGGGACGTCGAGACGGAGCAGGTCGCCTTCCGGAAGGGGCTCGTCAAGCTCGGCCGCATCTGCGGTTACGAGGTGATCGACGGGGCGATGGAGACGGAGTACGTCCCGGTGCGGACCCCGTTGGAGGAGACGACCGGCGAGCGCGTCAAGGGACTCGACGACGTCGTCATCATCAACGTGCTGCGGGCGGCGACGCCGTTCGTCGAGGGGCTCTTAAAGGCGTTCCCGCGGGCGAAACAGGGCGTGATCTCCGCCGGGCGGGACGAGGAGGCCGGCATGAACGACGACGGCGAGTTCCCGATCACGGTGGACTACGTGAAACTTCCCGAGATCCGCGCGGACGACACGGTGATCGTCGCGGATCCGATGCTCGCGACCGGCTCGACGATGTGTGCCGTCCTCGATCACATCCTCGCGGACGCGGACGACTACGAGAACCTGTTCGTGCTCTCGGCGGTCTCCGCGCCCGTGGGGCTCGTTCGCGTCGCCGACGCGGTCCCGGAGGCCGACCTGCTGACGGTCGCCATCGACGACCACCTCAACGAAGACGGGTTCATCGTCCCCGGCCTCGGCGACGCCGGCGACCGAGCGTTCCGGACGACGTAACCGGCGGCTCACGGTTCAGCGTACTTTTAAGGGACGCCCACGCGACGGGCCGGTATGAGTGACGCGGCGACGACCGACCCGTGTGACGCCTGCGGGGAGCCGACGACCGACGCGCTCGCCCGCACCGTTCGCCTCAGCGTCGACCGGGCCAACATCGACACCCAGCGGCTCTGTCCCGAGTGTTTCGCCGCCTGGATCCAGCGCTACCAGACCGAGATGAGCGACGGGGCCGACGACGCCGCAAGCGGCGGCTCCGACTCGGAGATCATCGTCGACTGACCGGGGGACCGTCGTCCCTCGCTCGTCTTCCGCTACTCCTCGGTATCGGCGCCCGCCGTCAGCCCGTCGTCCGCGGGACGGTCGAGCGCCGTCGGGGCGTCGTGGTGGTCGGAGTAGCCGTCGAACCAGCGGGCGATCCGTTCGAGACGGTCGACGACGTGGCCGGGCTCGCCCGAACGCGACAGCTCGTGTCCCTCCCGCGGGTAGCGGACGAATCGCGTCTCGACCCCGTTCTTCCGGAGGATCCGGTGGTACAGCTCCGCCGTGCAGATCGGCGTCCGCGTGTCGTCCTCGGCGTGGATCAAGAGCGTCGGCGTGTCGACGTTCGCCGCGTGCCCCGTCGGCGACCGCTCCCAGAGCCACTCCGGCTCCGCCCACGGCACGGTGTCGAAGTCCCCCTCGAGGAGCCGATAGACGCCGTCCGTCGAGCCGTAGAAGCCGGTGAGGTCGTACACGCCGCGCTGGGCGACCGCGGCCCGGAACCGGTCCGTCTGCCCGACCGCCCACGCGGTCATGAACCCGCCGAACGAGCCCCCGGTGAGGAACGTGTTCGCCTCGTCGACGTACGGGCGGTCAGTCACCGCGTCGACGCCGGCCAGCACGTCGGTGAGCGTGACGGCCCCCCAGTCGCGTTCGATCGCCTGGAGGTACGACTCGCCGTAGCCCGCCGACCCCCGCGGGTTCGACCAGAAGACGACGTAGCCGCGCGCGGCGAGCGTCTGGAACTCGTGCCACATCGTCCCCGACGTCGACCACATCGCGTGGGGGCCGCCGTGGATCTCCACGGCGAGCGGGTACGACCCGTCCTCGGCCGACGCCTCGTCGAGCTCCGGCGGCGTCAACACCCACCCGTGGACCGCACCCCGCTCGGATTCGAACCACAGCTCCTCCGGCTCGCCGACGTAGCGGTCAGCGAGGTACGCGGCGTTCAGTCCGGTGAGCCGCCGCGTCTCCCCCGCGCCGGCGTCGACGGCGAACACGTCGCCCGGGTGGTCCCACTCGCTCGTCGCGAGGACGGCCGTCACCGACTCGGGGCCCGCGCCGGCCGCGCCGCCGACGGTTCCACCCGAAACGGTGCCCTTCCGGACGAGCCGCTCGGGCGGCGCGGAGCCGTCGGCGGGGGCGTGCCACAGCGCCGTCTCGCCCTCGTCGGGCGTCGTGAAGTAGACCGTCGTCCCGTCGGGGCCCCACATCGGCTCCACCTCGTGGCCGAGTCCGCGGTCGAGGTCCCCCGTCAGCGAGGTCACCGCGCCGCGCTCGCGGTCGAGGACGTGGAGGTCCGTCTGTTCGAGCGACGCCTGGTCGGGCTCGACGTGGGTGAACGCGACCCGTCCGTCGGCGGTCGCCGCGAGCGGCGTCGCCCAGCCGAACGTCGTGTGGATCCGGTCGACGGTGTCGGTCGCGAGGTCGTGGGCGTGGACGGCGATCTCGAAGGAGTCGTCCGGGTCGTCGCCGACCGACTCGGTGTAGTACAGCGTGTCGGCGTCGCCGAACTCGGGCGACCCGAACTCGGCCTCGCGGTCGGTGACGGGTTCGACCGCGGGCTCGGGGTCCGCGCGCGCGCCATCGACGGTCGCGTCCGCGTCGACGACGTACACCGCCGCCTGCCGGCCGTCGAAGTACCGCTGGGCCGACCGGAAGACCGTGCGGTCGACCACGCGCGGATCGGGGTGGTCCGCCGGCTCGTAGTCGTCGGGGACCGACAGGTCGCGGCCCGTCTCACGGTCCTCGGGCGTGACCGCCTGGACGAAGGCGAGCCGGTCGCCGGCCGGTGACCACGAGACGTCGGAGACGCCGCCGACCACGTCGGTCAGCCGTCGCGCCTCGCCGCCGTCGGCCGGGACGACCCAGAGCTGGCGTCGGTCGTCGTCGCCCGCGCGCGTGGAGGTGAACGCGATCCGGTCGCCCGACGGGCTCCACCGCGGCTCCGCGTCGTCGCCCTCGGCGAGGGTGAGTCGGCGGGCCCCGTCGTCGGTATCGGCGGTGTCAGCGGTGTCGGCGGTATCGGCGCTGTCGGCGCTGTCGGCGGTACCGGCGGTGTCGGCGGTATCGGCGGCGTCTCCGGAGTCACCGTCGACGTCGACGAGGTACACCGTCGACTCGACGGTCTCGTCGTCGACCGGCTGTTTTCGGAGGAAGGCGACGCGGTCGCCGTCGGGCGAGATCCGGGGATCGGCAGGCTTCGCGATGTCGTGATAGTCCGCCGCGGTCACGGGCTGCATACGCGTCCGTGTCGCGGCACCCTCAAAAGACGTCGGAAGGTGGAAGGCGCGCCCGCTACTCCTCGCCGTTGTCGAACGCGAGGGAGACGCCGTCGGCGTCGACGGTCGCGCCCGCCGCACACACCGGGTGCTCGAAGTCGGCGGCGAGGAGCTCGCTCGCGGCCGCGCCGGCGTCGTCCGCGGCGAGCGCGTACGGTTCGGGACCGTCCGTCTCGTACGTCGCCACGATCGTGGGTTCGTCGACCGCCTCGACGAGGAGCGCGTCGCGTCTGACGGTCCCGATAGTCGCGGCGTCGGCGGCGACGACGCCGGCGATCCGCGGGGTGTCGTAGTCGTCCTTCTCGAAGTCGAGCGCGAGCAGCGGGCTGGCGAGCGCGTCCCGTGTCGGGTAGCCGAGCTCCAGTTTCTCCGCGATCGGGTCGACGTGGGAGCCGTTCCCGACGACCGCCAGCGGCTCGCCCGTCGGCGTCTCCACGGCGCGCGCGCAGTTGTACGAGACGTACGGGTTGTCCGTCGCTTCGGCCGCGGCCGTGGGACCGACCGTGAGGGTTCCGTCGCGGTCGACCACGCGGCGGTTCGGGAACGAACGGGAGGAGACGCGGTACGCGCCGACGCCGGGGGCGACGACGACGAAGCGGCCGATGTACATACACGAACGTGGCTATTCGTTCGCTTAAAAGCTGCCGATATGCACACGTTCACGGGACCCCGTCGGCGTCGGGCGCGCGGTCGGTTCGATGTGCCCGCCGCATTGAGAACGGATGACAGAGCGGGGACAACGCGCAACGCTTACAAACACTCACTGACTACGGAAGGTGCAGGCAGTCCATTGGGGTAGTGGCCAATCCTGTTGCCTTCTGGGGGCAACGACCCTGGTTCGAATCCAGGATGGACTATTCTCTGTGGCCGCGTCGTCCGGCACCGGGTCGCGCGACCCGATCTCCTGTGTCGACCCGATCGCGAACGCCGTCAACCGATTCGGCGTCCGCCCGTGTGTCGCACACGCATGCGCCGCCTACTCATTCGCCGCTCGCCCGTACACCGGCGTTGCAGCCTCCATCGCGGTCCGGCGCTCACGATCGCGTGTCGGTATCTGCCGACACAGTCATTTCAACTGGAACTATATCGTGCCGGAGTGTTGCGATTTCCACCGGAAAGAAGGGGGTTTTCAGGTCGGACGACCGGTCCCGAGACGGCTACTTCTCGACGTCGAGCAGGGCGACCCGTTCGAGCACGACGTCGGTCAGCCCGCCCGCGGTCGCGGCCAGTTCGCGATCGGAGACATCGTAGAACGCTCGAACGGCCGCCTCGTCGAAGTCGAAGCCGTCCTCGGCTCCCGATCCGCCGGACTCGGTCCGGGTATCCAGCGACCGCGAGACGGCCGCGACCGCCGCGTCGAGGTCGGCCGCAGGGCGGTCCGCCCCCGGAACGTCGCCGAAGTCGGCGACGGCGACGACTACCCGCCCCGAACCCCCGGAGACGCCGAGCCCGAGCGCACGGTCGATCTGCCGGCTTCCGGCCGCGTACAACAACACCTCGACGGCGGGGTCGCGTGCCACCGCCTCGCCGCGGGCGATCGAACGGGCAGCCAGCCGAACCGCGCGTCGAAGGTGGGCCTCGGAGACGACGAGGTCCGCGTCGAACGCCTGAACGACCGCACCCGTCTCCTCGCCGACGACCGCGAGTGCGTCGAGAAACGCGTCGAGATCGCCGATCCGGGCCCGCTCCACGACGATCCGTGCGGGCGGGACCGGGGGAGTTCCGGACGACCGATCCCTGTCAGTATCGCAGCCACGGTCGGCGGCCGGGCTGACACCGGGATCGGGCGCGCCAGTCACTGGAAATCACCGAGGCTTGCCTGGCCCTCACCGTCGTCACCGTTCGCCGAGCCCGCGGTCGCGGCGGCGGACGCCGACCGATCGGCACGGACGCCGTCCATCGACGGGTCCTCGCGGCCGGCGTTCTCGAGGACGCGCTCGGCCGTCCGCTCCCGCCCGCGGAGCGCCCCGAGCACGACCGCCTTGTCCGCCTCGCGGAGGTCGGCGCGGGTCTCGATGCCCGCCTCGAACAGCCGCCGGGCGCGTTTGCGACCGACGTTCCGGACGCCCGCGAGGTCGAGCAGCTCCTCGCGGACGCCGTACTCGACCCGCTTGCGCGCCTCCCGTACCGCGAGCACCGCGTCGCCGTCGACCCCGTCGACGTCCCTCGCGATCGTCTCCGCGGCGCGGAGCAGCCACTCGGCGGTGTCGACCTTGCCGCGGATGTCGCCGGGGCCGACGCCGTACCGCTCGGTCAATCGGTCCTCGTCGACCTCGCTCGCCCAGTCCTCCAACAGCCGGGCGGTCTTCAGCGAGGCGAGCCAGTCCTCGAAGCGGACGTCCTCGTACTCCGAGGGCGCGTCTCCGAGGAGCTCCGCCTCGCGCTCGTAGTACGTCTCCTCGTACGTCTCGCGGTCGCCCGACTTCAGATAGAGTTCATACATATCCGGAGTCCGACTGAGAAGGTGGTAGAGGCCGAGCGGCGTGATCGACGGGCGAGGAGCGCCGTCGTCCTCGTCCGCGTCTCCCGCGACGTTAGCACCGTCGACACGGGTGTACGTGCCGAAGGCCGGCTCGTCGGAGGCATCGCCGTCGTCCGCGTCCGCCGCAAGCGTGAACTCGCCGGCGCTCGGCTCCGTCGTTTCTTCCCTGCAAGCGTCCCGAAGGCCGTCGATCATCGTCGCGGCGCTCATCGGGTCGAGGTAGAGCCGGGAGACGGTGTGGCCGATCCCCGTCGCCGCGAGCCGCTCGGTTCCACCCTCCCGGTCGCGCTCGATGAAGCCGTTGACGACGAGGTAGTCGATCACGGTGTCGGTCACCGCCGCGAGCCGCCCGGCGTCGTCGGTCTGGGTCGCGTAGAGCGTGTTATCGAGGAACTCTAAGAGCCCCTCACGCGTCGCAGCGAAGCCGGAGGCGATCGTCGCGAGCGCGTGGGTTCGGAGCGCCGGTTCGGCCGCGAGCTTCGAGCGGACCGGCTCCGCGTCCGCCCAGACGTACCGATCGAACAGCTCGTCCATCGTGTCCGCGTCCGACGCGAGCAGCACCGCCTCGCCGTACGGGTCGAGCCCGGGGCGGCCCGCCCGCCCGCACATCTGGTGGACTTCGAGGACGTCGAGCGGCTTCATCCCCCCGAAATCGCCGTCGTAGCGCCGCCAGTTGCGGACGATCACCCGCCGAGCGGGAGTGTTGACGCCGGCCGCCAGCGTCGGCGTGGCCGCGACGACCTTGATCAGTCGGTCGCGGAACGCGTCCTCGACGAGCGACCGGTGTTCCGCGGCGAGCCCGGCGTGATGGAACGCCGCACCCCGTTCGACGGCCGTCGCGAGGTCCTCGGAGGTGTCCGTGTCGGAGACGTCACGGAGGTCGGCGGCGAGGTCGCGGAGCGCGTCGCGCTCGTCGGCGGTCAGCCGCGACCCGGTCACGTCCGTCAGCCGCCGGGCCGCGCTCTCGGCGTTCCGGCGGGAGTTGACGAAGACGAGCGAGGAGCCGCCCTGACCGTCCTCCTCGGTGTCGAGGGCGTCGCCGACGAGCGCCGCGGTCTGGTCGTCGGCCCCCTCGACGCGCACCTCGGTCTGGCTCCCATCGTCGAAGTTGATCGCGTTGCCGTAGTGAACCCCCATCCGGAGGTCGATCGGCCGCCAGTCGGACTCGACGAGCTCGGCGTCGAGCCAGTCGGCGATGACGTCGGCGTTGCCGACGGTCGCCGAGAGCGCGACGGTCTGGAGGCCGGGGTTCACGCGGCGGAGCTTCGCGAGGGTCACCTCGAGGGTCGGCCCCCGTCCGGCGTCGTCGACGAGGTGGACCTCGTCGCTCACGACGCAGGTCAGGTCGTCGATCCACGGCGCGCCGTTGCGGACGAGCGAGTCGACCTTCTCGGACGTCGCGACGATCACGTCACGGGTCGCGAGCCACTCGCCGTCGGAGTCGTAGTTGCCCGTCGAGACGCCGACGGTCACCCCGTGGTCCTCCCACCGCTCGAACTCCGCCTTCTTCTCGGAGGCGAGCGCGCGCAGGGGAACGATATATAAGGCCGTGCCGCCCCGCTCGATCGCCGACAGCATGGCGAGCTCGGCGATCAGCGTCTTGCCGGAGGCGGTCGGGACGGCCGCGACGAGGCTCTCGCCGTCGAGGACGCCCGCCTCGACGGCCGCCGCCTGGGGCGGGTAGAGCTCGGCGACGCCCTCCGCCTCAAGCGCCGCGCCGACGCCCGCGGGGAGCCCGGAGAGCGAACTCGGTTGCATTAGGGGGGCTTAGACCCCGATCCGGTTTAACGCGTCGGAACCGGGAGGCTGACGCCGGCCGTGGAACATCACACCTCGTCGGGCCCGAAACTCACACCTCGTCGTCGGGGTCGTGGTCGGCCGCCATTCGCGACGCCTCGCGGGCGAACCGCTCGACCTCCTCGTCGGGTGCGGCTCCGAGGTACTCGTCGGCGACGTCGCGGCCGGTGGTGACGGACCCACCCATCACGAGCCGCCGCTCAGCGAGCTCGCGCGTGTAGATTCGCGCCCCGTCCGTCGTCGCGTACGTCAGCCGCACGAGTCCCTTCGAGTCGAACTGCCGGTCGACGAGCCAGACGTCGGTCATCGTCGACACGACGCCCGCGTCGCCCTTAAACCGGGTGGTCGGTGGATTCGGTAGCCGCGGAGGGGTCGTCGGATTCGGTAGCTGTGGAGGGGTCGACGGGATCGGCGCGGTCGCGGTACGACCGATACCGCTCCCGCGCCCAGGCGACGGCGTCCGGGTCGTCGTTCGTGATCATTCCGCCCGAGTCGCCGGTCCGGAAGGTGATCCCCGCGTGCGCCCCCGACGGCGTCTCGAAAACCCACAACGCGTAGGGGAGGGACCCGTCGCTCTCGCACAGCGTGAACGACTCGCTATCGACGAGCGAGCCCACGGGCGCGTCCGACAGCGCCGCAAGGGCCGACACGACCGCGGGCTCGGCGACGACTTCCGCCTCGAACGCCCCGCGATCGGTCTCACGATCGAGGAGGAACACGTCCGACTTGAGGACGGCCGGGGCCAGCCCGTACATCGACGTGGCCCGCTCGAGGAGGTTGCCGACGGACGTCTCCGGCCCGTCCGGCGCGTGCGGGCCCGCGACGGTCACCGTCGCCCCTCGGAGGAAGGTCGCCGGGAGCGTCACCCCGTCCGGGAGCCCGTTCAGCAGGGTGCTCGCCCGGTCGACGGCGTCGGTCGACGCCGCGTAGCGCCGGTGTGCAGCCAACGCGTGCCGGCCCGTCGCGGTGAGCGAGTACGTTCCGTTCCGCGAGTCGACGCAGTCGACCGCTTCGAGGTCGTCGATCGCTCGATCGACCGTCGATCGGGAACTCGCCAGCCGATCGACGAGCTCCGGCTTGCTCGCGGGGGCATCCGCGAGGCTTCCGAACACGTCGGCGCGCTTGGAGAGCGCCTCGCGGAGCGCCGTACCGTTCGAGTCCATACGTCCGCATTCGGACGGGGGCTTATAAACCTCGGAGACGGGCGAGAAGTCGGAGCGACCGGTGGAGGGCACCGGCGTCAGCGGGCGTTCGTACCGAGGGGACGAGGGGGAGATACCCTCACCGACCGGGAGAACTCCCGGGGCGCGGGAACCGCCGGCCCGCCACGGCTTTGTACCCGCTCGCTGTACCGTTCGTATGCGCGTGACGTTCGACCGGGACACCTGTATCGGGATGTACCAGTGCGTGGCGGAGTGGGACGCCTTCGAGAAGGACCTCAACGACGGGAAAGCCGACCTCGTCGGGAGCGAGGAGGAGAGCGAGGACGTGTTCGTTCTGGAGGTGCCCGACGGCGAGGAGCTCGACGCGAAGTTCGCGGCGCGGACGTGCCCGGTCGACGCGATCGAGGTGTACGACGACGACGGCGAGCAGATCGTCTGAACGGTTCGGAGCCGGCGGCGACACGAACGCCGGCGAACCGTTTCGGGCCCTCGTCCGCGGGACTCGGAGAGGGAGTCCCGTTCCCCTCCCGACCGTACCGCACCTCGTCCTCCCCAACCGTCGGCCGACGCCCTCCGCGTCGCTCCGGCCGTCGGCCGGGCCCTCGCGCGCGTTTCTCGCGCGCGCCGGAGGACTGGAACGCAGGTGCGCCTGAGATCGCGAAGGATCGCGAGCAGCGCTCTCCTCCGGTTTTGCCTTATAAGCGCTCGGCGAGGTCCTCGGCGAAGTACGTCACGATCAGGTCCGCGCCGGCCCGCTTCAGCGACAGCAGCGACTCGTGGGCGGTCGCCTCGAGGTCGAGCCATCCCTTCTCGGCGGCGGCGTGGAGCATCGCGTACTCGCCGGAGACGTTGTAGGCGGCGATGGGGTGGTCGAACTCCTCGCGGAGGTCACGGACGACGTCGAGGTACGGGAGCCCGGGTTTCACCATCAGCACGTCCGCGCCCTCGGCGGCGTCGAGCCGGGCCTCGCGGAGCGCCTCCCGGCGGTTCGCGGGGTCCATCTGGTAGTGCCGGCGGTCGCCGAACGCGGGCGCGCCGTCGGCGGCGTCGCGGAAGGGTCCGTAGAAGGCCGACTCGTACTTGACGGCGTAGCTCATCAGCGCCACGTCCTCGTGGCCCGCCTCGTCGAGGGCCGCCCGGATCGCCCGCACCTGCCCGTCGGTCATCGCGGACGGCGCGACCATGTCCGCGCCCGCGTCCGCCTGCGACACCGCGGTCCGCGCGAGCAGGTCGAGCGTCTCGTCGTTGCGAACGGTGAGCGTCGGGTCCGTCTCGGCGTCCGCCTCGATCACGCCGCAGTGGCCGTGGTCGGTGTACTCACAGAGACAGACGTCGCCGACGACGTACGCGTCAGTCTCGGCCGAGATCCGTCGGATCGCGCGCTGGACCACGCCGTCAGGAGCGTACGCACGCGATCCCGTCGGGTCCTTCGACTCGGGGATCCCGAAGACGATGACCGCCTCGACGCCGGTCGACAGGACCTCCTCGACGCGGGCGACCGCCTCGGCGACCGGGACGCGCTCGTGGCCGGGCATCGTGCCGATCGGCACGCGCTCGTCCGTCGTCGCGTCGACGAACACCGGCGCGATCAGATCCGTCGCCGAGAGATCGGTCTCGCTGACCAGGGGCCTGACGCCGTCCGTCCGGAGCCGCCGGGGGCGATCGAGGGGATGCATGGCCGACGCTTGGCTCCCGGCCGTCTTTTAAGGATCGCTCCGGACCGGCCGCCCGCGTACGGACTCGTGGCTCGGACGGGTAGCGGTCCTGAGACGCGCTGAGACGCGCTGAGACGCGCTGAGACGCGACGTGTTCGCGAGGGGGAGCCAGGCGTAGTCGGCGGACGGCTTCGCCGCGGGCGTCGGAGCCGTCGCGGGCGGCGAAGCCGTGAACGGGTGGCGGCGGCTACTCCGCGGAGTCGACGTCGATCTGCTCGCGGATGGCGGCGAGCTCGTCGGACTCCGCGAGCTCCTCGATCCGCTCGCGGAAGTGCTCCTCACAGAGGCCGACGGTGACGCCGCCCTTCTCGGCACCGTAGGCGGCCTTTCGGTCACAGTAGTGACACTGCATACCTCCCGTTGGACGGCGGCGGCTTTAACCCTGTTCGTCGTCGGGCTCGGGAAGCCGCTCGCGGATCGGCTC
>LFFM01000586.1_pt1 | contig 25695 bp, 28 predicted proteins | sample 643131 | NCBI WGS metagenome assembly LFFM01 (sample SAMN03777445, study PRJNA286221) | soda lake metagenome | biome: soda lake; feature: Kulunda steppe; material: water; isolation source: sample Tc-Br brine of Tanatar trona crystallizer | place: Russia: Kulunda steppe | collected 2011-07
AACCACTCAAAGGGGCATCCCCTACCCTCATCTGCGCCAGGGGAGCTTGGGCGGTTCAAGCACTCGACTTGTAATCGAGACTCCCGGGGTTCAAATCCCTGCCCTGGCTCTTTCTGTCCGAACGATAGTGAGGACGAAAGAGCATCATGCAGGATTTGAACTACGCAAATTCGAGCCGTAGCGAGAATTTGCACCGAGTTCAAATCCCTGCCCTGGCTCTATTGCTGCGAACGTCCCGTGAGCACCAGAGCGGTAACCGAAGGATTTGAATCACGTACCTCGACCGACAGGAGATGTCCGACGAGTCCAGCACCGTCACGCTTGTGCGAACCGGTTCGGTTTTATTTCCCCCTTACCTACCAGTCCCGCGTGGAAAACGTAACAGATCGGACGAGTAACCCGTTTGGGATGCAGCCCCCCTGTGATGGGGCTGGTGACGGAACTGAGCCAGTGTACGGCTACGGCGACGCGAACGCCGACTTTCATCTGATCGGCGATTGTCCAGCAGTTCACGGAGGGAGCAAGCGGGGAATCCCCTTCACCGATAACGATGCCGGAGAGCGGCTGTTGTCGGTGTTCGAGGAGGTCGGCTTCGTCGAGGATGGTGACCGATCGGATCCCCGCGTGTCCAACCTCTTCAGCAGCTACCTCCACATGTGTCCACCCGCGGGGGACGAGCGACCGTCGGCGGCGGAGTACAACCGGCTCGAACCGTTTTTTGATGCCGAAGTACGCGCAATCGCTGCACACGTCCTGTTCCCGGTTGGCGAACGGGCGACGCGGCACGTCTTCGAGTCGTATACCGCACGACCTGCTGACGGTCCACTCGATATGGATGCCCTTCATGCAAGCGAACTCCGCGGGAGCGGCTGGCTCGTCGTGCCGATTGCCGAACCGGCCGAGTGGGGCGATGACCAGCGGGAGGCGTTGCTCTCTAGACTGCGGGCGCTGCTGGCAAGCGACTATCGGCAGGCCTCGGAGCTGGGGCGGTTCGTCGCGACGCAGGACCAGTACTTCGTGCGATAGGATCAGCGAAGGCTTTCGACATCCCTGTACGCGATCCCGGCCCGTTCGGCGGCGGTCCTGTCCCGCGGTGAATCGCCGACGAAAACCGGGGTCGCAATCGGTTCCGGCAGGTCCTCGACCGTGGCGTGCAGTGGCTCGGGGTCCGGCTTTTGCCCGGGGACCGAGTCACGGCCGATCACAGCATCTACGTCGTCGGCCAGACCGTGTGTTTCCAGCGCGCTCCGGACAGCCGACTCCGCGTTGAGCGAGCAGACCCCGACGGGAACGGAGTGGGCAGTAACGCGATCAGCCAGCGGCAGCCGGGTTGAGGACGCGGCACCAGCCAGTTCGTGGTCGCTGATTGTGTGCTCTACCACGTCAGCGAGCTCGTACGTGTCTGCGGCGAGATAGAGATCCCAGAGGCCGCCATCGATCTCGTCGATGCCCTGTTCGGTGTAGACCGTGCGAACGTCCCGGGTAACGTCCCCCCAGTCGACGTCGAGTCGGACGAGCGTGCCGTCAAGGTCGTAGATGATTGCATCGTACTGATCATCGAGCATAGGTGTAGATTAGAGCGAACCGGTGAAAGACGCTTCGGCGAACACTGGCACCGCTATGGGGCAGTTTCGACAGTATCGACCGGCGTGAGGTGGACCCTGCCGCTACTGGTAACTTCGACCTCGTACCCGTTCGTCGTGAATCGAACGGTTCCGTGACGTGGCGTATCCCCTCCAACGAGATGACTGAAAAGCGAGTCCAGAGCGTCCGGATCGATCGCTTCGTACAGTGGGTCGAGCTCCAGCGGATCGACATCGTTGGCGTCCGCGAGTGCGTCCACGACCGAGGCGCTGATAGAGTCAGTGTTCTCGAGATCAACCGTCGGCATACGTCAACCTCACGACCTCCATGCATAAAGCATTGATGCAGCATTTCGTAATTGTTCCAAAATTGAGGCCCCAGAAACTTAATTAACAAAAATACGTGTCGATCAGATAATATACCACCGAGCGAGTATCGTCGTCAGCGCATCGAACGCACGGAACCCATACCCGAAGGCGAGCGCTGCGGGGAGCGCTGCGACGAGTACCCCGCGCTCGAAGCTGATTCCGTGAACTTCCGACAGGCCCAGTACCAGAAGGACCGTCGAATACGCGCCGACGAAGACACGCACTCCGGGAACAGGGATCCCAGCGAAGATGCAGGGCGCGGCGGAGTACGCGAGGACCTGCACGGTTTCGCTCACCCCAGCACGGTCCTCGGCGACAGGGATCAACAGTACCGTCTGGAGGGCGGCGATAAGATGCAGTGCGGCCGGGGTCACGAACAGCACGACGACCGCAAGCCAGAGGAGCGTCGATAGCACTGACGAGCTGCCAAGAACCGGGAGCGGATCACTGACGAGCAACAGACGGATCGTCTCGGAGAGCAAAACGACCCCCATCGCGAAAAGCAGCCCCGGCGCTTGCTCTCCGGGGAGAATTCTGGTCCGGAAGAACCGACGCGGCGAGAGGAGGACACCCGGGACAGCTTCGAGAAGCGTCACGACGAGTCTCCCATCACCCCGGGTGTGGGCTGGTTCGCTCATCACGCACCGACGTTCTCCTCGCTCTCGAACGTGGCTGGATCGGGACGAATGTTCGCGTACTGGACGAGTCGACGGCCAAGCGTCGAGACGCGGTTCTCCAGTTCAGGATCGTCGAACTCGTCGCCCTCGAACGCCTGTGACGCCTGTGGGACGACGGCCTGATACGGCAGCACCCACGCGTCGAGCGCCCGACAGACGGAACGGAGGTGATCGAGAGCAGTAACCGGAAACCGCCCGCCGGCGACCGCAAGAAGCCCGACAGACGTGTTCTCGAACTCCTCGAACCCACAGTAATCGAGCGCGTTCTTCAGCGGTGCGGCGTAGGAACCGTGATACATCGGCGTCCCGAGTATGACTCCATCCCCACGCTCGATTCGTCGCGCCAGTTCCTCGGCGTCGCCAGCGGACGAACTGTCGGCATCGAACAGCGGGAGCTCGAGCTTCCGCAGGTCGATGAGGTCGATCGTCGCTCCGGCTGCCTCCGCACCGGCGAGGGCGACGAGCAATGACTGTCTGGTGTAACTTTCGTCGCGAAGGCTCCCGCAGAGCGCGACGATATGTGGGCTCTCGTCCATGGCCGGACGGTGGGTCCCGGCGGTCAAAAACGGTGTGGTAGCTCGTTGGGCGCCCCATCGGTCGAGCGGAACCCGTTCCGGATTGTCGACATCGTCATTTCGGAACGCAGTCTGTCGGTCAGGAGCGCAGCCGTGCAACGGTCCGTCCCGCCCCGTCGTCGATTGCGACGAGTTCGTCGGCCGCGAGATCGTCGAGCAGTCCACGGAGCCACTCGCGGCCGTGCTCGCCATCGGGTGCGTAGTCGACACGTATACGTGGCCCCAACTCGTCGAGTGGGAGTTCGCCGTGCTCACCGAGTACCCGGACCACTCGTCCGCGGAACTGCCGTCGGCTCCCCTCGAAACTCGGCTGAGTCGGGACGTCCGGTGCGGTAAAGTCACCAGTCCGGTACGCGTGACACCGCTCTCGCCACGGACAGCCAGCAGTATCGCAGGATGGCGTCTTCTCGCAGGCGACCCCGCCCAGTTCCATGATAGCGTTGTTCCAGACTCTGGATCGGCCGGCCGGCAACAGCGCCTCGGCGGCGGCCTCGAACTGCGTGTCGTCATCGTCGATGTCGAACGCGCGGTAGAGCACGCGCTTGACGTTGGTGTCGACGACAGCGTCACCGTTGTTGAACGCGAAACTGGCGACGGCGTTTCCGGTGTAGGGGCCGACGCCCTGTAGCTCCTGTAGCTCGTCGGGATCGGTCGGGAACTCGCCGTCGTACTCCGCTTCGATCTGGCGGGCCGCCTCGTGGAGATAGCGAGCCCGGTTGTTGTAGCCGAGGCTGTGATCGCTCCAGAACGAGACGACCTCGGACCGGTCTGCCCCGGCGAGCGCCGCCGTCGTCGGCCACCGATCGAGAAACGCACCCCAGGCAGTCTCGACGCGGGAGAGCTGAGTCTGCTGGCTCATGATCTCGGAGACGAGGATCTCGTAGGGGTCGGTCGTCTCGCGCCACGGGAACGAGCGGTGATCCGCCTCGTACCACTCGATCAGGGCCGAGCGAACGTCGTCGACATCGTTGGGGAGCGGTTGCCCGCCGGAGAACGGGCCGTCCCCAGTCGGCGCGTCGTCGGTCATTGCTGGGAGTTGGGACGCCGTCGGTTTATCGGCTCTGATCTCCGCAGTCCTCTCGGTCGACTGTCGTCGACAGCGAAAGGGGTATCCGCCTCTCGGCGCAACCCCGAGACATGAGCCTGAACGATCTGACCGCGGATGTCGAGGAGACCTACGAATCGCTGGACGAGGAAATCTCCCTCGAACTCGACGACGATACGCGCCAGGAACTGACGATGCTGATGGCGGCGATGGACAAAGACGAGGACGACATCGTCGAACAGGCCGTGCGCCTGCTGTTCCAGAGCACGGTCGAAACGGGCAAGCTCGATTTCCATCTGCGAAGCGTCTACGACGTCACATACGACGAGTACCTCTCCGGGATGACCTACGAGGAGATGGGCGGCGGGATCGAGTATCCTCAACAGCAGCAAAACGACGAGCGCCGCTACCAGTTCTGATGCGGTTCGAGCTTCTCGGCTGGCCCGCGGAGGGGCCGACGCTCCGGCTCGACTGGAAGCAGTTCAGCTACGCCGGGAAGTTCGTGATGTCGAGTACGGGCAAGGCCGTACTCCGCGAGCGACCTGCTGAAGCCAGTCACCGAGCCGAGCCCGAAGCCGGCGAGGACTACACGGACGACATCCTCGCCGCCGTCGCGTTCAACGAGGATCGCACCGACGACGGGACGCTCTGGCTCCGCTACGTCACTGTCCGGGGCGACAGGCGTGGGGAAGGACTGGGCCCGGAACTCGTTGTAAATACAGTCGAGCGGGCCACAGAGCGCGGCTACGAATGGATCAACATCGCCGTCAATAACCCGTTTGCCTACGAGGCGCTCTGGAAAGCTGGCTTCGGGTTCACGGGCGAGGAGACGGGCATCGCGGAGCTGGTCCTCGGGTATCCGCGTGCTGACGCGATCGAGGGACACGTCGATGCCGCTTCCGCGATCGAGTCCTACCGGGATGGTATCGAGCGGCTCGAAGCACGGGATGGCCTCACAGAAACGGAACAGCAGTTCCTCGCAGCCCGACGTGACGCCGAACCGCCCGCCCCCATCGACCGCAGTCGATAGGCGGGGTCACAGTTCGTTGCGGCAGGACGGACACACTTCCTTCGAGCCAGCAGTCCGGGGAACGACTTCGATCCGACACCGATCGCACCAGCGGAGTTGGTCGGCGGGTCCGTCGGGGGTGTCGTGTGTCATATGTGCGTGTAAGGCACGAACGGTGGTGAACGCTTTGGGGGCGACAACCACTGTGACGTGAGCAGTCCCCGCCCCGAACCGAGGCTATTCAAAACCTCGGCCACTACTGGACGCCAATGGGCAACGCAGCACTCCGCGATCTGGCCGCCATCGAGACCGTATCCTTCGACGACCTCGACGGACGGATCGTCGGCGTCGACGCACACAACTGGCTGTACCGGTATCTGACGACGACGGTGAAGTTCACGAACGACGCCGTCTACACGACCGCCGACGGTACCGAAGTCGCGAACCTCGTCGGGATCGTACAGGGGCTCCCCAAGTTCTTCGAGCACGATCTCGCGCCGGTCTTCGTTTTCGACGGCGGTCCTAGCGATCTCAAGGCCGACGAGATCGAGGAGCGGCGGGCGGCTCGCGAGACTGCCGAGGAGCAGCTCGAAGACGCCAGAGAGCGTGGCGACAGCGTCGCTGTGGCACGGCTGGAATCACGCACCCAGCGGCTCACGCCGACGATTCAGGAGAGCTCACGCGAGTTGCTTGACCTGCTCGACATTCCGTACGTCGAAGCCCCAGCAGAGGGAGAGGCGCAGGCGGCGTATATGGCCCGTCGAGGCGACGTCGACTACGTCGGGACGGAGGACTACGATGCCCTGCTCTGTGGCGCGCCCAGAACCCTGCGTCAGCTGACGAGCAAGGGCGATCCAGAACTGATGACGCTCCAGGCGACGCTTGATAACCACGACCTGACGTGGGAACAGCTCGTCGACGTGGCGATCCTCTGTGGGACCGACTTCAACCCCGGCGTCACCGGAATCGGTCCCAAGACAGCAGTCAAGCTCGTCCGCGAACACGGCGACCTCTGGGCGGTCCTCGACGAGCGCGACGAGCACGTCGAACACGCCGATCGGATCCGCTCGCTCTTTCTGGATCCGACCGTCACCGACGAGTACGAGTTCTCGACCGAGCCGTCGCCGGACGTCGAGGCCGCCCGCGAGTACGTCACCGAGGAGTGGGAGGTCGACGCAGAGGAGGTCACAAGGGGGTTCGAGCGGATCGAGGAGGCGCTCACGCAGACCGGCCTCGATCGGTGGACCTGACAGATAGACAGCGGACGCCCGCGTCTTCAGGCGCGGGTCCGAGCGATAGGCATAGCGAAACGACGACCGGCTACACTTCGTCCGGGGTCTCCTCTCGGACGCGCTTCTCACCTTCGAGAAGCAACCCCTTCCACGTCAGACCGCGGTGTTGCTTCAGTTCCTTCAGCCGCTCGTACTGGTCGTCGTCATCGAACTCAATCCGAATCTCAACCATAAAATATCACATGAACTGCACATTTATGTGTATTGCGGCCATAAGAGTAGTTGATGAAGCGGACCAATCAATTCGTCGTTCGCCCGCGATCCGAACAGGATCGGGAGCTACTACACGAACTGTTGGACGCTTCTGCCAGTCTTTGGAACGAACTCACCTACGAGCGCCGCCAGCAGTTCTTCGACGGCGAGAGCGTGTGGGACACCGAGGACTACCGCAAGAAGTACGTCGGCGTTCTCGGCAGTGCCACCGCCCAACAGCTCATTCGGAAGAACAAGAGCGCGTGGCAGTCGTTCTTCGCCCTCAAAGAGGAGGGCGAGGAGTGTTCCCCACCCGGCTACTGGGGGAACGAGGACAACGGCCGCGAGCAGCGGACCTACATCCGAAACGACCAGTACACGCTCGAAACCGGCGACCGGAGCCGACTCGAAATCCCGGTCGGACAAGACCTGAAAGACGAGTACGGGCTTGGCTACCACGAGCGTCTACGCCTCGAAGTTGCTGGCGAGCCAAAGTGGGACGGCGAGCAGGGTCGGTTAGAACTGTACTACGACGAGCGTTCGGACCAATTCAGGGCCGTTCAGCCTGTCACTGTGGATAATTCTCGACAGGATTCACCACTGGCCGACGAAACGGCCGCTCTGGATATTGGGGCAAACAACATCGTCGCCTGTACGACCACGACCGGCACGCAACTGCTGTACGAGGGCCGCGACCTGTTCGAGCAGTTCCGCGAGACGACGCACCGGATCGCCGAACTCCAGTCCCAACTCGACGATCAGCGTCGGACGAGCAAGCGGATCGACCGCCTGTACCGACGCCGGACACGTCGGCGCGATCACGCGCAAAACGCGCTGGCCCGCGACTTGATCGAGCGTCTGTACGACAAGGGCGTTTCAACGGTGTATGTCGGCAACCTCACCGACGTTCTCGAAACGCACTGGTCGGTGCGGACAAACGAGAAGATCCACAACTTCTGGGCGTTCCGGAAGTTCACCGACCGGCTCGCGTGTACCGCCGAGGAGTACGGGATCAGCGTCGAGGTCCGGTCGGAAGCGTGGACAAGTCAGACGTGTCCGAACTGCGGATCGACAGAGGACACGACGCGACACCACGACACGCTGACGTGTACCTGCGGGTACGAAGGACACGCGGACCTCACGGCAAGCGAGACGTTCCTGAGACGTCATCAGAACTCGGAGAGTTCTGATTGGCAAACGAGACACTCTGTGTCTCGTCAACGGCACGAAGCGGTAGCACGGCCGATGGCACGGCCCGTGTGCCTCAAGTGGGACGACCATTCATGGTCGGAGCAATCACACTCTCACCGTCCCAACGAGGAGCACACAAACCGGAGTATCCACGGCTAGGAGAAAGTCGCTCGCGTGGGGGTGTTTCGGCATGATCCGAGACCCCCAGCGCGAGGATTCCCGCGCCCTTCAGGCGCGGGAGGATGTCAATGAGCCATCGGGCCGAAGTATGTGCCTTTACTGTGGTGGTTCGCGAAGTAGCCGCTATGGCAGACGACGACTACCGCACGGAGGAGGACAGTCTCGGCGAGATGCAGGTGCCAGCCGACGCGTACTGGGGCGCACAGACCCAGCGCGCAGTGGAGAACTTCCCGATCAGCGGGCTGACCTTCGGGCGGCGGTTCGTCCGCGCACTGGGCGTCGTCAAGAAGTCGGCGGCCCAGGCAAATCTGGAGCTAGAGCTCATTCCGCCGGAGAAAGCCGATGCGATCGTCGAGGCCGCCGACGAGGTCATCGCGGGCGAGCACGACGAGCAGTTCCCCGTCGACGTCTTCCAGACGGGGAGTGGCACCTCGTCGAACATGAACGCCAACGAGGTGATCGCGAACCGTGCAACCGAGATCGTGGGCGGCGATATCGGGAGCCGTGAGATTCACCCGAACGATCACGTCAACTTCGGCCAGTCGAGCAACGACGTGATCCCGACGGCGATGCACGTCGCGGCGCTCGAAGCCGTCGAGAAGGATCTCCTCCCCGCGCTGGCGAAACTGGAAGCGGCGCTCGCGGAGAAAGCAGACGAGTTCGACGGCATCGTCAAGACCGGCCGAACGCACCTGCAGGATGCCACGCCCGTCCGTCTGAGCCAGGAGTTCGGCGGCTATCGCACGCAGGTCGAAAAGGGAATCACGCGGGTCAACTCGACCCGGGAGCATCTCGGTGAACTCGCACTGGGCGGTACGGCAGTCGGTACTGGTCTCAACACCCACGAGGAGTTCGCCGCGCTCGCCGCCGAGTACATCAGCGAGGAGACCGGCCTGGAGTTCCGCGAGGCCGACAACCACTTCGAGGCGCAGGCGGCCCACGACGCGATGAGCGAGGCACACGGCGCGCTCCGGGTCGTCGCCGGATCGCTGAACAAGGTCGCCAACGATCTGCGCTTGCTCGCCTCCGGCCCCCGGAACGGGCTCGGCGAACTCGAACAGCCCGAGAACCAGCCGGGCTCCTCGATCATGCCCGGAAAGATCAACCCAGTCGTCGCCGAGTCGGTCAATCAGGTCCACAAGCAGGTCGTCGGCAACGACGCCGCGGTGTCGGCCGGGGCGGCGGAGGGCCAGATCGACCTCAATCTCTACAAACCTGTTCTGGCGTACAACTTCCTGCAGTCGACGAACATGCTCGCCAACGCGAGCGAAGTGTTCGCTGAGCGCTTCGTCGAGCCGCTGGAAGCGAACGCCGAGCACTGCGAACGCCAGGTCCAGCAATCGATGGCGCTCGCGACCGCGCTCAATCCGCATATCGGCTACGACAAGGCCTCGACAGCGGCAAAGACGGCGCTCAAGGAGGGTAAAACGGTTCGCGAAGTCGTGATCGAGAAGGGGTATCTCTCCGCGGAGGAAGCCGACGAGGTGCTCGACCCAGCGAAAATGACGTCACCCGGGATCCTCGGCGACGACTGATCGCGACCGTCGTTGCAGGAATTGTACTATTTCCAATACGAATCGCCGACCGTACAAACAGTTTCGAGATGCTACCTAACTTGTTTGGTAATGCTTGCGTTGTCGTTCGAGAGCCCCGGCGTCTGGCGGTTCCTACAACGTGCTACGACCGTGTTACCGGGATACACGGCCGAGAACGATCCCCTGTAGTTTTTACGTCGCAATTCGAAGTAGTAGTATGCACACCTGTCGTATCTGTAATCAGACGTTTTCGACGAAGCTCGAACTCGAACTCCACCGCGATACCTGTGTAGAAGAGACGCTGCTCTGTCAGCAGTGTGGTGACCAGGTCAGCGAAGCCGCCGCGACACGGGACGGCTGGCACTATCGGTGCCCGAACGACGACTGCGACGGAGAGGGCTTACAGGAGGATCTGTATCGGCTAGACACGACGAGCGTCGAACAGCGCGGGTAACCCGACCTGTCGCGGCGGACGAGGGCATTCTCGACGGCACCAGTACCAATAGATGCGATAGCACCGTCAGTACTGTCTCGCTTCGAAAACTGTAGTGTTATGCTACAGTATCTGTAGTGTATTACTACATATTTCGAAGTTTAGGGAGTGGGGGACACCCCAGCGGTGACAGCAGACCGCACGATCGATCGGCGGCCGAAACTGAACGGTTTTTTACCCCTCGCCGTCCGAGAGGCCAACAATGACCGAGTACGACTACGAGGAACTCGGCCTCGTCGCCGGGCTGGAGATCCACCAGCAACTCGATACGGCGACGAAGCTGTTCTGTAACTGTCCGACGGAGCTCCGCGAGCCCGAGGAGTCGACGCGCCGGTTTACCCGGTATCTCCACCCGACGAAATCCGAACTCGGCGAGATCGACGACGCCGCACTCGAGGAGAGTCAGGTCGAACGCGAGTTCGAGTATCTGGCCTACGATACGACCTGTCTCGTCGAGGAGGACGACGAACCGCCACGGGAGCTCGACGAGGAGGCACTGGAGGTCGCCCTCGAAATCGCCCAGCTGCTCGATATGACGCCGGTAGATCAGGCACACGTCATGCGCAAGATCGTCGTCGACGGGTCGAACACGACTGGCTTCCAGCGGACGACGAAGATCGCCGACGAGGGCGAGATCAGCACCGAGGAAGGACCGGTTGGTATCGAGGACCTGATGCTCGAAGAGGAAAGCGCCCAGCGCGTCGCCGAGACCGAGGCTGGCGTCCGGTACAGTCTCGACCGCCTGGGCATCCCGCTCGTCGAGATCGGGACCAAACCCGACATCTCGACGCCCGAGCAGGCCCGCGACGCCGCCGAGCGAATCGGCATGTTACTCCGTTCGACAGGGTCGGTAAAGCGCGGGCTGGGAACGATCCGTCAGGACGTCAATATTTCGATCGCCGACGGCGCGCGTGTCGAGTTGAAAGGCGTCCAGAGTCTCGACGATATCGACGACATCGTCCGCAACGAGGTACGACGACAGGCCCGCCTGCTGGAGATCCGGGACGAACTCGAAGCGCGCGATGCCGAGGTCGGGGACGTACAGGACGTCTCGGCTGTCTTTGCGGATACGGACAGCGGTGTCATCCGGGGCGCACTCGACGACGGAGGGAGCGCGGAACACAGTTCCGCGGATACGTCGAGGGGCGATGAGCCGCGAGGCAAAGTCACCGCCGTTCCCCTGTACGGCTTCGACGGGCTAGTCGGAGCCGAGATCCAGCCCGACCGCCGACTCGGGACCGAGCTGTCGGACCACGCGAAGCGCCACGGTGCGGGCGGCATCTTCCACACCGACGAGCTACCGGCCTACGGCGTCTCCGAGGAGGAAGTCACTGCGCTACGAGAGGCGGTCGGAGCGGACGAAAACGACGCCGTCGCCATCGTCGCCGCCGCCGAAGGCGTCGCCGAGAGCGCGATCGAGGCTGCTGCGGAGCGAGCCGAGACGGCCATCGATGGCGTCCCCGAAGAAACACGCGGCGCAAATCAGGACGCCACCTCGAACTATCTCCGTCCCCTGCCCGGCGCAGCACGGATGTATCCCGAGACGGACGTCCCGCCGGTCGAACCGGACGTCACCACGGTCGAAGAGCCCGAGTTGCTCACCGAGAAGGTCGAGCGCTATCAGGCCGAGTTCGATCTCGGCGAGGGACTGGCCAAGCAGGTCGCGTACGGCCGCAATATGCCGCTGTTCGAGCAAGCCGTCGAAGACGGGGTCGATCCGACGCTCGCAGCGGGGACGCTTGAAAGCACCGTAACCGAACTCCGCCGCGATGACGTGCCGGTCGAAGCGCTCGAAGACGGGCATTTCCTCGCGGTCTTCGACCTCGTCGAGGACGGGGAGCTCGCCAGGGAAGGCGTGCCGGAGCTTTTGACCGCACTTGCGGAAAGCCCCGACGCCGACGCCGCTGAACTCGCCGAGGAGAAAGGCCTCGGCAGCGCTGCCGAGGAGGAGGTCCGCGAGGCCGTCGTGGAGGTCGTCGAGCGCAACGCCGAGCAGGTCAGCGAGGAGGGAATGGCCGCCTTCTCCGGGTTGATGGGCGAGTGCATGGGCGCGCTCCGGGGCAAGGCGGACGGCGATCTGGTCAGCGAGCTCCTGCGCGAGGAGATCCAGAAGCGGGCCTGACCTACTCGACGAGCTCGTCTAGCAGCGTCTCCAGACTGTAGCTCTGTAGTGCCTCGCGTTCCTCGATAGTCGAGATTACGAACGTCGAATCGGTACGATCGACGCCGTCGAGTCGCTCGAAATCCCCGATCAGTCGTTCGACCGTCTCACTGCTGCTGAGTCGCGCCAGCACGATGAAATCCGTTTCTCCCATCGTGAAGTAGACGTTTGTGACCCCCTCGACGGAGACCAATCGGTCCGCAAACTCCTCGTAGGACCCCTCGTAGTCGGCGTGTATTTCGACCAGCACCGTCACCCCAAGCCCGAGTTCGTCGAGGTCGATATCGTACGTGTCGTTCACGATCACGCCCTCCTCACGAAGGTTCGAGAGCCGATAGTGTATCGTCGAGACGGGGATGCCGGTCTCCTCGTGTAGTCGTTCCGGACTGCCAGTCCCCAACTCTGAAATCGCTTTCAGCAGGCGGATATCACGTTCATCCATAGTTGTGTAGTGAGCACACCCATCCTGATGTCCTTTTCCCTAAATGATTGGATCCGTCTACAACTTCTGTCCGTTTCCCGAGTATCATTTCGGACGTAGTCCAATTGTGTGAATATTGATTCAGCTTATCGGCATACTTTGTAGTAGAGTATAAGTTTATCCAGTAGCTTCGAACCAGATATGATTATCTACGGAAATCTCTCAACGGGTCTTCAAAACCTAGTTCTGTTTTCGTTGCTAGCACTCTCCTGGGGCGGCTCGTTCGTGGCGATCGAGATCGGGCTAGAGTACGTACCTCCACTGTTGTTTGCGGCACTCCGATACGCGGTCGCCGGGCTCGTCGTTCTCGGGTACGCGGCCGTCGTCACCAGCAGATCCAGACCGGTCGGCCGGAGCGAGTGGCTCGCAGTCGTCGTCGGGGGCGTATTCGTCATCGCGCTGTACCACGGCCTCCTCTATATCGGGGAGCTGTACGTCTCGGGGGCTGTCGCAGCCACCGTCGTCAGCACCGCGCCGATCCTCACCGTCGCGTTCGCTGGATTGCTCTTGCCGAATCAACGACTCGATGCCATCACCATCGTAGGCTTTGTCCTCGGCCTGATCGGTGTCACCTTCGTAGTGCAGCCCTCGCGAGCGACGCTTGGCTCCGAGATGACGATCGGCGTCGTCCTCGTCTTTGCCTCGGCCGCCGCGTTCGCGCTGGGGAGCGTGCTCGTCCGACCGATCGATGCCGGGTTGCCGATCGAGACGCTGCAGGCGTGGTCGATGCTGATCGGTGCCGGCGTGCTCTTCGGCTGGGCCTTTGCCAGTGGGGAATCGGTGAGCGCGATCGACGTGACGCCGACTGCGATCGTCACGTATCTTTATCTGACGGTGATTTCCGGTATCTTCGCGTTCTTGCTGTACTTCGCGCTGCTGGAGCGGGCCGGCGCGATTCAGGTGAATCTGGTCGGGTACGCCGAACCAGCAGTCGCAATCGGCATCAGCTGGCTCGTGCTTGGTTCCGTCGTCGACGCACTGACCATCCTCGGGTTGGTGACGATCGTCTGTGGGTTCGTCCTGATACAACGGACAGCGATTCATGGAGTGCTCGCGGATCGGATACCCGTCGGCAGATCTACCGCAGACCGGGCTCCGGCCGCCCGGACCGATGGTGGCCGGTCCATCGACGAAAACACCGACTGACCGCTCATCCGAGGGGGTGAGCGGTCGGGATACAGACCGTTTCGACCGGTAATTATCGCTTACCAGGCCAGTATGAAGTTCATACTAACCACGGTCGTGGTCGAACGATCATCTATGAACGAACAGCGGCGACTCACACCTGCACAGATCATCGAGAACGACGAGGAGCCGACGGTGTTGACAGCACGCGATATCCTCGGTGACCGTCCCGACGAGTCCGCGGACGGGGAACCAGAGCATCCGCGCGAGGACTGGCTGTGGCTGGACAAGGAGAAGCTCGACCGAAAGGAGATCGTCGCCGCTCAGTCGCGGCCCTGACGTACTCGCTCGGTCGCTCGCCGGAGGATGCCCAGAAGCGTCACCGCCTCCCGGTCGGTCGGATGGGCTCGCCCGATTAGCCGCCGGAACATGCGCCCCGACTTTGCGCGCTTTTCGTCGGGGTGACCGATACCGTCAAGTAGCTCGTCGAACTGGTCGTAGAGCCGTTCGATCTCCGTTTCGCTCGCGCGATCCCGTTCGACGTCAGGCAGTTGCGTGTTCTCGATCGCCAGATTGCGGAACTCGTAGAGCGTGATCGTCGCCGCCTGCCCGAGGTTGAGCACCGGATACTCCTCGCTGGCCGGAATCGCACAGATCTCGTCGAGCCGTGCGAGCTCCTCGTTTCTCAGCCCGTTGTCCTCGCGACCGAACACCAGACAGGTCTGAGCGGTCACCGACTCGAGCTCCGTGGCGAGTTCGGCGGGCGTCGAAAACGGATACCGGACGTGTTTGGTCGCGTTCTGATTCGTCGTGGCAGTCAATCCGATGGTGTGGTAGCTGGCGACGAGCTCCTCAAACTCGATCTCGGTCGCATTTGGCAACACGTCCTCGCGGGCCTGTCCGGCGTAGCCGTACGCTTCCCCGTCGCGGTCGAGTTCGGGCGGGTCCACGAGCAGTAGGTCCGTGAACCCGAAGTTCTTCATCGCGCGGGCGATGGTGCCGACGTTGCCGGGCGTCTGGGCATCGACGACGGCGACGGCAGGTGCATCACTCATCGGCGCCGGGATACTCCTGGTCCAGATCGCGCAGGTCGGTCTTCTCGGTTACTTCCCACTCGGCCTTGCGCTCGTCGTCGTCCATGGCTGGCGGGTCCGGCAGTTCGTCGGGCTCCGTCGCCACGTGGTCGACGCCCTCGTACCCCTCGGGGGCACGTCCGCCATCGAGGAACCACTCGTGGAAGGCATCGTCGAACTCTTCGGTTTCGGCGTACTGGCTCCCGCCAGCCTCCCGGAACCAGTAGACGAGATCGTTCTCGTGTTCGCCACAGAGCAGCACCTCCGAGAGCGGTTCGCCGTAGACGACCTCGCTCGGGTTGTACTCCTCGGGGCTGTCCTCACCGTGTTCGAGCCAGCACGCGTCACAGGGGCCGTCGACGATGTCCTGCAGCCGTACGAGCCGCTTTTTCGTATCCAGCGGCATCTCTTCGAGCGGCCGGAACTCACCGTCATCGGTGAAGACGGCTTCCTCGTCGAAGCGCCAGCCGCGAAGACCGATGCTTACCTTGCTCATGTCCCGGAGTAACCCCCGCGGGAGTAAAAAGAGCGCGTCTGCGCTCCGGTCTCTTCGGATCGTATCCCGTCCTCGAACAACCGGGCAGCTGCCGGGTGTACCGGTCCCCATATATTGCTCCACTCCTACGTTTGGCACATGCAAAACGTCGACGCGGCGGGGCTCGGTATCGGCGACGACTATCCACCACGGATTATGGGCGTGTTGAACGTCAGCGAGGAATCGCCCTACGATCCAAGCGTCTACGACGACCCTGGCGAAGCGGCGGCCTACGTCGACGAGGAGCTCATCGGTGAGGGAGCGGATATCGTCGATGTCGGGCTCGAATCCGCCAACAAACGGTTCGAGGTCCTGTCGGCCGACGAAGAGCTCGAACGGCTCGATACGGCGATCGAGACGATCGAGAGCGTGAGCGGTGACGCGATCTTCTCGATCGAGACGCGGTACGCGAGCGTCGCCGAAGCCGCGTTGAACCGGGGCTTCGACATGGTGAACGACATCTGTGGCTTCGCGGATCCCGAGATGCCCGAGATCTGCCGGGAGTACGATGTCGCCGTCGCGAAGATGGCAAGCCCGGCCGATCTAGAGCGTCCCGGCGCGATCGAGGCGATCGACTGGGAAGCGCGGCGGTCGGCCGACTGGGCTGCCGAGGCCGACTACGTGGATCGACTGTACGAGGCGCTCAAACAGAACGGCCTGACCGACAAGACGATCGTGGATCCCGCATTCGGTGGCTGGAGCGAGGCAAAGACGATCGAGGACGATCAGGAGACGTTCCGGCGGCTCCGCGAGTTTCGCGGGTTCGGTCAGCCGATGCTCGTCTCGATCAACCGGAAGAACTTCCTCGGTGACGTTGCCGGGCGTGATACGGACGAACGGCTGCCAGTAAGCCTCGCCGCGACGTCGATGGCGGTCGAGCGCGGCGCACACGTCATCCGTACCCACGATGTCCGGGAGACGGTCGATGCAGCCCTGATCGGCCACGAGTTCGGACGGACGTCTACCCGCGGAGCGAGCCACGACATCCGGCTCGAACAGCTGGACGTCCGGAGTCCGGGCGACGTGAAGCGCCATCTCGACCGGATCGGCGCGTCGGAGACCGACCCGACCACGCTCACGACTCGCACGATCGAGGTGAATGGCCTCGGGACGGAAGCGCGTGCGGCCGTCGCATCGGCTGCGGAGCAAGCCGGTGTGCAGTTCGTGACTGGTTCCGATTCATCCCTGCTCGTCGGCTCCGACAGGGCGCTGAAATCGCTGGTCAAGCGCCTCTCCGAAACGACGGGTTCTAACGGGCCAAGAAGTTCTAAAGAATCGATTGATAACGTTACAACTGCTCTGCAATCGCTGTTTGAGTAAGAGAAAGCTTATGCCACAGGACCAGAAACAGGGGATTGGAAGCCGGAAGGGCCCTCGGGTAGGGGTACTTGGAGGCGCCATTCCGGCCCACATCAGCGGCTTCCTGTGGACTCGTTCTCCCGAGCGACAGCCATCTACTGCCAGCCGTGGTGCCGCTCAACGCTCCATCAGTGAGACGATTACAGAGGTGACAAAATGGAAGTAGCCGAGTGGGAACCGGTGTACGAGGCGATCCTGCAGGAGTTCGGGTTCGATCGATCAGCCGACGAGCGAGCACGGGATCTCCTCGCGGAGACTGCAACACCGTTCGAGTTCGACAGGTTCGCCGGTATAGACGGTGCGACCGTCGCCATCGCGGGCGGTGGTCCCTCTATCGAGCGTGAGGCGACGACGGCCAGACGAGCCGACGCTGTCATCGCCGCCTCCGTCGCGGCGGATCACCTGCTGGAGGCGGGCATTACCATCGATCTGATGGTGACGGATCTCGACAAGAACGTCGAGACCGCGATCGAACTCTCCCATGCAGGGGTGCCCGTGGCAGTACACGCCCACGGCGACAACGTCCCCGCGCTCCGCGAGCACCTGCCGGCGTTCGAGCACAACCACGTTCTCGCAACGACACAGGCGGCCCCCACCGACGCAGTCTACAACTTCGGCGGGTTCACCGACGGCGATCGGGCGGCGTTTCTCGCCGACGAGTTCGACGCCGGCGAACTCCAGTTCCCCGGCTGGGATCTGGACGACGAGACCGTCTCACGGATGAAACGGACGAAACTGGACTGGGCCGAGCGACTACTGTACTGGCTCGAATCCCGACGTGATACACAGTTCGCGGTGCTCGATGATCGTCGCGACGACATCGACACTGCGGCGTTGCCGCTCTAGGGTGGGTTGAGGACGACCTTCCCCGAGGATTGGCGATTCTCGATGTACTCGTGAGCGGCAGCCGCATCCGCGAGCGGGAACGTTTCACCGACGATGACGTCGAGCTCACCGCTCGTGAGGCCTTCCGTTAGCTCCGGGACGGCTTCGAGGACCCGGCCGGGAGCAGCCGAGCGCGCCCGTCCGAGATGATAGCCAATGACGGTCTTGTTCTCGAACAGCAAGCGCCCGGTGTCGACCGTTGCAGTGTCCCCGCTGGCCGCGCCGTACGTGACGACCCGTCCGAACGGCGTGAGTGCGTCGAGGCTCTCGTGGAACGTCTCGCCGCCGACGCCGTCGAGCACGAGGTCGACGCCCTCGCCGTCAGTGAGCGACTCGACCTCCTCGACAAAGTCCGTCTCGGTGTAGTTGATCGGGTGGTCACAGCCGAGTTCGCTCGCCAGATCGAGCTTTTCGGCCGTGCTCGCAGTCCCGAACACTTCCGCCCCAGCCTGTGAGGCGAGCTGGACCGCAGCCGTTCCGACACCACCTGCGGCCGCCTGGATCAACACTCGCTCATCCGCTTCGAGTCCGCCCCACCCGAACAGACAGCCGTGAGCCGTGAGAAACTGGACGGGGAAGCCAGCAGCCTCGTCGAAACTCATCCCGTCGGGGATCGGAAAGATCGCTTGCGGATCAGCAAGTGCGTACTCCGCGTACGCGCCGCCGGGAACGGTGGCGACGACGCGATCCCCTCGGTCCAGGTTGACGCGCTCGCCCGTCGCATCGATTCGGCCCGCCGCTTCCATCCCTGGCACGTACGGTGGGTCTGGCCCACCGGGATACTTTCCGCGGCGCTGCATGATATCGGCGAAGTTGATTCCGGCAGCTTCGATCTCGATCCTGACCTGTTCGGGTTCTGGTTCCGGCCGATCCTGTTCCGTAACGGTCATCGTCTCCGCATCGCCGAAGGCCTCAACGAGGACTGTTTGCATCGTCTTGGGTATGGGTAGCAATGTGTATAAAACATTACCAACGATAGAAAACGGTCTGCCAGTTGTTTGTTTCTGCGAAGGAGGTCACCGAGAGGTGGGCGCTGTACGTCGATTAGTCGCCCTGAGATGTCGGCAGCTCACGTGGTACATACGAAAACGAGAACCGGGAAATAAAAGGTGGGGTAGCTCAAAGATTGAAGTGATTATGCATCACCCTGGTCCGCCTCGTTTCGAGGCAGTCGGTTCCGAGATCGATCTCGCACCGAGGGATCCCGATCCCTCCGCAGGCTATCACTGGTCAATCGTCGACGCTCCCGACGGAAGCGTGGCGACGGTTGGCTCCGATCCGGTCGAAACGTTCGTCCCCGACCAGCCGGGGACCTACACGCTCGGGCTGGACGCGCCCGACGGCGAACACCGATTGACGATTCGAGCGTTCCCCGCGAGCTACAGTCAGCCGGCACTGGACCCCGCAGGCTCCGGGCCACGATCCGGCTCCGGGTTTCAGTCCGGGTCCGGGCTTCGTCCAACATCCGGACTCCAGTCCGGGTCGGGCTTTGCGAGCGGCAGCGGTACTGATCCTGATGTCGAAGGAACAGGTGACCGCCCCCGAGTTCGTCTCGACGGTCGAGTCGACGGCGACTACGTCGTCCTCACTGCCGAGGCGACGCCACCAGTTGGCAGCGAGCTTACTACGGAAGATCTCGACGTCGAGTTCTTCGCGGACAACCGCGATCCGGCGACGAACGACGACATCGCCGTCGACGACCACACCGCCCGCGTGCCGGTCGAAGCGATCGGCGAGTACAGCCGTTTTCACGCTGTCGCCGCCTCGGCGAACGCTTACAGCGTTGCCGATGCCGTCGCAGTCGACACTGGCGGCGACGCAGTCACGATCGATCGGCTCAACGAACCACCGGAGTGGGGCAAAGACGTCACGCTCTATGAAATCTACGTGCGGACGTTCTCCGATGGCGACGAACCGACGTTCCAGGCACTGATCGACCGACTCGACGAACTCGACGAGTTCGGTGTGGATGCCATCTGGCTGACGCCGATCCTCCAGAACGACGATTTCGATCACGGCTACAATATCGTCGACTTCTTTTCGGTCGCCGACGACCTCGGCACTCGCGAGGAGTTCGAGTCGTTCGTCGAGGCGTGTCACGACCGGGATATCAAGGTCCTCTTTGACCTCGTGATGAACCACTCCGCCCGCGAACACGAGTTCTTCAAGCGCGCGGAGATCGGCGATCCCGAGTACCGCGACTGGTACGAGTGGGAAGACCCGGAAAACGACAAGCCGGGCACGTACTTCGACTGGCCCTACATCGCGAATTTCAATTTCGACAACCTCGAAGTGCGCCGTCATCTGCTCGACGCCGTCGACGAATGGGCACCACTGGTCGATGGGTTCCGCTGTGATATGGCGTGGGCGGTCCCGACGAGCTTCTGGCAGGAGCTTCGTGACCGCGTCAAATCCGAGGACTCGGAGTTCCTCTTGCTCGACGAGACGATCCCCTACATCGCTGACTTCCACGAACTCTGTTTCGACGTTCACTTCGACACGACGCTGTATCACAACCTCCGACAGGTCGGCAACGGCGCGATGGACGCCTCCTCGATCACGGACGCGATCGAGAACCGCGCCCGGACCGGCTTCCCGGACCACGCTGCATTCTTGCTGTACATGGAGAACCACGACGAGAGCCGCTACGCCGAGGAGTGTGGCCGGGAACAGGCCAAGGCCGCTGCCGGTGCGCTCTTTACGTTGCCCGGTATTCCGCTGCTGTACGCCGGACAGGAGATCGGCGAGGAGACGCGCCGCGAGAAGGTCGACTGGCACGAGGCCGACGAGGACCTGCGCAACCACTACCAGGCCCTCGTAAACGCCCGCAACGAACTCCCAGCGCTCAGTTACGACGCCGCCTACGAGGAAGTCGAGAGCGAGGCGTCCCACGAGGGTGTCGTTGCCTACGCACGAGAACAGGACGGAGAGCGCGTCGTCGTCGTGCTGAACTTCGGCCCCGAGGCCGAAGCAGTGTCGATCGAGGAGGCCGTCGGCTCCGAGGACCTGCTGTCCGGCGAGGACGTAGATGCCGCCAACGCGGACGTGCTCGTCGAGGACGTCGTTGTCGTCCCGGCCGAGTAAGACGAACAGATTTAAAGCTGGTCTCTCCCCTCTTGTTTCGTACTGGGCGATGGAGTCCGCCTGACCCAACCGCTGGCACCCGCCGGCTGATGACTCCTGTCTACACTCCCCACAGCTATGTCAGGCACACATCCCCTCGTTACAGTCGAGACGATACTACTGATCGCCGTCGGCGGGTTTGCCGGGTCGAACCTCCGGTACTTCGTCGAAATCGCCGTTCCGTCGACGCTGGTCGCGACCTTCCTCGTCAACGTGCTCGGTAGCTTCGCACTCGCCGTGATCCTCTACGAGGCCTCGACGATCGGCGCGCTCTCGGACCGCTCGAAGTTCGTGTTCGGGACCGGGTTTCTCTCCTCGTTCACCACGTTCAGCACGTTCGTGTTCGACGTGATTTCGGTCGATCCGGTCGTCGGCCTCGCGTACATCCTCGCCAGTTATGCGAGCGGCTTCGCGGCAGTCCTGCTCGGCCGGGTCGTCGTGACGCGTGCCGTCGCACCGCGCGTGGAGGTGGCGTAGATGGAGGCTGCGTATCTGCTCGGGACTGGTGGGGCCATCGGTGCGGTGGCTCGGTACGCGGTCAGCGAAGCCCTGCCCGCGGATCGCTTTCCGTGGGCGACGCTGGTCGTCAACGTCGTCGGGAGCTTCGTTCTCGGTCTGGTCGCGTTCGGCGGCGCGGGCGAGGGGACACTGCTGTTCGTCGGCATCGGGGCCTGTGGCTCCTTTACGACGTTTTCGTCGTTTTCGTTCGCCGCAGTCGATCTCTGGGAACAGGGGCGACACTGGACGTCCGCAATCCACGTCGTGGGGAATCTCGTCTGCAGTCTCGGCGCGATCGGGCTCGCGGCGGTGCTCCTCGGTGGGTGAGCTGGGGGTCCGCCGAACGGCAACCGCAAAGTATTATCAACAGCTGTTACAACATATGTAGATAGCAGTCAGTTGGGTGGTGAGGTTCGTCCGATCCCGTCTCACTCGCGGATATGGACGGCTGATCGGGCCCGACACTGACGGAGGATACAATGACCGAGGATACAGCTACCTGCACGTTAGATGGCGACCGGACGGATCGGCTCTGTGACTGGACCGCGGATCGACTGGCCGCCGAGAACGATCCGTTCGATGCCGCTCGTGTGGTCGTCGAACGTCTCGGTGCCCATCTCGACGGCGATGTTGCCGAGTTCGGATTCTGGACGCCGGAGCTGGTCGACGAGGGGATCCAGCCCGAGGAGGTCTATCTAGAGCTGTTCACCCCGGTCGAAGAGATCGATCCGGGTGCCGACGAGACGACGACCACCTTCCGCCACGAGCGGGTGCCGACCCGACGGGAAGGCGAGTACACGTGGGCGGCCATCGAAGGCGCAAAAGCGGGGACACGCGAGACACTCGGCTCGCTCTACCGCCTCGTCTACAAGTCCGAGGAGGGGAGGGAACGGATTCAGGATCCGCTGGCGTACTCACTTCCCTTTGGGGCTTACGCTCCTGCAGAGCTGTACGATATCGACACACTCGACGCCGAGCGTGCCGATCGAGAGTACTTCGAGGCGCTTGGCACCGACGACGAGCCCATCGACACGACCGAACACGACGGCCTGCCCCGCGTCGACCCGGCGACGAACCTGCTCGAACTCCATCCCGGCACCGCTTCGGAGGAGGGGTCGCTCGCCGGACTCGCCCGTCGGTACGAGGAGATCGCGCGCAAGCAGCGGCAGGGCGAGGAGCTGACGCCGATGGAACGGAACTTCGCCGGCTACGATGGGGTGCAGGTGATGCCGATCGCGCCGATCACCGAAGGCGAGTACCAGCCGGACCACTTCGAGATCGAGGGCGAACTGTCGGCGGAAGGCGGCGAGGTCGAGATCACGACGCGCTCGCCGGACATGGTCAACTGGGGCTATGACATCGTGATCTCGGGCTTTTCGGCGATCAACCCCGGCGTGCTCGAAAGCGGCCGCCCCGACGAACTGGTCGATTTCATCGCGACCCTCCACGGGATGCCCGAGCCGATGCGTGTCGTCTTCGACATCGCGCTGGGCCACGCCGACGACGGGGCGATCCCCCTGCTCAACGACTACTTCTTCGAGGGGCCGGGGATGTACGGCCAGGAGCTCGATTACCGCCAGCCGACGGTGCGTGCGATCCTGCTCGAACTGCAGCGTCGCAAGATGGACTGGGGGGCCGACGGGATCCGCGTCGACGGCGCGCAGGATTTCACCTACTGGGATCCCGAAACCGAGCAGGAGTACCACGACGACGACTACCTCGCCGCGATGGACGAGGTGACCCACGAGGTCGGCGGGACCGAGTACCGGCCGTGGATGATCTACGAGGACGGCCGCCCCTGGCCCGAGGAGGACTGGGAGCTTGCCTCCACGTATCGCGAGTTGATCGAGGACCACCCCCACTCCTTCCAGTGGGGGCCGGTCACGTTCGCGCACAACACGCCCGCCATCCTCACGTTCTGGGCGAGCAAGTGGTGGCGCGTCGAAGAGCTCGCCGATCTGGGTGATCACTGGATCTCCGGCGTCGCCAACCACGACACGATGCGTCGCGGCGCGCAGGTCGAGGTCGGTGAGGAGTGGGACGCCACCCAGGAGAACCCGTATCTCTCCGACACGCTCCGGGGAACCATCGAGCGGGCCTACGACAACCCCGCCTCGAACATCCTGATGTACTGTTTCCTGCCCGGCGTCCCGATGGACTTTACTCACGCAAACGCCCGCGCTCCCTGGTACTTCGTCCGCGACACTGACGATACCTGGAACGTCAAAGTCGTCGCCAACGGCGCGTACTTCGTCGACTGGTACGTCACGGAGTCGGCGTTCGCGGAGCCCGACCAGTTCACACGACTCAAAGATCTCGGTTTCGAGAGCGTCGACGGACTCCGCGAGTTCGGCCATACCCTCGCCGCGATGGGTGATGCAGTCGACTACGACCTCGACGAACTCGCTCCGCTACTCGATGCGACGAACCCGCCGCTTGGCGACGGTCCCATCTCGCCGGCGGATCTCGAAGCGTACGCACTAGCGTGGATGCGTGACGTTGCGGAGTTCGCGAATCTCAGCCACTACGAGGACGATCAGGACGCAGATCGAACGGCGTTTGACTTGCGCGTCCGCGAGTTCCGCCACGAGCGGCCGTGGCTGCGCGAGACCCTCGGGGAGAGCGAAGTCTTCGACTACCGCCATCCGACGGAGCAGTCGGTCGTCTACTACGGTCGCCGGAGCGCCCCCGACGACAGCGAGGAGCTGTTGTTCGTCGCCAACATGGAAGGACGTCCGGCGACGGTTACGCCGACTGATCTCGTCGACGCTGACGGCGGGGGCTGGGATGTCGCGCTCGCGACGCCCGCGGTCGACGTCACCGGTGCTGAGCACTCCCTGACGCTTGAGGATAGCGAAGCGGTGGTCTTCTCACGGACTCCCTGAGATCCCGCAGTACTGTAGTTTCGACGCTGAAAAACGGGAACAGTTCTGGAAACAACACGGCCAGTAGTCGGCAATTACTGGCTAGTGTGTCCCATTATCAACGTAATACTTTATGCGGTGATGACGTACGCTCTACGTATGACTGGGACCCGATTCGAGAACGGACGGCGCGTCATCGAGAAGTGGGACGACGTGTTTTCGGTTCTCGACGCCGAACCACGCCGCCAGATCGTCATCTCGCTGCTCGATACGGACGGAGCCGTGCCCCTCCCGGAAAGTGCGATCAATCCGAACGCACCTGCCGACCCCGAACAGTTACGAGTGGAACTTCACCACAAACACCTCCCGATGCTTGCAGAGCATGGATTCATCGAGTGGGAGAGCGATCCGCTCATCGCAGCGCCTGGGCCACGGTTCGAGGAAGTTGCCGCCGTGTTCGAGGCATTGCAGGCCCAGGCAGAGTCGATTCCGGACTCGCTGGTAGTCGGCTGCCAGCGGCTCGAAGAGGAACAGGAAGTGGCGTGACAGCGCGCTCAGAGTAACAGCGGGACACCGAATACGACGAGGAGTCCGACCGCCGTGATCAATCCGCCGAGCAACGCCTGCCGATTACTGTACGCGCTCTGTGGGGCTGTGGTTCGCTCCTCCACGGCGACCTCCGCACCGTCTTCTTCGTCGCTGCTTCCGGCGTCAGATGTCGGTTCCGGCTCCTCGAACTCCGCGTCCTCGGAACCCTCTCCGTAGGGAACGTCCGTTTTGCTCGGGTTTTTGTCGACTGCGAGTTCGCCCTCTTCGTCGGCGTCAGTCATACGCCAGTGTTCCTGACGGGCTAACTTAAGCAGTTCTGTCCGTCGCCGTGATACCGGTTCGTCAACCGCCTCGGGTTCTGGGACAGGATATTTACAACACCCCCAATGGTTCCCCAGCATTTTTTGTCGGCGTGCCACGCAGTTGCAGGTGATGACGACATCCAGCCAACCGGGTGACCGCGAGTGGTGGAAGGAGGCGGTCGTCTACCAGATTTACCCGCAGAGCTTCAACGACTCGGACGGCGACGGGATCGGTGATATTCCCGGTATCGTCGAGAAGGTCGACTATCTCGACGACCTTGGAGTCGACGTGGTCTGGTTGAATCCAGTCTACGAGTCGCCGATGGCCGACAACGGCTACGATATCGCGGATTACCGGTCGATCCATCCGGAGTACGGCACGATGGACGACTGGGAGCGCCTGCTTGAGGAACTCCACGACCGGGATATCCGACTCATCATGGATCTCGTGGTGAACCACACCTCCGATGAACACGAGTGGTTCCAGCGGTCCCGTCAGGGCGATCCCGAATACGACGACTACTACTACTGGCGCGAGGGCGACCCCGAGGAACCGCCGAACAACTGGGAGTCCTTCTTCGGCGGTCCGGCCTGGAGCT
>LFFM01000587.1_pt1 | contig 25673 bp, 33 predicted proteins | sample 643131 | NCBI WGS metagenome assembly LFFM01 (sample SAMN03777445, study PRJNA286221) | soda lake metagenome | biome: soda lake; feature: Kulunda steppe; material: water; isolation source: sample Tc-Br brine of Tanatar trona crystallizer | place: Russia: Kulunda steppe | collected 2011-07
CGCCGTATTCTCACGGGTAGCCACAACCACCGATCTGAACGTCTCTCTAAGCCGAATAGGGTTCACCCGTGACAGACCGAAATCGCAAGACAGCAAGCCATCAACAATGTGCTACACAAGAGCGTTCGTGAGGGTGTGGTTTCCCCGACCAGTCGTGGTCGTCCCACTCGAATCGCACGGGTCGTGCCATCGGCGGCGGTTGAATGCTGTTGGTCGGCTTCATCCCCGCCCTGAAGAGCGAGGCTTTCGCCTCGAACTTTCCGTAAAGCAGCGGTTCACAGAGGAACAAGGAGGAAGCCTACGACTCCGGTCGTGGGTCGCTGACTACTGGATTCCCCAGATCAGAGCGATCCCGATCGTCGTGACGACCGCGAGTAACAACTGCAACGGCCCACCGACTTTCACGAAATCAGTGAACTCGTATCCACCGGGACCGTACACCATCAGGTTCGTCTGATATCCGACGGGTGTGATAAACGACGTCGCGGAGGCGAACATCACTGCCAACAGGAACGCGAAGCCGTTGGCGTCGAGTCGAACTGCCGCATCCACTGCGACGGGAATCATCAACACTACGGTGGCGACCGGCGTAATGACGTTTGCGAACAGTCCCGTCACGATATAGAACAGCAACAACACTACTAGCAGAGGCAACAGGTCGGCAGCAGCGACCAGCCCCTCCGCAATGAGCGTGGCACCGCCAGTGGCCTCCATCGCCAGCCCGAGCGGGATGACTCCCGCTAGCAGGAAGATAATGTTCCACGAGACCGCATCGTAGGCATCCGCCGGGGAGAGACACTTCGTGACGACCATCAGGAACACACCACCCAGCGCCGCGATGACGATCGGCAGGATATCGAGCGCTGCAGCCCCGATAACCGCCGCCATGATGCCGACCGCAACGGGTGCCTTGGGTGATAAAGGCGCGACCTCGTCGACGCCCTCGTTGATGAGCCGGTCGAAGGCGTCCTCCTCGATCATCACGAGATCCCCGTTCTCTGAAAAGTATTGGATCGCGTCAGGGTCCGTTTGCACGAGAAGCAGGTCACCGGCTTCTAGCGGAACGTCATCGAGACCGGTCCGGATCAACTCTCCCTCGCGACGGATGGCCAAGACGGTCGTGCGGTGGTGTTCGTGAAGACGTGACTCGAAAACCGTTTCACCCGCGAACGGCGACGTATCGGGAACCACCGCTTTGGCGAGCGTATCCGGAGCCAGCGCGTCGGAGAACGTTTCTTCAGTCACGTCCGTTTGTACGACGTGATCGAGTCGTTGCGTCTTTCGAAGGCGGTTGACCGCCTGCAGCGACCCGTGGACGACGAGTAGATCACCCACCTCGAGTCGCTGGTCAGTGTCCGTGCCGACGAACACGTCACCGTTCCGGCGGATCTGTAGCACCGTCACCTCGGCTTCCGTGCGTTCGACGAGTTCCGCGGGAGTGAGATCGAGCAGCGCTGAGTCCTCCTGTACGCGGAGCTTGGTAAGGTAATCATCGAGGTCGAACTCCTCGACGAGGTCAGCGTCCGCCGGGATACGGGCCGGAGTGAGCCACTGTCCGACGGTCATGAGGTATGTAATGCCGATGACGAGGATGACCACTCCGAGAGCGGTGAACTCGAACATGCCGATGGAGCCTCGTGGCAGGAGTGTGGCGGCAAACTCACTGGCTAGCAGGTTCGTCGAGGTGCCGATGAGTGTGAGCGTCCCGCCGAGGATCGCCGCGTAGGACAACGGCAGTAACAACTTCGACGGCGATATCCCGCTTTTTTTCGCTAAGTCGCTGATCATCGGAATAAAAACGGCGACGACCGGCGTGTTGTTGATGAACCCTGCGATCGGCCCCGTTGTGCCTACGGTTGCAGCGAGTGCTCGTTGTTCGCTTCCTCGCGTGAAGTCCGCGAGATAGATCCCGAGCCGCTGAACGAGGCCCGTGTTCTGGATACCGGCACTCAGCATGTACATGGCGACGATGGTAACGGTCGCAGTGTTGGAGAACCCCGAAATGGCACCCCGTGGTCCGACCTGCGTCCACGGCTCCAACGCTGCCAGCGCGAAGATGATGCCGATGGCAGTGATGTCGTTCGGGATCACTTCGGAAACGAAAAGCACCAGGGCGATCCCGATCAGTCCGAATACGACGAGCGCCCCCGTTGGAATCCCTGCGACCACCATGACCTGAACAATTAGACGGTGTATATAACTCTTACCGACGACGAGAACGACGGACGGGCAGCAAAAACGTGACCGAATCGCGTTCCATGAGCAGTACGAGCTGCACTACGGTTCTCCATCGGTACTGCAACCCGTCGTCGGTGCGGACTCGGTAGTCGATTCGGAATCGACGGACGGCTCGGACGCTTCGACGCCGTTCGTTGTGATCGTTCGCGCCGCCCGCTCGTGGGTTCGGACGACACGCTCGATCAGCCCTTCCGGGTCCGCCAGCCACGAGAGATGACTCGAACAGGAACAGTCAGAGGCGCCGAACCCGTCGATCGGACCATCCGGGAGCTCGCTCGCGATCGCACACTCCGCGTCGATACCGGGGCTATGAACCACTCGATCGATCCGGGCCGACGGCTGGCCGAGGAGGTAGTCGACGTGCCAGTGGCGCACGTCGTGCTCGCCGCGGGCGGTTCGCCGATGTCGATGCACCCGTGAGAACCCGCCGGAGCCGAGCGCGCTCCCGGTGTAGGCGTACGCCCCGGCGGGGAACCGACGCTCCCCGAGGGCGCCAACGTCGATGCCGATCGGCTCCGGGAGCGCGGCGATGAGGGTATAGGTTCCGCCGACAGTGCCTCGCGGTGCGTCGCCCACCACGACTACGGGGCCGGTTCCGGCGGTTCGCTCGCGGCCGGACGGAGAGTGTTCACCAGTTCGGCCGCTTCGTCGGTCAGATCGTAGGTGTCGTGAAAGTCATCCGGGTCCCGGCCCCGACCCGAGAGGGTCCCGACGACGTCCGCGATCCTGTCGTAGTTGTCGCGCACGAGTCCCCCTACGATCCCGGGGGTACCGGCCCGCTCCGCCAGCTCTTCCGCCGCGGAGCGCCCTGCGTACACCGACCGCTCCGCGGGATCGACGAGCACCATCGCGAACGGGCGCGCACCGAACTGCGCATCGAGGAACGGACCGACCGGATCGGCCTCCCATGGAACCGCCTCGACGCCGTCGAGGCGGCGAAGCGCGACCGCCGCGATCGAGCAGTACGGACAGTCTCCATCGAATATCAACACCGGCGCGTTCGACCCATGGCTCATGACCGTACATACGATCCGCTACGAGTTAAACGGCCGGCCGGGACCACGAGCGATCGCACCGGGGATACGTGTCAAACACGCCGTCCACGACGGCCGAATCGACCCATAGACGCCACGGTGGCGTACACACGACGGGGCGTGGATCGCCCGGATCGTGTTAGTGTGAGTGCCCAAGTGCGTCCTGAAGCGATTGTCCGAATCGCTCCTCGAACAGTTCCTCGGCGGTCTCGTTCATCTCGGCGATGTCGTCCGGCACTTCGCCTTCACTGTGGTTGGCGATCACGTGCGCCTGTTGTGCCATCGCTTGGACGACGACGTCGCTGACGACTCGCGTCGACGGCTCGCCCTGTTCGCTGAGAACGTCGACGAGGCCGGCCGGCAGCTCGAAGGACTCCTCGTCGCCGCCGGGACCGCTGATCGTGTAGGTTTCGGTGTCTCCCATACCGGATGCTCGCGCCCGCGACATAAGGGTCTGTGGAAACCGGCTCGGATGCCCGGACCGATCAACCGATCGCGGTGACACGCGCCCGAGTCGACGTCGTCGAACGCGGGATCCCCCGGCCGCCGGAGGCTTAATGCGGCTCCCGTCGTACGCGCGGACATGGCTCACATCTCCGTCGTCGACGACTCGATCACGCTGGACGGCTCCGTGCTCGTCGAGGGATTCCCCGGCGTCGGGCTGGTCGGCAAGATCGCTGCCGATCACCTCGTCGACGTCCACGACATGCGTCACTACGCGAACGTCCACTGTGAGGGACTTCCGGATGTCGCCGTGTATCGCGAGTCCCGATCGACGCTCACGACTCCCGTCAGGCTGTACGCCGCGCCGGAATCAGGTCTCGTCGTGCTACAGAGCGACGTTCCAGTGAACCCAACGGCGGCCGCGACGTTCGCCGACTGTCTCGCCGGCTGGTTCGACGAGACCGATACCTTTCCCCTGTTCCTCTCGGGCCGGCCGAGCGATCGAGAGGCGGAGCCGCCTGACATCTACGGCGTCGCTACCGGAACCGCGACGGAGCGATTAGCGGCTGCTGACGTCGAGGAGCCGCCCGAGTCCGGACTCGTCTCCGGACCGACCGGGGCAATGCTCGCGGACGCGCTCGAACACGACCGAGACGCGGCGGGACTGATCGTGGAGTCGGATCCGAAGTTCCCCGATCCCGAGGCGGCCCGAGCCCTGATCGTCGCCGGAATCGATCCGATCGCCGGAATCGAGACGCCGATCGACGGCCTGGTGGACCAGGCGACCGAAATACGTGACGCGAAACGACAGCTCGCCGAACGGATGCGACAAGCCACCGAAGAGAGCAGCCAGGCTGAGCCGTTAAAAATGTATCAGTGACGCCTCGATCCCGCCAGCCGGATCAATCGCTCCCGAGGTACGTGGAGGCGACGCCGCCGAGCGCGCCGAGCGCCGCGGGGTACACGATCCCGGCGAGCAGCACTGCGGTCAGGAGGTCGGAGGCGATCGTTCCGTCCCCGACCGAGTAGCCGAAGAGGATCGCACCGACGACCGCGAGCGGGAGGTACCCCACGACGACGAACCCGCCGGCTCGTGCGCCGTCAGCGGGCTCGGTGGCGTTCGCGAACCGACCGACTGCCATGCCGGCAGCGAGAAGCAACAGGAGGGGGACGAGATACAGCGCGGTGAGGGTTCCGTCATCGGCGGCCGCGATGAAGTTCTCGGACCGAACGCCGCCGACCGGAGACGGGACCTCGGTGGCGACGAAGTGGGCGTTATAAAACACCCACCCGACCGCCTGCCAGGCGGGTATCGGATCGCTCCCGAGGAGATCAGCGATGAGGTTGAACCCGGCGAGCTGGTCCTCGACGCTGCCGCGCTGAGTGACGTATACGAACAGATAGCCGAGGAGGTAGGCGACGACACCACCGGCGGCACCAGTGGCGAGACGGCTCGGCGTGTCCGAGCGGTTCGAGAGGGACATGTCTCCGCAACTCCCTCCCGACGCCGTAAGTACTTGCTGGCTCGGATACGCCCCCCGCCGGGAGCGATCGGTCGATGACGATCAGTCGTCGGCCGTCGCCGCGTCCGCCGGATCGACGAACGATCCGTCGATCTCGTCGATCCCGACTCGATCACACAGGTCGTACAACGGACAGGCTTCCGGCCCGTCCAGACACGCCGGGTTTCGGGCGGAGCAGTACTCCCGGCCGAACTGGATCATCGCGGTGTGGCCGAAGCCGCACTTCTCCGCCGGCACTGTCCGCTCGATGGCTTCACGCACCACCTCGTGATCCGCGTCAGGTGGAGCCAGCCCCATCCGCCGTGCGATCCGGTGGACGTGAGTGTCGACCGGAAAAACACCGTCGCGTCCCCCCGCGAAAAGCAGGACACAGTCCGCGGTCTTCGGCCCGACGCCGTCAACCGACAACAGCGTCTCGCGGACCTCGTCGGGGTCGCCCTCCGCGACGAACCCGTCGAACTCCTCCGTCGAACCGAACTCCTCGATCGCCCACTCGGCAGTCCGGCGGATCACCCGTGACTTCCGGTTGTACAGTCCGGCCGAGGCGATCGTCTCGGCGAGCTCGTCGAGATCGGCCCCGGCGAGCGTCTCCGCGAGGCCATCGGCCGGCCCGTACCGCGCCATCAGCGAGTCGTGTGCCGGTTGGCTCGCCTTATCCGAGGTGTTCTGTGAGAGGATCGTTCGGACCAGACACTCGAACCCGTCACGGTCGCCGTACGCCTTCTGCCAGTACAACTCGCCGAGCTCGTCGACGACCGCCTCCGCACGGGAGCCGGCGTCGCCGGGCGTGAACTCGTCGATCGAACCGCCGCCGTCCGGTCCACCGCTGATATTCTCCGCGGGCTCGTCGCGCATACGGACGATCACTATGTCCTGCCCGGTGAAAAGCCTCAGCGCCGATCACGGACGTGGTCGTACCGCCCTGCCGATCGCGGTGCGAGCCGTCTCCCCTCCGGCAAGTTGAAACCGATCGCTCCGTAAGTCGAGGTATGAGTGTCGAACAAGCCCCGCTTGAGGAGCTCGGTCGCGAGCTCGGCGAGCGGATCGCCCGAACCCCCGAGTACGAGCGCTTCGAGGAGGCACGCGAAGCAGTGCAGCGTGACGAGGACGTCCAAGAGCGGATCGACCGGTTCGAGCGCATCCGTGAGGAGTTCATGCAGGCTCGGCGGACGGGAGACGCGAACCAGTCCGATCTCCAGCACGTCCAACGCGTTCAGGAGGAGCTCCACGCGATGCCGACAATGCGCGAGTTCCTCGACGCCCAAGACGAGCTCTCGGAGCGACTCGAGGCTGTGAACCAGGCGATATCGGACCCGCTCGCGGTCGACTTCGGCGGCGAGGCCGGCGGCTGCTGTCAGGACTGATCGGGCGGAACGCTGGATCGGGCGGAACGCCGGATCGTCAACGATCGGAGAAAGGCGGATATCGTCCGATCGTAGCCGTCGCGGGTCGTCCCGTCCCTTTTATCCGATGCCGACACACTCCCTCGTGTGATAGCCGTCGCCGGCGGGAAGGGTGGAAGCGGAAAGACGACCACGACGGTTGGCGTAGCGCGTGCGCTCTCCCGACGCGGTGCGCCGGCCGTCGCCGCCGATGCGGATTGGGACCTCCCGAATCTCGTCGCGCTCGCTGCCGAGACTCGACGTCCAGCAGCGACCACGCGGGACAACGACACGGGGGAACCCTCCTCGACACGAACGATGGCTCTGGAGGACGTCGCTGACGGGTCCGCGACGCTCCCCGACGATCGACCCGAACCGATCGTGCTCTCCGCTCCTGACCGCCCGCGGGACGCGGACGCGGCCGCCGTGTTCGATCGGCTCGACGCCGTGGTTCCGAACGAGATGCCCGTTCTACTCGACTGTCCGGCCGGCGCGTCGCCGGACGCGGCCGCACCCCTTCGGGTGGCCGATCGGTGTGTCCTCGTGACGCCGCTTCGTCGCGCCGCGATCCGCGACGCAGCAAAGACCGCAGCGCTCGCTCGGCGCCTCGACTGTCCGCCGCTCGGAACGATCGTTTCACGTACCCGATCGGTCCCCGACGCGCTCGCCGATCTCCTCGGCTGTCCGGTGCTCGCGCGGACGCCGCCGTCGGCACCGGACCCCTTGTCAGATCCGGCGGTTCGATCCGCGTATGACGTCGCCGCGGAACGGCTCGTCGAGACGTACGGGAACGATCGGTGGCGGGTCACGTGAGTCGGCACGGATCGGTCGGTGTCGACGGTTCGGTTTCGCTTCCTCGTGCCGGACGGGAACCACCTCCACCGACAGACCCAAAGGTTCAGGGAGGACACTCATGACCATGGAGCGGCTGGCGACCGGAATCCCGGTGTTGGACAGGGAGCTCGACGGGGGCCTGCCGGCCGGAAGCGTCGTCGTATTGAAAGCGGACCCCTCGAGTCAGTCGGAGCTGTTCTTGAACACGTTCACTCACGTCCGTGAGACGCTGTATCTGACGAGCATTCGGACCCCGGACGCGGTTGCGGACGCCCTCTCCGCGTCCGCGGTCCCCACGGGTGATCCGACGATCGAAGGTATCGACGGCGCGGATCCGATAGGGGACACCCTCGACCGGCTCTCGTCACTCCCCAACGGAGGCACTCTGATAATCGACTCGATCGAGCCGTTGGAGCACGTCGATCCCGAACGATACCGGTCCTTTCTCGGCGAGCTTCGGTCGCGAGTCGACGAAGCCGGCGCTATCGGCGTGGTACACGCGCTCGAGAACGGGGCCCGATCACGGAACCGGGTCGTCTCGGAGCAGCTTGCCGACGTCGTGTTCGACCTTCGAACGACGGTCACGGCCACCGAGGTCGTGAACCGGCTCGCCGTGACCAAGTTCCGCGGGGGTGCCGCACTCGAGGAGCCGGTCAAACTGAAGCTCACCGACACCGTTTCCGTCGACACGAGCCGGGACATCGCCTGAACGGGGCGACCGAAATCAGCCGTGAGTCCGGAAGCGATCGGTCGAGGTCACGCGCCGATAGCACCCCGGAGCATCTCGATCGCGATCACCACGAAGCCGACCAGGACTGCCGCTGTCGCCCAGTTCCGTGGCGTGTCCGCCGTGCCGTACGGTCCACCCTTTCGTGAGAAGAGGTACGCGAGGTAGACGCCGATCGGTGCCAACGTCGGAAGCGTCCCCACGGTCACCGATCCGACGAGCCGCGAGAGGATCGCGAGAACGATCGTTGCTCCGGCGGCACTCACCGCGACGAGGAGGTCCTCGCGTGCCCGTTCGATCTCCATGTCCATGGGTGGATACGCGAGGGGTCAAAAGGTATCGATCCGTTCGGCCGTCGTCTCTCTGGGTGACCGATCCCGTGACGTCTCGGTGATCGGGAGCGACGAAGCCCGCTACTCCTCGTCGAGTTCGTCGACGATCTCGTCGGCGTCGACGTCGACGTCCTCGAGGGCGTCCTCGATGTCGCCGGCACCGGCACCGGCGCCGCCCATCCCGCCCATCATGCCGCCAAGGCCGCCCATGCCACCGCCCTCGATGACCTCCTCGACGACTACACGGTCGAGGTCGAGCCGGCTCATGAGGTCCTGCGCGATCTGCTGTTTCTGGAACATCCACTGCTGGTTCATCTGCATCGCCTGCGTTGCCGTCACGTAGAGGACGTCCTTTTCGACCTCCTCGGTCTCGACGACTTCCTCGCCCTCGTCGTCCTCGGAAACGCTTTCCTCCTCCTCGAGGACGGTCTCGATCCGGACCTCGGGCGCGTCCTGGAGGTACATTCCGAGCATGCCGGCGGCCTTCTCCTCACGGTCCTCGATGGCCTCGAGGACCTCGTACTCGTACTCGAGGTCCTCGCCGGCCAGCGGATGGTTGAAGTCGACGCGAGCGCGGCCGCCGATGATCGTCTCGAGGTGTCCCTGACGGTTGTCGATCTGGACCTGTGCACCAGGGTAGCGGCTGTCCTCGGGGATCTTGTCGGCTTTGACCGTCTCGACTTCGTCGGGGTCGTACTCCCCAAACGCGTCCTCGGCAGGGACGTCGACGGCGCCCTCGTCACCGACGGCGGAACCGACGAGCGCCTCCTCGACGGTCGGAAACACGTGGCCCGCACCGAGCGCGATGATCCGCGGTTCGAAGTCGTACTCGTCGGTGTCGATCTCGGCCTCCTCGGCGGTCTCCTCGTCGGTCGTGTCGATGACGTTTCCGTCGTCGATCGTTCGGATCGTGTACGCGAGCCGGACGAAGTCCCCGTCGGCGAGTCCGTTCGCGTCGGACTCGGTCTCGTCGTCCGGTTCCGCGTCGGGCTCCTCGGCGCTTTCGGCCGCTTCAGCCTGCTCCTGATCGCTCATAGCGGAACAACACCCGTTACACTCTTAAGGAGCACGGTTCGGTTCGGAGAACCGCCGAGACCGCCGGTCGCCACGTGCGGGCCCCATGTTCGTCCCGGATCGGTCCTATCGCCCTGTTGAGTGGTGATTCGAGAGTTCTCCAGCAGTCCCGCTGCCCTTTTGAGTGGCCTCGCTGCCCTTTTGAGTTCTCCCGCCGCCCTTTTGAGTGGCCTCGCCGACCCTCAAGTATGTACGAGGTGGAGATCAAGGTCCCGGCCGACCACGACACGGTTCGAGCGCGGCTTGAGGCGCTCGGGGCACGGCGCGACGAGACGCGTCAGCAACGGGACGTCTACTACGACGCCCCACACCGCGAGTTCGCGGAGACGGACGAGGCGCTCCGGATCCGCACCGAGGCGATCCGAACCGGCGAGGAATCGAACGAGGACGGCCCGTCGGCACGGATCACGTATAAAGGACCACTGCTCGACGAGGGATCGAAGACCCGAACGGAACACGAAACGGCGGTGAGCGACGCGAACGAGACGGCCGACATCCTCGCCGGGCTCGGCTTCGAACCGGCGGCGACCGTCGAGAAACGCCGGGAGTACTGGTCGTTCGAGGGATTCACTGTCAGCCTCGACGCCGTCGAGGGGCTCGGGGAGTTCGTCGAGGTCGAACGCGAGATCGAGGGGGCGGGCGGGATCGACGCGACCCGTGAGGCCGCGGTCGGCGTGCTCGACCGACTCGAGCTCGACGCTACCGATCAGATACGGACCTCGTATCTCGGCCTGTTGCTCGCGGCGGAGTAGGGTCGTTGCCGACGGTCGTCACCCGTCCCGGACGGTCCTCATTCGTCCCGTAGCGCTCACTCGTCGTCGGTCGGTTCGGATCGCTTCTCCGAGAGCACGGTCCGTTCGAACGAACAGACGAGGACGTCGTCGCCGTTCTCGACGGTCTTGAACGCCTCGACGCGCATCGTGACGACGCCGCGCTCGCCATCGCTCGTCTCGCGTTTGTCCATCACCGTCGAGCGTGCGCGGAGCGTATCGCCGTGAAAGACCGGGTTCGGGTGTTCGACGTCGTCGTACGCGAGGTTCGCGACGATGGTGCCGTCGGTCGTCTCCGGGATCGACACCCCGACCGCCAGCGACATGGTGTACAGCCCGTTCACGAGCCGCTCGCCGAACTCGGTGTCCTCGGCGAAGTCGGCGTCGAGATGGAGCGGCTGCTGGTTCATCGTCATGTCACAGAACCGCTGGTTGTCGGACTCGGTTACCGTCCGTCGCCTCTCGTGGTCGATCGTCTCGCCGACGGTGAACTCCTCGTAGTAGCGCCCGGTCATGGGGGACGCGTCCACCGGCAGTCACATATCGGTGACGTTCCACGTCCGGACGACGCGTGATCCACTCGAGGCTCCCGTCGGCACACCGAGTTTATTATCCGACGAGGACCTGTCTCGGATATGGCTCGACGAAGTCTCCTGTTCTCGCCCGGCGACCGGCCCGAACGCATGCGGAAGGGGCCGACGACGAACGCCGACGTCCTGTGTTTCGATCTGGAGGACGCAGTCGCCCCCGGACGGAAAGCGTACGCCCGCGAGGCGGTCCGAGGGGTCCTCTCCGATCCCGCGTTCGATCCCGACGCCGAGGTGTGTGTTCGACTGACCGCGACCGATCCGACAACCGATCTCGACGCGCTCGTGGCGAGCGAGCGAGACGCCGACGTCGAGGGCGACGGAACCGCCGGTGCCGAGGGTGACGACGGGCGGCTCCGGCTCGATGCAGTCATGCTCCCGAAAGTCGAGTCTGCAGGGCGGGTCGATCGGATCGCAACGCTTTGTCGCGACCGGGGGATGGCAGACATCGACGTGTTCGCGCTCGTCGAGACCGCAGCGGGGGTGCTCTCGGCACGGGAGATCGCTCGCGCCGAGGCGACGACCGCGCTGGGATTCGGTGCCGAGGACCTCGCAGCCGACCTCGGAGCGACCCGGACCGACGAGGGAACGGAAGTACTCTACGCGCGTGAACACCTCGTTCTCGCCGCGAGCGCCGCCGGGGTCGATGCCATCGACACGGTGTACACCGACTTCTCGGACGAGGCGGGGCTCCGGGAGGAGACCCGGTTCGCGATGACCCTCGGCTACGACGGGAAACTGGCGATCCATCCGTCCCAAGTCGACCCGATCAACGAGGCGTTCACGCCGGATCGGGAACGCGTCGAGTGGGCGATGCGGGTGTTGGCGGCTCGCGACGAGGCGGACGCCGAGGGGCGAGGGGTGTTCCAGGTGGACGGCGAGATGATAGACGCCCCGCTGCTCACGCAGGCCGAACGAATCGTCGACCGTGCCGACGCGGTCGAAGTCGAGGACGACCCCGACGCGGCCGAACTCGACGGAAACGATGGTGGTGATCCGTGACATTCGCCACCGTTAACTCGCGGCCACGGGACACACTGGTATGAGCGACGAAGCGAACCCGTTCGAGAGCCTGCAGGAGCAGATCGACGACGCGGCCGTGCACCTCGACATCGATGACGGCGTCCTCGAACGATTGAAGCGGCCCGAGCGGGTGCTGGAGACGAACCTGACCTTCGAGCGCGACGACGGATCGCTCGAAACCGTTCGTGCGTACCGCTCCCAGTTCAACGGCGATCGGGGCCCGTACAAGGGGGGGATCCGGTACCATCCGGGCGTCACCCGAGACGAAGTGAAGGCACTGTCCGGCTGGATGGTGTACAAATGTGCGGTCGTCGACATCCCGTACGGTGGCGGAAAGGGTGGGATCGAGATCGATCCCGCGGAGTACTCGATGGCGGAGTTGGAGCGACTGACCCGATCGTTCGCGACGGAGCTCCGGCCGATCATCGGCGAGGACCGTGACATTCCCGCGCCCGACGTGAACACGGGCCAGCGGGAGATGAACTGGATCAAGAACACCTACGAAACGCTGGAGAACACGACCGCGCCCGGCGTGATCACGGGCAAAGCCATCGACTCCGGTGGGAGTGCGGGGCGGGTCGAGGCGACCGGTCGGTCGACCATGCTGGCCGCCCGCGAGACGTTCGAGTGGCTCGGTCGGGATATCGGGAACGCGACCGTGGCGGTACAAGGGTACGGCAACGCGGGATCAATCGCGGCGAGACTCCTCGACGACCTCGGGACGCGGGTCGTTGCAGTGTCCGACTCGAGCGGTGGGATCCACGACCCGGACGGTCTCGATCCGCGGGCGGTGCGAGAACACAAGTCAGAGACGGGCGCAGTGGAGGGCTATTCGGGGAGCGAATCGATCACGAACGACGAGGTGTTGACGCTGGACGTGGACCTTCTCGTCCCTGCCGCCCTCGGGAACGCCATCGACACGGATCTGGCGACTGACGTTTCGGCGGACGTCATCGTCGAGGCGGCCAACGGACCGCTCACGCCCGGAGCGGACGACGTGCTTACCGAGCGTGGGATCCGTGTCGTTCCCGACGTCTTCGCGAACGCCGGCGGCGTCATCGTCTCGTATTTCGAGTGGGTACAGAACCGACAGCGCCTCCACTGGACGGAGGAGCGCGTCACCGAGGAGCTCGAACGCGTGATAACCGAGGCCTTCGAGGGGATCATCGAGGCGTACGAGGCTCGTGACCTCCAAAACCTCAGAACCGCCGCGTACGTCGTCGCCGTCGAACGAGTAGCGAACGCGTATGCCCAAGGCGGAACCTGGCCCTGAAACACGCGGGGATCGACCGCGACGCGGGATCGGAGACCGGATCTACCCGGTGAACAGCCGCTCGGCGTCGTCGACTTGCCGTCGATAGATCCCGCGTCCTTTCAGCCGCGGGACCGGGTGCGTATGGAGCGTTCGTTCCTCAGTGTCGTATATCAGAGGAAACACGTTCGTCCGGCGCTCGGCGACCGTGTACTCCGTCGAGGCCGACACGAGAGCGTCGTCGGGGTCTGGAACCGCGAACACGACGTATCCGATCCGTGTTACCGACTCCTCGTGGTCGTCGGTCCGGCGGTCGATTACCGCCCGAAACCGATCGGCCACGTCGACGAGATCAGCGGTGTCGTAGTCGGTCGCGTCGACGACCGTCGCGAACAGTGACACCGACCCAACCGTCGGGTCCCGATCCCGCGTAACCCACAACCGGTCGAAGCCGGAGCCTCCTCCATCGACGGCGTCGAAGCCGTGCTCGCGTCGGTTCGCAGCTACTGCCTCGCGGTACCGATCGAACTCCATGTCATCGACGAAGGCGCCGTGTGATAAAAAATGACATACATCCCGGCAGTACTGACGTCCGGCGACCCCCCGCCGGACCTCGTTTCTCCACTCACCGGAGCGCCGCGTCCGTCACCGCGATGTGGCCCCGATCGCCCTTCCAGACGGTCTCGTACGCCAGATCGATCCGCCGGTCCATGTGCGGTCCGTCGACGACGTAGGTCTCGAACTCGCCACCCTCACCCAACGGATGTACGCCGTACTCCTTTCGAAGGTCGAGCAGTTCCGCGAGCGCGTCCGCGTCGTATCGGCGACCGAGCCAGGACTCGTCGAGTCCGTAGGCTGCTACCTGAACGATCCGGATCTCGAAGCCGGCGTCGAACATGGCCTCCGCGAGCGCGACGGGGTCCTCGCGCCACAGCGGGGCGAACAGATCGATGTCGAGCCGATCGCACATCCCTCGGATACGACTCGTTTGGAACTCGCTCTCGACGGCTCCTGCGGTGACGCCCGCCAGATCGATCCCGTCCTCGACGGCCAACTCGCGGAGCGCGGTCTCCATCGGTTCCAGCTCGTCGTCGCCCTGTACGCCGGCGTCGTCGACGTCGTCGGCACCGAAGTCGTCCGGTTCGACCTCGACCAAGTCGATCCCGACGCTCTCGGCGGCGAGCGCCGCGAGCCTCGTCGCCGGCGTGTGATACATGTAGGAGTCGCCGGTCGGATGGACGGTGAGCAGCCGTGAGACGTTCAGGCCCTCTTCCATGGCCCGGTACAGGGCCCACGAGGAGTCCTTCCCGCCGGAGAAGAGGCTCACCCAGTCGCCAGTCATGGGAGAACGAAGGCGGGGAGCGCCTAAAGCGTCGGCGGTCCGGGGTCGCGGCCGTCCGGGGTGGCGTCGGATCCCTGCCGTCAGGGCGGATCGACTCAGTCCGAGATGAAGTCGTTATCGCGCCAGTTCACGCCGCCGTCGCCGTCGCCGGCACCCTGCGGGCTCTCGACGACCTCGATACTGGCCGGACGGGACTCCCCTTCGACGATCCGGGTGGCCTCGAGCTCGTCGTCTGCCTCGGTTATCGCGGTCAGCGTTCCCTTTTCGGCTCGTGTCGCCAGCTCCCGCAACACGAGGAACATCGGATACTGGAGCGCGGAGTTCTGGAGCACGGTCTCGCGATCCCCTTTGAAACAGGCGAACTCGACGAGCTCGGAGGGAATCTCTTCCTCCTCGTCGTCCATCCATTGTGGACCCCCGGCGCGGGGAGGTTCCTCTTCCCAGACGCGGGTTTCGGAGACGGAGGCTTTCAGCTGAGCGGTCGGGGTGTACTTGCTGATGCTCTCGTCATCGGATACGGCCTTGATGATGAGTGTGTTGTTTCGACGCGTGATGTCGATATCGTCGATCTCCGGCGGTAAGTCGGGGTCTTCATCGAAGTACGTCTCTACGTCTTCGAGTGGCAGTTCGAGCGTCGAGTGGAGTCGGAACACGCGGCCTGTCATTGTTTACTGGGTGAGTGATGGGTCGGACCGATCGTCGCGATGGGAGTGGAAACGGCTGCACCTACCCGTTGTACGGGTCGTGGGTTTATATGGGCTACTCTTCGAGCGACGGCGTCAGGCGACCCCGAGCTCGCCCGCGAGCTCGCCGCGTTCATCGAGCTCCGCGAGCACGTCGCTGCCGCCGACGAACTCGCCGTCGACGTACGTCTGTGGGATCGTCTCCCAGCCGCTGTGTTCGGCGAGCGCTTCGCGATAGGCGGGAAGTGCCGGCAGTACGTCGACGGTCTCGAACTCCTCGACGTGACTGCCGATCAGCTCGATCGCGCGCTGGGAGTAGCCACACTGTGGCATTAACCGGTTTCCCTTCATGAACAGCACCACGTCGTTCTCTGTGATCGCCTCGTCGACGCGTTCCGCAACCGCGTCGGCGTCCATGTCGCTGCCGGGCTGAAACGTCATGGCTTCGAGTAGGTGACGGCGATTCAAAGGGGTTCCGGCCGGAGCGGTCCGGCCGAGTCTCAGCGCTCTCTGCCCAGGGGTGCTCGGTTCGGTGATCAGCCGAGCACTGGTCGGCCGGCGCGATCGGTCGGCTCGAGGCCCCCCTGCTACTCCCGATCGACGCTGATGACGTCGATGAGGGAGTGGACCGGAACGCCCTCGATGTCGTCGTATCCGACCTTATCCACGAGCACGACGCAGGCGACCGGCTCGCCGCCGTGATCCCGAATCGCGTCGATCGATTCGCGCATCGTCGTCCCCGACGTGATGATATCGTCGACGACGTAACAGTCGCGGTTTCGGATCGCGGCGAAGTTCCGTGAGAATCCCCCGCCATGGTCCGCGATGTCTCCCTCCTCCCACTGGTGTTTCGCGGGGGCGTACGTCCCGAGATCGGTGTCGAGATCGCGGGCCACCGCGGTCGCGAGCGGCGCGCCGGCCTTCTCGATCCCGACGGTGAGATCGACTTCCTCGCCCTGTTTCATCAGGAGGTCCGCCATCGCCCCGGCGGCGTACGAGAGCCGCGTCGAGTCCCGGCCGAGCGCCGACCAGTCGACGTGGATATCGGCACCCGAGCCCGGATCGGTCGGCTCGGCATCGGACTCGTTACCGCCGGCACGCTCGACGAGCCAACTCGCCGTCTCCCGAGAGACGTTCAACTCATCAGCGATCTCTCCCTTCGAGAGCCCGTGCTCGGCGAGCTCGGCCGCACTATCGATCAGATCGTCAACGTTCTTCATGTTCGCCGAATTCGACCGCCGTTTTAATAGTCGTGTCGTCATCCTCGAACGCGGTCTCGAACTCGTCGAGCGGGTACACGCCGGTGACGAGATCGGTGAGGAACGATTCGGAGAGCGTGGACAACGACTCGACGGCGGCTTCGAAGTGTTCGTAGCCGGAGTTGACGCTCCCGACGAGCGCCTTGTTGTGGAGGACCAGCTCCCGGTGGAGTCGTCCCCCGTCGATCTCGAACTCCCAGTCGCCGGGCACGCCGAGCAGCGCGGCGACCCCGTTTGGAGCGAGCGCGTCGATGCTCTCGAAGGCGTGAGGGGCGTATCCCGTGGCCTCGAAGACGAGATCGGCGGCCTCGTGCGCCTCCGGAACCGCCAAGGTCGGCGTCTCGTTCGAGTTGACGTAGGTCGCATCGAGCGACTCGATCACGTCGATGGTCGGATCGGGGCGGTCACGCCGGCCGAGACAGTAGATCCGGTCGAACTCGTCGTCCAGCATCGCGATGGTGAGCAGCCCGAGCGCACCGTTGCCCAGCACGAGTAGCGATTCCGGGTCCCAGTGGAACGCCGACCGGCTCGCGGCCGCGTGTTCGACGGCTTTCTCCGTGATCGACGCCGGCTCGACGAGGAATCCCCACTCGGCGAGCGACGGCGGGACCTCGACGAGGAACTCCGCCGGGCTCGTGAAGTACTCGGCCATGAACCCGTGGGCACCGATGATTCCTCGCTCGTGATAGTGACCGTCCGGAGCCATATCCGGCTCGCCGCGCGCGAAGTACTCGTTGGCGCCGTTCGGCGGCCGGCGGACCGTCGGGACGACGAGATCGCCCGTCTCGAACGGGGTATCGTTCGGGTCCTCGACGACGCCGACCGCCTCGTGGCCTAGAACGATGTGGTCTTCGCCTGTCGGCAGCCCTCCGTGCCCCCCGGCGATCACCTCGTGATCGGTGCCGTCGACGCCGACGCGGAGCGTTCGAACCAGCGCCTCCCCCGGCGACGGTTCGGGCCGAGGCTTGTCGATCACGACCGGCTCGGTGCCGTCCTCGTACACTGCGATCGCCTTCATACTCCTACGGAACGGGCCAGTCACCAAAAGATTTCTTTTATCATGAGTAAACGAGTCTCGATCTCGACCGCGGGTTTTTCTCGACGCCGAGCCGATCAGAGCCCGTGTGCACGCTCACGATCGCCTGGCGGGTGTTCGAGGAAGCGCCGACAGCGCTGGCGGCCAACCGGGATGAAGCCCTCGATCGGGAGTCCGAACCGCCCGCGCTCCGTATCACGGGCGAGGCCGGGGCCGGGGATGTCGACGGGACCGACGCCGACGGATCGTGCCGGTACCTCGCGCCGCGGGACGCCGAGGCCGGCGGGACCTGGATCGGGATGGGATCGTCGAGTCTCGTCGTCGCCGTGACGAACCGCTGGCTCGACGTCGACCGCGACGCCGAGCGATCCCGTGGACTCCTCGTCGCCGACTGCCTCCGGCAACCGTCCGCGGAGGCGGCCGTCCGCACGGTCGAGCGGGAACTCGACGACCGCGAATACGACGGGTTCAACCTCGTACTCGCGGACGACATCGCCGCGTTTCTCCTCTCGTACGACGGTCGGCTGACGGTCACGCGCCTCGATCCGGGCGTCCACGTCGTCGGCAACGTCGGAGCCGTGGCGAACGGCGAGCCGCGGTTCGCTATCCCGGACCGGCGGGCGGAGTTCGGTGCCGAGCGGGCCGATAGCACGCGGCGCGTCGCGGCGGCCATCGTCCCGGAGCCTGGCGAGACCGGGAGCGCGTGGCTCGACCGTACCGCCGACGTGCTCGCGGACCACTCGTACGGGGCATGCCTCCATGGCGAGCGGTTCGGGACGCGGTCGTTCACCCGGATCCGGACCGGAACGGATCCCGCGTTCGCGTACGCCGATGGGCCGCCGTGTGAGACGGACGCCGTTCCGGTTCGGATCCCCGCCGGATTCGGCACCGGCGAAGCGACGGAAAGCCAGTTTTAAGCGACTCGCGGGCGGGCGTACTGATATGAGCGTGTCCGAACTCGAGTCCGAGCTGTCGGCGGACGAGCGCACCGGCCTCGAGCTCATCCGTGAGACCGGTGGGATCCACCAGAGCGACTTCTGGAAGGAGCTCGACGTCTCCTCGCGGAAGGGAAGCCGAATCGCGGAGGCGTTAGAGGAGTCCGGACTCATCCAGCGCGAGAACACCGTGTACAGCGGCCACAACACCTACTATCTGGAGCCCGCTCCGCGGGATCTCGAGTTCGGACTGTTGATGGCCGGCGACATGTTGTCCCCGTTCATCGGGGAGGAGGAGATCGATCCGCAGTCGGACGCGTTCTCCCAGTGGCTGATGAATCTGGCGTACGAGGAGTACTGAGTCGGTTCCCGCCACGGTGTCGGGTCCGTCCGCTCGGTTATAACGTGTCTTTTACGCCCAGCACGCGCTCTTCGGCCTCGCGTCCCGGGTCCCACTCGTCCCCGTCACGATCGGACTCACGATGCTCCGTGACGGTTCGTTCCATCGCCTCGTCGATGGGGGTCGAGTCCCAACCGAGGTCGGCCAGCGCGCAGGTGTCGAGCAGATGCGGATACTCACGATATAACACGAAGTCGTCGGGCGCGAGGTCGCCGGCCGCGAGCGCGTCGTCGCTGGCGGTAACGGGCGTACACGCAGTGTCCGCCGCGTCGGCGATCGTCTCGACCGTCTCCTCGAGCGTCAGCGCCCGACGATCCCCCACGTTGTAGGCGGCCCCCGGCTCCCCACGTTCGGCGACGATCCGGAGCGCGCTCGCAACGTCCTCGACGTAGGCTCTGTGCCAGAGGTTCTGTCCGTCCCCCGGCACGACGACCCGATCGTGGTTCAACACGCGGTCGATCCAGTAATCGAGCCGTTCGGTGTAATCGTGGGGGCCGTAGACGATACAGGGGCGTACCGCCATCGCGTTCACTCCCGCCTCGGCGGCGGCGAGTATCTCGCGATCGCCCTCGGCTTTCCGGTTCCCGTAGGTTCCGTGATCGTCGTCGGTCGCCTGCTCGGGCGTGCACGGCTCCAACGGCGTCTCTCCCTCGCGCTTGGGGACGTGTTCGGCCGCGTACGACGCGCCAGAGGAGACGTACACGTATCCATCGACGTCGGCGAAGACGTCGGTGGCGGTCGCGACGTCGCCGGGATGGTACGCGACGCAGTCGATCACGAGGTCCGGGTCGGCCGAGAGTCGGGCGGTCTCCAAGTCACGCTCGTTCGTCCGGTCGCCCTCGATGTGGGTCACTCGGTCGTCGCCCGCGAACGGGTTCTCGTGGGTCCCGCGATTCAGCATCGCCACCTCGTACCCGTTATCCAGGAGGTCCGTAACGGTGTGTCGGCCGATGAACCGTGTGCCACCGATGACGAGCGCCGTGTCGGTCATACCGGAGTTCGGGGGAGCCGCCTCAAAAGCGTGACCGAAGCGGAAGACCCCTCCTCTCGACGTCCACGAGCACCCCGGACGCGCCCACCAGTTCCGTGCGTCACTCCCCGGTTTGGCGGGACTCCGGGCCGTCACCACGCCACCGACGGTAGAGGAGGTACGCGATAGCGAACGGGAGCGACCAAACCGCGACCCCGATGAACCCGTACCAGAGTCCAGTCGCGAGATCCCCTGCGGCGATACCGATCATACCTCCGCTCGGCGGTTCGGGGACATAAACGCTCCGAGGGACAACTACTCGGTTCCGTGGTCGTTAGTGCGAGCATGAGCGATGTGCGTCGACGGCGACCGTGGCTCGCCGTGCTGCTTGCGGTACTGGTATCGGGGCTCGGTCACGCGTACCTACGCCGATGGGGTCGTGCGTTCGCCTGGTACGTGGGAATAACGGCCACGCTCGTCCTGTTCGTCCCGGATGCCGCGCTGGACCAGCTGTTCGCTCGGGAGGTCCCCCCGTTGCTGGACGTCGCGCCGGCGCTGGTCGTGATCGCCGCCAGCATCGTCGATGCGTACGTGATCGCGGTCCGAAACAATCGGAAGTACGAGCGTCAGCAACGTGAGAAGGCCCCTGAAACCGGATCGGTCGGGGAGGACGGGGTCGGAGCGGCGGACACCGGTTCAGGGTCGAGATCGGCTCCCACGATCGGCGGCGACGCTGACTCGGCCGGCTCCCCCGGGTTCGACGACGGGACGGTCGCCTCGACCGAGCGATCCGACGACGCGGCTGCCCCGACGATCGATTGTCCCCACTGCGGTCGCGAGACGGACGCGGAGATCGACTTCTGTCACTGGTGTACCGAACCGTTGGATCATGCTCCCGCCGATACCACGGATTCGGGTTCCTCCCACGGCTGAAGCCGGGATTCCCTGCTTGTGGAACGATGGCGGTCCTCGCGGCGACCCACGACGATCTACAGGCGGAGCAGGCCGAGTGCCTCGGGGCTTGACCCCGAGGCAGTTCACTCGACGTGGGACCGCACGAATGCGACGACGTCAGCCAGCTCCGCCTCACCGATCCCGTGGCCGGTCGGATACGTCTCGTCGGTGACGTCCGCGCCGATCGCACGAAGTCGGTCGGCCGCACTCGCCGACCGGGATTCGGGGATCACCTGGTCACCGGTCCCGGCCCCGATGAAGACGGGCGTCCCGGCGATCCCGTCGGGATCGTGATCCGCATGGGAGTCGGCGAGGTAGCCGTGCAGCGCGACGACCCACGCGTAGCGGGCGGGGTTTTCCAACACCAGCGAGAGGCTCGTGATCGCCCCCTGACTGAAGCCAAGCAGACCGATCCGCTCGGGATCGATGTCGTAGGCATCGACGGCGGCATCGATGCTCTCCGTCACGAGATCGAGCGAGCGCGCGAAGTCGGCCGCGTCCGGTTGGCTCCGATGGAGGCCGCCGCCCGAGAGGTCGAGCTCGTACCAGGTGTACCCGCCCTGCAGCGGATCGGGCGCACGCAGGCTGATGACGTGCAGGTCGTCGGGGAGCGACTCGGCTATCGGGAGGAGGTCCCGCTCGTCCGCACCGCGGCCGTGGAGGACGAACACCGCGGCTGCAGCCCCGGGATCGTCGGGCGCGACGTGGACGTGTTCGAGGGGGAGTTCACTCATACGTGCCCGTTCGACGGGCCGTGAGTTGTATCCGTCGACTGCGGCACACCGCGGTGACGTACGTCGCGGGGTATCGATATTCGCGGAGAAACTCACGAGCTCAGTCGTGGATCGGAAACGCGCGTCTCGATCCTCACTCCGCGCCGTATTCGAAGCGATCAGACGCCGTTCCGCCGCGATCGGTCGCCACCGGGACGATACCATCGACGACGGAACCACACTGGACTCACTCCTCGGCGGGCGGACGGTTCGCGATCCGGGAGGCGAGCTCACGGGCTGCCGCGACGTGGTCGTCCGCCTCGCGGTCGCCCGTTCGGTCGATCCCCGAGAGCAGCTCGACGACCTCGGCGGCACGCTCCCGAACCACGTCGTCATCGAGCCCTCCTACGGTGATCTGGCCGGCGAGCGCCTGCGCCTCACCCAATCGCCAGCCGGCCTCGCGTTCGACGGGGCGCTCCTCCGTCGCGACGAGGTGGTCGTGGAGCGACTCGATCGGGTCGAAGTCATCGGCATCGGGCGCGTCGTCGGCGTCGTTCCCGTGTTCGTCTCCCGTCATCTACTCGTCGTGGATGAACACGAGTCGTTTCTCGTCAGTCGTCACGAGACACAACTCGATCCCGTCGCGCGTCGCGCCGATCCGCTGCCAGTCGTGATCGCTGACGAACAGCGTCTGAAAGACGCCAAGATCGCAGTTCGGGTTCGGACAGCCGACGCCGGCCGCGTTCTTATATACCGTCGTACCGCCGCCGGACCCTTGCCGGACCAGCCCGTCGGTCAGCGACCGTAGCTCCTCGTCCGACATCGGACTTCCCGTGTCGTCGTCTCCCATACACCCGAGTTCACGGGCGACAATATAAAAACGACCCGCCGGTCGGACCGGTCCGGGAACATCGGGGCGGACGGCCGCCGCCCGTCCGGATCAGTGACCCCAGCGACGGCCGTCCTCGTCGTAGCGGGCGTCGGTGATCCGGTCGTGTTGGTCCCGACTCATCGACACGTCGGCCGCGCCGAGATTCTCGTCGAGCTGCTCGACGGTTCGTGCGCCCACGATGGGGACGCAGGTGAACGTCCGTTGGTCCATCAGCCAGCGCAACGCGACCTGTGCGGGAGTCGCGTCGAGCTCGTCGGCGATCGTCCGGATCTCGTCGAGCACCTTCCAGCCGCGCTCGGAGAGGTAGAACCGTTCGAACCGCTCGTCGAAGCTGCCACGGGAACCGTCGGGTGCCTCCACGGATTTCGGGTCGTCGGGGTCGCCACGCGTGTACTTGCCGGTGAGGAACCCGCCAGCGAGCGGCGAGTACGGGCAGACGGCCAGATCCTGGTCGGCGACGACCGACAGATACTCCTCGACGTCCTCGTAGTAGCCGGCGTGGAACAGCGGCTGGGTCACCTCGAACCGTTCGTAGTCGTTCACGTCTGACTGCCACAGCGCCTTCGTGAGCTGCCAGGCCGCCATCGTCGACGCGCCGAGATAGTTCACCGTTCCCTCCTCGACGAGCGCGTCCAGCGTCGACAGCGTCTCCTCGATCGGGGTGTTCTCGTCCCAACGGTGGATGTAGTACAGATCGAGGTAGTCGGTACCGAGTCGATCGAGCGTCCCCTCGATCTGGTTCCGGATATGGGTGCGCGAGAGTCCCGAGCCGTTCGGATTGGCGTCGTCGAAGCCGAAGTACACCTTCGAGGCGATCACGTACTGCTCGCGCTCGCGGTCGGCGAGCCAGTTTCCGATGTACTCCTCGCTCGTTCCGTTGGGGTCGCCGTACACGTTCGCCGTGTCGATGAAGGTGCCGCCGCGGTCGGTGAAGGCGTCGAGCAGTTCGTGTGCCGCCGCCTCGTCGGTTTCGAGGACGCCGCCCGTCCGCCGGCCGAAGCGCCACGTGCCGAAACAGAGCTCCGACACTCGTGTGCCCGTGGAGCCGAGCTGTCGATAGTCCATGTCCGGCTCGACTCCGGCCGCGAATAAAAACGTAGCCGTCGACCGATCCGGCCGGTCAGTCCTCACCAACCAGCCGGCGTTTCACCCGTTCGGCGTGCGCGTCGGCGAGCCGCGTCGGCTCCGGGAGCTTGTAGCCCGCACAGGTCGCCGCGACGAGGTCGACGATCGCTGCCGCCGACACGCGGTGCCCGGGGCTCACGTAGAGGGGATTCACTCGCCGGCTGTTCGGGTACTGCCGGGACTGGTAGGCGTAGCCGATCGTGGTCCCCGCCGCCGCCGTCTCGACGGTGTCGTCGGCGCGGATCGGCGTCCGCCAGCCCGCGGGACGTTCATCGACCGACTCCGCGGGCTCGCCACACAACAGACGCTTGGCGACGCCGAGACTCGCCACGTCCCGGATGACGCCGATGTGCGTCGCGATCCCCGCCTCCCGGAAATGGATCCGACCGGAGCCGTCACACACGAGCAGGTCGGGATCGGCGTCGAGCGTATCGAGCGCGGCCAGCATCGGCTCGCCCTCGCGGAAGGCCAGGAGTCCAGGGACGTACGGGATCGAGAGGGGCGTGACAGCGCGGGCGTACTCGATCACCGTCCCGTCACGGATCGCCACGGCGGCCGAGACGGCGCGGTCGGCGGCGTCGCCCGTATTCGCGCCCGAGTCGTCACCCCCGGTCAGAAACGCCTGATCGATCCCGACGACGACCGGCGCGTCGGCATCGTGTCCCTCGGACACCAGCGTCGCGTCCGGGAGCCCCGTCGTCAGGTCGAACGGCTCGTCGATCGCGACCGCGCCGGGATCGAACCCGAACTCGTCCGCGAAGCTCGCCGTCGCGGCTATCTCGCGCTGGAGCGCCGTCATCGACTCGTGTGAGAGCGACGGATCGGGCCGGAACTCGGGACGTGGCGTTCGGGACATCTACCGTCGACCCGGTCCGCCCGGTCCTCTCGGACCACCCGGCCCGCCCGGACCACGGATCCCGCCGCCCACCCCCGCGCCACCTCGTCCGCGTGCCGAGCGGGCGAGTCCCTCGTTTCGCCGCCCGAAGGCCAGTCCGACGACGAAACCGAGGAGGTGTGCGAGGTGGGCGATGCCGTCGAGCCCCGCAGCGACGGCCAGACTCGGCTCGACGACGAACGCGACCGAGATGGCGGCGGTCCCCCAAGTGAGATATTTGAGCTTCATCGGAATGATAAAAAACAGGAGTATCTCCAGATTCGGCCGCCAGACGGTGAGCACGCCCAGGATCGCGAACGTCGCGCCGCTGGCCCCGAGCACGGCGACGGGCGTGCTGAGTAAGCCCACGAGCGCGTGGCCGAGCCCTGCCACCATTCCAGCGACGACGAAGAAGGCGGCGAACTTCTTCGAGCCGACAGCGCGCTCGACGAGCGGGCCGAAAAAGAACAGCACGATGCCGTTCGCGATGATGTGGAACAGCCCGCCGGGATCGTGGGCGAACACCGCCGTCACCCACGTCCAGACCTGCCACAGCGCGGTCGACTCGAGGACGAACAGTCGGTTGTGGAGCGCGCCGCCGCCGACCGCGAGCGCGGTCCACTGGCCGAGCAGGGTGAGCCCCATGAGCGCGAGCAACACGTACGTCGCCTTTCCGTCGAGGTATCCGGCTATCCCGCCGGTACTCGTCGACGGGCTTACGCGGCGTTTCACACGCCCCACGACGCCGGCGTCGTCGGCCGCGCGGTTCCCGCCCTGAGCGCCGTCGTCGAAGCCGCTGTCGAAGACCGCCTCCGGGTCGTTCCACTCGGTGAGTCCCGGGCAGTCGTGGTTCTCCGGCAGCCGATGCTCCCCGCAGAAGGTCTTCCCGCAGCGTCGACACTGATACGGGAGGTTCTCGTACTCCCCACACACGTCGCACGTCGCCATTACCCGAACTTATGCGGGCGGTCCTAAAGCGGTTTGGCTCTCCGGCGAGCGGGGCACAGCACTCTAGACGCCCCACGTCCATCCTCCTGGTAGCGATGCTCATCGGAATCGTCTCCGACACCCACGACGACCTCGCCGCCGTCGAAGCGGCGATCGATCTGTTCGAATCGGCCGGCGTCGACGCTATCGTCCACTGTGGCGACTTCGTCGCACCCTTTTCAGTAACCCCGTTCGATATCGGCGGAAGCGAGGGCGTCGCCGAGGACGACGCGCCCGCGTTCTACGCCGTCCGCGGCAACAACGACGGCGAGTGGGCGGTCGA
>LFFM01000588.1_pt1 | contig 25669 bp, 36 predicted proteins | sample 643131 | NCBI WGS metagenome assembly LFFM01 (sample SAMN03777445, study PRJNA286221) | soda lake metagenome | biome: soda lake; feature: Kulunda steppe; material: water; isolation source: sample Tc-Br brine of Tanatar trona crystallizer | place: Russia: Kulunda steppe | collected 2011-07
GGCACGGTCACAGCCCCGCTGACTCAGTGGGTCGCGGCCCGTACCTCCCGGACGTCGATGAGATCCTCGCTCAGCCCCTCCCCCTCGCAGTCGGCGTTCGGGCACGCGTAGTGCCAGCCGTCCCGTGTCGCCTCCCGCTCGGCGAACCGGTCGCCACAGACCTGACAGAGGAGTTGCCCGTCCTCACAGCCGTCCAGGTGGAGTTCGAGGGCGAGCTCGGTTCGGAACGACTGATTGCAGTTACGACAGGTGTGCATGGTCGACCCTTCCACGACCTGGTTAAAAACCTCTTGGGTTCTTTTATTCCACCCGAATCGCCACCGATTCGCCGCGAGTGGCTCGAATCGGCCGGTTTCGGGTCGGGACGGCAACCGGTCGATTCCGGCGACGGTCACGGGAGCCGATCCGACGATCTATCAACTGTGCGTGCTATCAGCTGTCACGACTGTCGTGCGAGCTGATGTCGCGGCAACTGACCGAACGCGAACACTTTCGGCGCCGGGTCGCCGCCACGGCGGTAGCCGACGGGTCGCCGCCACGGCGGTAGCCGACGGGCTCACTCCGTGCCGAGGATTCCGCGCTCGGTCATCTTCGCGGGGTCGAGGACCTCGTCGGCCTCCGCCTCGGTGAGATACCCCTTCTCGATGGCGACCTCCCGGACCGTCTTCCCCTCTTTCAGGGCGGTCTTGGCGACCTCGCTGGCGCCGTCGTAGCCGATGTGGACGTTGAGCGAGGTCGCAAGCGCCATCGAGCCCTCGACCTGGGCCGCACAGTGGGCCTCGTTGGCCTCCAGGGGGGCGACGAACCGCTCGGCGAACGTCTCGCTCGCGTTGGCGATCAGCTCCGCGGACTGCAGGAAGTTGTGTGCGAGCACGGGCTTGTAGAGGTTCAGATCGAGCTCCCCGCGTGCGGCGCCGGCGGCGACGGCCGCGTCGTTGCCGACGACCTGTTTGTGGACCTGGTTTACCGACTCGGCGACCACCGGGTTGATCTTGCCGGGCATGATCGACGACCCCGGCTGGTTCTCGGGCTGTTCGAGCTCCCCGAGGCCGTTTCGCGGACCCGAGGCGAGCAGGCGAAGGTCGTTCGCGATCTTGTTCAGCGAGCCCGCGACCACCCGCAGGGCGCCGTGGGCCTCGCTCATCGCGTCGTGGGCCGCCTGGGCCTCGAAGTGGTCGTCGGCCTCGCGGAAGTCGACGCCGGTCTCCTCGCGTATGTACTCGGCCGCGAGCCCGGGGAACTCGGGGTGGGTGTTCAGCCCCGTTCCCGTCGCCGTCCCCCCCAGCGCGAGCTCGCTCAGGCTCCCACGGACTGCGTCGACCCGACCGAGCCCCTTCTCGATCTGGCTGCGGTAGCCGCCGAACTCCTGGCCCAGCGTGACCGGGGTCGCGTCCTGGAGGTGGGTGCGTCCGGTCTTGACCACGTCGGCGAACGCCGCTTCCTTCTCCGCTAGCGCCTCCCGGAGCGTATCGAGTGCGGGCGTCACGTCCTTCTCTATCGCCTCGAGGGAGGCGACGTGCATCGCGGTCGGGATCACGTCGTTGCTCGACTGGCCGTAGTTGACGTGGTCGTTCGGGTGGACGACGCGGTCGCCGACCTCCGCGCCCGTGATCTCGGCCGCCCGGTTGGCGATCACCTCGTTCGCGTTCATGTTCGAGGACGTCCCCGAACCGGTCTGGAAGACGTCGACCGGGAACTGGTCGTCGTGGTCGCCGGCGATGACCTCGTCGGCCGCCGCGACGATCGCATCGGCGACCTCCTCCTCTAGCAACCCGAGCTCGCGGTTGGCCCGTGCCGCACCCTTCTTGACGACGCCGAGGGCACGGACGAACCGCCGGCCGAAGGTGATCCCCGAGATCGGGAAGTTCTCGACGGCTCGCTGGGTCTGTGCGCCCCAGTAGGCGTCGGCGGGCACCCGCATCTCCCCGAGGCTGTCCTCCTCGATTCGGTAATCGTCTGCCATACGCGGAGGCTCACCCCCCAGCGAGGTAAAAGCCACCGGAACCTCCCGGTCGCGGGGAATCCCACCGATCGTTCGGCTACCGGCACCGATCGTTCGGCCACCGACATCCGTCCGGGACCCCGTCACCGGAGGTGAGCCGAAACCGGGCTCCCTATGCCCGTCGGCCCGTTCCCATCGGGCATGTGGCCGATGGGACACCTCGCCGTCGCCTACCTCCTGTACGCGGGCTACTGTCGGGCGCGTGGCCACGGGCGCCCCGGGGAGGTTCCCACTCTCGTGGTCCTCTTTGGCTCGCTGTTTCCCGATCTGGTCGACAAACCCCTCGCGTGGTATCTCGGGGTTCTCCCGACCGGCCGGACGCTCGCCCACTCGCTTCTCGTGCTCGTCCCGCTCACTCTTGGGTTGTACGCGCTGGCACGCCGGCGAGGCCATCCGGAGTACGGGGTCGCGTTCGCGATCGGCACGCTCTCACACGCGTTCGTCGACGCGGCGCCGGTCCTCTGGGATCCGAACGCCGACGCCGGCTTCCTCCTGTGGCCGCTCGTTCCGGTTCCGGCCTACGAGGACGGCGCACCGACGGTAACTGCCCTGTTCGCCGACTCCCTCGGCGATCCGTACTTCCTCGCCGAGTTCGTCCTGCTCGCGCTCGCGCTCGTCCTCTGGCGCCGCCAGGGGCATCCCGGCGTCGGACCGCTCCTCGCGCTCACCGATCGCGGGTCAGGCCGGGGTTCGTGACGGCGCCGTCGGCCGCCGAGTCGAAGTCCCTGGCGTACTTGCCGAGCACGCCGGCGTCGTACGCCGGCTCCGGCCGTTCCCACTCTTCCCGGCGGGCCGCGAGCTCCGCCTCGCTCGCGTCGACGTCGAGGCTGCGCTCCGGGATGTCGATCGTGATGGTGTCGCCGTCCTCGAGCAGGCCGATCGGGCCGCCGTCGAACGCCTCGGGGGCGACGTGGCCGATCATCGGTCCCCGGGTGGCCCCCGAGAACCGGCCGTCGGTGATCAGGGCGACGTCGTCCTCGTGGCCGGCGCCGACGACCGCCGCGGTGACCCCCAGCATCTCGCGCATGCCGGGGCCGCCGCGTGGCCCCTCGTTGCGGATGACGATCACGTCCCCGGAGTCGACCTCGCCCTCCTGGACGTACTTCATCGCCGCCTCCTCGGCCTCGAACACCCGGGCGGGCCCCTCGTGGTGGAACGCGTCCTCGCCGGTGACTTTGAGCACCGCGCCGTCGGGTGCGAGGTTCCCCGTGAGGATCTTGATCGCCCCTTCGGCCTCCTTTGGCTCCTCGACGGTGTAGAGGAAGTCGGCCTCGATCTCCTCGTCGGGTGGGAGGGCACCATCCTCCTCTAAGACGGCGAGCTCCTCGGCGATCGTCCGGCCAGTCACCGTCATCGCGTCGCCATAAAAGAGGTCCGCCTCGAGCAGCCGCCGGATCACGACGGGGACGCCCCCGAGCTCGTGGAGGTCGTTCATCACCCGCTGGCCGCCCGGCTGAAGGTCGGCGATCTTCGGGGTGCGCCGGGAGATCTCGTCGAACTCCTCGATCTCCAGTCCGACGCCGGCCTCGCGGGCGAGCGCCAGCAGGTGGAGCACGCCGTTGGTCGAGCCGCCGATGGCGGTCTGGAGGGCGATGGCGTTCTCGAAGGAGCGTTTCTCGAGGATCTCGGAGGGGCGTCTGTCGGCCTCGACACAGTCGAGGGCGAGCTCGCCGGCCCGGCGGGCGACGGCGTAGCGCTCGTGGTCCTCGGCGGGCGGGGAGGCGCTGCCCAGCGGGGCGAGCCCGAGGGCCTCGGAGATCGAGGCCATCGTGTTCGCGGTGAACATCCCGCCACACGAGCCCGCCCCGGGGCAGGCCTGTCGCTCCAGCTCGTCGAGCTCCTCGCCGCTTATGTCCCCGCGGGCGTAGGCGCCGACGCCCTCGAAGACGTTCTGGATCGTCACCTCGCGACCCCCGTGCTCGCCGGGCATGATCGAGCCGCCGTAGAGGAACACGGAGGGGAGGTCGGTGCGGATCGCGGCCATCATCATCCCGGGGAGGTTCTTATCGCAGCCGGCGACCGTCACGAGGCCGTCGACGCGCTCGCCGAACGCGACCAGCTCGACGCTGTCGGCGATCAGCTCCCGGGAGATCAGCGACGCTTTCATCCCCTCGGTGCCCATCGAGATGGCGTCGGAGATGGTGATCGTGCCGAACTCGATGGGCATCCCGCCGCCGCCGTCGATCCCCTCGACCGCCGACGCCGCCACGTCGTCCAGGTGGACGTTACACGGCGTGATGTCCCCGGCCGGGTTCGGCACGGCGATCATCGGCGAGGAGAGGTCCTCGTCGTCGTACCCCATCGCCCGGAACATCGACCGGTGGGGGGCCCGGTCGGGACCCTCGGTGACCTCCCGGCTCGGCAGTCGGTCGTCTTTCTCGTAGCTGAACCGTCCGTCGTCGCTCATGATCGATTGCTCACTCGAGTCGGACCAACTCACCGGAGGGGGTCAAACGTTGCGGTCCTGTCGCGGGGAACGCGTCTACCATCAAAAAGCGGAGGAGTCGTGTGTGGGATCTACGATTGCGCGAACCGGTACTCGACTACGATTGCGCGAACCGGTACTCGACTACGATTGCGTGAACCGGTACTCGACTACGATTGCGTGAACCGGTACTCGATCGTTCCGAGGCCGGGGACGGTGAGCGTCCCGCGCCGTCGGTCGAGCCGCCGTTTGAGACGGCGAGTACCCCAGAGGGCGACGACGCCGGCCGCGAGGGCTGCGGCCGCGACCGCCGGGTACGCGGCGAGAAAGAGGCTGCCATAGAGGACCACGAACAGCGCGAGGAGGGTCCTGGGAGAGCGGTACGTCGGGGGCGTATCGAAGCGTGTCGGTTGGGTTCGAGTCATCGGTTCTGGGCTCCTTATTCGACGGGAGGTCCTGGACGGGTAAAAACTTTCATATTCCGAATAACTTCTGGCGAGTGTTATCACCAACCATACACTCAGAGATGCTGAGGTCCGGAAATAGAGTGTGTAATCGATAGCATGGTATCTCGTCGAACACTTTTCAGAACCGTGTTAATTCCCGGCCGAGATGGCGGGCGAGGGGGTCACCCCGTAGTAACTCCCGGCCGAGGGGGTCACCCGGTGTTTTTCATTCCGGCGGCGATCCCCTTCACCGACAGCCGGAGGGTTCGCTCCTCGACGTCGGTCAGCTCCTCCCGGCCGAGCAGGCTCACCTGCAACAGGTTCAGCGGGTCGACGTAGGGGTTCCGTCGGGCCAGGTTCTCGGCGAGCCACTCCCGGGCGAGCAGCCCGTCGCGGCCCGAGATCGCCGTCACGAGCTCGACGGCTCGCTCGTGTTCGGCGACGATCCGCGGGAAGAAGCGCTCCCGGCGCTCCTCGGCGGCGAGCGCGGCGTACTCGGCGGCGATTTCGAGGTCCGTCCGGGCGAGCGAGAGCGCAGCGGCGTCCACCGTCGTCCGGAAGAACGGCCACTCCTCGTACATCTCCCGGAGGGTCTCGATCGACCCTCCATGGGCGTTCGTCGCCCCCATCCCGTCGGCGTCCGCAGGTGCCGTTCCGTCGGTGTCCGTCGCTCCCGTCCCGTCGGCGTCCGCAGGTGCCGTCCCGTCGGCGTCCGCAGTCGCCGCGCCGTTACCGCCGAGGTAGGCGTCGATCCCCGTCGCCAGCCCGTACCAGCCGGGGAGGATACACCGCGCCTGGGTCCAGGAGAACACCCAGGGGATCGCCCGGAGGTCCTCGACGGTCCGTTCGCCCGTCCGGGAGGCCGGCCGCGAGCCCAGGTCGAGTTCCTCGATGACCGTGATCGGCGTCGCCTCCTCGAAAAACCGGATGAAGCCGTCGGTCTCGAGCAGATCGCGGTAGGCCTCCCTGGCCGCGTCGGCCATCCGATCCATCGCCGCGGTCCAGGCCGGTCGGACCGGCTCGTTTCGGCCCTCGACCGCCCGCAGCCGGGCGAGCACCTGGGCGTTGAGCATCTGCTCGACGTTGCGCTCGGCGATCCGTGGGTTTCCGTACTTCTCGGCGATCGCCTCGCCCTGCTCGGTGAACTTGATCTCGCCGGTGACCGTCTCGGGGGGTAACGCCAGCATCGCCTCGTTCATCGGCCCGCCGCCGCGGGAGATCGATCCCCCGCGACCGTGAAACAGCCGGGCCGTGACGTCGTACTCCGCACAGATCTCCGCGAGCCGCCGGCCGTTTCGGTGCAGCGACCACGTCGCCGCCAGGAAGCCGTTCTCCTTGTTCGAGTCGGAGTAACCGAGCATGAGCTCCTGGACGTCGCCGCGGGCGGCGAGGGCGGCCGCGTACGCCTCGTTCTCGAACAGCGTCCCCACGATCCGGCGGGCCCCCGACAGCGCCGACTCGGTCTCGAGTAAGGGGACCACGTCGAGGCCGCTGTGGTCCGGGAGGTCGACGACGCCGGCCTGGTCGGCCAGAAAGAGCACCTCGAGGACGTGGCTCGGCTCTTCGGTCATCGAGATGCAGTAGGTGTCGATCGCGTCGGCGCCGTACTCCCGTTGCCAGTCGGCGAGCCGGTCGAACAGCTCGAAGACCCGGGTCGCCTCCGCCGACAGCCCCGCCCGATCGGCGAGGTCGACGACCGGCTCCGACTGGAGGATCGCCCGGGTGAGCCACTCGACGCGCTCGTCTTCGGTCATCGACCGGTAGTCGACGCCCTCCCGCTCGAGGGCCGCCGCGATCGCCGCGGTGTGGTTCTCCCGGTGATCCCTGAGGTCGAGCCCCGCAAGCGAGAAGCCGAACGTCTCGACCCGGCGGATCAGGGGGGCGACGTGGGCCTCGACGACCGTCCCCGCGCCGTTTCTCCGCAGGCTCTCGGCGATCAGCTCCAGGTCCGCGAGCAGCCCGTCGGCGTCGCGGTAGCCGCCCGGACGCACGTCGCCCACACGTGCGATCCGCTCGTCGACGAGCCAGAGTTTCTGCCGGTACGGTTCGCCCGGATACCGCCGCCGGGCCTCCTCGTACCGACCCGGCAGCCGCTCGCGGTCGGCCTCGAGGGACGCCGCGAACGCGGGGCCGACGTCGAGCCGGCCGCCCTCCTGGCTCACCACCCCCAGGAGCTCGGCGATCGCCTCCCGGTAGCGCTCGAGGACGACCGACCGCTGGCGTTCGAGGGTGTCCGCGGTCACCCCGGGGGTGACGTGTGGGTTGCCGTCCCGGTCGCTGCCCGCCCACGAGCGGAACTCGAACAGCTTCGGCACCGCCGGCGGCTCCTCGAGGCTTTCCGCCAGGGCGTCCTCGAACTCGTCGTACACCTCGCCGACGACGTCGAACAGGGTGTGCTCGAGGTACCACTGGACGTTGCGCGCCTCGTCGGTCGGCTCGGGGCTGCGCGCACGGACCTGTGGGGTCCCCCAGAGGCTCGTCACCTCGGCGTCGACGTCCCGCCAGAGCTGGGCGCGCTCCTTGTCGGTGAGCCGGCGTTCGTCGAGGGTCTCGAGGTGGGTGGCGACGGTCCGCAGCTTCGCTTTGACCGTCTTCCGGCGGGCCTCCGTCGGGTGGGCGGTGAACGTCGGCTCGATGAGGACGTCCTCGAGGATCCCCTCGGCGACGGCCGGATCGACGTCGGCCAGCGCCTCGGCCGCGAGCTCGAGGCTGTCCTCGAGCTCACCGGCCTGGGAGTCACGGCGGATCGCCCGGACCCGTTCGCGCTCTTCGGCGAGGTTGATCAGCTCGAAGTAGGTGGTAAACGCCCGCGCGAGCGTCCGACCCTCGCCGGGGGCGAACTCCTCGATCCGGTCGACGAGCCGCTCGCGGGAGTCGAGACGCCCCTCCCGGTAGGCGATGGCGTCGGTCCGACACGACTCGACGGTCTCGAACGCCGCCGGGGAGCTCTGTTCCTCGATGACCTCCCCGAGCAACGCCCCGAGTTCGCGGACGTCCCGGCGAATCTCTCTGTTGTGTAAATCCATACCACTCCGTGGGCCCCACGGGACAAAAAATTCCGGCCGGCGACGACGAGGGGAGACCACGACGGCCCCCACGGCCGTGGTCGGTGGAGAGACCACGACGGTCCTCACGGGGACGACGTGGTCGGTTGAGAGGCCACGACGGGCTCACGGGGTGGCGACTCGCAGGCGGAGGGCATAATAGCGTTCGGCCGTACGTTCGACCGTGAGCGGATCCGTACGGACGGGCGACGTCGACGCCGTCGGGAGCGACGTCGCCATCGGCGTCGGGACGGCGCTGTCCGGGCTCGCGATGGCCGGAGCCATCCTGCCCGTACGCCGGGGTCAGACCGACGAGGTCGTCACGGCCGCGGTCGTCTTCGGCGTCCTCGCGCTCGCGGTGTTTCTGGCGCGCCGGTACGGCCTCGTCGGTCGCCGGGAGGGAGCGCCGGTCGCCGGCGTGGCGAGCCTGGCGGTCGTGCTCCTCTCGGGGTACGCGTTGAACCAGGGCGTGACGGCCGACCTCGCGGTCGGTCCGTGGTCGTTCCCGGCCGTCTTCGGCGTCCTGCTGGCCGGCGGCGGTGCCCTGGGGATGGCCGCAGCCGACTACGCCGGCGTCACCGACGGCGGGCTGAAACGGCGGACGGCCGTCGCCGGCGGCATGACCCTCGTCGGCGTGCTGGGGCTGCTGGCGACGATCCCCTCGACGCTCGTGCTCTCGATCCCCGCGTTCCTGTTTCTGGGCGGGGAGTTCTCCGCGCTGGAGTCGGTCGCGATCGCCCAGCTCGCCATGGCGTTCGGCATGGGTGGGGTCGCCGTCGGCTACGTCTGGCTGCGCGGCGACGGGCTCTCCTTTATCGACCTCCGGACCCCCTCCCTGCGAGATCTGGCCTGGACCGTCGGCGGCGTGTTCGTCCTCTTTGGCGCGTTGATCGCCATCAGCCTCGTGTTGAGCTCCGCCGGCGTCGAGAGCGCAGAGCACGGGACGGCAGAACAGGCCCAGCAGAACCCGGAGATCCTGTTCGTGTTGATCCCGGCCTCGCTTCTGATCATCGGCCCGTTCGAGGAGCTGCTCTACCGGAACGTGATCCAGAAGTCCCTCTATGACGTCTTCTCGCGGGCCGGTGCCATCGTCGTCGCGAGCGTCATCTTCGCCGGCGTCCACTTTCTGGCCTACTGGACGACCGACGTCGGCGCCGTGCTGGCGAGCCTGGGGGTCGTCTTCGGCCTCTCGCTCGTGCTCGGGGCGATCTACGAGCGCACCGAGAACCTCCTCGTCCCCGCGCTGGTCCACGGGATCTACAACGCCGTCCTCTTTACCGGGCTGTACTTCAGCGTCGTCTGATCGGCTCCGAACCGGTCCGTCACGGCTGGGTGGATCGGACGTGTGTCCGATGGACGGCAGTTCCGACGGCTGGATGGACCCGCGTGTCCGACGGCTGGATGGTCCTGCGTCTCCGGTGGTTGGATGACGGCCGGCACGGCGGCTGGACGTGTGTCCGCATCGAGGGGGAATGCCCGGCGCTCAGTCCGATTCCGATCGGTTTATGACGAATCTGTACCAGTATCGGAACATCGTGTGCAAATATTGTCGAAGATAGGTTCCTTTAGTTCGTTCGTCCGCTTCTATGGCTTCGTATGACACATCGTCCAGCACCGCGGGAGACCGTCGACGGAGGGCGGCCGTGAGCGAGCTCGTTCCGGGTGAGTTGCGTCCGGCGGCGGAGCCGGTACGGATCAACGAGGGGCGACCGACCGCGACGGTCACCGTCGAGAACACCGGCGACCGGCCAGTCCAGGTCGGCTCACACGTTCACTTCTTCGAGGTGAACCCGGGACTCGCGTTCGACCGGGTGACGGCCTACGGGATGCGACTGGACGTCCCCGCCGGCACGGCCGTCCGGTTCGAGCCCGGCGTCGAGCGCGACGTCGACCTCGTCGCCATCGGCGGGAACCGGATCGTCCACGGGATGGCCGGCCTCGTCGGCGGGGAGCTCGACGACGAGGCGATCCGCGAGCGGGCGTTCGAGCGCGCCCGGGAACGTGGCTACCTGACGGGGGACGAATGAGCCGGGAGCTGAGCCGGCGGGAGTACACCGACCTGTTCGGGCCGACGGTGGGCGATCGGCTCCGGCTGGGTGACACGTCGCTTTTCGCGCTGATCGAGACCGACCACGCCGTCCCCGGCGAGGAGGCCGTCTTCGGCGGCGGGAAGACGATGCGCGACGGGATGGGGATGCAGTCGGGGACGACCCAGGCCGAGGGGGCACTCGACTGGGCGTTCACGAACGTCGTGGTCGTCGACCCCGTCCTCGGGATCCGAAAGGGTGACGTCGGCGTCCGGAACGGACGGATCGTCGGCGTCGGGAAGGCCGGCAACCCGGACACGAGCGACGGCGTCGACATGGTGATCGGGCCGGCCACCGACACCGTCCCCGGCGACGGGCTGATCGCGACACCCGGCGCGCTCGACATCCACGTCCACTTCAACAGCCCACAGCTGGTCGACCACGCGCTGGCTTCGGGCGTGACGACCATGCTCGGTGGCGGCTTCGGCGGCGGCGCAACGACCTGCACGCCGGGCCCGGAGAACCTGAAACGGTTCCTCCAGGCCGCCGAGGGCTGGCCCGTCAACGTCGGCTTCTACGGCAAGGGAAACAGCAGCCGGCCGGACGCGCTCTACGAACAGATCGAGGCCGGGGCCTGTGGGCTCAAACTCCACGAGGACTGGGGGTCGACGCCCGCGGCGATCGACACCTGTCTCGACGTCGCCGACGAGGAGGACGTCCAGGTCTGTATCCACACGGACACGCTGAACGAGTCCGGGTTCGTCGAAGATACCTTCGAGGCGATCGACGGCCGGACGATCCACACGTTCCACATCGAGGGTGCCGGCGGCGGCCACGCGCCGGACGTCCTCGAGCTGATCGGCTTCGAGCACATGCTGCCCTCCTCGACGAACCCGTCGATGCCGTACACCGAGAACACGTTCGACGAACACCTCGACATGGTGATGGTCTGTCACCACCTCAACCCGGACGTCCCCGAGGACGTCGCCTTCGCCGAGTCCCGCATCCGCGCGGAGACCATCGCCGCCGAGGACGTCCTCCACGACACCGGCGCGATCTCGATGATGACCACCGACTCCCAGGCGATGGGACGGATGGCCGAGCTCGTCTCCCGAACCTGGCAGACCGCCCACAAGATGAAACGCCAGCGTGGCCCCCTCCCCGCCGACGAGGGGACCGACGCCGACAACGCCCGGATCGAACGCTACGTCGCCAAGTACACGATCAACCCCGCGATCACGGCGGGGATCGACGACTACGTCGGCTCGCTCGAACCGGGCAAACTCGCCGACGTCGTCCTCTGGGAGCCCGCCTTCTTCGGGATCAAACCCGAGGTGGTGATCAAAGGCGGCTTCCCGGTGTACTCACAGATGGGCGAGGCCAACGGCTCGCTTATGACCTGCGAGCCCGTGCTGGCCCGCGAGCGCGCCGGCGCCGTCGGCCGTGCGAAACACGGCCTCTCGGTGACGTTCGTGAGCGAGGCCGCCCACGAACGCGACGTCGGCGACGCCTACGACCTGCGGCGGCCGGTCCGTCCCGTCCGGAACACCCGGTCGGTCGGCAAATCCGACATGCTCCACAACGACCACCGGCCGGAGGACATCGAGATCGACGCCCAGACCTTCGAGGTCGCGGTCGACGGCGAACACGTCACCTGCGAGCCCGCCACGGAGCTCCCGCTCGCCCAGCGATACCTCCTGTGATCATGAGCCTGCCCACGACACAAACGACGCCGGACGCACCGAGAGCGGATCCGATCCGCCCACACCGACGAACGACCGTTCCGAACCGACGACCGTCCCGCCCGCACCGACGACCGACCGTTTCGGGCCGACGACCGTCCCGCCCGCACCGACGACCGGTCGGGCCGCGCGACCGACCGGGCGACCGGCCGACGGGGGTGGACCGATGAAGCTCTCGCCGAAGGAGTCAGAGCGGCTGACGGTGTTTATGGCCGCCGAGCTCGCCCGCCGCCGGAAGGCCCGGGGCGTGAAGCTCAACCACCCCGAGGCGGTCGCGTACATCTCCGACTGGGCCTGCGAGGCCGCCCGGGAGGGGAAGTCGGTCTCACGGATCCGCTCCGAGGCGACCCAGCTGCTCACCCGCGAGGACGTGATGGAGGGAGTGCCCGAGATGATCGGGATGGTCCAGGTCGAGCCCGTCTTCCCCGACGGCACCAAGCTCGTGACCGTCCACGATCCGATCCGTGCGGAGGGCCGCGAGGCCGTCGAGCCAGTCGAGCCGTCGCCGGACGGGGAGGGTCGGTGATGGGCTACCGGGACGTCGCGAAAATCGGCGTCGGCGGCCCCGTGGGGTCGGGGAAGACCGCCCTCGTCGAGCATCTCGTGCCACGGCTCGTCGACGACGGCTACGAGGTCGGCGTCATCGCCAACGACATCATGACCCAGGAGGACGCCGACGTGTTCCGGGAGTCGTTCGCCGACGTGGTCCCCCCGGAGCTGATCGAGGGCGTCGAGACCGGCGCCTGCCCGCACACGGGCATCCGCGAGGATCCCTCGATGAACCTCGCGGCCGTCGACGAGTTCACCGAGCGCCACCCGGGGCTCGACGTCGTGGTGATCGAGAGCGGCGGGGACAACCTCGCGGCGACGTTCAACCCCGAGCTCGCCGACTACTTCCTGTTCGTCATCTCGGTCGCGGAGGGCGAGGACATCCCCCGGAAACGCGGCCCCGGCGTCGTGCAGGCCGACCTCCTCGTGATCAACAAGGTCGACCTCGCGCCGTACGTCGACGCCGACCTCGAGGTGATCGAGGCCGACACGGCGGCGGTCCGCGAGGGGGCGCCGTTCGCGTTCACCGACTGCAAGGCCGGCGAGGGGATCGACGCGGTCGCCGAACGCATAGAGCGCGAGGTGCTCTTCGCGTGACCGCCGACGCGGCGAGCGCGCGGTTGCCACCCGCGTTCGCGGAGTACGCCGAGGAGCCACTCGCCCAGGCGCCCGCGGGCGGACCGGGCAAACGCGGGCTCCTCGAGGCGACGTTCGCCCGCGAGGCCGACGGCCCGACGCGGCTCGTCCGCGACCGCGTGCGGGTGCCCTACCACCACACCGGGACGATCGGGGGCGATCCGGCGCCGGCGCTCGCGACGCTGCTCGTCCAGGAGCCCACCGGCGGTCTCGCCCAGGGCGACCGCCACCGCCTCGCCGTCGAGGCCGGTCCCGGCGCCAGGGCACACGTCACGAGCCAGGGCGCCACGAAGGTCCACAGCATGCGGGCGAACTACGCCCACCTCGACGTCTCCCTCCTCGCGGCCGCAGGGAGCCACCTCGAGTATCTGCCCGGGCCGACGATCGTCAACGAGGACGCCCGCTGTCTCGGGACGACCCACGTCGAGGTCGCCGACGACGCGGTCGTGATCCTCGCCGACGTCCTGGTGCCCGACGGGCTGAGCGACCACGAGCCGTTCGGCTTCGATCACTACCACGCGACGGTCGAGGCCGAACGCGACGGGAGGCTGGTCTGTGCCGACGCCGTCGACCTCCGGCCGGGCGATCCGCGGGATCCGGCGACCGTCGGCGAGTTCGCCGTCGTCGGCTCGCTGTACGTGTTCGCGCCGGCTGTACCCCTCGAGGCGCTGGTCGAGACCGTCGCCGACCGGCTCGGCGCGCTCGAGGCGGTCCACGCGGGCGTCTCGACGCTCCCGGAGGACGCCGGCGCGATCGTTCGGATCCTCGGCCACCGGGAGACGGACGTCTCCGCGGCCGTCCGGGCCGCCTGGGACGAGACGCGACGGCGGACGCTCGGGGTCGGCGCGCCGGCCGACCGGCGGTACTGATGGAGCGGATCGACGGCGTCGTCGGCAACGTCCACGCCGACGGGGAGCTCGCGACACGGCGGGCGGCCCACGAGGCGGCCGGCACGCTCGAACGGCTCGTCCTCGACGCCGGCGTCCGGCGGCGCTCGCGCTTCCGGGCGACGACCGACGCCGGCACCGACGTCGGCGTGGTCCTCGACCGACCGGCCGTCTCGGCTGGGGACGTGCTGGCCGTCGACGACGACCGGATGATCGTCGTCGCTTTCGAGCCCCGCGAGGCGCTCGCGATCCCGCTCCCTGAGCCCGATCCCGAGGCCCTCGAGGCCGCAGTCGAGCTCGGCCACCGGATCGGCAACCACCACTGGGAGCTCGCCGTCGAGGACGGCACCTGCTACGTCCCGCTCGAGGCCGACCGCCACGTCGTCGAGCGCGTGGTCCGGGCGGTCCTTCCGGAGGGAGAGCCCCGCGTGGAGACCGTCGACGCCGAGCGGTTCCTGGCCGACTCAAGGGGGCTCCACGGCGAGGGACACGACCACGTCGACGGACACAGCCACACTGACGGGCACGATCACGTCGACGGGAGCCACGCACACGACCACGCCGACGGGAAGCACCCACACGCCGACGGGAGCCACGCACACGACCACGCCGACGGGGAGCACGCACACGCCGACGGGGAGCACGCACACGCCGCCGGGAGCCACACACACGATGAGAACCACGCACACGAGGACCATGGGGAGTGAGCCGGCCGCGTTCCTCTCGGCGCTCCGGCTGTCGGACTCGTTCCTGCCGGTCGGAGGGTACACCGCCTCCTACGGGCTCGAACAGTACCTAAACGAGGGGCGTCTCGAGGACGGCGAGGAACTGCGGGAGCTGCTCGCGGCGTACCTCCGGCGGCTGGTCGGCCCCGCGGAGACGGTGGCGCTCGCGAACGCCAACCGGGCGAGCGCCGCGGGGGATCTCGAGGGGATCCTGGCGGTCGACGAGCGGCTCCACGCGCTCACGATGCCACGGGAGTTCCGCGAGAGCGCGACGAAAGCGGGGGCGAAGCTGTGTGAGCTGTTCCTCGAGGACGGGGAGTTGGACGCCGCCGGCGTCGCGTTCGCCCGACGGGTCGCCGACGGCGAGACGCCTGGGGGGTATCCGGTGGCGTTCGGCGTCGTCGCCCGGCGCCAGGGAGTCGAACCCCTCGAGGCCGCCCTGGCCCACGCCCACGGCTTCGTGACCGGGCTGCTCGGCGCCGCCCAGCGGCTCGGCCGGTTCGGCCACACCGAGATCCAGGCGATCCTCGAGGCGCTCCAGCCGACGATCGTCGCCGTCTGTGAACGTCACGTCGACGCGGAGCCGGCGGCGATGGCCTCGTTCGCGCCGCTCGCGGAGATCATGGGGATGCGCCACGAGCGCGGGGAGCGACGGCTGTTCGTGAGCTGAGCGGATCGGTCGCGGGGCCGGCTGCCTCGACGGCGACCTCGAGCCGACCCCGCGGGTCGTCCGTCCCGAGGGGGCGGACGGCGATCCGATTCGGGTCGAATCGGTCGTTCAGGCCCGGCCTGAAGCCGATCGAACGGCGAAACCGGCCTGGGCGGAGCCGACGGCGACCGGGAGCCTCCGGTTCAACGGAAGCCAGAAAGCCGTCGCGCCGACGGAAACGTCTCTATACATTAGTATCAGTACTCCCTAGGGGGTGGCATGTCGATCGGGAACGTCGTGGACAGGGTCAGAGTTCCGGAGTACACCGGGGAGAACCGGTGTCAGCCGTGTACCGTCGTCAACGCGATCATCGCCGTCGTCCTCGCCGCGGTCGTGGGGCTCGTGTGGCCGCCGGCGGGGATACTCGCGCTCGTGATCTTCGCCGCGGCCATCTACCTCCGGGGGTATCTCGTTCCCGGGACGCCGGCGCTGACCGCGGAGTATCTACCCGAGCGGGTGCTCGCGTGGTTCGGCAAGGCCGAGGAGGTCGAGGTGGAGGAGGTCGGCGGGGCCGAGGAAGTCGATGTCGAGGAGCTGCTCTCGGCGGCCGACGTCGTCGAGGAGGATCCCGAGGTCGACGACCTCCGGCTGACCGACCGGTTCCACGAGGTGTGGTGGCGTCGGATCCGGCAACTGCGCGAGGGAGGTGGGGCCGAAGAGCGGCTCGCGGCGATCATCGACGTCGATCCCGAGGAGCTCGAGGTCGGGGGCGACGGCGACCGGTTCGTCGTCTCCTTCGAGGGCGAGCCCATCGGCCGGTGGGACTCCGACGCCGCCTTCTACGCCGACCTGGCCGTCGAACCCACCCTCGGCGAGTGGATCCTCGAGTGGGAGACCCTCGGCGACCGGACCCGGACCGAGCTGATCGCCGGGCTGCGGGCGTTCTTAGAGGAGTGTCCGGCCTGCGAGGCGGAGCTAGAGCCCGTCGAGGACGTCCGCAAGTCCTGCTGTTCGACGTACGTCAGCGTCGACGTCGACTGTGAGGCCTGCGGCGCGCGGGTGTTCAGCGGCTCGTATCGGTGAGGTTCGGATCACCGAAACTTCGATTCACCGTCGGTGAACCACGGGAGTAATCGTCCAGACTGCCTCGAACCACCGTTCCCGGGCCATTGAATCGCGACTGGCGCTCACGTGGTTGGACGAATCCACGTGTGTAGACCCCGCCGAGGCACATCGTCGGATTAGGACTCACGTTTGGCTCGCCACGGCTCGAATCAACGAACCGGGTGGTAGTCGTGGAAGTTGAGTCGCGTTCCGATGAGGGCAGACACTAACAGTCCGAGTTCGTCTAATCGGGGAGACCGAACTCGTCGTCATCCGCGTCGATTTTCACTCCATCCTGGTCCAGACAGGGTGAGCTGGGACTGCGCTCCGGGCCGTCGTATTCCTCATCGTCATCGCTATCGCCCTCGTCATCGAACACGAACGTCTGGGCATTTCCAACGACTTCCTTGAACGCGTCGGCATCCTCCTCATCAGAGCTAACAGTTCCGCCTCGGGCCCCTCCATGGTAATCGAATCGATACCATTCGGTTCCGGCTTTGACCACGACCTCGTCGACATCGACATTCGACTTCCACTCCACTTTCACTGGGTTCCAGTCGTCGTCGACGGCTTGGATGGCCGAAATCTCCACGTCCCCTTCCTCGATACCGTTACCACAGAACGCGACGAAGGAGATGCCCTTGAGGGCCAAAACTGGACAGTTGCAGTCCACTTCGACCGCGTCGGCATCGGTCCGGTGGGCCTCGACCGCGAGGTCGTCACCGTCGACGTCGATCTCGAATCCAACGGATCCCTCGTCTTCGTTCTCACATCTCACTCTGGCCGTCACGGTTCCGGATTCACCGACGTCGATCGGTGTCTCGGGTACGTCGACGATCTCGACGTCGAGTCCGTCGGTGGGATCGAGGAGATCGATCTCTACGGTTTCGATCGGAGCTTTCAGCTGATTCGTCAGCGTGAGTAACTCGACTTCTTCGATGCAGTCTTCGACGTCGATCCTCGGATACTCCAATCGTAGATACGCGTCCTCGTCGCCGATCAAAAAGTAAGCTTCAGGTTACCTCGAGGTAACCTTCTAGACGGGTCAATGTCGACGATCGGACTCTCGGCGTGTGAGAATCGGTCCGATATCCGGTCAACCTACGCTTGAAGAGGACGTCGCTGGCCCGTGTGACGGTCCAACCGGGACGATGGAGAGAGTGGATGCAGTACAGTCTCACAGAATGTCGTCGATCCAGTCACACCATGACCTGAAATCGTCGGCACCACATTGGTTGGCGATGTTTCGAAGCGTGTCCCCGCTGATTTCTTTGCCCACTGGAATCGTACCGTTTCGGACTTCCCCGGTTTCTGGATGGACATACCGGAGTTTGAGGTGACTGCCAGCGCGGTCAACTGGCTGGTATCCCATTTCAGTGAGCGCGTTCACTAGTTCCCGAGACGAATACGGGGCAGGCACAGCTACTCAGAAAACCACGGTGCATCAGGTTCTTGCGGTTCGTCCGGAACTGTGTCAGGGTCGATCCCCAGATCGCGTAGATCGGCGTCCGTTACCGGGTCGCCGATTTCTCCTCGATGGAGCGCGACTGCCTCGTCCAGATTGGCGAGCGCCTCAGACCGCGTCTCGCCCTGACTTGCCACACCCACCCCTTCGTCGATTGCTGACCACCGGCCGTCTTCCTCCTCAACCAGGCGAATCTCTCGCCGCTCCGAATCCAAACTCCCGGTGCCAGCCCGTGCCATATCCCCCAGTACTTCACCGGACCTGAAAACGCTTCGGGAGTCCGGTGACGGCAACGATGTCCTCGCCGACCGTTCAGAGATCTCCCCTCGCGAGTCGATCGATGAATTCCTCGCGCTCCCGTTTTCGCCGTTCGGCCGTGGACTCGTACTCCGCCTCGATTTTCGCCCGGAACGACTCGACGGCATCTCGATCGCCGACGAGTCCGATCCCGTCCCGCAACGCAGCGTGCGCGACCGGCGTCGGAAGCGTCTCGATATCACCCACGTCGACGAAGCCGGAGGTGTGCGCCTGAAGCTCGGCGTCGATGCGGTTCCGCTCGCGGAACCGTTCCGTACTGTCCATCGTCTCGGGAAACCGGAGTGTAATACGATTCCGTTATTCGGTTACTGAATGTATTAATCTCCCAGTTCCTGGAGTTTCTGTTGTACTTGCGAATACACTTTCGGACGAAGATTCATCCCCGAGTCTACGAGATCGTACAAAACCTCGCTTGCTTCTTCGGAAGTCAATACTCCTTCTTTCGTACACTTGAGCAACAACGTTGTCACCCACCAACACTCGGCACCGTGACTCCGGACAACCTCGATAAGCCCTCTGTCGTTAGCGAGAAGAACTTCCTCCCCATCATCCACCAGCAAAATCACTGACGCATCGGCTACCGCGATACCCTCCAACGATGCTACTTTTTCAGCTTCGGGAGGCGTCTCACAAATCGACACATCCTCAAGAAACGACTTCAATGGAGCGGTTCCTCGTTTCCCCTCAGTGAGAACCTCATCTCTCACGTGCTCAGTCGTCCGTACCTCATCACAGGTGGCCGTGATCAGGTCAAGGCGGCCAACCCACGACAGCGGGATGAGCGCGGAAGAATCGACGACGACCATCAAATCCGCCCGAGATCGCGTTCCAGTTCGTCGGTTGTGTATCCGACATCGATGCCCTCCTCGGCGGCGAGTGACAGCATCTCGACGTACGTTACGTCGGCAATTTCAGCCGCACGGCGAAGGGTGATTTTGTGTTCTCGAAGCTGGTCGAGTGCCTTCTCCTTTCGCCAGTCTGTGAGTCCTTCACGAATGAGACGGCGAAGAACCTCTGACCTATCCGCCGTCATCTCCTGTTCGAGTTCTGCAAGCAACTCTTCGTCTTCTTCGGGTATTCGAGTTGTGACGGTTTTCATCGTTACGATAACCCACGTTACGTTACGTCATAGATGTAACGGTGGGCCTTCCAGTAAAAAGCTAAATAAAGAAACCGTATTCCCAACTACTGACATACTAACGATGACGATTTCTTCGAGTTCGATCAGCATCCTGGTGTTCTGTTTCTAGACGAACAACGTGCCCCCGGAGTGTCGTGACGGCGATCCAGCGCATCGACCATTGAACTACGGTACGCCTGCCTGCCCGGTGACGCGTTCGAGTCACTGCACACCCGTACGTTGGACTCGTCGAACGCAACAAAGGATTAGTTAGTGCGATCCGTACCGAACGACAATGGGCAACCTTTCCGTGTGGTACGACGAGGAGGGGGATTACCTCGAACTCACGCGCGAGGAGACGGAGGGGTTCTTCGTCGACCTCGGCGACGGCGTGTTCGAGCGTGTCGACGAAGACGGTGAAACGATCGGGTTTGCAGTCCTCAACGTCTCTTCGCGCAAGGAGCGTGACCTCCCCTTCGACGTCACGTTCGAGAAGACGAGTTCCGGAGCGTGAGAACCGTTCGTGACGAGACCGGGACAACGATTCGGCTCACTGACGAGCGACGCGAGCACATCGAACGCCGTCCTGAAATGGAAGGGCAATTCGACCGGATCGAAGAGACACTCCAGGATCCGGAGGAACTCCGGGTGAGTAAGAAAGACGAGACAGTCAGACTGTACCACCGTCGGTACGCTGAGACGCCGGTCACCGAGAAAATTCTGCTGGTGGTCGTTAAATACGACATCGACAGCCCGTTCGTCATTACTGCATTCTTCACCGATCGTTTGAAAAGCGCCACTCCGGTCGACGAGTAGTCGTAGTTGGACAGTTCAGCGGCTTCCACCGCTCGCCCGCGCCCCGGTGGCGGACCGCCCAATTGTCCCCCACGCCCTTTGCCTTCTCGCCAGTAGAGCAGCCAGCCGGCAGTCCTGCGACGGCCGAGCCGTCCCTCCTCGTGGAGTTCGTCGAGCGTCGGGCGGGGAGGTTGTCGTGCAGTCGAGTTCCGCGGCGACATCGCCACTGTGATGGCCGGTCCCTCGATCGCCTCGAAGACCGCGAGGACGCGCTCGGGTGTGACTGTGGGGGCGAACTCGCCGCTGTCGAATCCACGTCGCGACCGCCGTGAGAACACTTATTCGACCGCAGATGTAATTCAAATGTATGTCCAGCACGGATACAGACGGGGACGGAGAGCCCCAGAAAACGAACATCAACATTCGGATCACGGAGGGATTTCTCGAAGACGTTGACACGACGTGGCAGGCGGAGGGGTTCAACTCGCGAAGCGAGTTCATCCGGTTCGTGCTCCGGGATGCGGTGAAACACCCTTCCTTCACGCGGGAGACCTGGAAGAATATCGCGGCTGAGGAGCACAGGGAGCGGACTGGTGAGGCCGAGACGTACAGCAGCGAGGAGATCAAAACACTCGTCGACGATGACGGATGAGGAGTGGGACTGGGAGTTCAGGACGTCCGCCCGCGACACGGTTCAGTCACTCGACGCCCACCAGCAGGACCGCATCACCTCGAAGCTCGACGAGATCGTCGGCGACGAGTGGCGGACGCCCGACGAGTATCTGGAGCCCCTGACTGGCTCGCCGTACTCGAAGCTCCGGATCGGCCCCTTTCGACTCGCCTGTTCCTGCCGGCACGAGGACCGACTGCTGGTCGTCTACTCGATCGAACACCGGTCCGGTGCGTACACGGCTGACGACTGAACTGGATCGTGGCACTGTACTATCGAACAAGGTCTGCTACGGGCTGTTTCTAGACCGCTCGTCGTTTCCTCGCCCCGTTCTCCGCGGGCTCTCATGTAACCTACCGTCTTCTCATCAGTGGAGCAGACGGCCGGCAGTCCGGCGGGCGGCCGCGGCCGTGCAATCGAGTTCGGCTGCGACGCCGCTGCTAGTGAGGGACGTCGCGCTGTACCCGACGCTCGAGGAATGGATCCTTCCGTGGACGACCCTCGACGGCGAGGGCCGCGGCGAGTTGCTCGCTCGCCAGGCCGTTCTGCAGCGGTGTCCAGCCTGCGAGGGAGGGCTGCGCACGAGAAGGGGGCTGGCGACGAGCACGGGGAACTCGCGGTGTCGATCATATGTACCGACTTCGGGCAGGTGATCGTGACCGGGTCGTACTGAACGGAGGGGAGTGAGGAATCAATGTACGGGATCAGTGATACGGATCGAAGCAGCCTCTCTGGGGGCTGTATCAGAGTCGTCGGGCGGCCCCGTCGACGGACTGCATCATCGTCTCCCGTCCAGTCCACTCGTGGACTCGTCGAGTTCGCTATCTCGAGTTTTCAGCGTGACTCCAGCGAAGACCTGCGCACCACACGCCCCGTTGCCGACGGAGACCCTGACCAACTCACCCGCACAGCAGGAGTTGCGGACGTTCCCACCTGTTCGAGGTTGCGGTGCAGGTTGGACGCTCACCAGACCGGCTCGCAGCTCGGCGAGAAACGCACTACCGTCGGTGTAGTTTGACGCGACGGACAGTTACGATGTCAGATAGAGCAGGACTTCTCACTGCCAGTCTCGACTGACATATTCGAGGGAAATCTCCGCTTGGTCGAGATACTGTGCCATTTCGTGGACGATATCTCCGACCTCGCGTGCGGATAGCGTCTGGTCTTTCTGAAAGATGATGCCAGCAGCGTCGGCGACATCGTGTTCGGTGAAAAAATCATCGTCCTGCGTGAGGATCAGTCGATCGTGGTCACGGGCGTGGCCGATGATCGACGCGTCGTCCGCCCCGAATCCGAGGTCGGAGGCGTCGTCGAGACGTTCGACGTCGTGGCCTAGTTTCTGCAGATAATTGATCGTCGCGCGTTCGACGTTCTCGTCCGCGAGAATCCGATACGTCATCAGCCACGGAGGTCTTCCGGATCGGTCGTCAGCTCGTCGTGTTCCGCGATCGCATCCTCCCGCTGGCGTTCGACTGCGCGCATCTCCGCAGGGTTGTCGTGATAGTACGTGAGCGCACGGTAGACGTCAGCCACGTCGAGGTCGTGGCGATCCGCGACCGTTCGTGGCGCGAGCCCGCGGTCCTCGACCTGCGTTTTGAGGAACTGTACGGTAACTCGTCGACCCTCGAGGTGTGGTTCGTCGTGGAGGTTCCGTACGATTCCCCTCGCCGTCTGGCTCATAACGGGGTGTACGCCGCCATCGTACTTGAACGTCGGGTCCTGGGGTACTCCGATCGGGGTAAGGCGACGCCGGTGTCCGGTTGGTGGCACTGGTGGTGTCACCGACAGTCGACGGGGGTCCTGGCGAGAAAATCATCGTCGTGTGTCAGGATCGCGTATCCGTGCTCCCTAGCCTAGGAGATGATCTCCGAATCGGAAACGTCCCCACCGAGCGCATCGAGTACGTGGCTTGCATCGTGGTCCCGGGTTTCGAGTTGGATGACGGCCCTCACCCGTGTTCTCGTCAACGAGAATTCTCAGCGTCATCCGGCCGGTTCTCGCGATAATCAGCAACCGATCGGCTATCGGCCCGGTTTGCCTCGGCAACCCGTTTCCGTCGCCTCCGTTCGATTTCGGTCATCTCGTCGGGATTGGCGTGGTAGTAATGGAGGGCGGCGTACACGTCCGCGACGTCGAGTTGCAGCTCGTCCGCAACCTCGAACGGCGACTGGCCGGCGTCCTCGACGAGACCCTGGATCCGGCGGACAGTGACACGCCGGCCCTCGAGGTGTGGCTCGTCGTGGACCTCCCTGACGATCCTCGATGCAGCCGACTTCGCCATTACGCTACCGTACGGCGTCGACCGGTATACGTGTCCGTCCCGGTGGCCACTCGCGTCGTTCGTCCGTGTCGAACGGGTCGCCGAAAAGATATAAACAAACAGGCACGTTATGTCGTGGTATGACGATCACACGTGATGGGGGCGTTCTCGGTGGCGAGCCACGGATCGAGGGGACTCGTGCCGGTGTGTGACACGTCGCCGCGCGGGTGATCGAAGGCGGCCAGTCATCAACTGCCGTGGCCGATCAGTTCGATATTTCGTTGGCAGCCACATACAAGGCCCTCTCGTATTATTACGAGCACATCGAGGCGATGCGTGAGTACGAGCGGGCGGACGAGGCAGCATTCGATGACGTTCGTGACTCGTCTCTGAAGCCGAACGCGTGAACTGATCGGGTTCGAATCCTTCTGAACGAACGCTTCGGCCGCCTGTTCGGGCGAGTGCTTCGAGCGCTTACCGGCGACAATCAGGTCCAATCAGAGAGAAATTCGGTGACGTCCTCCAGGGTTGGATACGCCCGCTGGATGCGATCGACTGCGGCGCGGAGTTCGCGCGGTTGCATCCCCTCGGTCGCGATGAGAACTCCCGCGTGGTTTTCGACATCGGAGAAGTCCTTCCGGTCGTAGGTCACGAGCACTCGCTCCTCCTGGCGCGCGGCAGCGAGCACTGCTTCGTCGGTTGCGCCTTTCTCCAGGAGGGAATCGCTACGCAGGACATCGTATCCCGCAGAATCGAGTGCGGACACGTGGGCCGGAATCACGTTCTCGTCGACGAGCAACCGCATTATAGCTGCGGTTTGAACTCTTCGGGATCGACGGGTCGCCGTTCGCGGATCCGCTCGATCGCCTCCTCCTCGGCTGTCTCCTGGTCCCGAAGCAGAGCAGGATTATCGAAGACGAACGCGAGCGCATTGTGGACGTCGGCGACGGTGACATCGTCGTAGTTGCTCGCGATGGCCTCCGGCGATGCTCCCTCCTGGTACTGACGATAGATGTGGACGACGCCGATCCGCGTTCCGTCGAGTCGGGGTGTGCCACCCAATATCGCCTCGTCAGAGACGATTTCCTTCATATCCTGTTGTTGCGCCTGCGATTATAAAAAGGTCTGCCACCAACTGTTGCTGCTATTCAATAGGCGGCGGGAGGGGTCGAGGGTTCCCGATGGCACCCGTCCTATCCTCGTCCCCGCCCTGGCGGCGGACCGCCCGGTCGCCCCCCACGCCGTTCGTCGTGCACTCGCCAGTAGACCAACCGGCCGGCAGTCCGGCGGGCGGCCTCTGTTGTGCAGTCGAGTTCTGCGGAGACGTCGCCGGACGTGATCACCGGTCCCTCGACGGCGTCGAAGACGGCACGGACGCGGTCTGGCGTGACTGTCGGAACGAACTCGCTGCTGTCTGCGCGTTCGCGGTCCATGTCCGAGCTACTCCCACTGTCCATCGCGGCACCACAAGTTTATACAGCAATACCCTCAAGAAACAGGCATGAACGCCATCGTCAGCGACGACGAGATTCGGTCGGGAACGCCCCGCATCGATGGAACACGAATCACGGTGCTGGACGTCAAGCGCCGGGTCATCGACGAAGCGGAAGACCCACACGTCGTTGCTGGCGAATACGACATCTCGATGGCAGAGCTGTTTACAGCGCTCGCGTACTACTACGAGCATCGGGACGGCATCGCGGAGCGGGAACGGGAATTTGAGACTGCACGACGTGACGGTGAGCGTCGGACTCAGGAGCTACTGACTCGGGAAGCCGGACAGCCCGAATAACCCAATGCAGATTCTCGCCGATACGAACGTGCCCGAAGAGTACGTTTCGGCACTTCGCGGGATGGTCACCGGGTCCGATACAGTCGAAGTGTGTCGGATTTGGGACCGCAAGCAACTGATCACGACATCACCACGTATGCCGAGTCTGAGGGATATGCAGTCCTTTCGACAGATGTCTCTGATTTTGGGAGTCGGGATGCCGACGTTCCAATTCTCGTCGCGCCACAGAATATGAGCGGCGAGAGCGGTCGTACAGAGGCGTTCCCGAAGGCGCTATCCTCGTCCCCGTCCTGGCGGCGGACTGTCCGGTGTCCCGCACGCGACGCGTCGTCCTCTCGCCAGTAAATCAGCCTGCCTGCGGTCCTGCGGCGATCGAGTCGTCCCTCCTCGTGGAGCTGTTCGAGCGTCCGGCGGGCGGCCCCGATCGTACAGTCACCTCCTGCTGGTGTCGGGCGGCCCGCGACCGCGGGACCGTCCCTGCGGATCGGAGCCCGACCCGTCGGTGGTCCACCAGACGACGGCGCGGGCACCGACCTGTTTGCGCTCGATCGCGCCCCGGTCGTGGAGCTTCTCGAGTTTGTTCAGGGCCGTGCGGTTGGTGACGTCGAAGGTCTCGCCGACGTCGGTTGCGGTCATCGGTTCGTCGTGTCGCCGGAGGAACGCCAGCACCTCCTCGGCGGGGAGCGTTTCGACGTACTGGCCGCGGTCGTCGCGGTCGGGTTCGTCGGGCATGAGCGAGGCTCGTGTCTGCGTCCGGGAACCGGTTTCGGTCGTGTGTACCGGTCCGTTTCGTTCGTATGTAACGGTCCTTTTCGTTCGTGTGAACCGGTCGAGGTCTGTGCCGGTTCTTCGACGACCACGGCCGGACGCTCGGCCGTGACCGTCGGGGCGAACTCGCCGTTGTCTCTGCAGTTGCGGTGTCCTCCCTGGTGGCAACCGACGTGATGCGACGCTTTATCAGTGATTGCGCTCTACAAGACGCTATGAGCCAGATCGTTTCGACAGAAGGGGTA
>LFFM01000589.1_pt1 | contig 25640 bp, 23 predicted proteins | sample 643131 | NCBI WGS metagenome assembly LFFM01 (sample SAMN03777445, study PRJNA286221) | soda lake metagenome | biome: soda lake; feature: Kulunda steppe; material: water; isolation source: sample Tc-Br brine of Tanatar trona crystallizer | place: Russia: Kulunda steppe | collected 2011-07
CAGCCCGAAGGTCGATGGCTCCTGCCGCCTCGATCTGATTTCGCATCAGCGCCAGGAGCGGGGAGATGAGAATCGTGGGTCCGGCCCCTCGATCTCTGAGCAGTCGCGTAGCCAGGAAATAGACCATGCTTTTCCCCCATCCGGTGCGACGGACGAGCAGCAAGGTGGCACGGTCGTCCACAATTTGGCGGATGGCCTCCCACTGGCCCTCGCGAAACTCTGCAGTCGGGGTGTTGAGCGCTTTTCGGAGGTAGGTGAGGCCCTGTTCAAAACGTGTCATGGCAGTCGCTGGAGACGGGAGAGGAATCGCGTCGCACAGTGACGGTGGGGGCGGGCGTTACGTGTGGCATCGTGGTCATCGGGTGAACGCCGGAGGGCACGCTTCCGGTGGGGTCACAGCGATACGGAACGCGCCCATTGTGAGCGAAGAGCTTCACACACAGGCGCCTCCCAACCCGTACCACCGCTGAGGGTCCGAACGATGCGCTGTGCCGTATAAGATTCTACACCTTCCGAGGATAACCGGCAACCGAACAGGGGATAAGGTGCCAGGAACCAGTCCGCACATGCGCCAGGTGGCGTACACCGTAGGCCGCACCCTTCGTATCCCACGTCTCCATCTCCGCGCAGGGATCGCCCAGTCGGGGGTCTCCAAGGGGCCAACCGTCCTAATCCAATCACCAGGAAACAAGCACCTGAATATCGGGTGCAAAATGACAGCCGATAGCTGCCATAATGACGACCCCATCACCATGCCTCCTCAATCCACGCCATCTGCTGTAGGCTGGTCTGTAGGACTGGACGCAGCGGACAATCTGAGCGAAACCCTCCAACGGTTTGATGCGGGGTTCGGTGGTGACGCAGCGGAGGCGGTTCGGAAGCACCTTGAGCTATCAGTAGACGAGATGGCCGCCTTGCTTGAAATCTCCCCGCGAACCATGAGCCGACGGCTCAAAGGAGGACGCCTCACCCCGCTGGAGTCCGATCGCCTCTATCGCTTCGCTCGCCTGTTTGAGCAGGCGCTGGATATTTTTGGAACCGAAGAAAAAGCCCGCCGCTGGCTGAAGAAAGAGCAAATCGCACTGGGCGGACGCGTCCCCCTGCAGGTCGCCCGGTATGAGCCCGGGGTCCAGGAAGTACGCAACGTACTGGGGCGTATCGCGCACGGAATTCCGCTGTAGTTGCTCGCTCTCCGACTGAACCATGCCACACACCGTCTGGCGTATTACACACGCGCGCTATCGGGAGACCGCCTTTTCAGGTGCAGGGGCGCGGCAGTACGGTGGACGCTTTAACAGCCGTGGCGTGCCGGCTGTCTATACCTCTGAAAGCCTTGCACTCGCACTGGTCGAGACGCTGGTGGGCCTTACAGAAGTTGCCGACCTCCAGCACTACCTCTTTTTTCGAGCAGACTTGCCCGAGCACCCGTTGGCCTCTGTTGGCCCAGATAATTTGCCTGACGAATGGGATGCGCACCCACCCTCACGGCGCACGCAGGCGCTGGGCGATCGGTGGGTGGCGCAGCAGCGTGCCCTTGCACTACGGGTGCCATCCGTGGTTGTACCGTACAGCTACAATTACGTCCTCAATCCCGAGCATCCAGATTTCCCCAGCGTGACGATCCACGAGGCCGAGCGTCTACCGGTAGATCCTCGGATCATTACATAAGAGCAATGAATCACTGCCCGAATTTTTACGCCCACCAGCCACCTCGTCTTGATAGAAAAAGGGGTAAGCGGTCACAGCTGTAATCCGGCGACCTGCACCGGCTCTCCGCTTCGCTCAACATGACGTGATAGGCTAAAGTAGGTGACTGATTTAGCCCTCTGCCAGCGAACGACGCGCATCCCGCTGGATCGTAACTGCGACGCCCCACCCAACGTAGGCCGAGCCACACAGTCACCCACCGGTACGACTCAACCATGCGCACCGCGCTTCGCTTCTGCCTCGTCGCCCTATCGCTCGCCATTGCCAGCCTTGCCCTGAACATACAGGCGGCCCTCGCGCAGGACTGGGACATCTCGGCCTATGAGGTAAACGTGGTCGTCCAGGAGGACGGAGCCGTCGACGTGGTAGAATCCATCACATTCGACCTTCGGGAGGGCTCGTTTTCGCGGGGCGAGCGATCTATTGATACGCGCTACATTCGGGAGGTTACCGGGATCGACGTGACGAGCCCGGATGCCGCTATTCGTTCGCTTGAGGTGGACCACCGCCGCCGCAGCACCGAGGTCCGGTGGACGTACGACGAGCGCGAGGAGCCGGTGCAATTTGACATCGCGTACACGGCCCAGGACGTCGTCTATACCGAGGATGAGCGCAATGTGATTGACCTGCAGCTGATCGGCGATGAGTGGCCGGTGCCCATCCACAACGTGCGGGCCTCCATTCGGCTGCCGTTTCCTTCCCTCAACGAAGAAGACATCAACGCGCGCCCCCGAAGCGACGCAACCGTAACCTCTACCGGAGGCGCCTGGGACGTCACCTATGCGTATCCTCAGCTCGCCCCAAACGAGGGCTACCGGGTGGCGATTCGGATCCCGCCGTTCATTGAGGCCCGCGAAGGACAATCGCTACCTGGCGCCACCAGCGGTCGGCAAGTGTTTATCGGCGGAGCGCTCGGCCTGCTCGGATTCCTGACGGTGATCGGAGGCACGATGTGGTACGCCCGCGACCCCAAGCCAACCTCCACGTCGCCTCCCCCGGCCAAGCCCGACCTACCGCTTCATCTGGTCGGCTACCTGGCCCTCTGGGATAACTTGATGGCGTGGCGCCGGATAATCACCGCGCTCATCTACGATCTCGCTCAGCGAGGCCTCCTCTCGCTCACGTGGGTGAAGCCTGAAGCGTCGTGGCTCGGGACTGCGCAGGAGGAACTGCAGATTGACGTAACCGCTGAAACACACACCCTGCCGGACATCGAGCGGTCGCTACTGAACAAGCTTCGGGAGCACGACACCCTGCGCTCCTTTATGACGAACGAGGACAAGTTCTTGCGCACGCAGGCAACGGCCATACGAGATGAACTGGCCCGAAACGGCCTGATCGAAACGTATCAAGGGCGCGGCATCGGTATCGCTGCAGCAGGAATCGGACTGACGGCCTTGGGCGTGGGGGCCATCGTGCTGTTTTCCGGATTACCCGCCACCATCGGCGGAGGCATCGGCCTGGGATGCGGGCTCGGCACGCTGATGATTCTCCTTGACCAGCGGCTCTACAGCAAATCGCTGACGGCTGAGGGAGCAAACGCGCGCGAGCAGGTCCTGTCTTTCCAGCAGCACCTGCGCGAAACGATCGAAGACCACCTGGACGACGACCCCGTACGGTCGGCCACTATTTTCATCGAGCATATGCCGTACCTCGTGCTGGATCTGCAGATGAAGACCAGCGTGCTGCAACAGCTGGGCGATGCGCTTGAGGACCACCCGGAGGAGATCGCGTTGCCTGCGTGGATTCAGGACCAAGTCGCCGATGGTCAGCAGCGCCAGTTCACTACGGCCTTTGTGGTCTTTTACATGATGTACATGAACAGCATGTCAGGCACGGCGGCGTCTGGGGCCGAGACGGGGAGCTCCTTCAGCGGCGGATCGGTCGGCGCCGGATCTGTGGGAGGCGCTGGAGGCGGCGGCGGTGGGGTATCGTAAACGACCGTGAGGCCCGGCGTGCTGCACGTTTGCTGCCGAAGCCACTCCCTCAGCGGCGCCGCGTTCGCAGCATCACGTAGTCCGCGATGGTCAGGCGGGCCAGGTCTTCGTAATGAGCGGCGCGGGCGGCGCGGCCCTGGGCAGCGCAGTGATCGGCCAGGGCCTGCAGCTGGTTCATCTGGACCTGCAACTGGGCACGGACGGCAAGGATGGCGAGGAGCTTCGTCTTGTCAGGCATCGGACGGTTCATGGACGGGTATGGGAGTGCGCGGGAGGATCGTGGATACGCGCCACAGGTGCGCGTATTGGACCATACGAAGCCCATCGCGAAACGGATGGGACCCGGGCCGGCGCTGCTGATAGGCTTCGCGTTCCCGCACCGTTGGCCCGCTGATCGATCCTCCGCTACCGATGCCCTGCTACCGATGCCCTGCTACCCAATCGCCAGCATCCGCTCCACCGACCGCAGGGCGCGGACGCGGATCTCTTCGTCCACCGTGATCTCCTGATGCATGTGTTGGAGGCCGTAGAGCGTATCCTCCAGCGTGATCTGGTTCATGTGGGGGCAGCGGACCCAGCACATGCGCAGCAGCTCCTTCTCCGGATGCTCAGCCATGATGTTGTCGCCCATGGAGCACTCGGTGAGCATCAGGTAGCGCTTGGCCTTGCTCTGCGCCACGTAGTCGATCATGGCAGACGTACTGCCGGCAAAGTCGGCGGCGTCCACCACGTCGGGGCGGCACTCGGGGTGGGCCAGCACCAGCACGTCGGGGTGCTGCGCGCGGGCCGTCTCGATGTCGCCCACCATAAACTGATCGTGCACCTCGCAGCGGCCCTTCCACCCGATCATCGCGTCGTCACCCGCATCGACCGGCGCGCCGTCACCGCCTACCGAGGGGAAGAGGATCTGCTTGCCCGTCTCCTTCGCCACGTTCTGGGCGAGGTACTCGTCGGGCAGGAAGATGACGGTGTCGCTATCCAGTGAGTTGACCACCGCCGCGGCGTTACTGGACGTGCAGCAAATGTCCGTCTCCGCCTTCACATCGGCGTACGTGTTGATGTAGGTGACCACCGGCACCCCGGGAAAGCGGGCCTTGAGCTGCCGCACGTCGTCCGCGGTAATGCTCTCCGCCAGCGAGCAGCCGGCCTTGTCGGCGGGCAGCAACACGGTCTTCTCTGGATTCAGGATCTTGGCCGTCTCGGCCATAAAGCGCACGCCGCAGAAGACGATCACGTCACGCTCGGTCTGCGCCGCCAGGCGGCTAAGGCCGAGGGAATCGCCCGTATAGTCCGGGATCGAATGAAAGAGCGCCGGCTCCATGTAGTTGTGGCCCAGGATGACGGCGTTTTTCTCTTCCTTCAGCTCGTTGATCTGCTGGGCGATCTCGGCCTTCTGCCACACCTCATCTTCGGGGAGGGTGGGCAGCTTTTCCTTCAGATGAGCGAATAGACCGTCGACGGTACGGGGAACGGTGATGGGCTCGGGCATGGCAATACGAACGATGAGCGGGTGGTCGGATCAGCCGGCCGTAAGCCGGAGGCTGACGTCAAGCGTGGCGGCGGAATGGGTGAGGGCACCTACGGAAATGAAGTCGACGCCGGTCTCGGCAATGGCGCGGATGGTGGCGCGGGTGACGTTGCCGGAGGCTTCAAGCGGCGTGGTGCCGCGGGCCTGGGTAACGGCAGACTTCATTTCCCCTAACGTCATGTTATCGAGCAAGATGCGCGTGGGCCTACGCTGGAGCGCCGACGTAAGTTCTTCCAGTGTTTGGACTTCCACGACGAGCGGATACCGGTCGCTATACGCGTCCCTGACCTGATCGATGGCGGCCTCGATACCGCCGGCTGCGGCGATGTGGTTCTCTTTGATCAGCACCTCGTCGAACAGCCCCAGGCGATGGTTTCGCCCGCCGCCCTGCTGCACCGCGTACTTGTCGATGCGGCGGAGGCCGGGGGCGGTCTTGCGGGTGTCGAGCAGCGTTGCGCCGGTGCCGGCGATCAGGTCGGCGAGGGCGCGCGTCTGCGTGGCGATGCCGCTGCAGCGTCCCAGCAGGTTGAGCGCGGGCCGCTCGGCCACGAGCAGGGCGCGTCCGGGTCCAGCCAGTGTGGCGATACGCTCCCCTGCCGTGACGTACGTGCCGTCGGCTATGTGAAGCGTTACGCGCAGTGCCGGCGCCACAAGCGCGGCGATGGCTTCGACGAGAGGCCCACCGGCTACCACACCGTCCTCTTTGGCATGGATGACGCCCTCCAGCTTCAGGTCAGCCGGCAGCGTTGCCGCGCTGGTGATGTCCCCGACGGCCGGGTCGTCGGCAATGGCCGGCCAGTCGGCAGTTGGCGACAGGTCCTCCGCCAGGGCCAGGCGCAGCAGGGCCTCCACGGCCGGGTGCTGCAGCGGAGGGGGCAGGGCCTCGCGGGCAACGTGGGTTGGGGTGGGCATGGAACCAGCTTGGGGGTATTTTAACCGGCGGTGTGCTACGGGCACAAGGGTGTGAAAGATGCAGGGATCATCCGGGCCTATATTCGCCCGAAAGCGTCGGTAGGAGGATGGCCACCGATTTCAATCCTTCCTTGTCAGAAGGTGCGCGAAGGGAACGTGTTTGGGAACGCCGTGGTCGAGCATGGACGTTCTATCCACGCTCCCCCAGTTCGACTGCTTCCCGGATATGAAGTCGCTGGACGAAGTTAACGATGAGGCCCTGCGTGTGCTGACGCGCGAGCTCGGTGTGGCATACACGGCGCGCTTTCTACGGCAGTTCACGACGGGATCAGGTGACTACACCGAAGACCGCAAGGAGCTGTTCAAAGACCAGTCGCTCGACGACGTTCTGGAGCTGATTCGCAAGCGTCGGGAGGATCTAAACGCCTAATATTCCCCCTTACGGCCAGTTCACCTCATACACCCCGATCGTGCGCTCGTCCGGGCGGTGGTTGAGCTCAACGTAGAGCCGGTCGTTGTCGTCGCGGGCGAGGATCTGGCCGGGCAGATGCAGAAAGAGGGTCTCGTCACTGCCTACCTTGCCCAACGAAGCGTACACGTGATACTCCTCCTGAGGGCGCGTCTCGTCGGCGTAAAACTCCTCCGTTCCGTGGCCAAAGGTCTGCACAACGGTGTGATCACTCAAAATGAACGTATGCTGCACATTCGAAAAGTGGGGCGCGAGCTCAATGATGCGTGAGACCGGCATGCCCATCGGCATGGGCTCGGGTGGATGAAGAAACTCGGGATGGTCGAGCACTACTTTTTCTACAAACGGCGCTTCCGGCTTTCGCGCGTCGTAGATGTAGACGTGAGGAAGGAGCGCAAACCCCATCGCACTTTGGCCGTCAGGAGAGAAGTCGAGCGTGGTCCAGCGCCGTGTGTACTCCTCCTCTTGATACAGATCAGGGTACCGACCAAACATTTCCGCCAACGAGAAATCGTAGTTGAGCCGCGCGGCAACGGGCAGTTCAGGGGTGGCCAAGGCCCCGTGCTCGACCGGGTCCGCGATCGAAACGGCCATAAACAGGTCGCCGTCCTGGGTAGTGAGTGACCATCTTCCCCCCTGCCATGTATCGGGAGGTAGCCGTCCTCTTCGTACGAAGTCGCCATGTTTGGTAAAGACCGTTAACTCCGAGCGCGTGTTTTCTACGACCAGACTGTCGCCCCAAACCGCTACGCGAACCGGTGCCTGCATCTCGCCCGGTCCCTCTCCCTCTTGACCGATCAGTTGTACGATAGTGCCGGTCGAATCGAGAACCGCGATCCGATGCATCGTGCGGTCAGCGATGTACAGACGCAGGGGATCGGTTTCTACCGTCAGCGAGCGGATGGTGCCGATGAAACGCTCGTCATCCTCCTGGATTTCGATCGTACCCACGCGTTCGAACATATCGGCATCCTCGAAGGAAACGACGTCTGGCTCGGCCTGAGTGCAGCCGACGAGTATGAGGCCGATAGATACGATCAGGAAGACGCGGAGCGAAACGCTGGTGCGGGGGCACATTTGGCTATTATCACTTGCTTACATAATACTGGAAGTAGGATACGTCTCCCATTGCTAACTTGCAATCAACTCCTGTTGCATTCGTGTTACCGGCTGATGAGCTAACCTTTTCTCGAAAACGCAACAGGGCAGCTTCTCCTTCTGCAGGCCTGACATGTATAACCTTGCTGACAAGGGCATGTCGACGGCTACAGCGAACCGTTACTCGACCGAATCGTCTGTATCTCTGCGAAGCTGGGGGTGCCCCGACCACGACTCGGGGCTGAGAGAGTCCCCTTGAACCTGAACCGGTTTGCACCGGCGGAGGAAAGCTTCCGGGCGAAGGCTCCATGCAGAGCACATCGCCCATGGTCCGGCACTGCCGGCTTCGCATCGTTAGCTTACTCAACGATCCCCTTGCGAAGCCATGGCTGAAGCCACAGCAACCACCCCGCGTCCCGTTACCGACGCCCCGTACTCCGTACCCCCCTTTGCCAAAGCCTGCATCGAGGCCGCCGGCGATGCCTGGGCCGCCTCGTTCGATCACCCGTTCGTGCGCGCCCTCGCCGACGGCACGCTCGACGGCGACCGCTTCCGGTTCTACCAGATGCAGGATGCGCGCTACCTCGAGGCCTTCTCCGATGCCGCCGCGCTCATCTCCACCCGCTGCGTCGCCCCGGACGACAAGCTCTGGTTCATCGACGCGGCGCGCATGGCCCTTGTGGTGGAGGGCGAGCTGCATGCCGGCTACGGCGAACAGCTGGGCTACGGGCCGGACGACATCGCTGCGCTGGAGCTGACGCCCAACAACAAGGCGTATCAGGACCACATGATCACCACAGCGCAGACCGGCTCCCTCGTGGAGGCCGTCGCTGCCCTTACCCCGTGCCCGTGGCTGTACATCGAGCTCGGGCAGCATCTACTCGACGAGCTCGGCACCATCTCGGACGACCACCCCTACGCCGACTGGCTTCGCATGTACAGCGACCCGGGGTTCAACGAATACATGGAAAATATCCTGGAGCGCCTGCAGCGTTTTGCCGATGCCACCGACGACGCTACCCGCTCCCGTGCTAAAGCGGCCTTCCGCATGAGCGCGCGCTACGAGTGGATGTTCTGGCAGCAAGCCTGGGAGCAGCAGGGATGGAATGTTTGAGTATGGGTGTTTTTGAATGAAACGACGCACTGAGACGTAGGGACGCGGTGTGCCGTATCGTAGATACCGGTGCCGGAAATGCGTATGGGCGTGTGGGGGTGTGGGGGTTTCCGAATCGACGAATCGACGCGTAGTGGGTCAACGATGCCGGTACCGGAACCGCGTGGGGGTGTTTGGGGGGTGTTTCGTTTCCGACCACGGAGGCCATACAACCACACGTAGCGGCGCAGGGCCGTCCGTCGTATGGTGTCCCGGAGGCCCGCCTAAACGAGGAACGGAGGAGACGATGAAACGACGATCCAGGGCGTAGCGGCACCACACGTCGTGCCGTGTCGCAGATGCCGCGCCGGAGATGCGTGTGGGAGTGATTGCGTGCGGGAGTTTTTCGCCGGTGGTCGGTGCTGGAATTCGAGCACGTACGGCCCCTTCCTCGACTCCTCGTTTCCTCGACTCCTCGCTTCTCATCCCCCCTATCCCTCGTCTCAACGAAAGAACCACCTCCAGACTCCCATACACGCACACTCCCATACGTGTAGACTCAAACACCCTCCAGGGCATCGCAGAAGCGAAACGCGCGGCGTACGAAGGCCGAGGCGTCCGCATGATGCGTGGCATGGTCCGCGTCGAGGAGCTCCGCGGCTGTCGTGTGAAGCGCACGAGCCTCTTCCACCAAGGACTCCGGCACTGCGGGGTACAGGCTCAGCAGGCGCTGATGGATGGGCTGCAGCAGCCGGGCGGCGCGCTGCAGCAGCATGAGCTCGCCGCCATGGCGTACCAAGCGGGCGCTCGGGGCATCGGCCGAGGTGGTGGTGTGCGCATGGGCCAGGCTCGCGTGCAGCTCCAGCAGCACGTCCAGCAGCGTCTGCCGGGCCGTGCGCAGATAGGAGCGGACGAACACATCACCTTCCTGCGTGGTCGGGTCATGCCCGGCCTGCCGCTCGCTGATGCTGTGCCACACGTCGGCGGCAGTCGTCAGGGTAGAGAAGAGCGTGAGCGCCTCGGCTACCGCAGCTTCGGTGCGACGTGAATCGTCAGATGAGGCCATGGGGCGCGGGAGTGGGAAATACGAGCAAAACAGAGACAGGCGCAACGCCGTGCGTTACGCCTGCCATGTACCGCATGCGCAGAATGGGATGTAGCGGGTCGAGGCAGCTTGTGGCAGCTTATGCGTCAGCCTACACTTCGAGGTACCGCATGAACTCGTCGACCCGGTGCTGCAGGTCCATGTCATCCTCTTCCTCGTTGAACGAGGCGATGACCGTGTAGCCGTGGTGCTCCAGCACGTGACGTACGCGGGCCGTGTCGCGCGTGTCCAGCTTCAGGGTGATGCGAATTTTGTCGTCCTCCGTGGCGTCCGTCTCCGAAGCAATCGAGAGGATCTTGATGTCGTTTTGCTCAACCGCATACGTGAGCTGCGAGAGCGCATAGTCGCGCGGGTTGACCTCCAGTGCCAGAATAGCCCCGGCGGCATCGGTCCGAAACATCTCCGCGAAGCGCTCAAAGATTTCCTGGCGGCGCACCATGCCTACGTAGCACTGCTCGCTGTCGGCCACGGGCAGGATCGTTAGGTGGTGCTTGCTCAGGGCTTTGGCGGCGTCGAAGATGTGGGCGCCGGGCATTATGCTCACCGGTTCGGCACGCAGGAGGCGCTCCACACGCTGGCCAGGGCTATCGGCGCGCAGCAGTTGTTCTTCCGACACGAGGCCGACAAGATGGCCCGTTTCGGTAACTACCGGCAGGTGCTCCACGCGAAGCTCCATCATCAGCCCAAGCGCGTGCTCGACCGAATCATCCGGCCGAAGGGGCGGCGTGGTTTCGTTCATCAGGCGTTCTATCATCATGGCAGTGCGGGCAAAGGTGCGAGCGGTTCAAGCGAACCTACACAACAGACGCTGCAAGTGCTATGCCGTTCTCCAATTTAACGTGAGAGGGAGCAGCGTAGCTGTAATCTTACACACCGACCAGCGGCAGATCTCCCACGTTCGGAGGGACCCTGCTGTGCCCAAAGGCTTGCTATCGGTGTGTTTCTGGTGTGCTGTTCTTGCGTGTACCGTAGCGGTCAGGCTTCCACAGGGGTTAGTTCCTGAAACGGTCGGAGGGCGGGGTCGAGGTCGCGGGCAAACTTTTGCGCCGACCGAAAGCGCAGGCGTGCTACCGCGCGGGGCGGCGCATCGTCGTCGCCGTTGCGGGCGTACATGTAGTCTTCTGTCAGTACGTCGGCTACCTCGTAAATGTGGTTGATGAGTTTGGCCTCGGTCATGGGCACGTACGCAATACGCTCCACAAAATCCTTCTCAATCACGGCCAGGAGGCGTTCTTTGAGCGTTTCCAGCCCAATACCGCGCGCGGCGGAGATAAAGGCAACGTCCTCAAACTCGTTGCCCAGCGCCTCGATAAGGCCGGGCTCGTCCAGGGCGTCGATCTTGTTGAAGACGGTAAGGACGGGCTTCTCGCCCGAGCCAAGCTCGTTGAGCGTCTTGCGCACAACCTGGATGTGATCCTCGTAGCGCGGATGGGTGAGGTCCACCACATGCACCAGCACGTCGCTTTCGCGGACCTCGTCGAGCGTGCTCTTGAAGCTCTCGATGAGGTTATGCGGCAGCTTGCGAATAAACCCGACCGTGTCGGAGATGAGCACGTCTTTGTTTTGGTCCAGCGTGATGCGGCGCGTGGTGGCATCCAGCGTCGCAAAGAGCCGGTCTTCGGCCAGCACGTTTTCGTCGGAGAGCGCGTTCATGAGTGTCGACTTCCCCGCGTTGGTGTAGCCTACAAGCGACACCCGTGTGAACTGATCGCGACCTTTGCGCTGCGTCGTGCGCTGCTGGTCGATCTTCTCCAGCCGCTCCTTGAGCGTGGCGATGCGGTTGCCGATGAGGCGGCGGTCCGTCTCGATCTGTGTTTCGCCCGGCCCCTTTGTCCCAATCCCGCCCTTCTGCCGGGAAAGGTGCGTCCATTGCCGCGTGAGGCGGGTCCGGAGGTACTCCAACTGCGCCAGCTCCACCTGCGTCTTCGCCGCCGACGATTGCGCGCGGTCGGCAAAGATGTCGAGGATCAGCGCGGAGCGGTCTAAGAGCTTACAGCCGATGGCCCGCTCCAGGTTACGGAGCTGCACGGGCGCCAGGTCGTCATCAAAGATGACAAGGTCGGCGTTGCGCTCGTCCGCCAGGTGCTTGAGCTCCTGCACCTTACCCGACCCCACATAGGTGGCCGGTTGGATGTTGGTGAGCGACTGCGTCACGCGATCGGTGACGTGCGCTCCTGCGGTAATGGCCAGTTGCTCCAACTCATCGAGGGAGTCTTCCATCTCCCACCGGGTGATGGTGGGTGTCATGATCCCGACGATGATGGCCGACTCGGTGGTGTTGCGTTGCGTTTTGTACAAAGGCAATAAAAATCAGTGCGATAGAGCACGCTCGCGCGTGCGGGGCAAAGCCCGATGTTATTCAGCTATAGGTACGAACACACGCACTCAGTGTTCGGCTTTGGTGAAGCTGTTGGGGCAAATGGGCGGCCGTCTTGTGCTGAACCAGGCCTCCGTTTCGTACCGTGGTTTCAGGACGCTGCTTCAGGACGCCACTGCCGGGCCACCACCATCTCGGCCACAAGGAAGAGCAGGCTCAGCAGCAGAAACACGTTCCACAGCTCCACGCCGCGGCGCTGCTCCGTGAGGGCGCGGCTGATCTGCTCCACCCCGCCCTCGGCGATGTCCAGCACCTGCACCGGCGTACCCAGCACATCGCTAAGGCGGTCCGCCGCATCCGACGGCGTCGCCCGCCGCAGGTCGCTGTGGCGCGGCGCCAGGTTAAAGGCTACGCGCCGCAGCAGGTCCTCGTCTTGCCCCACATCGTAGAGGCCGGGGGCAGCGATGTCGGTGCCAAGCTGCACCAGGGTGGCGCCAAAGACACGCCGCTGGTCGGGGATGAAGCGGTCACCGTCGGGGGTGTCGAGATAGATGGGGGTGTCGGGGTCCACATCACTCAGGCGGAGCTCGCCGGGCTCGCCCAGCACCAGCTGATCGCCCTGGACGGAGCTACCGGCGGAGAGATACTGCGCGGATCGGTACAGCAGCGGCACAAACAGGCCCCGCAGGGGAAGATCGCTCCAGGCGGGGTCGGGCGCTACGGCCATCGTCAGCAGCACACCCCGCTCGTGGCGGACTTCCTGCAAAAACGGCAGGCGGTTGGTGAGCTGGATGAGCGTCTGCTCGGTGCCTTCGCCCGGCTGGTAGTTCATGAGGTAGAAGAGATCGGGCGCCTCGATGTCGCGCTCCGTGCTCCCGGATCCAGCGCGCGGCTGCTCGTCGAACACGCCTTCGAAGAGCGGATGGTCGAGGGCCACGCGGTCGAACGACGCCACCGGCTCCTCCGCTCCTATCGAGCCGCTAAAGCCGGTAAACGTGCCGCCGCCCACCTGCTGCAGCAGCGCGTTGTAGGAGTCGGCGCGGGCCCCGGCGCTGGGAAAGAGCATAAGGCCGCCGCCGTTTTCGACATAGCGGGTGAGGTCGGCCACCTCGCCGCTGGAGAGGCGCTGCGGCCCCACGAGGAAGACCGCGTCGTAGGCGCCGATGCTGGTTGCCGCGAGGTCGCGCTCCGGCACGGTGTCCACGGTGAAGGCGGCCGGAGCATCGTCTGCCTGGGCTGTGAGGGCGAGGCGCGCAAAACGGGCGCTCTGGCCGCTCCCTTCCACCAGCAGCACCCGGCGCTGCTCGGGCACGTGCAGGCTGAAGTGCCGGGCATCGTCGTAGGGAAAGTCGTCGTCTTCGATGGTCACCCGTCCGGCCAGCCAGCCCCGGGCCTCAGGCGTTACCGTAAAGCGGACGGCCGTCTCCACCCCGGGCTCCAGTGTGGCCGTCGCCTGGGCCACGCGCTCGTCTTCCAGGTACAGGCTGGCCGTATAGTCGGGCAGTGCGTCCTCGCCGTAGTGTACCAGCGTGGCTTCGACGGTGACCGGCTGCCCAGCCTCCACCACACGGCTGGCCACCGCCACGTCGGTTACCGCCACGTTGGCGGGCGCCGCTCCGCTACCGGTCGGCACGAGGTAAACCTGCACGTCGGCGGGGAGGTCGTAGGCGACGGTGTCGGCAAGCAGGGTCGACTGCAGATCGCTCAGCAGATAGACCTCGCGGGTGGCTTGCTCGGCCTCCGCCACGCGGTCAGCCATCCGCGCGATGCTCTGGGCGCCCCGCTCGGTGTTGAGGGCCAGCTCCAGGGCCTGCACGGCATCCTGAGCGGCGCTGCGGTTTTGGAAGGCCCCGGGGGGATTGCCCGCCGGCGGTTGCGTGGTGCTCAGGTGCGCTTCGTCGCTTTGCTCCATCAGCCCGAAAATGCTCACCGCCGCCTCCCGGGCGCGATCCAGCGGCGTACCCCCGCCCTCCCGAAGCGCCATCGACGGGGAGGTGTCCACCACCACGCCCAGCGCGGCTGGACCCTGCCCGCCCAGCACGCCGGCGAGGTTGCCCGTAAGCGTGGGCCGCGCAAAGGCCAGGATGAGGCACAGCAAGGCCAGCGTGCGCAGCGCCAGCAAGAGCCACTGCTTGATCTTCACCCGCTGCATCGTCGAGCGCTGCAGCTCTTTGATGAAGGTGAGCGAACTGAAGTCGACCTGCTGCGGCTTGCGCAGGTTGAGCAGGTGGATCAGAAGCGGAATAGCCGCCGCGGCAAGGGCCAGCAGAACAAACGGATTGAGAAACGACATGCGGCCGCGTACCGACAGACAGGCTTCTGAGGTGGAAGTGCCCTGTACCGCACCTCTGCCGGGCAGTTCCTCTGCAACGGTTTGCCCTTCCCCGCCATGGCTACCGGAAGACTGGCTACCGGAGGACTGGCTACCGGAAGACTGGCTACCGGAAGACTGGAAGCAGCGAACGGCTGAGCCGGCGCCACGCGTTGCACCGGGCGTTCGTAGACGCTATGTTGAAAAGGCGGTCGCTTCTCCTCAAACCTCTGTGGTTGCCCATGGCCTCTCCCCGCTGGATCCTTCGCATCGCTGCCGCCCTGCTCGTTCTGCTGCTTGTGGTCGGCGCCGCGGCCTACTGGTTCGTGACGGCGGCCTACCCCGACTACGAGCGCACCGTCACTGATGCCTCGCTGTCGGACACCGTGCAGGTGCTGCGCGACGACCGGGCAGTGGCCCATCTGCGCGCCACCTCCACCGATGACCTGTACTTCGCGCAGGGTTTCGTGCACGCGCAGGAGCGGCTCTGGCAGATGGACTTCCAGCGGCGCGTGGTGCAGGGGCGGCTGGCGGAGGTGTTTGGGGAAGAACAGCTGGCGTCGGACCGGTTTCTGCGGACGCTGGGGCTATCGCGCATCGCGGCGCGTATTCTGGACGTGACGTCGCCCGAGGGCCAGCGCGTGCTGGAACGCTACGCTGACGGTGTAAATGCGTACCTCGCACAGGCCGACCGGCTGCCCTTTTCGTTTCGCGTGCTGGGCATCGAGCCAGAGCCGTGGACGCCCAAGCACTCCGTAGGGATGGTCGCGCTGATGGCATACAACCTGGGATCCAACTGGCAAGAACAGATGGGCCGCACCGCGCTGCGCGAGGTCATCTCCGACACGCGCTTCCAGGAGATCCTGCCGCCGTATGGGCACGACACGCCGCCGGTGTGGCGGGCAGCGCAGGCTGAGACTGCTCCGCTTGAAACAGCCGCGGTGCCCGCACCGGAACTACCCTCGGCCAGCGCCCTCCGAAAGCTCGCCGATGCCGCGCGCCTGGGCGGCCTGGCCGATCACCTGCCCCAGATGGGCAGCAATAGCTGGGTGGTGGCCCCGGAGCGGTCGGCCTCCGGCGAGGCGCTGCTGGCTAACGATCCCCATCTGCAGGTGGGCGCTCCCATCCTCTGGTACGAAAACCGCCTCTACGTACCCGACACGCTGCACGTCAACGGCTGGTCTATCCCCGGGGCCCCGGCCGTCATCCTTGGCCATAACGACGCCGTCGCCTGGGGCATGACAAACACGGGCAACGCGCAAGACCTCTACCTTGAGGAGTTCGACCCGAAGGATTCACTGCGTGTGCGGGGGCCAGATGGATTTTACGCGGTAGACGTACGTGAGGAGCTGATTGCGGTGGACGGCCGCGACGCGCCGGATACGCTGCGTGTGCGACTGACGCGCAACGGACCGGTCTTTCAGCCCGATGAAGAACCGCCGCTCAGCATCCGGTGGACGGCCTACCACGTGGAGCGCAGTCCGCTGGATGCCATCCTGCAATCGAACAGGGCACGTGACCCAGAAAGCTTTCGGGCCGCCTTCCGCCATTTTACCGTACCGGTGCAAAACCTGGTGTATGCGGATACCTCTGGCAACATCGGCTTCTTCACCGCCGGCGATCTGCCCATCCGTCCGCAGGGCGAGGGCTTGGTGCCTGTGCCCGGCTGGGACGACGCCTACCGCTGGACCGGCCGCATCCCGCATGATGACCTTCCTGCCCTCCTTAACCCGCCCCAGGGCTACATTGCCACCGCCAACCACCGCGTCACGGACGATGCGTATCCGTACACGATTGAACTCGACAACGCACCGCACTACCGCATGCTGCGCATCATCGAGCAGTTGGAGGCACGGTCTGATTTCACGCTGGACGACTTTGAAGCCATGCAGACGGACTGGTACAACCGCCACGCAGCGGAGCGGGCGCCGCAACTCGTGGAGGCGCTAACCGATGCCAACGACCTGACCGACCGGGAGCGCGCCGCCCTTGCGCTGGTGGAGGAATGGGCGCAGGACCCGGTCAACGCGCCGGAGGCTGCCGGAGCGGCGATCTTCCAGGTCTGGTACTTGGAGCTGATGCGGGCGGTGTTCGAGCCGGAGATGGGGCCAGATGCGTATGCCTCATTCCTTAGCGGGCGCGGATACCTGGCCTACAACGCGCTGGAGCACCTGCTGGAAACGCACCGCACGGGGAATGCCTCGGTGTGGCTGCCGGAGGGCCTCGCACCGCCGACTCGCGCCAGCTTTGGGGCCACGGTGGAGCGGCTGGCCACGCAGCAAGGCCGCACGCCGTCGAACTGGCGGTGGGACCGATTGCAGCGTATCACGTTCGACCACGTGCTCGGTGCCTCACGCCTCCTGCGGCCGCTCGTCAACCGCGGCCCCTACCCGTACGGCGGCGACCACATGACCGTCGGCCGCGCGGCCTACGGGCTCAACGACCCGTTCAACGTCCGCGCCATCGCCGGCACGCGCTTCATGATGCGCATGGGCCAACCCATCGAGGGGCGGGCCGTGCTTGCCGGGGGGCAGTCGGGCCACCCGCGCCATCCCCACAGCACCGATCAACTCCCCGCGTGGCTGGAAGGAACGTTCTACACGCTCCAGCCCACGTACGACGCCACCGCGGAGCAGCCCGCCCGCAGGATGCGGCTAACCCCCGGCGCGTGAGGTTGGGCGAAAAAGGAGCCACCCGTCTTGATCTCAGGGATGTGGTAAGTAAAAATTGGCTAAAAGGCCGGAGACGTCTCTTTCTTATGTTCCACCGACAAATATCGCGCTTATGCAGATGCTCTCACGCGTTGGGGCCATGCTTTTCGTGGTTCTCCTTGCGACCGGTGTGCCGCTTACACAGGCGCAGGTAGCCGAGGACGCGCGGGCCGGATGCTACAGCCTCACGCACGCCTGGGCGGACACCGTCGCGCACCTGCCGTCGGGAAGGCACTTGCCGGAGCACCTAATACTTACCGATGAACCGTTTCTGGTGGAGCATCCGCACGGAAGCGGCACTATGAAGGCTATCGATGGGCTGGAGGAGGCGCTACGGGTCGCCTATCCCGAAGGCGTGCCGGACAACCAGCGATATTTCCAATACTGGATCCGTCGAGAAGAGGGGCTGCGCGTTGCACCGCTTGCGGCTGTAGCAGGATTCTACCTTGACCTACGTCCGAACGAAGCACGCCTCACCGGTGAGCTCGTCGGCTATACGGACGATCTCACAGAAGACCCCCACGTTCTTGCGGTGGAGGCTGCGCTGGTGCCGGCTGTCTGCGATCGGTAACGCAAGGACTCGACGATTGGGGATAGACTCGGGCAGCCCGGCCATCCTCGCCACGCGCCGAGTAATTTCTTTAGGGCGTTCGCTCGTTGCAGGTGTTGAGGGGGCGTTGCATGTTGTGTGTAGGGGTTATGTGGGGCTCCCGGCGTCCCCGTCTCTATCTACCTTTTTGGTTATGCGATACGCGTATCTGTTCCTGTTTGCCCTTCTGCTCATCGTATCCGGGTGCGATACCGTGGAAACCACACCGCCCGAGCCGTTCGTTGATGCAACATTTGTTGCAGCAGACTCCACGGTTGCCTTTTCAGGCGAGCCCACCCTGACCGAGGCGCGGGTCCCGTCCCTCTTCCAGGAAATGGTAGCCTATGGCCTGGATCTCGAAGTAGAAGTGGACGAGGCGATCCTTCAACTCAGCCTCTCCCACTACAGCGCCGGCGGCTTTGCCTCGAATGCGACGTACACCCTTCCGCAAGAGCAGACCGACGCTGCAGGCCTGCGCTGTTCACTCCTGGCGCTGCGGGCGGGTATGCTTGCCGGAACGGCTTCAGGAACGTGCACCAGTCTGGGGTTTCGGTGGCAAGAAGCAGGCGCCGATTCGTTAGCGCTCTATCTCCCCGCCTCGGGTGACGTGGCGATTGATGTAGCCGCGGGGGATGAGGTGTCCGGCACCATCGCCGTCACATTCGACCAGGTGGCCGTCCACGCTACGAACCGGGTAATCCAGCCTCCTATTCCAGGATTTGAGCCCGACGATACCCCCGACCCGATCAACCCGGAGGCGCTTGCCGAGACGGTGACGCTTGAGGCGTCCTTCACCGCGATTCCGGAACGCTTGACGGCCCCCCTACGGTAGGGTTACCGTCCGCTACCCAGCGGGATGCTGATGCCTCCGCTGTCGCTACTGCTGTTCAGCAAAACGCCCGCCGTGATGCCGGCCGCCAACATGCCCGCGCCGATGCCCGCATACATGAGCCAGGAGTCCCCTCCGCGGTTTTGCCGCTTGGCCTCCACCTTGAGGTCATAAGCACCCGTCCCGAAGTCAACTGGGAAGTCCGTCTCGTACGCCCACGTAATACGGCGGTGAAGCCCGGGCTTCACGGAGCGCCCCACATCGCCCGAGACGGCCTCCGGGATGGGGTGGTATGTGGCGCCGCCGTCGGTGGAGAGCAGCAGGCGCACCTCATACAATGCGTGCACATCGGCCAGGGCGTACGACACGACCATCGTGCCGTTGGTGCCCGCGTGGATCTGCTCGCCGTACACAAGGCGGTTGCTCTGCGCCTCGCTAATGGCGGGAAAGCAAAGTAGGAGACTGAAAAGAAGGGCGACAATGGATTTCATGGCACGGGGCGCGCGACTGAAACTGGCGCGTTGGGTGGCAGGGCATGGGGGTTGCTTGTGTGGATTATCGGCTGCCTGGTGGTTTCTTAAACTGGGGGACTGCTGTTTATGATGGGGTGCGGGTGGGTTATGCGTTCTGGGTATGGGGATTTGGCGGGGTGTCGGCGGGGTGTCGACGTAGCGTGCTACGTCGCTACGTGGGGGGTAATGGGGCATGGGTGCCCTGCCATGCGGCTGCTCATTTCTGGGGGGTCGCGGCCGTCCCGGTCCCTGAACCAACGGGGATTAACACGGCCAGGAACCAAGTACTTGTTGCAACAGTTAATTGTCTTGAATCCAAACCTTTTATGTTCGACCAGTCGATCTATGCCACAGACGGATCCTGAAACACAGGCTGCCCTCCGGCTCTGGGTGGTGCTCACCCGCGCCCTCCGTAGCATCGAGCAGCCCCTGCACCGGCAGGTGGAGGCGCATGGGCTTACCCTCACCGAGTTTGCGGTGCTGGAAGCGTTGCTGCACAAGGGACCGCTCCCGATGGGCGTCATCGGTGAGAAGATCTTGCTGACGAGCGGCAGCACCACCTACGTGATCGACAAGCTGGAGCAACGCGGCCTCCTGGAGCGTCGCCGCTGCACGGACGACCGGCGGGTGCTCCACGTTGACCTCACGGACGACGGTCGTAGCCTCATTGAAGACGTCTTCCCTGAACACGCACAGCTTATCCGCACCCTGACGGAAGGCCTCAGCCCTGATGAGCAGGTGCAGGTGACCGACCAGCTCAAGCGTCTCGGCCGCTTTGCTGAGCGCTACGCGCAGGTCGCTGACTGACCGCCGACGCTACCACTGATTTTCCCATTTTACCTTACCCTTTGCCATGAACGCTCCCCCCCTGCACGGACTTCATCACCTGACGGCAATTTCCGGCGATGCCCAGGAAAACCTCGACTTCTATACCGGGGTCATGGGCATGCGGCTCGTCAAGAAGAGCATCAATCAGGACAGCCCGGACACCTACCACCTGTTCTATGCCGACGCCGAAGGTTCGCCCGGCACGGATCTGACCTTCTTTCCGTGGCCCGATGCGCCGCCGGCCACGCCGGGCGCGGGGAAGATCACCGAACTGTCGCTGGCCATCCCTGAAGGTACGCTGCCGTACTGGCGCGATCGCCTGACGGAGCACGAGGTGGCGGTAGCGCCGGAGGAAACGCGCTTCGGCCGGGCGGCCCTACCCTTCACCGATCCGCACGGGCTGAAGGCTGCGCTTGTGGAGGTCACCGAGGAACGGTCGTTTGTGCCGTGGGACGCGAGCCCCGTCCCCGCCGATCGGCAGGTCGTGGGGCTGCACGGCGTGCGCATCTGGGAGCGGCAGCTGGAGCCCACCAAGGCACTGCTGACCCGCGTGATGGGGTTCACGAAGCAAGGCACGGAAGGCGACTGGCATCGCTTCGCGGACGCCGAGGGGAGCTCGGGCACCATCGTAGACGTCAAGGTGGTGACGGACCGCGGCTCGGGCCGCTGGGGGCCCGGGGGCATCCACCACGCCGCCTGGCGTATGGCCGATGACGAGGAGCAGGAGCAACTACGCTCGCTTGTAGAGAAGGTGGGCCTGCGCCCCTCGCCGCAGATCGACCGCTTCTGGTTTCGGTCCGTCTACTTCCGTGAACCTGGCGGTGCGCTCTTCGAGCTGGCCACCGACGGCCCCGGCTTTGGACGCGACGAGGACCTTGACAAACTCGGCGAAAAGCTCATCCTGCCACCGTGGATGGAAGAGAAGCGCGAGCAGATCGAAGCAGGACTGCCCAACCTGACGCACCCGGTGACCTCCTGAATCCCTTTGCACAACCAAACCCACCCCGACGCCCGGTAGCCTTGCATTCGGCTGCCGGGCGTCTATCTTTTGTGTGTACTGCGTTGCACTCACCTTCTACTGCTTTCCCCCACGGCCGCCTCCTATCTATGCTGATGCGAACCCTCCCCCTGCTTGTCGTTTCTGCCCTCCTGCTACTCACCGCCTGCGAACCCGACGCACCGGACGACGATGTGGCCGCGCTTGACGGATACGACCTCTTCTGGGATAATCTCAACCAGCACTGTGGCGAAGCCTTCGAAGGAGTCGTCACCCAGAAACCGGAGGGGGACGAACAGCTGTCGGAGGACGCCGAGCTCGTGGTACACTTCCGCGAGTGTGGGGATGATGAGCTGCGCCTGCCGCTGCACGTGCTGGAGGAAGACATGGACGACTGGAACCGGTCGCGCACGTGGGTCATCACCCCCCACGAGGAAGGCCTGGAGCTACGCCACGACCACCGCAACCCTGATGGCACTGAGGAAGACAGAACCTGGTACGGCGCCGTGACCCTCGGCGACACCGACGGGACCACGGCCGAATTCATCGGCTCCGGGCGCGACGGCGAGGGCACGCAGTCCGGCTGGCGCATCGAAATCGAGCCCGGCGAGCGCTACACCTACGGCACCATTCGGGACGGCGAGTGGCGCTATCGCCTCGACTTCGACCTGACCGACCCTATCGACCCGCCGCCCGCACCATGGGGGTTTGAAGACTAAGCCGCTACACTGTAGATCTGCCATCAAAAGAAGCGCCCCCTTCGCCAACGTGGGAAGGGGGCGCGGGTATGTTTAGACGCTGCTGGAACGCAAGGTGCAGCAAGCGAGCCGAGCCTCAGGTAAACTTGGACATCACGTTCGATGCTGTGTCCGTGAACGTACTCCACGTCTTATCCAAGCCCTCTTTTAATTCTTCCCAGGCTTCATCGCTGGCCTCTTGTAGCTCTTCCAGTTGTGCTTCCACTTCGCTGCGCTGCTCCTTCAGTTCGCTGATCTGCTCCTCATATTCAGCTTTTGCCTCTGCTTCAGCTTCGGCCGACTGTTCCTCCAACTCGTCAATTTTGTCGTTCCATTCGTCCAGCTTATCTTTGACCGTCTCGATGTACTCTTCACGTGTAGCCATGAGTCGCGGGAGATTATTAAAAAAAGACAATTGGAAACGCTTATTCACTTCTTTCAGAGAATACGTTCTGCTTATAACCTTCAGGCACCGGTATAGGATCCATAGACAACATTGATTTCATTCCCCCACGGCGGTATGCTTCAGGACGGCAGCCCGTGGCGATACCGTAGCGTGGCGCTGGCAACGAGATGGCCCACGCTACACCGCTATGCATCGGGGCATTGATTCCCTTCGTCCGGCTCGGGCTGCCAGGTACGGACGCCTCTGTGCTCCTCCGGTCGTCTTCGATCGGTCGTCGCCGAGCAGGGTCCCCAGCCCCCTTCCACAATACGCGTCGCCGAGTGATGTGCTGTGGCCTGGTCGGGGTTGGATGGCGGGCCCTGGTGGCTCCCGCGCGGGCATCGCATCCCGCCTACGTTCAGGCGCTATACTGAACAAAAACAACAGGCTGAATCCACCAGAGAACCTAAGACTCAGTTTAGTTGTATTAACATGTATTAACAATTGTAGGTGTTTGATTGCGGTTCGTTGCCATCTTACCGGCGTTGCCGAGGTGGGCTGACAGGTTGCCGAGCCGCCCCTTTTACCGTAGCGATTATCCGATATGACCGATGGCCGCCCATTATGGAAGCTTTAACCCTTGAGATGATTACGGTGCTGGTTATCCTGGCTGGCGCCATCGTGCTTTTTGTTACTGAGGTAGTGCGCATTGACGTAGCCGCCATCTTGATCATGGTCGTCCTTGGCCTTTCGGGTCTGGTAGGAGCCGACGATCTTTTTTCGGGATTTGCCTCTAATGCGGTGATCTCCATTATCGCCGTCATGATCCTCGGAGCGGGGCTCGACCGGGTCGGGGTGATGCGACGGGTCGCAGCCTTTTTGCTCCGTATCGGGGGCGACACGGAGCGGCGCATTTCGGCATTGATCTCGGCCACCGTTGGCGGCATCAGTGCATTTATGCAGAATATCGGTGCTGCCGCCCTGTTCCTGCCGGTCGCCGAGCGCCTGTCGGAGCGGACGCAGATCCCCATCAGCCGCCTGCTAATGCCTATGGGTTTTATGGCCATTCTGGGCGGTACCATCACACTGGTTGCATCGGGCCCCCTCATTCTCCTTAACGATCTGCTCGCGTCGACCGCTACCAACCTGAACGTCGAGATCCAGCCCTATGGGCTGTTTGCCCCTACGCCCATCGGCATCGCGTTGGTAGCCGCTGGGATTCTGCTCTTCGCCCTGGTTGGGCAATGGCTGCTGCCCGAGAGTGCCGCCGATCGGGAAGCGCATGCCGATTTGCCGGGGGTTGCCGCCATTCATGGACTCAACCAGGAGGTACACCCCTTCCTGGTGTCAAACGAAAGCGATATGGCGGGACGCCGTGTGGCCGACATCGAGGCGCAGTATGCAGAGGCGATTGTTGTGGCCGTCCACGACGGAGAGGGGTTGACCATTGCACCCTACCGCGACTACGTGATCGAGCCCGGTATGGTAGTAGGTCTCGTGGGCAGCTATCCGGCATTGAAACCCTTTGCAGAGGTGCGCGGCCTGAAGCGCGTCGAGGGCGACCCCTTTGCCATCCTCCATGACCGGGACCACGCGGGCCTTGCTGAAGTGGTTATCCGACCGGGTGGCGATGCTGTCGGGAATACCGTACAGGACCTCCGCCTTCGCGAACTCTACGACATCAACCTGCTGGCTGTGCACCGCCACGGCGAGATCATCACCGACAGCCTGCGGCGGGTCCAGCTGGAGTCCGGCGACGTGCTCGTGGTGTTTACTCCCTGGGAGCATCTGGACCGCCTGGCCCAGCAGCCGTCGTTCGTCATCCTGTCCGACTACCCTCAGGAGCCGCCGCGCACACAGAAGCAGTGGTGGGCGCTGGGTGCCTTCGCGCTGTCGTTAAGCCTGGTGATATTCACGAGCTTGCAGTTGTCCCTGGCCTTAATGGTCGGGGCGAGCATTATCCTCGTCTCGGGGGTGCTTACCGCCGACGAGGCCTACCGGGCGGTCTCCTGGAAGACCATCTTCCTGCTGGCGGCGCTAATTCCGCTGGGGCAGGCCGTGGAGGACACGGGCACGGCGGCCTGGATCGCGGAAAACGTTATCACTGCGGCCGGCGGGCTTCCTACCTGGGGAATGCAACTGGTTATCGCTTTGGTAACCACGGCCTTTACCCTCACAATCTCGAACGTAGGAGCAACCGTGTTGCTCGTGCCCCTCGCAGCCAACGTTGCCGTTGGCGTCGGTGCCGACCCGGCTCAATTTGGCCTGATTGTCGCCCTGGCCGCCTCGAACGCCTTCCTGCTGCCCACCCATCAGGTCAACGCCTTGCTTATGGGGCCCGGGGGGTATCGCGTGAAGGACTTCCTGCGGGCCGGTCTGGCGATGACGGTGCTTTTCCTGGTGGTCCTCATCGTCACCGTCAACCTCTTCGCCTGACCTACTCCGCATGTGACGTACTGCCGCACGAAGGATGGTAGACCGACCTGATCGATGCCCCATGTACGCCCTTTCATTGAGCAGTAGACCCGGCGGGGGGCTCCGTCACAGGGGCCACGAAGACCGTAGGCCCGGAAAAGGAGGCATTGTGAGGGAGGCTTGCTGGCCTACGTTCGCAGATCCGCTGAACGCAGGCCACCCCTACCTGGCTCGTGAGTACAGGGGGAACGAGGTAGGGAATGGATCCCTCCTATTCCTGCTGCCGCTCATTCGCGTCCAGCGTGCGGCCGCCTTCGTCCTTCCAACTGGTCCAGCCGTTGGCATGGCGACCAAGGACGGAGGCTGCAGCTGCGCTTGGTGAGTCAAAGACGTAATCCTCGACAAACGTGTACCCGTTATCGCCGGACACCACAACGCCGTCGCGCAGGAGCGCATCTCGTAAGCGCTCAACCCACGAATCCTCAGCCGATGGCGTAAGTGAAGGGGCCATTGTTGAGCCACTGCGCACCAAAAAGCCATCGTCAGCGAGGGCCCCGGTGGCTTTGGCGCCGCGCCCTGCGCAGAAATACGAGGGACGCGCCTTCTCAACGACCGTGGCTGCGGGAGCTTCAAAGAGCGGAAACCCCAGCGTGGATAGTAGGACGCGCATCGTGTCGAAGTCGTCCAGCAGATCGGCTACGATAGGCTCGGGGATATAGGGCTCCGACGGCGTTGTGCTATTCGCGAGTGCAAACCGCTGCGCCTTACGCGCCATCATGAGGCAGTACCATTCCAGGTACTTAGCGTGAGCCTTCGTGTAGCTTCGCGTCTTGGAGGTAATGGCAACGGCCTGTTGCCAGAAATCTTTTGAGCGATGATGCTCTCTCAGGCGCTTCAGGCAATCCTCGGCTTCTCCGATGTAGCAGCGAGGCTTAGCGTTCTCTGTGCCGCGCGCAAACAGAAAGTAAACCCCAACCAGGCTGACCTCTTCCCGAGCTGAGGCAAGCTCCAATTGCGTCCGCGGCACCTGCACAGCCTGCACCGTTCGGCTGGTGATCTCTGCGATGCGCACACTACTGGCGCTTCCGTCGGGCAGGAAGATTTGTATGGTGCGGGGACGGGGCATGTATATTTAGGACAGCATCGTAGGTGAGCCCCCG
>LFFM01000590.1_pt1 | contig 25630 bp, 22 predicted proteins | sample 643131 | NCBI WGS metagenome assembly LFFM01 (sample SAMN03777445, study PRJNA286221) | soda lake metagenome | biome: soda lake; feature: Kulunda steppe; material: water; isolation source: sample Tc-Br brine of Tanatar trona crystallizer | place: Russia: Kulunda steppe | collected 2011-07
CGGGAGATTCCGTCTCCCGGCGGTGCCGTGCGGGTGGGTGGGACTCAAAGGGGCAGCCGCGAGGGCGACGCCCGCCGCAGTAAGCACCGCAGCGGGCGGTGTCGCCAGCGCGCCACTGCACGCTGGCGGTTCGCGGCGCCGAAGGCGACGCCCAGCGGAGAGCGAGGAGCGTGGTTCGAGAATCGAAGATTCTCGTCATCCCGAAAATCGCCGATTTTCGGCGACAACAAGGCGCGCGAGCCGTCGCGGCTGGGGCTTTGGAGGCGGTGGTGTCGATCGCAGCAGGAATCACTTACCGAGCAACTACTTATAAACCGACGTCGACACCACCGACGCACCCCTTATAAACACAGACCACTCGCTCGACACCATCTGCTCCCGAAGTCGATCGGTGCCCGTCGTCCCTCCCGTAACGGTGGGAGGATGTTCAGTGGTCTTCAATCGATCGAGGCGTTCGGTCGCCCGATCAGATGATAAACCACTAAGCGCGATATACAATGCAGTCCGGTCGTTGAGGACGACATCACCGCCGGACCGGGGAGTTGCGCTCGGAAAGCCCCCCGACGATGCGTCACGTTTCGAGCGTCGGTGTGAACCCGGCGGGCGGCTCGACTCCGTTCGAGGGTGGTCCGTCCACGACGTGGACGGGCGATGGCAACGTGCTGGACGACGAACTGGCGGCGACAACGCGAAACGGGTGACGGCAGCGCTGCTCACACCGATCGCATGTCGGTGACGCGGATCGTCCCGGGGCGTTTCTCGGACGGTCCGCCGTCCTCGTCGTCCGTTCGTCACTGGACAGCACGCGGGTCGACCGGAACGAAGACGACGCCGAAAAAACGGGTGGGACTACGCTTCGGTCTCCTCGCCGGCGCCGGGCGCGTTCTCCTTGACGCTCGTGACGGCGTCGACCGCCCCCGACCGTGAGGCGTACCCCTCGCCGGAGTCCGCGATCACGTTACCGTTCCGGTGGCGGAGCCGCCAGCGCCACTCCTCGGCGGCGTCCTCGTAGATCTCGAAGGCGGCATTGCCGACGTCGAGCACGTCGGCGTCGGGGCCGTACTCACGGATGCGCTCGATCGCGTCCTCCGCACCGCTCTTCGAGGCGTATCCCTCACCGGAATCGGCGATGATGTTGCCGTTGCGGTGGCGGAGTCGCCATCGGTACTCGCCCGCCGAATCCTCGTACAGCTCGATGGTCGCGTCGCTTCCGTCTCCACCGGACGGTTCTCCGTCCCCGTCGTCGAGGGCGGCGTCGGCGACGTTCGACCTGACGCTGTCGAGCCCCTGCCGGGCCTTCGAACGCGAGGCGTACCCCTCGCCGGAGTCGGCGAGCACGTTGCCGTTCTCGTGGATCAGCCGCCAGCGCCACTCGCTGCCCGCGTCGAGATACACCTCGAAGGCGGCCGGATCGACGCGGAGGTAGTCCGCCGTCGCGACGTGCTCGCGGACGCGGCCGAGCGCGCGCTTCGCGTTCGACTTCGAGGCGTACCCCTCGCCGGAGTCCCCGATAATGTTGCCGTTGTCGTGACGGAGTCGCCAGCGCCACTCGCCCGCCGAATCCTCGAACAGCTCGAATGTGGCCCGACTCGCCACCTCATCGTCCTCGCTTGGGACTGCCAGACCCGGGTCCGCGGCGTCGTCCGGCTCCGGCCCGTCGTCGTCCGCGAGCGCCTCGGCCTCCTCGACCGGCGTCTCGATCCGGAGGACGCCCGCGCCGAGGGCGTTCCGGCGCACGCTGTGTAGCCCCTGCTGGGCCCTACCGCGGCTGCTGTACCCCTGCCCGGCGGTCGCGATGACGTTTCCGTTGCGGTGGCGCAGCCGCCAGCGGGGTTTCCCGGCGCGGTCCTCGAACAGCTCGAACCGGGCCTTGCTCGACCGAAGCGACTCGATCTCGGCGTTGGCCGCTGCGACCTCGTCCTCGAGCTCCGCCATGCGGGATTCGGCGTCGGACAGATCGGCCGCCGTCGAGTCGAACTCCTCGCGAGTCTCGGCCAGTTCGACCTCCGTCTCCTCACGGGCGGCGTCGGCGGTCGCCGAGGCTGCTTGCATCCGCTCGTAGTCCTCGCGGACCGGGTCCGTGACCAGCGGGACGATCGCACCCGCCAGGCCGATCACAACGATTCCGGCGGCGTACAGTGCGTTGACGATCTCGTTGCCCGCCGACCGCGACCACCCCTCGGGGAAGACCACGAGGAAGTACGCCACGGCTCCGACCGTCAACAGCCCGCCGAGCGCCGCGAGCATCGTCGCGGAACCCCGCAGCGGGAATCGAACGATCGCACCGATCATCACGAGTGGCGGCGAGAGCGCGACGAGCGCGTATCCGATCGCTCGCGCGGTCGTCCGCGGCGCCGTGGCTGCGAAGACGGCGACGCCCACCACGCCGACGATGACGCCGAGCGAGAAGATCCAGTACCCCCGAACCTCGTCGTTGGTCGTCGGATCGCCGATGCGGTTCTCGTACAGTTCGGCCAGCGCGCCAGTCGGTTTCGTTCCTGCCATATCCGATACGATACACGTCCGAGAAGTTATATGTGCACCGCTTATTGTATAAATAATGATCCGTCATAGGGCACGGAGTCGTTCACGGCGCGCGGCGACGGTCGTTTCGGCGCTCCGTTCGTGCCGCCGTCCTCGACGCCTCGTCCGATCGCAGCGGCCGCATTTCTTGACACGCGTTCACGGGCGGCCGGTCCTCCGAAACGGTTTTGCCGGCCCCTGACGGACGGTCGGTATGCCGACGGATCCCGATACCGGGTACGACCCCTCGCTGGGTCGGAAGTTCGTTTTCGTGACGGGGGGCGTGATGTCCGGGTTGGGCAAGGGGATCACGGCCGCCAGTACCGGCCGACTCCTCGCCAACGCGGGCTTCGACGTGACCGCCGTGAAGGTGGACCCGTACCTCAACGTCGACGCCGGAACGATGAACCCCTACGAGCACGGCGAAGTGTACGTGCTCAAGGACGGTGGCGAGGTCGACCTGGACCTGGGGAACTACGAGCGGTTCCTCGGGACCGACATGACCTTCGATCACAACGTGACGACGGGCAAGACCTACGAGCACGTCATCGAGCGCGAGCGCGCCGGCGACTACCTCGGCAAGACGGTGCAGATCATCCCGCATGTCACCGACGACATCAAACGCCGCATTCGGGAGGCCGCAGAGGGCTCCGACGTCTGTCTCGTCGAGATCGGCGGGACGGTGGGCGACATCGAGTCGATGCCGTTCCTGGAGGCGCTCCGACAGTTCGCCCACGAGGAGAACCCCGAGGACATCCTCTTTGCTCACGTCACGCTCGTCCCCTACTCGAAGAACGGCGAACAGAAGACGAAACCGACCCAACACTCCGTAAAGGAACTTCGGTCGATCGGGCTGCAGCCCGACGTGCTCGTCGGCCGGTGTGAAGACCGGCTTGAGCCGGAAGTCAAAGAGAAGATCGCGCTCTTCTGTGACGTCCCCACCGACGCCGTCTTCTCGAACCCGGACGTCGAGGACATCTATCACGTCCCGCTGATGGTCGAGGACGAGGGATTAGACGAGTACGTGATGGAGCGGCTCGAGCTGGGCGACGAGGCGCTCCCGAAGGTCGAGCGCTCGACCGAGTGGCGCGAACTGGTCACTCGCGAACGGAGCCGCGAGATCGACGTCGCGCTGGTGGGCAAGTACGCGCTGGAGGACGCGTACATGTCGATCCACGAGGCGCTGAAACATGCCGGGATCCAGACGGAGACGGAGGTGAACGTGCTGTGGGTCGACGCCGACGAGACCCGGGACCATCACATGGAGCGGCTCGCCTCGGCGGACGCGGTGGTCGTCCCCGGCGGGTTCGGATCCCGGGGTACCGACGGAAAGATCGAAGCGATCCGGCACGCCCGCGAGAACGACGTCCCCTTCCTCGGGCTCTGTTTGGGGTTCCAGATGGCGGTCGTCGAACACGCGCGTAACGTGCTCGGGCTGGCGGACGCCCACTCCGCGGAGCTCGATCCGGACACGCCACACCCGGTGATCGACCTCCTCCCCGAGCAGTACGAGACGGAGGACATGGGGGGGACGATGCGGCTCGGGGCCCACGAGACCGCCATCGAACCCGGGACGCTCGCACACGCGGTGTACGACGACGACTCCTGTACGGAGCGACATCGGCACCGATACGAGGTGAACCCCGAGTACATCGACGAGCTGGAGACGGCCGGGCTGCGCTTTTCGGGACGGGCGGACAACCGGATGGAGATCCTCGAACGGGAGGCACATCCGTTCTTCTTCGGCACGCAGGCACACCCCGAGTTCCGGTCCCGGCCCGATCGGGCGAGCCCGCCGTTCGTCGCGCTGGTCGAGGCAGCGCTGGAATCGACGGACACAACCGAACGCGACGCGAACGTTACCCTATAAATGGTCGACACGGACGAGTTCATCGACGAGGCGATATCGGAGATCGGCGAGGCGATCGGCGACGCGAACGCCGTGATCGCGCTGTCGGGCGGGGTCGATTCCTCGGTCGCGGCGACGCTCGCGTACGAGGCGGTCGGCGACCAGCTCACCCCGGTGTACGTCGATACCGGACTGATGCGGAAAGGAGAGACTGCGGGAATCCGTGAGACCTTCTCCTTCATGGAGTCGCTGCGGGTGATCGAGGCGCAGGACCGCTTCTTCGGCCGGCTCGAGGGAGTGACCGACCCCGAGGAGAAGCGACACGTCATCGGCGAGGGGTTCATCGACGAGTTCGAGGACGTCGCCCGCGACGTCGACGCCGACTACCTCGTCCAGGGAACGATCTATCCCGACCGCATCGAGTCGGAGGGGAACATCAAGTCCCACCACAACGTCGGCGGGCTTCCCGACGTCGTCGACTTCGAGGGAATCGTTGAGCCGGTTCGAGACCTGTACAAGGACGAGGTTCGGGAGGTCGCGCGTGCGCTCGGCTTGGAGGAGGTGATCTCCGAGCGGATGCCGTTCCCCGGCCCCGGGCTCGCGGTCCGTGTCGTCGGCGAGGTGACCCCCGAGAAGGCCGATATCGCCCGCGAGGCGTGTCACGTCGTCGAGGAGGAGCTGGCGGAGTACGACCCGTGGCAGGCGTTCGCCGCCGTGCTCGGCAAAGCGACCGGCGTGAAAGGCGACAACCGCGTCCACGGCTGGGTGGTGGCCGTCCGCTCCGTCGAGAGCCGGGACGGAATGACCGCCCGCGCACAGGAGATCGACTGGAGCACGCTCCAGCGGATCCAGAGCCGGATCACCGGTGAGAACGACGCCGTCGCTCGCGTCGTCTACGACGTCACGCACAAACCGCCCGCGACGATCGAATACGAGTGATGGCGGGAGCCACCGTCATCCTCGTCGGTGACGACCCACACGGGCTCGGCGAGGAACTGGAGGCGCTCGGCGCGACCGTCACCCGACTGTCGGCCCCCGTTTCCGGCGAGACCCTCGAGGACGCCGGGATCGCGAACGCGGCGATCGTCGTCGTCACCGAGATGTCCGAGGCCGCCGCCCTGGCGGTCGCGAAGGAACGGAACGGGGCGATCACGGCGGTCACCTACTCGGAGCAGTCGCTGCCGGCGTACGCCGCCAAAGTGGCCGACCTCGCGATCGATCCAGACCTGCTGTCAGCGGCCGTCGTCGCCGAGGAGCTGACCGGAAACGGACGCTGATCGGAACGGCAGCCGGCCGCGTCGCCCCGCGGCTCACCCGTCGGCGAGGCCGAGCAGGTCGAACGGGGTGCCGTTGTCGTTGTCGTCGGCGTACTCGTACACCACCCGGGCGGTCGCGACGTCCTGGATCGCGAGTCCGGTGGAGTCGAAGACGGTGACGCCCGTCTCAGCGGTCCGTCCCGCGAGGGATCCGACCACGATCTCGCCGATCTCCCCGTGAACGTCCGCATTCGTGAGCGTGCCGGCCGCGTACGGAACGTTGATCTCGCCGGAGTGGGTGCACTGTTCGTGGTCGTCGATGACGATGGTCGCGTCGAGCAGGAGCTCGTTGGCGAGCTCGTGTTTCCCCGCGGCGTCGGCGCCCATCGCGTTGATGTGGGTGTGTGCTCCGACGTCGTCCGAACCGACGATGGGCTCCGTGACCGGCGTCACCGTCGAGAGCACGTCGCAGTGGCCCGCCTCGGAGACGGAGCCGGCGCGGATCGCGAAACGGTCCGCGAAAGCGTCGACGAACTGCGCGACGCGCTCCTCGTCGAGGTCGCTGACGACGACCTCCTCGATCGGTCGCACCGCCGCGATCGCCTCGAGTTGGGCGTACGACTGGACGCCCGCGCCCACGATCCCGAGCGAACTCGCGTTCGGCACCGCGAGGCGGTCGGTGGCGACGGCGGCCGCGGCGCCGGTTCGCCGGAGCGTCAGCGTCGTCCCGTCCATGATCGCGAGCGGGAACGCAGTCTCGGGATCGGCGTAGATCATCGTCCCCATCACCGTCGGCAGACCGTGCTCGCGGGGATTGTCCGCGTGGGAGTTCACCCACTTGACCCCCGCGGCCTCCCACTCGTCGGTGGCGATGTACGCGGGCATCGACCGAAAGTCGCCGTTGTGTTCCGGCAGATCGATGTATGACTTGGCCGGCATCCGCACGTCGCCGCGCTCGTAGGCGGCGAACGCGTCCGCGACGGCCTCGATGGTGCGACCGACCGGCGCGTTCTCCTCGACGTCCTCGTCGGTGAGAAGCAACGTCTGCATACCGCAGGCTTTGCCGGTCAGTTATTTAACCGATGGGATGCTTGTCGTCGCCCGTCGCCGTCCGTCGAGACACCGGCGACGCTCCGCGGTCGGTCGGCGCGCAGTCGACGCGTCGTCGTGCAAAAATCGTCGGATTCAGTCGGTTCGCGGTCGGCGAGCGAGGCGTGATCCGTCGGTCGTCGGGCGGTGTGTGTCCGTCCGGACGGTCACATCGCGCCGCCCATGCCGCCCATGCCGCCCATGCCGCCGCCGCCAGGCGCGCCGCCCTCGTCGCCGTCGCCGGAGGTGGATAGGTCGCCGGCGGCGATGATGTCGTCGATCTTCAACACGAGGTTCGCGGCCTCGGCGGACGCCGAGATGGCCTGCTCCTTCGCGTGGGCGGTCTCGACGACGCCCGCCTCGAAGGTGTCCACGACCTCGCCGGCGTCCACGTCGAGTCCGGCGTCGGCGTCGCCCGCCTCGTGGGCGGCGCGGAGGTCGACGAGGAGATCGATGGAATCGAGGCCCGCGTTCTCGGCGAGCACGCGCGGAATCAGCTCCAGCGCGTCGGCGAACGCCTCGACGGCGAGCTGCTCGCGGCCGGAGACGGAGTCCGCGTAATCGCGGAGCCGCCGGGCGAGCTCGACCTCGATCGCGCCGCCGCCGGGGAGCGTGCGACCGTCGGAAACGGTCGTGGCGACGACGTCGATGGCGTCGTTGACGCCGCGTTCGAGTTCGTCGACGACGTGGTCGGTGGAGCCGTACAGGAGGAGGGTGACGCCGTGAGCGTCCTCACCCTCGACGTAGAACAGCTCCTCCTCGTCGTCACGCCGGACGGTGCCGACCGCCATATCGTCGCTCGACAGCGAGTCGAGGTCGGTGACGATCGGGGCGTCAAGCACGTTCTTGAGGAACTTCAGGTCCGACTTCTTCGTCCGCCGGATCGCCAGCACGCCCTCCTTCGCGAGATAGTGCTGTGCGAGGTCGTCGATCCCCTTCTGACAGAAGACGACGTCGGCGCCACTTTCGACGATCCGGTCGACCTTCTCCCGGAGCTGCTCCTCCTCCTTGTCGAGGAACTGCTGAAGCTGGTCGGGCGACTCGATGTTGACCGCGGTGTCGACGTCGGCCTCCTCGACCTCGATCGGGTCGTTGAGGAGCAGGACGTTCGCCGCCTCGAACGACGTCGGCATGTCGTCGTGGACGGGGTCCTTGTCGATCACCGCACCCGAGAGCAACTCGGACGCGCCGGCGGAGCGGCCGGTCCGGGTCTCGATCTTGAGGTTCGCCAGGTCGACGACGTTGGAGCCGTCGTCGGCGTTGACGGTGACGCCCTGGATGGCGCGGACGACGAGGTCCGCGAGCACGTCCTTTTCGAGCTCCGCGCCCTTTCCGGTCATCGAGGTCTCGGCGACGTTTTTGAGCGTCTCCGTGTCCTCGGGATCGACGGCGTGAGCGATGTCGTCTACCTGCTCGCGGGCGTACTCGCTCGCGAGATTGAATCCCTTGATCACTGCTGTCGGGTGAATGTCCTGCTCTAAGAGGTCCTCGGCGTTTTTCAGGAGTTCGCCCGCGACGGCGACCGCCGTCGTGGTGCCGTCGCCGGCCTCGTTCTCCTGGGTCTCGGCGACCTCCACGATCATCTCGGCGGTCGGGTTATCGATATCCATCTCCTGAAGGATGGTGACCCCGTCGTTCGTGATGGTGACGTCGCCCATCGAGTCGACGAGCATCTTGTCCATCCCTTTCGGCCCGAGCGTCGAGCGGACGGCCTCGGCGACGCCGCGCGCCGCGGAGATGTTGTACTCCTGCGCGTCTCGATCCTTGACACGCTGGGCGTCGTCGCCCATGATGATCATCGGCTGACCCTGCTGCATTCGCTGGCTCATACAGAGGGTGATTGATTGTGATTCTATATAAAACCTTTGTCAACGCGTTTAGTCCGACGCGCTCGACCGACCGTGCTCCGACGGCACAAAGTCGGGGACGGGGCGGAGTATTCCGGATTCTCGTGCTGGTAGTTAACACACGTCTTGGTTTCGGCCGAACGTGGCATCTCGGTCGATTTATAAGTATCTTCGACCCGTGCCTACCGACGACTACTTCGAGGCAATCTCGTCAGTCGCCTCGTCGGTCTCGCCGGTCGCCTCGTCGGTCTCGCCGAGTTCCGGCCGCCGACCGTACCGATCGACTCCCCGGAACTCGAACTGTGCGCCGCCCGCGGGGGACTCCGTCACGTCGAGCGTCCAGCCGTGTGCGTCGGCGATCTCCCGAACGATCGCGAGCCCGAACCCGGTGTTGCCCGCCGACCCGGAGACGCCGGGGCGTAACACCTCCTCCCGTTTCTCCTCCGGAATCCCCGGTCCGTCGTCGGCGACGTAGAAGCCGCGTTCGAGGTCGCCGACCCGGACGGTGACCGTCGGCCCGCCGTGTTCGACGCTGTTGCGGATCAGGTTCTCGAAGAGGTTCCGAAGCCGGTCCGGATCCGCGAGCACCGGCCGGGTCGGATCGACCTCGAGTGCCGCGCCGTCGGTCTCGACGGTCTCCCAGCTCGCCTCGGCGATCGACACGGGATCGACCCGCTCGGGGTCGCCGACGGCCTCGCCCTCGCGGGCCAGCGTCAGCGTGTGCTCGACGATCGTCTCCATGCGATCGAGCGCGTCGAGGGCGGGGTCCAGGTTGGGGTCCCCGTCCGGATCTCTCGCGAGATCGACACGGCCGCGGGCGACGTTGAGTGGATTCCGTAGGTCGTGGGAGACGATGCTCGCGAACGAGTCGAGCCGCTCGTTCTGTCGCTCTAAGGCTCGTTCGGGCTCCATGAAGACCGTGATGTCCTCCTGAAAGCCGACCCAGTTCGTCACGTCCCCGTCCGAGTCACGGATCGGAGCGACACTCACTCGGTTCCAGAACTCCGTGCCGTCCTTCCGGTAGTTCAACAGCTCGACGCTGGTCGACTCCCCGGCGTCGATCGCGCGCCGAAGCTCCGCGACCGTCTCCTCGTCGGTGTCAGGCCCCTGCAGGAACCGACAGTTGGCCCCGATCGATTCGTCGCGGTCGTACCCGGTCATTTCGACGAACCGGTCGTTGACGTACGTCATCGGGTTGTCCTCGCGGTCCGGGTTGGTGATCGCGATCCCCACCGGGGCCTCGTCGATCGCACGCCGTTTGGTCTCCAGCTCCTCGCGGCGTCGTTGTTCCTCGGAGACGTCCCGCAGAATGCCGACGCTCCCCTCGAACTCCTCGCCCTCGTACGGCAACACCGCCATGTGGTCCCGGCACGGGATCGGCTCGCCCTCCTTCGGGTAGATGTCGACCGGGAACCGCTGAACGTCCGGCCCGTCGCTGGAGAGCACCCGTCCGAGCCGATCCTCCGCCTCCGCGACGGCGGCGTCGTCCTTGATCAGTCCGGGCTTGCTGCCGCGTATCTCCTCGCGATCGTAGCCGGTGAGCTCCGCGAACGCCTCGTTGACGAACTCGAACGTGCCAGTTTCGTCGACCACATAGATCGGGTAGCCGAGCGCCTCCATCACGGTCGAGTATCGCTCCGCGATCGCCCTGGTGCGGTGTTCCCGAACCGCCCCCTCGACGCGGTTCGCGAGCCGTCGCTGCTGTTCCGGCCCGCCCTTCTGGAAGTATCCGGTCACGCCTGCGTTGAGCGCTTGGCTGGCGATCTCCTCGCTTCCCTTCCCGGTGTACAACACGAACGGGATCCTCGGGTGATCGGCCCGGACCGCCTCGAAGAACTCCAGCCCGTTCGTCCCCGGCATGTCATAGTCGCTCACCACGCAGTCGAACCGTTCGGCGTCGAGTCGATCCAGCGCCGCCTCGGGCTCGGTGAGACCCGTGACGTCGACGCCGTCGAGCTCGCGGTCGAGAAACGCCGCCGTCAGATCCAGCACCGCGGGGTCGTCATCGACGTGTAACACGTCGATCCGGTCGGTCATAGCTACCGTATCGTCTCAGGGGGGTATATATATGCCGATATATATGCCGTCGCGAATCTCGAACGCGAGAACCGGCGGTACGCCCGTGCGGACCCGTTCGTCGCGTTCGGTTCCGGCTCCCGTCCTACTTCGGGGTCACCTCGAACTCCACGGGGTCGCCCCGGAACGACAGTCGGATCGCGCCAAGGATCGGGATCACCCATATCGTGGCGTATAGCACCTGCGTGAACGGATTGGAGAGCAGATAGAAGCGGAGCGCTTCACGACGGCTCTCGAAGCGAACGGCGCGTCGCGTCGCGGCGTACGTCCGAATCGTGTAGTACGTCCAGCTCAGGAAGTTGAGCACGACCACGGCGGTCAGCGCGGGCGAGAACGTCGGTCCGCTTCTCGAGAGGGTAAGCCATAGCACGAACGCGCCGGCCGGAACCCCCATGAGATTCGTCAGCGACACCATCTGGTTGGCGACGGTGAACGTCCAAAAGCGGATCCGGTCGCGGACGGACAGGCTCGGATCCAGCAGGTGGTCGTATGGACCCATCACCCATCGGCGCTTCTGCCGGATCCACGCGTCGAGCTCGGCGGGACACAGGTCCTGCACGTACCGGTCGATCACGCCGAGGGTGTAGCCGTTCGTGTATGCCTCCACGCCGAGCGTCATGTCCTCGGTGATCTCGTCGGCGTCCCACCCGCCGATCGCGTACAGTTTGCCGACCTCGATGAAGTACCCCTTGCCGAGCAGTTGGTACGGCCCCCGACTCGTGTGCGAGTAAATGACGTGGGACCACGCGGCGATCCCCATCGCCTCCAGGGTCGGCAGCCAGCCGTCGGCGTGGTTGCGGACCGTCTGTTTCGCCTGCACGATGTCGTACGTCTCCAGCCCCCGGATCCCGAGCGAGAACACGTCGCGCGGCAGCTCCGTGTCGGAGTCGTAAACGGTGACGACGTCCTCCGCGGGCAGCGAGAGCGTGGCGAAGGCGTACTCCAGCGCGGCGGCCTTCGTTCGCGGGAGGTTTCCGTTCTCGAACAGCCGCCCCTCCGCCTGGAGGAAGTACCGCAGCCCGTCCCGGTCGACGCTCCAGGGCTCGACTGTCCAGCCGCGCTCGGCGGCCTCGGCCTCGAGGTCGTCGACGTACGCCGAGACGACGTCGTCGTCGCTCTCGTGAACGACGTACACGTTGATCAGTTCGCTCGGATACTCCTGTGCGTATATCTCGCGGATCGTCTCCTCGACGATCTCCTGGCGCTCCTTCCGAATCGCCATCAGGACGTGGATCGGTCGCTCCGTCGTCGGCGGCTCCTCCGGTACCCGGTTCACCCGCCGTGCGTACAGCAGACCGGCGACGAAAACGTTTATGAGGAGATAAAACACCTGCGTGAACACGAACAGCCAGAACACGACGGTCAACGGATCCCGTATCACAGTAATATCATTTCATGAAAACACATAAGAATTTCCACCCGACCGACCGGACGCCACGCCGGCCCGCCGACCGCGAGTTCACCTTCGCCGCGCGCGGCAGTCGCTACCACTCACTCATTCACCGGGAGATAACTCACGGATCGACGTCGACACCACCGACGTACCACTGATACAGCACGCACACGCTCGTCACGCTGGATGCCCCCGAAAGCGGTTGAGCGTCCGTTCGCTCGTGTCGGTCCGACGGCCACGTCGAACCCTTAACACACAAGTACCACCCGAACCAACCGTCAAATATGCTCGCGCTCGTCGACTTCTTCGTCCGTCTCGTCACCGACGTCGGTCGGTTCCTCGACATCTTCGTCAACGATCTGATCCTCGGCGCCGGGGACCCACTGAGCGTCGTCTCGGTGCTGATCGGCCAGGTGCTTATCGGGGCCGCCGTGCTCGTGTTCGGCTACGCCGCGATCGGGGCGCTGCTGAACGAGATCGGCCTGACGTTGCCGTCGCTCGGCGGTCGGGGCCGGAGCGAGTGACCTGGGTCCGACCGACCGATCCGGCGGTATCGATCGTGGACGGCCGGAACCCGGATCGAGACCTTACACGACGCCGGCGAGGAGAACCGCGTATATCGCGGCGTTGTACGCCCCGTGCGCGAGGCCGGGGACGAGGACGTTGCCGGTCCGCTCATACAGGTAGCCGAGCAGGCAGCCGAGGGCAACGACGACGCCGGCGTATGCCAGTCGTTCGGTGAGCGTTCCGGTCACCGCCGGCAGGTGCACGAGCCCGAAAAGCAGGCTCGCGAGCACGATCGCCGGCGTCGCGTCGAACGCCCGGCGAAGTCCGCCCTGCACCACACCCCGGAACAGGAGCTCCTCCACCGGTCCGACGACGGCGATCGACACGACGATCATCGCGAGGTAGTACGTCACGGGGTCGCCTGCCGGAATGACGGCGACGTTCTGCCCCGTCGTGACGCCGACCGCCCGGAGGCCGTACAGCGCGCCGTACTGGAGCGCGAGCAGCGCGGCGGCGGCGACGACGATCGGTTTCGCGTCCCCGAGCCTCGGTCGTCCGACGTCGACGACGTTCCACTCGCCGGTCGCGGCTAGGTACGCCAGCACCGCGATCAGGAATCCCGCGAACTGGACGACGGTGCGAAACAGCTGTCCGGCGTTCGTCGCCTCCCCGACGACGCCGAACCGGACGGCGGTCGAGGTGGTCAGCTCCGTAACGAGCGACGCGACGACGAGCGCGAACACGATCGCGAAGACCGCCATGGCGAGCCGGCCGACCTTCGCGATCGGCCAGTCGAGATCCGACTGGAAGCCGGACGATGTCGTCTCGGACCCACCCTCCGAACCGGTGGCCTCGCCTTCCGCACCCTCGGAGCCACTCTCCGAACCGGCGGCCTCGGCTTCCGGACCCTCGGAGCCACTCTCCGAACCGGCGGCCTCGGCTTCCGGACCCTCGGAGCTATCATCCGAACCGGCGGTCCCGTCCCCGCTTCCGTCCCGCGAGGCGTCGCGATCGCTCATTCCGGTCCGCGTACGGGCGCCCGCGGTTTATCGGCTCCGGAACGTCCCACACGCGTCCCGCCGGACGGAGCCGGCCGCGACCGATGTAGCTGGGGTGGATCCGGCTCACGGACTCGCGGTCCCGTCCGCAGCCGCCGGTTCAGGAGCGCTCGATCCGGAACTCCCGTTTGTCGGCGACAGCCGCCGCCTCGGGGAACTCGCCGCCGCCGAGCAGCCCGCGGGCCGCCCGCTTGCCCCACTCGACGGCGGGCTGGGTGAACGTCGAGACGCTTGCCAGCTCGCCGTACAGCACGCAGGCCGCCTCCATTCCGTACAACAGCTCGCCGAGCGCGCGCTCGTCGACGCGGTCGATCTCGACGCGCAGGTTGGGGACGTCGGCGGCCGTGAGGCTCGCCTCCGTCGCCGCGAACTCCGCGTCGAGCAGGTCGCCGAGCGAGGAGCCGCCGAGGTACGCCAGCCCCTCCAGCTCCGTCTCCGGGATCGGCGTCGTCACGCGTTCGCGGGGCCGGACGAGCGTGACGAGCTTGTCGGGCGGGCCGGCCCGATACAGCTGCAGCTGGGAGTGCTGGTCCGTCGCTCCGAGCGCGCGGGCGGGGGTCTGTCCCAGTCCGTCCTTGCCGAGGCTCTCGGCCCACAGCTGGGCGAACCACTCGGCGAACGTCTCCAGCGATTCCGCGTACGGCATCATCGCGTTCGTGAGCGCGCCCCGCTCCGCGAGCGCGTACGTCGTCGCGCCGTACGCGTACGCTGGCGACTCGAACGCGGAGCCGGCGAGCGCGTCCATCCCGTCCCGACCGCCCGCGAGGACGGCCTCGACGTCGTGACCCTGCAGGGCGGCCACGGCGAGCCCGACCGCCGAGAGCGCGGAGAACCGCCCCGGGACGCCTTCGGGGACGTCGAGCGCCGGCAGGTCGTGTCGCTCCGCGAGCCGCCGGAGGTTGCCGTCCGGTCCGGTCGTCACGACCGTGCGATCGGTCCAGTCGACGCGCGCCCGCTCGTACGCCTCCCGGACGACGAGGAAGTTCGCGAGCGTCTCCGCGGTTGTTCCGGATCGCGAGACGACGTTGACGACCGTCTCCGAAAGCGGGAGGTCGGCGAGCAGCGCCTCGACGTGGTCGGGATCGACGTTATCGAGGAAGTACGCGTCGACGTCGCTTTCGAGCGCGTCCGCGAGCGTCGCCGCCCCCAGCGCGCTCCCGCCGATGCCGACGGTGACGACCGCCTTGGGCTCGCCGAACGGCTCGACCGCCGCCCGGATCGCGTCCGGGTCCGCCGTCTCCGGGAGCGCGAGCGAGGCGTAGCCGAACGCCCCGTCGGCCATCCCGACGTCGATTCGCTCGTGTGCGTCCGCGACGCGTTCGTCGAGTCGCTCCAGCGTCTCCTCCGTGAGCCCCGGCGTCGTGCCGAGCGCGTTGCCGATGTCGACGTCCATACCCCGTCCGGGGGCGAGAACGGCTTAAAGCCCGGCGACGTGGACGCGGCCGCGGAGCCGAGGATACTAAACCCGTCACCTCCTCCGGTCGAGCATGGTCACGTTCCTCGCCGGCGGCACGGGAACGCCGAAGCTGCTCGAGGGTGCGACGCGCCTGTGGGAGCCGGAGACGGTGACGGTCGTCGGCAACACGGGCGACGACGTCGAGCTCGGCGGTCACTTGGTCTGTCCGGACCTCGATACCGTCCTCTTCGCCGGCGGCGGCGTTCTCGACAGGGAGACGTGGTGGGGAATAGACGGCGACACGACCGCCACCCACGAGGAACTTCGCCGACTGGCGAGGGCGGCGGGGCTCGTCGGCGTCGACGGGAGTTCCGACGCCGACGGCGATGTCGACGATGGAAGCAACGACGGCGACGCCGCTTCCAGCCCGCCGGCTCCGCGCTATCTCGATCCTAAAGCGCAGACGTCGGGACGGGAGATCGCCCGCTGGCGGCGCTTCTCGGGGGTCGGGGAGTTCATGCAGATCGGCGATCGCGACCGGGCGATCCACGTCACACGAACGAGCCTCCTCGACGAGGGGCGGACGCTCACCGAGGCCACGCGGCTCCTCGCCGACGCGTTCGATCTCGACGTCGATCTGCTGCCGATGTCGGACGACCCGGTCGCCACCCTGATCCACACCGCCGCGGGCGAGACGATCCACTTCCAGGAGTACTGGGTCGCTCGCCGCGGGGCGCCCGCGGTCGCGGACGTGGAGTTCCGCGGATCGACCGACGCGGAACCGACCGACCCGGTGCGCGAGGCGCTCTCGGAGCCGGTCGTGATCGGTCCGTCGAACCCCGTCACGAGCGTCGGGCCGATGCTCGCGGTGCCCGGCATCGAGACGCGGCTGGCGGAGACGCCGGTCGTCGCCGTCTCGCCGTTCGTCGGCGACGAGGCGTTCTCGGGGCCGGTCGCGGGGCTGATGGCGGGGGTCGGCCGCGACCCCTCGACGGCGGGCGTCGCCGACGCGTACCCGTTCGCGGACGCGTTCGTCCTCGACGGCGCGGACCCGACCGTGCTCGACCGACACGTCGAGCGCACCGACACCCGGATCGACGACGCCGACGACGCCGAGCGCGTCGCACGGGCCTGCCGGCGGGCGCTGGAGGTGGTGTCGTGATCGAGGAGCCGCCGTCCCGCGCCGGTAACGGCGACGACGGGTTCGACGAGCCGTTCCTCGTCGCCGCCAGCCTCAGCGGCGAGGCGGACGCGGCGTGGGCGTGTGCAGCAAGCGCCCACGTCGACGCCGCGATCCTCGGCGGGATCGCGCTCGACTCCCCCAGTCGCGCGGCCGCTCGCGAGCTGGTCGCACGCGACCGCTCGGAGTTCCTCCCCGACTCGCCGATCCGCTTTCTGGACGAGCAGCTGTCGGCGCTCGAGGACGCGCCCGTCCGTCCCGGCTTCAACCTCCGAAGCGCGTCGGCCGATCCGATCCGGGAGGCCGCGGCCGCGTGCGCCGACCACGGCGCAGTCGCGGAGATCAACGCGCACTGCCGACAGCCCGAACTGCGTGCGGCCGGCTGCGGGGAGTCGTTGCTGACGGACGTACAGCGACTCCGGGCATACGTCGCGGCCGCGGCGGAGGCGGGCGCGACGACGAGCGTCAAGGTTCGCACGGAGGTCCCCGGAGTCGACCTCGTCGCGGTCGCGGAGACCGTCGCGGCCGCGGGCGGCGACTGGCTCCACGTCGACGCGATGGACTCCGAACCCGTCGTCGCCGACCTCCGCGCGGCGATCGACGACCGGGACCTCGGACTGGTGCTCGTCGCGAACAACGGGGTCCGCGGCCCCGAAACGGTCGCGGAGTACGCCGCGTACGGCGCGGACGCGGTGAGCGTGGGCCGCCCGACCCAACCCGGGTTCGATCCTGCCGTGCTCGGGACGGTCGCCGACGCGGTCGCCGACTGGCGGGCAGGGTCGCTGGATCACGATGGCGGGCGTCCGACGATCGAGGGTGATACGCCGTCCCGGACGACCGGGCGAACGCGGGGGCGACGATGACGAGCCGACCGATGGGGTGGTCACGGTCGCCCCGCTCGCCGGCCGACGACGCGGTGCTCGCGCTCCTGCTCGAGGTCGCCGGAACGCCGAAACCGGGCAACGTCGACCGCGAGCGGGACCTGTCCGACCTCCGCTTCGAGTCGTTTCTCGGCGGAGCGGTCGGCGCTCGCGGCGGACTGGAGCGCGCGGCACGGGGTGGGCGGGTCGGCGTTGCCTTCGAGCACGCCGTTCGCGGCATGGCGGATCGCGCGCGGACGAACACGCAGTTCGGCTGTCTGCTGCTGCTCGTTCCGCTGATCGCGGCGACCGTCGAGGGAGAGCTTACCCCCGACGGCGTCGACCGCGTCACGAGGGCGACGACCGTCGACGACGCCGTCGACTTTTATACCGCGTTCGAGCATGTGGACGTCGCCGTCGGCGACCCGCCGGCCGACGCCGCGGCACTCGACGTCAGACGCGGCGGGGACGCGGCGCCTGCGCTCCGCGAGCGGGGGAGTACGCTACGGGACGTCATGGCGCTGGACGCGGATCGCCGACCGGCCGACGCCGACCGGATCGCCGACCGCAACGCCCAGGAGTGGGTCGAGGGATTCCCGCGATCGTTTCGGGCGGCGTCCCGGATCGTCGCCGATGAGGGACCGATCGCCGACCGGGCGGCCCGGGCGTTCGTCCTGCAGCTCGCGACGGAGCCGGACACGCTGGTCGCGACGGCGCACGACCCTGCGACCGCCCAAGCGACAAGCCGGCGAGCGGCCGGACTTCTCGCGGGGACGTCCGGATCCGTCGACGACCCGGATCCCGGGACGGTTCCCGATCCGCTCGCGGACCACGTCGACGTCGCGGCCGCCGAGGAGCTGGCCGGGACGTTCGTCGACGAGGGGATCAACCCGGGGACGACCGCCGACCTGACGTGTGCCGGTCTGTACGTCGCGTTGCGTCGGGGCGTGGAGGTCGGCGGATGAGCGATCCCGTGACCGACGGGGGCGGTTCCGGGACGCCGGCGAACTGGCCGGTGGAGCTGCGGGGCGTTACGGAGTCCGTCGTGACGACGCTGGGCCCGAACGGGCGATGGAACGCGGCGGCGCTCGGGCTCCATGCCCGGGATGCGGACGCCACCGATGGCGACGCCATGGGGGACGGAGAGCTCGGGCCGGTCACCGCTCGCACGTACGGCCGCACTCGAACGTGGCGTAACTTCACTGAGCGCGGCGGCGGAGTGGTCAACTTCACCGTCGATCCCCGAACGTTCGTCGACGCGGCGCTGACGATCCACGAGGTCGACGAGCCGACGTTGCCGTCGGCCGACGCCTGGGTGCGAGTCGAAGTCACGGCGCTCGACGAGCACGTCGAGGGCGACACGACGATTCGGACGTGGGCGCTGGAGCCGGTCGAAAGCCGGGTCGTCGCCGAACGCGTGCCCACGATCGATCGCGGCTTCGGGGCGGTGGTCGACGCGACCGTCGCCGCCTCCCGACTTGACGTGGCCGGCTTCGACACCGACGAACTGCTCGACCGGCTCGCGTACTTCGCGGACGTCGTCGACCGCTGTGGCGGTTCCCGCGAGCGGGAGGCGTTCGACCGGATCGACGAGGCGACCGGGTGGCGTGACCGCCGGTCCGCGACCGATTGACCGACCGATGGCCGGAATGGACCGACGCGTGATTGGAGACGCGACTGACGCACGTCGAGGACACGACGGCCGGAGCGAGAACCGGACACACGCCCGCTCGCTCGGGAACGAACCCTTTTAGTTCGGCCCGGGGGTATCGCTCGGTATGGCCATCAAACCCAAGTACATCAAACAGCTGGGGAACGTCCTGTTGGAGCGGTATCCGGACTCGTTCAACACCGACTTCGAGACGAACAAGGAGAGCGTCACGGCGCTGACGACCGTCGAGTCGAAAGGCGTCCGGAACCGCATCGCCGGCTACATCACCCGCAAGAAGTCGCAAGCGGCCCAGCCCGCGTAAGATTCGTTCGTCGCGACGAAGCCGTCAGTCCGTCGTGTGTCGACCCCGTTGTTACTCGTCGAGTGAGACCGTTATCCGCCGATTTCGGTCCGCAGGTCGCCCAGACGAACCTCGCGTTCGGCGTGGGCGTTGTGCTGGTGGATCGACTCGTCGTTCGACTGTTTCATGCGGATCACGGCGTCGTCGGGCAGATGCCCGAACTCCTCGACGGTTCCCTCCGCGAGCGCCCGGACGCAGTCCTCGACGAACTTCGCGTCGGCGTGGGCGCGATACGTCATGTGGTCCTCGTCTGGCCGCTTCGCCATGTTGTAGATCCGCGCGCTCATCGAGTCGCGAGCGACGTCGATCAGGTCTCGGAGGTCGACGTCGGGGTGACCGTCGGTGGTGATCGTGAGCGTGGCGTGGCCGCGCTGTGAATGACCGGGCTGTGGGACCGCGTCGAGGAACGCCTCGGTCGTCTCCTCGTCGACGCCCAGCTCGTGGAGCTCATCACGGGCGCGCGACTCGCTCATGCCCTGCGAACAGGGACAGACGGTCATCCCGGTGACCTCCGCGCCGATCTCCTCGCGGGTGCCGTCGTCCGTCGCGGTCGCACTGGCAATGATCGTCGCCGTGCTCTGCGTCTCGATGCCCGAGGCCGGCGTGTCCTCGCGGGTGACGAGTTCCGCCGTCATCGACACCTCCGCAGTGGTGGTGTACTCGTGCTTCTCTAAGAGTCGCTCGGCGGCGTCGCCACACACCTCTTCAACTCGATACGCCTCCTCGCGGGTGATCTCCTCCAGGATCTCGTCGACGGTCGCAAGGTTTCGCGACATATCGATCCCTTTGCGTCCGCCCGGCAGGTCGACGAACACGTCGAACTCCGCCATAAGCACGATCGGGCGCATGTCGCCGCGGGCGAGTTTGACGAGCTTCTCCACGCTTGTGACACCGACCTGCGAGAGTCCGACGGAGACGTCGGGCGCCGATGCCTGTACGTCCGGCAGCTGATGACTCATTGTCCCTTTCAAGAGCAGGACGCGATTAGTGCTTTCGAAAGGGGTGGTTCCGACGCACACTGACTCCGACACGTGCTTGCGGGGTTTATATACGCTGGCCGACTATCGACGGTCGTGTCGTCAGTCACCGTCCGCATCGATCCGCACGTTCACTCCGCGGAGAGCTACGACGGTGTCGAACCGGTCGAGCTGATACTCGAGCACGCCGCCGACATCGGCCTCGACGCGGTCGTCGTCACCGACCACGACGCGATCGGCGAGTCGCTTCGCGCCGCGGAGCTGGCTCCCGAGTACGGGCTGATCGGCATCCCGGGCGTGGAGGTGTCGACCGCGCACGGCCATCTGCTCGCCATCGGCGTCGAGTCCATGCCCCCGCACCGGGAGCCGTTCGATCGGACGATCGGCTGGATCCGCGATCACGGCGGCGTCGCCGTCGTCCCCCATCCGTTCCAACGCTCGCGACACGGGGTCAAACGAAAACACATCCCCGTCCCTGACACCGGTCGATCGACCCGCGACGGGGGCGAGGGCCCTCGATCGGCACCAACGGTTCGATCCGGAGCGGCGCCGGCGGGCGACGGTCGGGACGGTTTGGACGGGACGGGGAGCACCGGGACGGACGGCAGTGCCGGACCGGTCGTCGACGAAGTGGACGCGATCGAGGTGTTCAACGCGTGGCTGTTCACGGGGTACCGCAACCGACGGGCGCGGCGGTTCGCAGACGATCACGGCTACCCCGGCGTCGCCGCCAGCGACGCACACACGCTGGAGTACGTCGGACGGGCGTTCACCGAACTGGAGATCGACGGCCGCGACACGGTCGCGGACGTCACCGCGACGGACGTGATCGACGCGATCCGCGAGGGGACCACGAGCGTGAACGGCAGGCGTGCGCCCGTGTCGATGGCGGCACGACACTACGCGATCGCCGCCGCACGGAAGTCCGGCTACTACGCGAAAGCGGGCGCGCTTCGGAGCGCGACGACCGCGAGATGGGCCGCGTTACGGGCCGCCTCGACCGCGCGGATCGGCGCTCTGCAGGGGGCACACCGTCTGAGCCGCGCCCTCTCGTGGATCCGTTGACCCGCGTTCATCCGTCGTACGGCCAGCGATCGCCGCGCTTAAGCTCGGTCACGGCGCCGTCGTGAAGCGCGTCCCGGATCGCCGACCGGTCCCGGTGGATCGGCTCGACGTCGTCGCCCGCGAGTCGAACCACCGCCTCGGCGATCAGCACCGCCATCTCCCGAAGGTCTCGCGGATCGAGTTTGTCGAGCGTGTCCGCGTGCGTGTGTCCCCACCCTCGGCCCGACGCCGACGAGGACGTCGACGCCATGGCGGCCGGGATCCCCTCCTGAACGAACGCCCACTGGTCGCCGTGTGGCGCGATCGAGTCGTCGACCGCGAGCGGGGTGCCGTACTCGGTCGCGACCGTCTCGAACGTCGAACGGAGCGCCCCGAACCCGTTCGTGCTGACCCGAAGGTCCCGCGAGCGACACGCCCCGTCGAGGTTGACCACGCAGTCGATCGTCCCGTGGGGCGCCGTTTCGACCGCGTGGTGTGCGCCGCACAGGCCGATCTCCTCGGCGCCGAACGCGGCGAGGTGGACGCGCTGATCGAGCACGTCCGGTACCGACGCGAGCAGCCGGCCGACCGCCGCGACGAGCGCCGTGCCGGCCCCGTTGTCGTTGGCGCCGTCGCTCACGTCGTGGGCGTCGACGTGGGCGGTGAGCCACACCGCGTCCTCGGTGTCGGGCCCGACGTCCGCGACCGCGTTGACCGAGGTGGTCGGTTCGATCCGACAGTCGACGTCGATCGTCGCCGTCGGCCGTGGCCCCTCGTCGCCGTCGCTCCGCTCGTTGCGACCCGCTCGGGCGAGTCGTGAAAGCCGGTCGCCGACCTCCTTGCTCACGCCGACCGCCGGGATCGGGCCGGGCCGGTCGTGATAGCCGACCTCGCCAGTCGGCGGCAACGCGCCCTCGACGTGGTTTCGGAACACGAAGCCGGCCGCACCCCGGTCGACTGCGGAGACGTACTTCTCCATCCGGTGGATCCACCGACCGTGTCCGTCGGGCGTCCGCGAGGAGGTGACCGCGATCGCCCCGTCAAGGCGACCGCCCGCGGCGTCGAACGCCGCCTCCGTCCCGTCCCCGACGTCGACGATCGGTCCGGTCGCCGTCCCGGCGGGCGAGCCCGGGAGCGCTATCACCTCGTGGCTCCGCGCGTGGCGACGATCGACCGGTCCGGACAGCGACAGCGACGACGACCCGCGCCACCAGCCGGTGATCTCGAACCCGTCGAGTCCGGCGTTCCGGAGGCCGGCCGTCTCGTACGCCTCGACGACCCGCTCGGCGCCGCGACGCTCCCCACTCGACCCGGCCATCCGGTTTCCGATATCGGTCAGATCGGTCAGCAGGCGCCACCCGAAATCGCTCGTGCGCGCGTCTCCGACGGCATGCGACGGGAGTTCGCTCATGTGTCCACGTCGGACGGACGAAGGAAGGACCTGTGGAAAGCGGCGGTTCGGGACCCGGACTGACGCGTGCAAGCTGCGGGAAGCGACGCGCCGTGAGCCCGCTATCCCTCGATCGTCGGGGCCTCGGCTCGTTCGTACTTGTCCTCGAACTCCTGGATGAGCTGGCCCATCTTGGCGTACCAGTCGTTGAGCATCCGCTGCATTTCGTCCGCGATCTGGTCCGGATCCGTCGGGAAGTACACGTGATAGTAACCGCCCTGGTCGTAGTTGATCTGCTCCTTCTGGATGAACCCGGTCTGGAGTAGTCGCTGGACGGAACGGTACGCCGTCGAGCGCTCGCGGTCGACCGCCTCGGCTATCTCGTCGATCGTGAGCGGCTCCTCGCTGTCGACGAGCACGCGGAAACACTCCCTGTCCAGGGTTTTGAGGCCGTGGAAACACTCCAGAAGGCCTTCACACTCCATGTCTCGCTGGAGCTGTTCCGACATCGAATCGGGCATGATATACACGAAAGTACGCGACAGCCGCGTATAAGATTTGTGCAAAATACACAATTCCGATGTAACCGAGCGTCGCGGGGGCGCCAGCCACCGGCGCGGCGAGACGGTGAGCTACCGGACGACGCGTCACCATCCGACGAAGGGTGAACGAACGCTCGACGCGCAGTACTATCCGCTCGGCGGAGACGAGCCGGAGGCGCCACACGCCGACGCGATCGACGTGGGGGACACGGCCGTCGACAGGAGCGACGATCAAGGCGGCGTCGTCGCCGTGTTACGCGACGTCACCGACCGGGAGAACCGGAGCCGACAGCTCCGGGCCGTCGACCGGGTGCTCCAACACAACATCCGCAACGATCTGACGCTGATCCGTGGGCACGCGGACACGATCCGTTCGGAGGGATCGGCGGAGATGGCACGCTCCGCGGACGTGATCCGCGAGCATGCCGATGACCTGCTGACGACCAGCGAGAAATCCCGCGCGGTGACCGAGATACCCAGCGATCCGCCCCGGCAGCGTCCGATCGACGTCGCCGACGTCGTCGACACGGTGGTGCGGTCGGCCGTCGGATCGCACCCAGGTGCTCGGATCGAACGTCGCGTTCCGCCGACTGCGACCGCGTTCGCCACGTCGGATATCGATCGAGCGATCGAGGAACTCGTGCGGAACGCGATCGAACACAGCGACCGAGCGACGCCCGACGTCACCCTCGCGGTCGACGCCCGCGGGGACCGCGTGCTGGTTCGAGTGAGCGACGATGGTCCGGGTATCTCCAAGATGGACCGGGACGTCGTCGAGACCGGCGCCACCAGGGAGGCGCTGTATCACGGCAGCGGACTGAGGCTGTGGGTGGTGTACTGGATCGCCCGGCGCTCCGGCGGGTCGGTCACCGCCGAGGACGCTGAACCCCGCGGAACGCGGGCCACGATGTCGCTGCCGGCGTACTATGAACCCGACCGAAGGGCGGAGCGAGCTGTAAGAGCGGGTAGACGGCTGGCGAACGGACGCCGAGCGGGTCGACGACGAGCGGGTCGATGACGAGTGAGCGATCGACCGTGGTGCACATAATATTCTCTTGAGTAAAACCCGATACTCACATTCGTATGTCAGTTCTCTCTCCGTCGCCGTGGTCGCCTCCGTCGGTGACGCCAGTCACGCCGATCGGACGACGGAACCTCGGATTCCGCCATCAAATGCCCGTAGGGCACGAGTATCGTATCGCTCGTCGAGGCCAAACGCTCGTGACCAACCGGATTCACGTCTCGGCACGGGTTTCCTGCTGATTACGTAACACATACTGTACTATACAAAAAATCCGACATTTTTGTCTCGTCACCGCGAGACGGTTATCGCGAGATCCCGTACGTCTCCCGGCTCCAGTCGCGTCCGGGCGTGTCGTAGACGGGGAAGTCTTGGTCGATCGTGTCGAGCTTCTCGAGGTCGGCGTCGTCCAGTTCCCAGTCGAACAGCGCCAGATTCTGCCGTACGTGCTCGGGCGAGGACGACTTGGGCAGCGCGACGACACCCCGTTCGACCTCCCACTTCAGGACGATCTGTGCGGGCGACTTGTCGTACGTCTCGGCCAGCTCCGTCACCGTCTCGTCGTCGAAGAGCTCGCCGCGAGCCAGCGGCGCCGCGGCCTCGATCACGGTGTCGGTCTCCCGGCAGTAGTCGACGAGACCCGGCCGCTGGAGGTACGGATGGAACTCGATCTGGTTGACCGCGATCGGCACGTCGGAGACGTGCTGTGCACAGCTCAGCTGGTACGTCGAGAAGTTCGACACGCCGACGTTGCGCACTTTCCCCTCGTCGTGGAGCGTCGCCATCGCCGAGAGCGTCTCCCGGAGGGAGATGGCGGGGTTCGGCCAGTGGATCAGATACAGGTCGAGATAGTCCGTTCCCAGCCGATCGAGGGTGGCCTCACAGGACGCGATCACCGACTCGTAGGCGAGGTTCTTCGGCAACACCTTCGAGGTGATGAAGAGGTCGTCGCGACGTCCCTCGATCGCCGCCCCGACCTCGGCTTCGTTGCGGTATCCCTCGGCGGTGTCGACGTGCGTGTATCCGGCGTCGATCCCCGCCTCCACCGATTCGATCACCGTCTCGTCGCCGAGATTCCAGGTTCCGAGCCCGACAACCGGGATCTCGTCTCCGCCGGGCAGCTCCGCCGTCGGTGTCCGTGACATACGCACGTGAGATTCCCCCGGAGGCTTAAGTGTTCTTCCGTCCGGTCGGGTCGGTCACCGACTTACTGAATGATCCCGGGAGCATATCGCGCAAACGGTGTGTGCGTGATTTATAAGGGATGCATTGGTGGTTTCGTCGTGGGTTTATAAGCGATTGCTCAGTGGGACGCTCCTGCTTCGATCGACACCACCGCTTTCAAAGCCCCAGCCGCTCCATTTATAAATGGTTGCATGGTGAGGTACCGCTGCTCCGATCGACTCGACCGCCTGCAAAGCCCCAGCCGCGACGGCTCGCGCGCCTTGCTGTCGCCCGAAAATCTCCGATTTTCGGGATGACGAGAATCTTCGATTCTCGAACCATGCGCTCAAAAGGCGGTCTCTCAGCTTGGCGAGACAAACCGCGTCTCGCTGGCCTCCGGCGTGCAGTAACGCGCCGGAGACACCGCCCGACCGCCTTTTGAGTGC
>LFFM01000591.1_pt1 | contig 25624 bp, 17 predicted proteins | sample 643131 | NCBI WGS metagenome assembly LFFM01 (sample SAMN03777445, study PRJNA286221) | soda lake metagenome | biome: soda lake; feature: Kulunda steppe; material: water; isolation source: sample Tc-Br brine of Tanatar trona crystallizer | place: Russia: Kulunda steppe | collected 2011-07
ACGCCGCCGCCGAGCGGGAACGCATCGAGACGTTCATTGACCAATACGAAGAACGGGCGGAAACCGGCCAAGATATGGAGATCTCGATCCGAAATCAGCGACAGCGGCTCGAACGTCTCGAGTCCCGGATCGACGAACGGAAGCGTGAGCTTGCCCGCCGGGGACAAGTGATTTCGCTCGCCCCTGAATTAGAAGGGTGGTGTCTGACCCTGGGTGTGTGACCAAGATACCGGTCAGTGTACGCCGTCAGAACCGTAATATTACAGCTCCTCTATCACCCGATCGGGCAAACAGGGAGCACCTTGCCTCCGCCCAGCAAGAGCGTCGTCAAGACAGATCACCGAGGAGTCATTCAGTCTGGCCGGCTAACGCTGCATAGAAACCCTCAACGGGTTCGTACCACCGCCTGCCGTGAGCTTGGTGTGAGGTCCAACGAGTCGACTTTGTAAGTCGCTGAGTCTGTGGTTCCCAGAAAGGTTCCGGCTGGAACAGATACCGCCATCCGAACGGATCAACGAGCCACTCATCGCCCTCCTCATGCCACGACCAATACGCGGCGACCTCTAATGGAATATCTCCAATATTAGGCACCTCACCAGTCGTCCCTTGTCGAGAGTCGATCACTCCAATCGACCGAAGAACGCCACGGAAGTTGCTGGCCCACCGGTCTTTGGTCGACTCGGCCCAATCGAGCGGCTCCCCACCGATATGTTGGAGCTCCTCAAGCTTCTCAATAATCTGATTATCCGAAAAGTCAAGATGGCCCGCCCCACGGTCTATCCCCTGGACGAGGTACTCGTGTAGTACATAGCGGAATACTGCATCCTCAGCGACAAGATAGCAATAGAGGACCTGATGCTGATCCCGTTGATTCCGGCATTGATCAAGAATATCTGGGAGATACCGTAGCGGTGGGAGACCCCCTCCGGCTTCCTGAAGCCGCGGCTTGATCGCGTTAAATGACCGACGGGACCCTTCGATGGTTACCCGCTCTGCCCGGCGTTCGTCCAGCCATCTCTCACTGGTGGTGTTCCAATCCCCGCTATCATTATATAGCTCAGCGATTTCTCTGGTTTGGTCGAGATCGAGGCTGGCTGCGACGAGCCCAATGTGCGTCTCCTCTGTCGAAAATTTCCCATTCAATGATTGGACAGTGTCTCCTCGCTCTCGACTGTCTACCATACTGGATATGCGACCCGTTTCCTACTTAAGTGCTCGTCATCAGATAGCGGTCGCGTTAAGTTAGAAAATGAGGCGTTCAATTTTTGAGTGCCTATACTCGATCACGAACCCCTCAGCGATGGTCTCACGTAGAGAAATTTGTCGCCTTGGGCTTGTTTAGATGCTCGATTTCAGGGCCATAAATGGCTGATGCTGAGTTCGATGTTTCTGCCAGCACATTTCAGGACGAGTTCACGAAACTTTCCGAATCAGGTTCGAACCCGAACGATCTCGCCGCATTTGCGCCGGAGCGCGAAAACATGGATTTGACGTTCAAGCGTTGATAGTAGATCGTATTATCTTGCAAGATATTGCTGTCGACGCCATGCTAGCCGAATTCAGGTTGCCTAATCGACGGTCGCCATCTGCACGAAGTCTTTGGCGAAGGAGCCACCAGTCGTAGCATTTGTCCGCGGTAGAATGGTTAATTTGTCGAGGTTGCGCTGGCCCATCTGCCAGTTGATCTTAGAATCGTATGGTTATTTTATAGATCAATTTATATCTATAATCCTGCTGATTTGGCAGTCGATCAGCGTCGTGGTTTTCACCGCCTTGAACATGTATTTCGTCCGCTTTGCGTAGTGTTGGACTTCGACGATCCGATCCATACCGGTGACCTCGATCGCCTGGATATCGCCGGTGTCGTGCAATTCCGCCGACAGTCGCAGAAGGACGCTCCAGAGTTCAATCAATAGTGTGTCGCCCAGCGATAACATCAAGGGGGCCGACACACGAATTACGTCGCTATTGACTCTGAGCTGCTGGCGACGACGTCGGCCCTGAGCGAATCTCTTCAGGTTCTTGGAATCGATATCGAGACCCCTCAAGATATGCCTCCTCAAACTCGAAAGCGAGCCACTTGCGCCCGATCTGTTGGGCCATCTGCCCGGTCGTGTTACTCCCCGCAAAGATATCCAGTACTGTATCGCCCGGTTCAGTCAGGAACTGAATGAAGAACTTCGGGAGCTCGCGAGGGAACCGTGCCGGGTGAATCTCCGTATCTGTCTCTTTGCAGGCTTCGAGATACGGTGTCGTTGAGCGCGTATTGGCGATCTCCAGAACGTTGTCCTCAACATGAGCGGCGCCAAGTGTCTGGATCAACTCCTCTGTCAAGCCCTCCTCAAGGACCGTCTCCAGTAAGGCCTCCGGGACATCGAGGTTTTCGAGCAACTCCGCGGAGCTCTGGGTCGTCAATGAATCATCAATTGCGTTTCGGAAGTTGGGTCGAATCGCCCCATCCTCAGCCGGTTCGTCGAAGGTATCACTAAGCTCGTGTTCACTCGGTCGTGACTGGGCGCCATGTCCTTTTTCAATAAGCCGCTTCTGTGCGTCGCTGTACTCTTTGAGTACCCGACGGTTGTCCGGCTTCTCACGAGCGTCGCCCTTCGAGAGCCACCAGACATGGTTCACCGCGTCTTTAACACGAATTCGTTCGATGGTTACCCATTGGGCTGGGGTGGGGAGTTTAGCCGGATTGTACCAGTAGAAGTCTTGGGCGAGATTGAACGTCTCACCGAAGCGATCGGCGAGTAACCCGTTGTCGTCGGTGAGCGCCGAGAGGAGCTTGAAGTGGTACTGCGACCGAAGCGGCTTGCCCTTCTGCCACCCGCCCCCGATGTCGATGACGAGCGAGCCGTCTTCAGCAAGGGCCTCATACAACTTCTCAGCGAAATCAAGGAACCACTCGACGTACTCCTCGGGGGATTTGTTGCCGTAGGCCTTCTTTCGCTGAAGTGCAAAGGGCGGCGACGTAACAACGAGATCAATTGACTCAGGTGAGATCTCATCAAGCAGCTGTCGACTGTCCCCAGCATACGCAGCCCCCTGGATGGGGCCCTGACCGATGGCACTGATGGACGGTCGGACCTCTACGGTCTCGTTTCCGGCCGTCGTTACGTACTGTGGCTGCCGCTCCACAAGATCCGTGACACGTCTCGGCTCCGTCGCCGCCATCAAGTCTTTAGCGCGGGTCACATCATCGTCATTGTCTAACTTCATTGAGCTGTCCTATCTAATCAGCTCATAGTATAAAAATGTCCGCGGCTTGAGCTGAGTGAGGGGACGTTGGCCGCTACTTTTCCCAGCGTGAAGTATCTCAACGATACATCTAATAGGTTGGTTACTAAACAATACCCAATTGCTGATGGCTGGGAATGAATCCGACCTCCCCTTCGGAGATGCGTTCAGTCCGGCCCAGCTCGATACTGAAACTGGGGAATACACGAAGCTTGCAGCAGTCCTCGAGCTGGTTGGGGAACACGAAGGAGAGGAAGCGGAGTTCAAGTCAGTCGTTGCTGAGCGATTCTTCGAGGGGTCTCGAAACCCCGAGGAACGTGCACGCTTGGTCGTACTGGGACTCAAGAATCAGGGATATCAGCTCGTTACGGATGATTTCTGCTTCACCGACCTCGGTGAGCAACTGTACGAGCTGAGGGACGACGAAGGTCAGCTGTATCGTGAGTTCGCCCGGCATATTCTCCTCAATCTTCACGGGCGGCAAGTGGTCGACATAATTCGGGATCTCCAATCGGCCGGGCAGGATACGACGGCAGACGAGATCAAGGACGCTCTTGGTCGCTATTACGACATCAAGATCGGAGAAACGTCGAACCACTGGAGTCAGATGCGTGGCTGGCTCGCTGAAGCGGAGATTCTCAACACTGGAAGTCCGTACTACGATATCAACACAAGCAGGCTCAACGAGATACTGGGGCTTACCGCAGAGGAGCTCGATGCACTCGAAGGGCTCACCGGCGAACAGCGGGCGTTTCTCCGCGCCTTCGCGATAATCGATCCCGATGAAGCGATAGAGAATACGGACGTCAGAACGCTAGCAACGAGTATACACGATCGAAACATCCCACAAGGGAAGATCACGGAGAACATCCTCGAACCGCTCGCAGCGGCCGGATATCTCGAAATTACGTCCCAACGTGGCTCACCGAACCTCATCGAGCCGACGGAAGCGTTCGATGCTGAGGTTCTTGAACCAATACTAGAGCAGTACACTGAACGAACAGGAATTCCTCGAGAGGCGCTTCGGCTCAACTTCACCGAGCTCGAAAACGCGCTCGATAATGGAAGCTCATCAGAACGGAAAACCGGACTCATCGCGCTTGGCGTCCGGCTTGGGCGACAGCTGGGACTGGACTATGTCGGACGCCGAACCGACGATAGCGGTACGAGCGAAGCTACCACGGACGTCATCATGGACGATGCGAACCTGACGTTGACGCGGTGGTTGATTCACTGCTCAGCCTCACGGTCGAAGGTCACGCCAACACAGATTGCAAGCGTCACGACAACCGCACGACTCACGAACGCCACCACGATCCTCTATGTTGCCCGCTCCGGGTTCCGTGAGGACGCAACGCAGATGGCCGCCCGGATCATGCAAAACGAGCCCTACACGATATTGACGCTCAGCGAACAGCCAGATCCGGCATATGATGAGAACCCAGCAGCGCTCAGCGAGGCGTTGGAAAGCCAACTCCATTCAATTCGACGAACGAAAGAGATTCCAGACGACGGACCGTTCCGTGGCCGTTCGTTCGGAATCGAGGAGGACAGTGAAGGATCTCAAGCCATGATTCAAGGGTTTGAGGAGGACTTCGAACGGTTTCAGGAATCAGAATCCGAAGAGCGGGATTTGACCGATTTTACCGGATAACAAACCACAGTAGTGGGCAAAAACAGTTCGCTCACAAACAAGAGATGCCAAAGTCGCACCACTTACTACAGTCGAGAGAAACTCACCAATATGACCTCGTCGTCGCCGGTAACGAATCTCCTCTCTCACACTGCGGCATATTCGACGGACAACGGAGCGGCATACCTCGGAGATAGCCGTGACCTTCTTGGTGATTTGCCGTCAAACTCGATTGACCTTGTCGTTACGTCGCCGCCTTTCGAGCTCGCCCACCAGAAAGAGTACGGCGACGATTGGGACAATGAGGACAAGGAGTACCAAGCGTGGTTCCTCGAATTCGCCGAGGAAGTCAAGCGCGTCCTTTGCGAGCACGGGAGTTTCGTCATCGAAATCGGCGGCGCCTTCAATTCGGGGGAGCCATCGCGGTCGACCTACCAGTTCGAGCTCCTCACCAAACTCACAAGCGACGACGTCGGCTTCAAACTCGCACAGGATTTCTACTGGCATAACCCAGCAAAACTCCCCTCCCCCGCAGAATGGGTAAATCAACGGCGAATCCGGGTGAGTGATGCGGTGACGCACATCTGGTGGCTCGCTCCGAACATCGCCGCCGATAGTGCGACAGAGCCGGACGAGCAACCGGTCCCCGAGGCGGATAATCGCCGGGTACTAACGGAGTACAGCCAAAGCCAGCAGGATCTCATGGAGAAGGGAGAGTACAATGCTGGAAAGCGTCCGTCGGGCCACAACATTAGCGAAGAGGGCTTCTTTACCGATTCGGGGGGTGCGATCCCTGATAACCTTATATCCGCGACGAACACGGGCAGCCAGACTCACTACGACAAGATGTGCAGTCGAGCAGGACTGGATAAGCATCCAGCACGTTTCCCTGATGAGATTCCGGAGTTCTTCGTGAAGTTTCTCACACCGAACCCACCCTATGATGACTGGGACCGTGGCTGTCTCGACCGACCAGTGGTGTTGGATATCTTCGGCGGCTCGAACATTACGGGCAAGATTGCGGAAGAACTGGGTCGGTATTGGATGGCATTCGAGAAAGACGAGGAGTATCTCGAAGCCTCCGAGGTACGATTCCTCTCACCGATGCAAGTTGAGCGGAAATTTAACAACACTCAGCACGGGCTGGATGATTTCACCGAAAGCGGTGAATCCGAACCTGAGCCGTAGCGTTCCCTAATCGTCCCCGACTTCAGCGAACTCGCCAAAGTTACTCGTTTCGTCGTTCAACGAGTCTCGAATCTCGTTTTCGTCCATAAACCGGAACCGCGAGGTCTGCACGTACTGTTCCTCTTGCTCAAAGCCGAGCCAATAGCGCCCCTTCGATTGTGCGACCCTCCCCGTCAGGTTACTCCCGGCGAAGATGTCCAGGACGATCGGTCGATCCAACGTACCGCGGTCCCAGTCGTCATACGGCGGATCGGGCGTGAGGAAACTGATGAAGAACTCCGGGATCTGCCGAGGAAACCGAGCTGGATGATGGTCAAAGCCGAACTCACGGCACATCCGAAGGTAATGCGTGTTGCTCGCAGTGTTTGAGGCTTCCACCAAATTATCGGGTTCTGGACCACCCATCCCCAAAGCTCTAAGCAGGTCCCCTGCCGACAGATCTTCTGGGTCTTCATCCGAAATCAGCTCGAGGAATTCAAGGGCGGAGATCTCGTCCCAGTGCTCAAGCACGTCCCGGGCTGAATGCCCCTCGATCAAGTTGTCTGGAATCGAGCCTTCATTCTTGTTGGCAAAGGATTTCGGGTCGATATCCCATCCTGAGCCTCGCTTGCCGTCATTGTACTCTCCAGTCTCTAACAGGTTCTTGTGGCTCTCTGTACTCCTGTAACACCCGCTGGTTGCTCGCCTCCGGCTGAGGGTGTTCACCATCCTTGACCGCCGAGTCCTTGTTGACGTCCTTCGAGAGCCACCAGATGTGGGTGACAGCGTCGGTAACGCGGATCTTTCGAACGTTCACCCACTCGATCGGGTTGGGAAGTTTAGCAGGGTTGTACCAGTAGAAATCCTGTGCAAGGTCAAAGTCTCCCTCCTCAACGAGGCGGGTGAGGAGTTGGAACTGGTAGATCGAGCGCTTGGGCCAGCCCTTTTCGAACGCACCGCCGATCTCGATGACGAAACTACCATTGGGAGCAAGAACGCGATGCACCTCCTCGGCAAACTCCATGAACCAGTCGTTATACCCCTCCTGGTCTCTGTTTCCATACTCCTTCTGATACTGGAGGGCGAAGGGAGGCGAAGTAACGACCAGGTCGATACAGCCATCGGGGAGCTGTTTCAGGGACTCTCGACTATCACCCTGAAACAGCCCACCGGCCTCGGTGGAATAAGCGGGTTCTGAGTCCATCAAGTCAAGAACCGCCGGGTCATCCGTCATTGCTTAACCAGAAATCAACGAAAGAACTTGAATGTACAATACTTGGCCTTGGGTAAGGACCCTCGTTAAGTCGTAGCAGAATCACCTGCTTCAACTTACCTTACTGGACGCAGTTCACATCTTAAGTTGGATTACAGAATATGAACGCCGAGAGTGAGATACGGTCGATAGCTGCTAGTGGAACCCTTCAAACTGGGCGCCGTCGAAGGGGCCACCGAAGTAGACCGAACGACTCAGGTTCTGATTCGTGTTCTGGCAGGTGACGTTCGAGAGGAACAGACAGTCCTCACAGGCCCCGTTGTGATCGCGCTCACAGATGGTGTTGTAGATGCAGTAGTCCATCTCGTCGATCTGGTCGACGACGTCGTCGAAGCGTTCCTCGAACAGCGTGAAGATCGAGCCGAGGCTGAAATCCGTGTCCGACCGCTTGTAGATGATGACGGACATCGTCCTAGGTAAGAGGTGCTCGACGAGACTGTCTCGACCGTACCCCGAGAGTGTCCCGATGGACTGGATAACGCTGTGTGAGAACGTATGCAGGAGGGAATAGGCGGCCCGCGAAACTGGGTCGGTTTCTGGATCGATCCGCTCGAATCGTGAGGGATGGGTCACGTTCGAGAGGAACCAGCGATCCAGGTCGTCGACGTCCATGTCCTCGACGACGCCGTTGTCGACCAGCCAATCGTACACAGCCTGCTTGTCCATCGTGAGCATTACCGCCTCGGCATCGGTGGTTTGGGCGAAGACCTGCGTATCCCCCCACTGACCACTAGAGAACAGGTTCAACAGGGCCGGTGGATCGTCCGCGCCATCGACGACAGCACCGCCGTCAGTTTGGGCGGATTGTTCACCTGGATCCTCGTCTGTGGGCTCCGTGGTCGCCGGTTGTACCTCATGACCTGTGGGCGACGGTTCGATCCGTGAATAGCCGTAGGAAACCGTCGTGATGGGGAAGTTCTTAATCAGGCGAACCTCCTCGAGGTCGAGCTGGTCTCGCAAGGAGCGATACGTATCCAGCCGCTCATTGGCAAGGTGGGTTTCGGGCCCATCGTCGGCGGCGAGATCGTCGAATGTGTAAGAGATGATGCGGTCGCCGGCATCGTACTCCGGATCGACGACGGAGAGATACTCGAAGAGCTCCTCACTAAGCCGAACCTGATCGACGCCGCCGAGGTGTTCGTTGAGGAGATGTTTCGTCTCGTCCCGGTGGGCCTGGATGTCGACGGTTAGTCGGTCTGCAGCCATCGAGAGCGCCTCATCACGGCCATCCGCTTCTCCCGACTCCAGCAGCTCCATTGCCTTGCTCAGTTTCTCCTGTTCAGTCGGGCCCGAGTTCCCCGCCCGAGCCAGCAGGTAGTCACTAACGATCTGGACTTGATACTGGTCACTGCTGACTAGTGTATCTAGGTCCTTTCGGACGTTGATCAGCCGCTCGGTTTGCGTGTAGAACGTCTGGGACGCGGAATGTGGCAGCATCTTCCGGGCCTGCGGGCCGTACGTACAGTCGGGGTTGAAACACTTCCCGGCGGGCCGGAAGTCCACGGTCGCCTCACAGTTTGCGGCCGTACACCGCCAGTAAGCGTTCTCGAAGCCGACACCCGGATTTCGAAACGCCATCCCTGCACCGCAGTGTTCCGGGACGTAGATATCCTGAATCTGGCCACAGAGACAGACGACCGAAAACTGCATCTGGTGGTGATCCCGCAACTGCTCGCCACACCGGCCACAGGTGACGTGCGTCCCGGCAGCGAAATCCCGAATCTCGTTACGGTGGAACTGTGTCACCGTCGAACAGTTGCCACAGGCAAACGACCGGGGGAACACCTCGAAGTTCGCGGCCCCAGGAGTGACGATCGTCGCGTCCTGGGGGGAGAGTGAGAGCTGGTGCCAGTTTGGCCAGTGGGCGGCATGCCGGCTGATCCTGCGCAAAATGTACGCATCCGGTAGTTCCGACGCCTTGGACCGACCAGCCTCGTCACGGTCTTCATGGATTCGTGTGACGATCCCGCTGAGGTCGCTTTCGGCGTGGTTGAACGTGTTTTCCGGGAGGTAGTCGAAGAGGAACTTCGACTTCCGGCGCTCCATCGTCATGTTACTCGCCCTCCGAGGTCAGTGACTCGACGAAGTTCTGGTTGTTGTACTGGGGCGTGATCGTCCCCTGCTCGCCGATGTCTCGGAGGCTGATCATCGGTTCCGCCCCATCCGGATACTCGGGGAACGAACTGCTGGGAAGGTCTTCCAGCCAGAACTGCCAGACTTGGTTCGTCTTTCGCTCGACCTCGCGGTAGAAGTATGGGTTCGTGTAATGATCATTATCGAGTCCGTAGGCGCGTTCGACCAACGACATCAGCTCCTCTTTCGAGAAGTCGTACTCATCGTTGGTCATGAGCTCGTAGAGGTGGCTCGCCTTCTGGACGTTCGCCGGCTCCGGGTCATCGCCGTCCAGGGAGATGCCGTACTGGCGGTACATCTTCGGCCGGTAGTACTGGATGAGCAGCGAGTGAACGATGCCGGTGAACGTACGGTCAATACCGAACTTCGCCCAGCGATCGACCGGGACCGGTTCGACCGTCCTGTCCAGGTACTCGTGCAGCTTCTCGAAGTAGCGATAACGGTGATCGTCTCGCTCCTTCAGGGGGTCGAAGATGTCGAGGACGAACCCGACGACGCCGGATTGACGGCCAACACGGCTGCTGGACTGGATATACTGGAACGTGCGGCGCGGGTAGCCGTAAAACAGCATCATGTTGAAGCGGTCGACGTCGATGCCGTGCCCGATGAAGCTCGTCGAGGGGACGGTGTCGATTCGGTCCTCGAAAGGCGTGTCGTCCGGGTCCTCCAGCTCGTCCAGCAACTCCGGGCTTTCCGTGTCGGCGGTCAGCTGTCGCTCCCGAATCGGATCCTCGTAGCCATCGGCGACCATCTCCTGGCTCGCGTATTTTGCGATGTTCTCACGGTAGCGGTCCTTCCGGCGTTTGTTGTTGAAGTAGACGACGCTCGTCTCGTAGAGGTCGAGGATCTCGTCTTTCTCCGATTCGGTGAGGTCATCGATCCCGGCGGCTTCGGCCAGCTCGTCGGCGGGCGTGTCGTAGGCATCCCGAATGAGTTGGTGGTAATCGATGATCGTATCGAGGACCGCATAGAGGTGCGAGCGGTTGGACGGCTTGAACCCGAGATACTCCCGCTCAACCGTCTCGGTGAGCTCGCCGTAGAACGTCTCGCCACGAACAGGGCCGTCCGTCGGGAAGCGCGTCGCCGCCGACTGGAAGAGGTGCTCTATCTGTCGTTCGTACTCCGCGATCGTCGCCGTCGACGTGAGGATCTTCGGCTGCTTACCCCCGATCTCTTCACAGAGCGTCTGGTACAGCGTCTCGTAATGGGCCGAAAACGTCCCCAGCTCCTCGTTCAGTAGGTGGACCTCGTCGACAAGGTGCAGCGTGGGAATCGGGTCATAGACCTCATCCGGGTCGACCGTCTCGAGCTCGGACTCGTCTCGGTCACACAGTTGGTGCTCCGAACACTTCCCGGAGTAGCCATAGCCGTGATCGGGGCATTTGGTGGTGTAGTTCCCGAGCAGGTTCGCAAAGCGGGGCTGTTGCCCGGTGATCGCGATCTTGTCGAGCGACCCCAGCAAGATCGAGGGGACGTTTCGGTAGATATCCCGGTCGACGACGTACAGCGGGAGGCGGCCGAGACAGTCAGCGCCGGTACAGGTGTGGAAGACGCTGTTTGCCTCCACATCGTACTCGACGTGGACCTCGCTTTCACAGAGCGGGCAGGTCTCGATCACCTGACACCGGTCTTCCAACCGCTGTTGGCTCTCTTGAAACATCTCCCGGAACGTATCCCGGTCGGTCCCGATGGCGTTCGGCGTGTCGTGACTCCCGGCGAAAAAGCCAAGCGAGAAGGGGTCGCCCAAGCCGCCTAAGCCCCGATCGGTGTCACTCTGGCGGATCTGCTCGGCGTGAAGGAGGCTCTCCAAGAACCGGGTTTTCTGCTGTCTGCTCAGCAAGCGGAGCGGGAACCTGATCCACGCAGTAACCCCCTGCTCCTTCCCACGGAGGCGGTCGTAGAACAGGTTGAAGATGATCAACCCGAGGTAGGCCTCGGTTTTGCCGCCGCCGGTCGGGAACCACAGCACATCTGCGAGATCGTCGTACTCCGTTTCGAGGTCGGGGCGCTCGCGGCGGACAATCGACGACAGGTTGCTCGCGATAAACACCAGTTGGAAGAGTCGCCAACCGGGGAAGTCGTGTTGGCGTGCGTTGACTTCGTTCATCAAGCGGAACGCCCGCAGTGCGTCCGGGTCCGACTCGAGTACGTCGATCCCGTGTTCGAACCGCTCGATCTCCGTCTCGAAGGAGTCGGCATCCGCATCGAACTCGTCGAGTTCGGCAGGGGACAGGTCGAGCTGGTCGGCGACCTCGGCACGCCGCTCCCCCGTCCAGGCGTCGTGATACGCACGCATTCCGGACGCGATGTCCCGAAGGGTCTGAATGGTCTCCCCCCGGCTCAGTTCCGCGAACTCGGTATCGTAGTCGGTGTTGAACTCGAACTCGTAGACCGGTGCGGTCGGGAGGGAGGTCGTCTCGACAGTCATCGGAGTTGTGTCATGATCGACCGTCGTCGAGCAGTTACGGCCCTTCGCCCACATCTGCTGGTCGTAGCGGTAATCCTTCGGGATGAGGTCGAACGTGTACGGCTCCAGGGGGGCCTGCACCGAGAGTTTCGGGTTGAAGATGTACTGTTCGCCCGGCCCTTCGTTGGGATCGGCATCGGCCGATCCGGTTGGGTGGTTCGATAGGGAAAGCGTCAGCTCGCCATCTGTAGTAGAGGCGGTGAACCGAACGTCCCAGTCGAGTCGATCCGGGGCGAGCGTGGTCGCTCGGGCACGGATGGCCTCGAACTCCGACTCTGAAAGATCCGCAAGGTCGGCAGTCGACAGCTGATCGACCGATACCGGGTCTTCAGTCAGAGGATGGGCTTCGCCGATGAGCGCAACTTCCTCACGGAGAGCTGTTTTCAACTCGCTGGAAAGGGCTTCCGCGTCCTCTGCCGGCGCGTCGACATCCACGTCGCCGGTCACAGAAACGGACCCGCGTCGATAGAACGCCTCGTCGAAGGTATAGAGGATGTCCCGGTCGATCTCCGAGACGTCGATTTCGTCCGGGGATTCGTCGCCACCGGCCTTGTCGACGGCGTCGATTCGCCCTGCACGCAGCCGCCGGTCCTGGATCTCGAGATACTCCTCGTAGGTCGGCAAGCTCGGCACGTAGAAATCGAAGGAGACGCGAGCATGCACCGTCGATCCGGCCACCGGTTGACAGTCGATGCTGATGTCGCTGGGTCGGGTTTTGGCGTCGAACTCCTCCCGATCGGGACTCCCGTACTCCGGCGAGAGGTTCGCGATGAAATATCTGTCGTTGGGCTCGTCCCCGACACAGTAGGGAACGTCCTGCCCGCGGGACCGTTGAATTGTTTCTGCGATGAGATGCTGGCCGATTTTGTGTGTCTTGTTCATGTATCAAGTGGAGAGAGGGACTCGACGGTCGCCTTCTGGACCTGCTGTGAGGATTGGTCGATATCGGTAGGCAAGTCGGTTGAGAGATCGCTCGTAATGCTGCCGCCCATTTGGGACTCGATCGCTTTTCGCGCCTTACGGCCGATGTTTCGGTGCTCCGTCCGTATATGTTTCATCGCGTCGACGGTCATCGAGTACGTCGGCCGCATGTCCGGCTCGAAGATATCGAGGATGCGGCGGACATCCTCGGCGTCGCGGGGGCCAATCGCCTGGCCGGTTCGCCAGTTCGAAATCGTGGAGGGATCAGAGATGTCTGACCCACGCTCCTGGAGCTCCTTGAGGACCTCCGCTTCGGTCATCCTTGAGGATAGGCCATCGTCCAGGATGGCTCGCCACCGCTCGACAACGGACTCCGCCTTCCGAAGCTGGTCTTTCTGGTGGGCGGACTCGACGAAGAGGTCGTATATGTCCTCCGTCGCTGCATCGAGCAGCAGCAGGGTTTCACCACATTGCAGGTCTACCGCGTCCTTCCGCCCGATGTCGCCGTTGTCCTTGAGGACGCTCACACGCGTGTTATTCGATAGCTCTCGCGCGTCGCCGTTCGACAGCGACACCTCGAGATCGGGGTCTCGCGAGGACGAGCTGGTGCCAGAGGATCCTGATACCGAAGCCGATTCCCCCGCTTCGAAGTCCTGCCTGAGGGTTTCCGTCGGGTCCTGCGGGTCAAGGTTTGTCGGTCGGTCATACGGCGACTCGGGCTCTTGGTTCGGCTGCCCCTGCTGAGTGGGTTCGGGGGCTTGCCGTCCCCCGACCTGTCCGAGATCGCGTTTCTCGATCGTGGCCCCGATTCGCTCGATGCCGGAGTCGAGTCGGTCTTCGACGATCGGCGCCCAGGGCTCATACTGGAGGAATGCTATCCGGCTCGCTGTCGGGAAATCATAGAGATAGGAGTTCGCGTCCAGTGGGCGGGGGACGATCACCTCCGTGTCTGCAGCAGGACTGATCTCCGTTTCCGTGTGAATCGTGACGTTGTCGGCGAGTGCTGTGTCCTCGAACGTGAGTGCCTGAAGGATCGCCTTCCGTTCGAAGTCGTTTTTCACGACGACTGCCCGCGGGTCGTCGGTTGACTTCCCACCGACGCTGATGAGTTCAAACAGCGCGTCCTGAAGCGGGTGTTCTGAGTTCAACCGACCGTGGAGCGCGTTCGCCGCTTCGTAGTAATTGACGAGGAGATCAGCCTCGCGGCCATCGATTCGCTGTGCTTTCCCGCGCAGGTTCTCCAACAGCTCGCGAACACCCTGCTGGTAGTAGTTGTCCGCGACGACACCGTCCCAGTATTCAGGTTTGACCGGCAGCCTCGTGAGTAAGTTGAACAGCCACCCGACCTCCATCTTGATGACTCCCTGAACGTTGGAACTGGCTTGGAGGTCGTTTCGCATCGCACTCAGGTCGGCGACGATTTCGTACAGCTCTGGGTAGCCGATCGTGACGTGTTCGACCGAGATCTCTTCGGTATTGATCAGGTGTTCGAACCGAGTGGTGAGACTCGGGTTCTCCGGGAGCCTTGTTGATTCAGCCGTTGCCAGAAGTTCGTTGGTGACTTCGATGACCGTGCTTTCCCCAGCTGCCGCTTCACCGGCAGGCGTCATCTCGTCCGTGTAGAAGATGAACGGGCAGTCACTCGCGTCATACAGGGCCATAATTTCGTCAAAGCGCCGGGAGCGGTTACCCCATTCAGGTTTCCGTAAATCAACGAAGACCGCACCGACGGTGCTGGGCGTCCGTTGACGATCGAACTCGAAGTTGTTCTTCGCGGTATGGATGTCCGCCGGCTCGGTAACTTGGGAGAGTTGGTCGATGGGTTCACGCTCGACCAGTGACGGCTGCCGTCCCATGCCGTTCAATTTGAATTCGTCCATATCAGACACGTAGCCGTGGTGAAGCGCCGGGAATCCGAGCAGTGAATGGCCCCCACCGACGATCCCGTCCTCAGGGAAACGCGGGTCCTGTGTCCGAACATAGGCCAAACAGAGACCCAGAGCGATACGATTGGAGGGAAGTGGGTCGTGAACGAACACGGATTGCCTGTTTTCGAGGTTCCGGAGTGTCTCCTCGATGATCGCCAGTTCCGTGTTCCCGAAGGAATACACCTCGTCATCAGCCATGATGTTCGCCGGGAACCACCGCGAAAGGTACGGTCGCTCACGACACGCTTCTGCATGTCCTGAAATCGAGTCTAGTGACATTGTCCGTTTTGCTTTCGTTCAAACGTCGGGGCCCGACCCATTCTACCGCCCGGGCGTCGAATTGAGTTCGTGGCTGTTACTGTACAAACGTTAACATATAAGTATTTCTGTGGTGTGAGGTTTCGTGGGGAAATTGGTTGGATCGGGGAACCATCACAGCAGAGAACTCGCCACATCTGATCAAAGTGTAGATGTTCCCAAATAATTAGTTGAGAGATAAGTCATCAGTCACCAATATCACTATACGGACGGCCCAAGAACGTATGTTCCATAATGCGGGCCTCATCTCGCACATCGCTTACGGGAGAACTCCATATCTATCCGTTTGGCCGAAGCAAGAGACGCACCATCGTCGCGAGCCAGTATCAGAACCTTCTGGGGGCTCACGAACCTGAGCAAATCCTCTGTGTGACGCGCCTCTGCAACGAGCGCGACCTCACGGACTCGATCGTTAAGACGCTTGAGGGAGTCAGATCCCCGAGAATCACGTCGCTTTCGGATTACGCAACGGATACGCTGCGGACGTTTACCCCGAAGTTGACGACACTGTCCGACCATGAACGGATCGAATTACTGGCTGCGTTTCTCGATGAGCACGAGTGGGAAACCGAGTATCTCGCGACGGCTGCCGAGCAGAACTCCTTCCAACAGGACATCGGGGCACTCCTCATCGAGATGGAGTCGCGAAACGCCCTGACACCAGCAGCTTATCAGACGCCGGTCCTCAAGGAGATAGCCAGCGTTGGAGCGTCGTTTCAGTCGCGGCTCGCTGATGCGGCATACGTCGATCGTCCATCGCTCATTCCGCGAGCAATGACGGAGCTCGAAAACGCGACTGGGACGGGAGAGTTCCCCCAGTCGATCACCGAAACGGACGTCATCCTCGTCGCCGACTACGAGGAGTTCGCCGACGTCGAGCGGGGATTCCTCGCCGCGATTGCCAACGCAGCCGAGGCGTCGGTCGTTGCCGTCGCCGAGCGTGATAGCCGCCTACTGAGCAGTTGGCGCGAAGCCGGCTCCATCGAGGCGTTCGCCGATGGGCTCACAGTTCAAGCTCATCACCCGGACCGCGAGACGCTGACAGCACCGGCAGCTGTCGGTGAGTACCTCGCCACCGGCGATCGACCAAGTGGGACCGTCGACGGCGGGAATGTCGCCGTGATCGAGCGCGGGACGTTCCGCGAACAGATCACCGCAGTCGCCGACGAGATCGAGCGTCTCTGTCGAACTGAGGACTACGAGTACGACGACATCACCATCGCGTATCAGGACTCCAGTGGCCCGGTCGAAGAAACCATCCGGCTCCTCCGCCGGCACGGCGTCCCGACGACGACCGTTGCGGTGAGCCAGCTCGGTAACGATCCCGCGGTCAAGGAGCTTGCCGACCTGACGAAAGTCTGTGCAGAGGGAGTCGACGAGGAAACAGCCCGGACGAGTCGCGATCGGCTCCTCGGCCTCGAATCAGTAACACCGGCACTGCTCGAGCAACTCGCTGGCGCGCCCACGGCGGCAGCAGGGCTCTGGGACTGGCTGGCGGCGACTGACCTCAAACACCGAATCGGGAGTGATTGGGCCGATCACAAGACGAAGGAGCAGTTCCAGCATGTCAAGGAGGTGCTCCAACTCGCGGAGTTTCTCGACACGGAAGCGACACTTGACGGGTCTTGGGCAGGCTTCAACCTCGCGCTCGAGCGAGCGTTCAGGTACTCCTCGTCACGGCTCGAGAACGTCGATACGGATCACGACGACGGCGGCGTCCCGGTCGGGACGATCTACGGCCTCAAGCACGCTTCGAGCAAAGCGGTCTTCCTCCTGAACGTCACCGACGACGCCTACCCCTCGATTCCCGACTTGACGTCTCTGCTCCCGACGCGACGGCTGCAAGCGGAGTCAGCGTTCCCGATGCTCACCAGTCAGTCCGCCGCCGATGTCACCGACACATTCCGGCCGGTCGTCAATCCACAGGATGACCCCTTCCACGCCTACTTCAGCCAGGTGAGTCGGCGACTGTTCGGCGTCGGCGCTCGAACAGCCGAGGAGCGACTCTATCTCGGTGTGCCGAGCGAGAGTGGGCAATCACTCGGGGACTACCTCCAGCCCTCGCGGTTCCTCTCCGAACTCGTCGACACGTTCGAGTTCATCGAACCACTGTCCGCGGAGGGTGACTCGCCGATCGCGAGTCACGGCGGCGCAAGCGAGTTCGTGGTCGAGCGCGTTGACGACACCCTCGAAGCCGTTCGCGGAGCGAGCGTCGGCGGTGACACGGTCGACCTCGACGCATACGAGCAGGAACTGGCCGCCATCGATCAGCTGCTTGACCAATCGGATGCGGAACCGGTCACCGACGCGCTGGCAGCCCGAATCGCGTTCCGCCGGGGGATGGTCCGCCGTGACTGACCGGCTCTCTCCATCGCGGCTGGCGACGTACATGACCTGCCCCCGGCAGTTCGAGTTCGACTATGTCCACGATCTCGAGGGGGAGGACAATGCGGATCTCCAGCGATACTTCGATCGGGGGCGAGTCCTCGATACGTCGCTGCAACGAACGGCAGATTCTGTTGGCGAGGAGATAGCTACGGAGACGGTGCAGCAGCTCGCACAGGAGAACTTTACCGAGGAGTGGGCGACCCAGACCGACGCTGCGAACTACCCGTCTCCCGCGTCGTATGAGCACGACCGTCGTGTCTGTGAAGCCGCGATCGAGGAGTATCTGGACCCACTCACCGACGGCGACGGCGTGATACACCTCAAGCGGTCGGTCGGGACGGAGGTTCACCTCGAATGGACTGACGACGAACTCGGGCGGCTACACGGGTACGCAGACAACATCGTTCGGACCGCGGAAGGGTTCCTTATCATCGACTACAAAGCGACTTACAGCGGCCGCCGGTTTCCCAACAAGAACGGATCGGACCTCGAGAGCCAGCTCGACGGCACGGGGCATTACCCCTCCCGGTTGAAGAAATGGCTCCAGATCGCCATCTACTGTCGAGGCCTCATGGAACACGATCTGTACACCCCAGGTGACGAGATTCGATTTATGTTCTACGGTCTCATCGATCGGAAAAGCCGGACGCCGACGGCCGACGAGTACACCGTGAGTGTCAGCGGGAAAGCGTGGGACATGACGGACCTCTATCGAGACTACGACGACGAGCTCTGGTCACACATCAGCGACAATATCGCCGAGCTACGAGCAGAATCGTTCGACCCGGCCGGGGACGCCTGGGAGTTGATTCAGGAGAACGCCTGCGGGGACTGTGACTATCAGCTGGCGTGTGGCGACGCGCTCGCCGAAGAGGTGCGATTCTCTTGAGTGTATTCGATACGGACGAAGACGTCGACGAGGGACCGAAAGGAAATCAGGGAGCGATTGTGGACTCGGACGCGTATCCGATGCGGGTGTTAGCCGGTGCGGGGACGGGGAAGACCTTCACTATGGTCCGGAAGATCGAGCGGTTGCTCGAAACAGAGACCACCTCCCCCCAGAACATCCTCGCGCTCACATTCACGAACAAGGCGGCCGACTCGATGCGGACGAAGCTCAACGCCCGCATCGGCACCGATGGCTATGATATCGATGCCTACACCTATCACTCGATCTGTCACGCGATTCTACAGGAGTATCCGTACCACGCCGGGCTCCCCTCGGGGTTCATCATCGCGAGCGATGCCGACAAGTACGAACTCGCACAGCGCGGCGTCAAGGACGTCCCCTATCAGTTCCTGAATCCGGACGGTACGTACCGAAATTCACCAGAAGAAGTTCTGCTAAACTTCATCAGCTCGATGAAGCAAGAGGAGGTCCGGCCGGAGGCGCTCGAGGCCTATCTCCCCGAGCCGAGCGTACTGCTTCAACTCCACGAGATGGCTGATCGGATCGAGAACGCCGCACGGGAGCACCTTCGCCGGCAATCCATCGGTGCCGACGGCATCAGCGGATTCTGTGACGATCTGGAGACGTTCAGTCTCGATCTCCAGCTCGAACAGCGGAGCCTGGATTCTTCGCCGTTCCTCGACGACGTCCAGGCCTATCTCCAGCGGCTGATCGAGACGGTCGAGCAGTTCAAACAGAAGCTACAGGCCGAAACCGACGCCATCACGATCGGCGAGAAGCAGGCCGCAGCCCGTCTTCCGGGGGTGCTGTTCAGCGCGTATGGGACGGAGGGTGAACAGATGACCCGAAAGAGCGACTTCCCGACCGGGATTCCCAAGCTCCCCTACACGCTGCTCGATCGACTGCGGTCGTATCTCGATGAGTGCCAGAAGGCCGCTGATTTGGTCCATGGCTATCGGAGCTACGAGAACCAACGCCAAGCGGCCGAATTGGTCGACTTCGATGACCTCATCATGGAGACGGTCTCCCTCCTCGAGGACAACGAGATCGCGACCGAGATCACCGGGCAGTGGGAGTACATCTTCTGTGACGAGTTCCAGGATACCGACGGGATCCAGTTCGAGCTCGTAACGAGGCTTGCCGAACACGCCGAGCTGTTCATCGTCGGCGACGATGACCAAGCGATCTACGAGTGGCGTGGCGCAGAGAGCGAGAACATCGGGACGAAACTCACCGAGGCCTACGAGGGGGAGCTGACCGACGAGGAACTCGACCTCAACTTCCGGTCAAAGCAGCCTATCCTGGATCTCGCCAATAACGCCATCAGTAGCCTCGAAGGGCGTGGGAGTGACAAGACGCTCACCGCTTTCAGCGAGAGCGCGGATGCCGCCGACGGCGTCGCCCACGTCGACATCACACCGCCAGACGACAGCGACCTCGACGAAGAGGAGAATCAGGCCGAGCAGATCACGACCCTGGTAAGTGGGCTGCTGCGAGGCGATTTCGACACGGTCGACGACTCGTACGACCTTGGGGAGATAGCCGTCCTGGTCAGAAAGAACAGACACGCCCGGCCGGTGATCGATGCGTTCAACAAAGCGGGGATTCCCTTCGAGCTCGTCGGCGACCTCTCGACGGAGTCCATCGGCGTCGAAACGGTCGTCGCATACCTCCGAGCGCTCGCGACGCCGTCGAACGACGTCAGCGTTCGTCGCGTACTGCTGATGCGCTATCGCCTGTCCGAGGAGGATCTCCAAACGCTCGCAAAATCCGCTGATCGCCTTGTCGATGCCGTCCTGTCGGTCGATCCAGCCGTCGTCGACGAGCCCGACCGCCTTATTGTCGCCCGTGAGGACTTCGAACACCTGTTCAGTCGTCGAACGCAGCTCTCGGTCGAACATCTCTACTACGAACTGCTGAACACGACGAACATCGAGTGGTACCTCACCCGAAACGAGCGGCGCGAACTCCGCGGACTCGAGGAGTTGATAGCGGAGTACGGCGAACCCGCAGCCCAGCCGCCGATCGGTGGTGAGTTCCTGGACTATCTGGATCGCCACGACGATATCGCCGCGGCAACGGACGGCAACCCGACCGAGCAAACCGAAGGGGCCAACGACGCCGTCTCGTTCATGACGATCCACCAGGCCAAGGGGCTCGACTTCCCCGTCGTGATCATGCCGTCGTTGATCGCTGGTGAGTGGGCCCCGCGAGAGCGTTCCTATGCCGAGCTCGTCGACGCAGTGGGTGGGACACCGTTCTGGGAAGCCGATCACCTGCGACGCGATCTGCGAGAAGCTCGGCGGCTGCTGCACGTCGGCATCACACGCGCTGAAGAGCACCTGTTCCTCTTCGGACAGACGGATGGCCAATCCGGGGCGGACCGCGGCGTCACGCGAGCGTACGCACAGGAGTGGTTCAGCGAGGGCATCGAGTGGGACCTCACGGCTACGTCGTTTCCGATCTGGGAGCACCTCCAGTCCAACCTCCCGGAGACGGCTCAGGACTGGACGGAGACCATCGCCGACCACGAGATCCGCCGCGGGGACGCCGTTGCGACGTATGACGGTGGCGAGTTAGGTTACGAAGCCGCTATCGAGAAGGTTCTCGAGAGAGCGACCGATCTCTTGGACGATGCGCTCGACAGCGATGCGCCCGCTTCACTCAGTGTCATCGACCATGCGTTTTCGCCGATTCCCGATCCGTCGATGCGGCGCCGACACAGCTACACCTCGATCGGGACCGTCGATATCTGTGCGCGTCAGCACTACCTCGATCACGTCGTCTACGCGTACAACTTGCCGGATGACGCCGGCGGGCGTTCGTCGAAGGGGACAGGGAGTGGAGCGGCAGCCACCCCGAGCGCGGGTGGAGCGTCCAACCGAGAGATCGGGACGCTCTTTCACGAAACGGCGGAATCCGCCATCGATCATGGGCGAACGGAGCAAGCGGCCTGGCGAGAGATCTGTAAGCACCGAGCAGTCGAGCTCGGGATGGAACCCGCCGTCGATGGCGCCCTCGAATGTGTCGATCGATTTTTTGAAACGCCCGTCGTCGACTGGGAGTTACTCAGTGCCGAGCACTCCTTTTGTATCGAGATCGACGGCCACACCGTCGTTGGAGAGATCGACCTCCTCGCCCGACACCCGGATGGCGAGTTGGTCGTGCTCGACTACAAAGCGACCAGCAAAGCGAAGGAGGAGACGAATCGACAGCTCCCGCTGTATATTCTCGCCTGTCAGGACCTATTCGACGAGCCGGTCCAAACGGCAGGCTACGTCTACGTGAGCGACATCGGCCCAGAGATCGACCTCCGGACGTACGACGACGACCGCCTCGCTGCCGCGACGGACCGAATCAAGGAGGGCCTCGAAGCGGCTGACACGAGTTCGTACGCAGAGTACACCGCAGGAGACCACTGTCAGTGGTGTCGGCACAACGACCTGCCGTGTAGTGCTGTCGACCCCGACTGACGGAACCTCACTTCTATCCGCAGAACAGATGGGTCGACGTGCCGATCGGTGTGTGCGAGAATTCGTTATGTCAGCCCGATATTTTGCTTGAAGCTACATTATTGTAAAGAGGGGAAGACACACAGAGCAATGACTCGCATCTGGGTGACGAACGGAACGCCGACGATGCCAGAAATCCTGAATCCGGTTACTGTAACGTGTGACCGAGGATATGTCCCCGACGAGGTCCGTATCCTCCCGATCCCCGGCATCAAGGAGGATGTCAAGAAGGCGGGACATCGAATGAAAGTGCTTTGTTGAATCAAATGACTGCGTTGGGATCACTGTGTGAGAGCCTGTTCGAGGTTGTTGATTGCGGCGGTCAACACGAGCTCCCGGAACTCATGGTACCACGCGCGAGGGTGGACAGCAGGCCGAATCGACGCTTGATGGCGGAGAAGGCGGTCTCGGCCATCCAGCGTTGGCCGTATAATTCGCTGTCCAACAGTGCATTGTGTCGGTGACCGTAATGAGCGAACAATCGGTTCCGCAGCAAGGGCCGGCCGCCGTTGGACTGGCGGCACAGCGCTATCGAGCCAGCGACGCGGCTTGCTTAACGAAGCGGAAGAGTAGGTAACTCACATCCGATTCCTTTGGTTCGCTACTGGCTTAGGAGCGACGCTATCCCGTCGCCCTCTGCAGATTCAACAGAGCAGACAAGGAAATAGAGAACGTGTTTCAGACACGGATCGACACTGCTTGATAGAGCATTTACGGATGGATCAATCTACGGGATAGTTCATTTCGTCGCCTCATACTCTGTCGTGATTGCAAGATCACGCCGGAGTTTCTCTCGAACACTTTCGCTACGGCAGTCGACATCTAGACGCCGTCGTTGCCAGTCCTCCCCGGATTTACCGTTCCACACCCCGTATAGCGTCACTTTCGGGAGTCGCAGAACGCCGAAGAGCACCGAGAGCGTGTAGAGCGCATCCTGCAGTTCGTCCCATGTAACGGTCACCTTTCGTGGAATGTCAATCGGGAAGCTCACATGTTGTGCAAGTACCCCGGCCTCACGGCTTAGCTCGACGAACCCGTGGTCGTTGCTGAGGAGAATTACTCGCTTTCGACTATCTTCGTCGTACTCCGCGTAGGCGTCGACAATCGCTTCGTCGCCCGTCTCACTCTCGATCGTATCCGCGTACCGATGGTCGCGGAGACGGCGGTACTCGTAAAGCCCGAGGAATCCTTCACGATTCGCCCCAGCTGGCTGGTTATCCAACCGTGCGAACTCGGATCCGAAGGCATCCTCGAGGGCTCGCGTCTCGTAGTGGTTGTAATGCCAGTTGAGTTCTTCGTAGATACCCGTCGCGAGGGCAAAGCCATTGACTGGGCTTCGTCCCTTGTCGTCACTGTAGTGCTCCGGATCCAGTCGGAGTACATCCGACATCCGCCAGGCGAGTAGATTCGTATCGATGCCCAGGGCCACAGGCTGATGGCCAGCGTCAAGATCAGGATACCCCTGTCGGCGGAAGAACGTCTCCACGTCCTCGCGATTTGCGATGTCGACGAGGCCACCAGCAACGAGCGCTCGGATGTAGGTGTCTTTGTCGGGCAGGTCGTCGTAGGCTTGTTCGCCGTATGTCGTTTGGAGTTCCTCGCGGGAATCCTGGTACGTGAGCGCACCCTGTGTGAATCGGATCGTGGTTGCGACGGGATTGGCGAGGTCTATCTCGAGGAGTTCTCCGATCTCTTCACACGGGTGCCGAACACTAACCGACGTAACACCCTCCGTGTACAGCGCGTTGAGGAGATGCGTAATGTGGTGGCGAGCAAGCTGCATTAGAACACCTCCTGGAAGTCGACGAGTTCAACAACTGGTCTGGGGACATCGGGGTACAATCGGCCGTAGAAGCGGTTGTTCGAGACGTAGAGATAGAAGACGTGGTCGGCATCGAACTGAATCCCCGCTTGGAACGCGATCGCTGACATGAACTTTCGACCGGGAGTGACGTCGACCGCGGCCGTCCCTCCCTCAGCCTGTATCTGGGCAATCGGTTCACGGAAGTGCTCGACGATTCCCTGGAAATCCGTCTCCGTATCGAGCTGCGTCACGGAGAGGTCAGGGCCCTCACCGCCGTATTCGACGACCACACGCTCCATCATGGACGTGATATCATCGAACTGGTCACCGACGCCAGGATTCTCCAGCACGTACAGTTCGTCGGGGAGAAAGCCCTCTTCACAGGCGGCGATGAGGGGGTTGATGACTGCCTCCATGTTCGTGCTCATCGTTGTGAGCCACGCATCAACCATTGCTCATCGACCTCCCGACTGAGCGGTGCTGGCTTGCCATTGCTCGTGCTCGATTTCCGGATGCCGGACTGCTACGCGTCGAAGCGATTCGTACATGACGTGGAGTTCTCCGACCATCGTGTGGGCCTTGTTACGTAGGTCCGCAAGTTGATCCTCTGGGCTGGCATCCGTCAACGTCTGTTGCTGCTGCTGCGGGAGGTGAAGCTGTGTGAGGTAATCCAGAATAGCTCCCGTACCGCTTGCTAATTGTGAGAAGATCTCGGCAACCTCGTAGACGGCGCGTGGGTGGTCAGCAATGACCTCCTCAGCCACCGAGATATCGAAGGCTGCTTCGATCTCCGTTGGCGAGTCGTAGCCACCACTCTCGTTGCTTCGCAACAACACTTCGCCGGCGTCGGCAAACGTGCCGACTAGCACTCGCGTCGCCCCCGCGATCGGATCAATGCGTTCGATGCCGACCGTATCGGTCTCGGTTTCAGTTACCGGGTGGCGAATTCCTGCGAACGCCGCGTACGCCCGAACGAACGCGTCCGCTGCTGCCTGCCCGTCACGCTTGATTCGTTGCTGGTCTTGTTCGGGGAGTTCATCGAAGGCATCGACGAACGGATACTGTGGCATAGGGACGAGCGTCGGCTGCGAGAAGCCCGGTTCCTGATCGAGGTCGATCTGTGGGCCAGCGTAGATGGAAGATCGACCACTGTCGACCGCATACGCTCGCCGTTCCCAATCAAGCATCGCAGCCGTCGCCGGCGTCAGCTCGTGGTACGAAGTTCTGATAGTACGATGTGGCGCGGGATGAGGACGGTGTCCGATGGTCGCCTCCTGAAATTCACGAGCGGAAATGTACGCAGGCCCCTCGATGGTGCGTTCCTTGAAGACGAGGGTCCCGTCATCCATAGTCGTGTATCCCCTACCGGGAATCTGCATCCGGATTGTCAGCAACTGCTGTGCTAATCGCTTGAGACGGCCAGATTCCTGGATCTCTTCGGTCCATCGATTTGGAATGTCACTCGACCCAAATCGGGCGCCAGCGACAGCGCCGGCGATCGCACCGACAGTGTCCGTATCGCCACCACAGTTCACAGCCTGAATGATCGCTGTTTCGGCGGACTTAGCGGCCAAACCGTAGTAGAGCCCAGCCTGGAGCGAGTCGACGACGTACCCAGAGGTCGCAAGCTGGGCTTCGAACGCTGCCAAGTCGCGGTCGCCAGTGACGACTTCCTGCACCTGAAGGAGTGCCGTTCGAAGTTCGTCTGGAGCTGAATAGGTGTTCTTGAGCGCGGTTCCGAGTGGATCGCGTTCGTCGCGAATCAGGTTTGCGAGCGTTCGGTTGAGAATCACACAGCCCCACCGACAGCGCGGGTCGGCATGTGTGATCGCCGACGAAAGCTGACTGACCTGGGTGAGTTCTGCATCGAAGTGCCGAAACGCGATCGCGTGCGGCGCACACCGCATGACGCTCCCGTTGCCGGCGTTGGAAC
>LFFM01000592.1_pt1 | contig 25593 bp, 24 predicted proteins | sample 643131 | NCBI WGS metagenome assembly LFFM01 (sample SAMN03777445, study PRJNA286221) | soda lake metagenome | biome: soda lake; feature: Kulunda steppe; material: water; isolation source: sample Tc-Br brine of Tanatar trona crystallizer | place: Russia: Kulunda steppe | collected 2011-07
ACTTCGCAACAACCCCCTGTTTTAACTTCGCAACAACCCCCTGTCTCTTTCACTTCGCAACAACCCCCTGTTTTAACTTCGCAATAACCCCTTTCCAGCCTCAATTTTGCATTTTGCAAACGGTGTGTCTCCCCCCACAGATGTTGAAGAAAGCTGTTTTACACTTCGCATCACCCGTGAGTTCGGTCGGAGGTTGGCTCACCTTATGTAGCGACGACACCTTATCGGCTATTTCTGTGTTACATAAGGTATTGCTTTAATCAGTAGATCACTCGCGGTCGTTGAAAGAATCTTAGTTTAGGAGACTTCGATCACCTGATAGTGATCGTCACCCAACGTACCCACGCTGTTGCAGGTATTCTCTGGCACTGAGATCGTCATCGAGGACGTGATGTTCGAACTCGTCAGTGTAGACCGAGAGCGTTCGTCGACCAAATTCAGACGATGATAACATACACTGAGAGTAGTCAGATGTCTCGCCTCGTGCGGCCTTCTGGACAAATTTCCGTTCGCTCTCTGAGAGGCCGAGGTGTTCTTTCACTTCATCGCTGAGTTTCTCCTGGTAGAACAGTTGCTTGATATCACAGTTATCATAGATCTCGCGACTCTGCTCATCATGGATAAATTCTTCAGCGGTCTGTGTAATGAGAGTCAATCCTGTGTTGAAGTGTCGGGAATGGCGGATGAAGAGATTGAGTAGATTTCGTGATGATTCTCGGCCCAGCAAATAATGAGCTTCTTCGAATGTGACATCCATCCGCTTCGGGGATTTTCTGGCCTCTTGGTAGGCCCAATCAAGCATTACGTGCATAATGAGCGGCATTTCCCCGGTATCTGCGAAGCTACGCATGTCAAAGCAGATCACCTGTTCATCGAGATCGATATTAGTGTGACCGTTGAGATTTTCGTTGACAGATCGCTCTCGGAACGATTCAAATTTCGGAATGATGTTTTGCGCAAGCTGTTGTATATGATCGTCTGGATCGGTGAGTACGGACTCCGTACGCGCGGGGAAGTGTTGGCTATAGTCGCCCACACCGTCCGTAGCAACACTCTCGTGATCAAGTGCCTCATTAGCAAAGCCACCGTTGCTGATAATCTCCAGTGCTTCGATAACATCATCGAGGATTGGTGATTCGTTATCGAAGCTGGTTGGGTCTTCTGTGATGCCTTTCTTTCCGTAGGCGGCATGGATTGCTTGGGCAATAACCCCTTCCTCATCAGCTGTCATCCCCTGTCGCCGTCCCGACGAAAAGTGGATTTTCAACATCTCCAAGACAGACCGCACTTTGGCCTTGTATAGATCGTCATCCACAACGGCCTGTTTAGCATCTGTCGGTGGCTCAATCTGGAGCGGGTTAATCCGGCTATCACCGCCGAACGAAATAACCTCCCCACCCATTTCTTCGGTAAAGTCGACAAAGTCATCGCCGAGCGGGTCGAAGATGATGGTTCGCATGTCCGGGTCATTCAGGACTCGGCGGTAGAGTGCTGATTTCACCGAGTACGTTTTGCCACTGCCAAGTTTGCCGGTGACTGCTTTTGAGTGACCAGAATGTGCGAAACGATTAGCGATAACCGGACGATTGTAGCGGTCGAGGCCGAGCAGGATACCTCCCTCTTGGTTGATCGACGGCCCAAAGGCATTGAGTAGTGCTGCGACTGCTTCGATCTGCAACGTATTCGACACTCGGACTGGATCGTCATTGAGCGGGAGGAGAGCCTGTTGACCGTCTATTTGGCGGTTGACAAGGGGATAGAGATCTAACCCGAGTTTGTCGGCTTCAGCGAACACACGGCCACGGACCTCTTGTAATTCATCGAGTGTCTCACCATAGATCTCTAGGTACAGAGAGGTATCGCAGAGCTTGGTACGACCTTGGATAAGTTCACGTTTCATCTGGTGGATCTTCTCTGCACGGTCCTCAAGTCGCGTAGTGTTGCTTTGGCCTTTCTCTCGTTTTCGAGCGATCTCGCCTTGGACTTGAGAGTAGACATTCCGCAGTTGCTTCATCACCTGTGAGGGGTCTCGGGGACGGATGTGAACAGACAGTCGAACGCTGTCGTGATTCCATGTCAACTGCTGCAAGCATCCGGGGGTGATCGTCTCGGGAAACCCGATGACAGAGTAAATCTGGTAATACGTTCCGTCTCTGATGTGTAGTTCACTCTCCTCTGTGACCGAATTGGGAGCGACAGCCATTCTGTCAATCGTCCCTTGACTTTCTGCTCCTCCCCATTCACCCACTCGAAACTGAGACTCGGCCTGACGTTGTGTATATATTGTCTCTTCAATCGCCTTCTGTGTAGCTTTTCGACCTGTCTGGTTGAGGTAATCAAATGCCTGCTGAATTTCCTCTTCAGACGCATCATCCAGCGGGACTCGGTCGTCTTTTTCTCCACCAGACCCGACGAACGGGAGCTTATTGAGTAGTCCGTTTGTCATGGTTGCTATTCTTGCTCCTCCGTCACGTTATCACTAGGCCCTGTTCTGTCTTCAAATTGCTCACTGTTGTTTGTCATCCGGTTAGGATTCGGTTCTTTTTCTGAGTCGCCCACATCGGTGAGGTCAACATCTCCATCATACATCGTGAGTCCTGCTGGCGGTGCGCCATTACCGCTTTCACCGCGATAGTATAGCCTCAGTGCATCGAGGACTGATTCCCGATCATCAAGCACGGATACGTCCTCAAATCTGCACTGCGGGAGCGTCGACTGTGCGGTTTGGACTCTGTCTCGCAACTGTTGGAGATGGTGGTGCTTACCCTTTTCAGACTTACCAAGAATGATCGAATTTGGTAGCAAGCTGTGTATCCCACCAACCTGTTCGTATTCATTATCTGTCTTCAGTGACGAAATAGCCAGCAGAAACCGTCGCTCTCGCTGTTGGGTGTTTGAGCTCAATTCCTGAACAAACCCGGCATGAAAATCACGCCCGAACGTGATCACATCTGGTTCGTCATTCTCCCGCGCGTTGTGAGCATCCTCAAGCTGTTCCTCGTACCCACTGAGATCGAGTGGGACTTGGTACGTGACCCACTGAATGGGATAATCGACGGTGTGAAGGTAGCTCGCGTAAGCTCCAAGGATACTCTCTTTCGTATGTTCTGGTTGTCGACTCCACACCGCCGGTCTAATTTCAATAATTTGTGTGAATGCACGATCTGTTTCGACCACACCGTTATCGTGGATACCGTCAATCGGCACATCGTCGATTGTGTTTGCGCTTAACAACCCACCATCTTCTATCTCGGTTGCGGGTGGTTTGCGCTCAATCGTCTCTCCTCCATCCTGGATCAAGATCGGGTTTGGCTCTGTATCCTTGGGCCCCTTGTGCCGTTCGTTGGGCCGAAATACCCGTTTGATCCAGCTAAACAGATAGTCGCTTGGCATTTGCCCCGGTGGGGTTGCGTGGAATGTATACAAACTGAGTGCTACCCCGATCACGAACGGCGGGGTGTAGATCATCCAAGGCATTTGTAACACTAACAGTACCACCGCTGGTAGTACGGGAATCGCTGACTGTAGTAATTTGCCGAATGGCAAGCCCATGAATTGGCTCTCAAGGATGCCATCGGCTACAGGTATGGCTCGCATCTCTATACCTGACTTATCCGAATATCAATAAAAGGTTTTGGGACAAAATCAAACGTCACTAACCCACTCGGCCAGCCCGATTATTGCTTCTAAGAGGCCAAACGCAACCACCAGGATAACCCCACCGCCGATAGCCATTTTGATTCCCCACGCCGATCTCTCCGTTGACTTCGAGAACCCCCACAACGCGAATCCAACAATAAGTAGTGTAGGTCCGAGAATCGTGGATACGTTGATGATGAGTTCTAGGAGGCGATGGAAAGCCTGCATAATCTCTAACTCGTGAACTGATGCATCAAGTACAACTGACATGAGTGAGTACATCATCTTGATAATTACTTTTCCCGCTTTACATTTGTACCTTTCCCGGTCAGTTCTCAATCAGGACAGGAGAGACAACCACCGATTCGATATAGAGTGTGGTGTCGTCATCAGTATTTTCGATTTGGATATCAAGCGTTTCAGCATCGGTTTGGCTCACCCACATGGCAGGGCCGTCGACAGATTCTCTATCCACAAGGGTTGTGTCATTCGCTTCAACAGTCACGATGGCTTCTCCTTCCGTCTCGACTGTGACTAATACTTGATTTCCCGGACTATCTGCAACCTCAAACGATCTGGTTATTGTGTCGGTGTCGTCGATAAACAGGGCCATAGTCTCATTTCCGACCTCAATAGGCACTAGATCTTCACCAGATCCGGCTTCCCACCCTTCAGAACTACCTGACGAAAAGTATGTTCCGTCAGCATATGGGGCACCGGGTTGATGGATTGTTTGCTCGGGTGTTACATCTCCCGTTGCGACCCACCCAACAGCAGTTACGATCATCGACATGCCGGCAAGGACGATGAGGAGAATCCCGGCGACAACAATATACTGCCGCGCTTTGAGTTTTTGTTGCGAGCTGGAAACGCTGGTTAGATAGATCACCGTTCCGAAGGCAAGTAGGACAACCGCAAGATACGCAAGGCCGATTTCGCTTAGTACAGCGATGCGATCTGTGAGTCGCAAGGCAGGGATGACTGTCGCATCCCCCGGACTAACAGGATAGATCACGTCGGGTGTTGCGGCTTCGTGAGGCAATTGTATTTCGCCATAGTACTCACTCGCATCACCATTGCCCCTGAGTTCTACAGGTTGGATACCTCTGTCTGTCGTCGGTGATCCAACGGCAATCCAGCTGAGTGCAGAAAAAAACAGATGAAATGCGCTCGCGCCCAGAGTGACGAGAACGCTTCCACGGAGGAGGTTGATTGCGTATCTTTTTCGCGATCGTGGTGAGGCAACAAATAGAATAAGAGCGAATAGACCAGCGATCACAGCGGTCGACACAACGACGACCATCAACACCGACAGAACGTTTCCAAACATGGCCACAGTAGGGTCAAGAGAGGCTTCGATTGCGTTAGATTCAATCGGGTAGTTTGGGTCAGTATCGAGTGCATCATCAGCAACGATCTCAAGAGATCCGATGATCGCGCCATATCCTTCGTCACTGACCTGGACCGTACCAATCTCTGGATCGCCGTCTGCAAGGAACGACGTAGTTTCGATGAGTAGCGGAACGCACAAAATAGCTGTAAAGACGACAATTCCACCCTCGATAAATTGCAACCCTCTCTCATTTTGACGTTGTGAATACAAATAGAAGACCAACCCCATCATACCGAAAAACAGGCTTATCCCGATTAGAGAGGTCTGAACCACTGAGAACAGCCGTGCAAGAAGCTCAACAGCGAATGTGAGACCACCCTCCTCTGACGGAATATAATCGATGCCCCCGCCTGGTGGTTCGATTTCCATTACGCCGAAATATCACTGCCGACGCAAAAAAACTTTAGCTAAAAGCTACCCGAGGACGATGACTCCAGCCACAGAAAACAGCCGACCACCCACAGAGAGAATCATGAGTGCAACCCCTGCACCAATTGACCGGCGCGAGGTCGCCGACAGAGAACTGTTGTGGGGTGAAATAGCCAACAGCCCTGCCCCGATAGAAACTCCAGCAGCACCGATCACAGCACTGATCTGCGACAGTACGGATGTGATTGGTAGCGTCTGATAGAATATCTCTCTCCCCTCCAAGAGAGGTGGAATCATCGCAGCTCCGGCTTGAGCTGTAGTCTCGCCGGTCATAATCCAAGAGACACCTTCGAAAATCCCACCAATAAGGGTGATTGTAGTAATCCCCACAATAGAGCCAACAATGAGGCCTATCGACCGACGTTTAATTGTAGTTTTTCCGTGAGATACCGCTAGACCGATTAATCCACTCATACCTGCTAATACAGTCAGATATTCTCCAACAACCTTCGCTAATTCAAAAAATCGCCACGAGAGGTCTGCGGGAGTGTCTTCAGACCGGTCTTGCCATGCTAAGTGAGGGTATGATAACCACGGAGAAGCGGTTGGTTTCCAAACTGCTTCAAAATCGAATCCATCCAAATTATCTACAGCGGCTTCACCTTTGATTTCATGTTGCCGTACCGCTTCGACATTGGATTGATCTGGCTGTGATCCCTCATAATCTTCGTCGAAGTACATGTTGGTCTGTTCATGATCGCCAAGGCTAGAAATACCTCCAAAGACAATCCCCCTGAGTAGATTATTGTCCCACCCTGTACTAGGATTAGTAGCAGATACATCGGCGGCGATATACCCAGTATCGATTCGTTCTTCGTTATCAGACAATCTCGACAGTGATCCGATCATACCTCCAACCTCATCTTCTCCCACAACCGTCCCCTCAACATACGAATTTTCGATCACTCCACCGCCGTAATTTCCGGGCACGAGTTCGTTTCGGTCCCACCAACCAGGATCATGATCTGGGTTTGGTACCGTTCCGACGAGACCGCCAACACGTTCTTGATCTGGGGCCTCAATATCGACTTCGGCACCACACTCTGAAACCGTTGAATGCGACATGACTCCAACAACCCCTCCTGTTCCTGCATCCTGAAACAGCGTCTGTCCTGCGTCTCCCGACATTTCTACGTCGACCTCGCATTGGTGGATGTGAGATTCGTTGGACATCCACCCAGCGATCCCACCAATACCAAGCCCGTCTGCGGATGTCTCGCCACTGAACGTTACTCGCTCGAGTTTGGTCTGGTTGTATGCAACGCCGACCACACCGCCTTGGTAGTGCCACTCATTGAGTTGGCTATCAACGACGCTCACATTCTCAATCTCTCCTTGTACGACAAGGCCAGCGACCACACCGATTCGCGCGCCTCGGTCAACGCTGGCGTCTTTGACGGTGAGATTTTCGATAGTCCCCCCAGCTCCAACCTCACCGAATAGACCAACATCATTGTGTCCACGATCCATGTACAACCCAGATATTTCGTGTCCATTCCCATCGAAATGGCCTCGAAAGCCGAGTGACTGCTGTTCTGTATTGTTCAACGGAAACGACCCAAAACTCCCATCTCCGATTGGTTCAAACCCTGCACCACCATCCCACATAGCGGTAGGGCGTGCGTCAATATCATCAACTAAGACATAGTGGCTCTCAAGATCGGCAGTCACGGCCTGAAGTTCATTTAGATCGGACACTTGATATGGATCATTTGGGGTGCCACTCCCGTCTATATTATCGTGGATAGATTCAAGATCGGCGGGTTTCGTGGTAATATCACTTTCTGAGGCACCCACAATCCCCACCGCGAGGAATAGGCCGGAGAGAATGGTTATTATGAAGATTGTACTGAACACACTCCGGGGTAGGCTCGCCCTCATCACTATATGAATATAGAGTCAGTCGATATAATAGATTTGGGACACAAAGGAGATTGCTATTGAGTTCAGATCGGCTACACTGAATCGTTAATCAGACGCTTCGGTAGCTGCAAGAATCTCTTCGGCGGTGTTATCAAGCGCATCGAGGGCTAGGTCGCGATACTCTTTCAGTATCTCAGAGTACTGCTCTCCAGTATCGGAACCATAGACTTCTCGCGCACGATCTGCTTCAATAGCGTCGTCTGCCAACATAGACTCGATCCGGTCAATTGTGGCTTGTCCGGCGTGCTCCACCCACAGGTCATAATCGGCGTCACTGACAGGGGATATGTAGGTCGCCTGAATGACACTGTATCCGTTGTTGTTGACTCGTGCCTTTCCTGTCACGGCAACCATAACTGGCGGTTCAGCGGCTCGAAGCACTTGTTGGGCTTTCTCTTGAAATCGCCCTGCATTGAGTGAATAGTTCTCGCCACTCGGTCCTTGCACTGTCCCCCATGCAAAGTCGTCACTCTCGGTTCCAGTTTCGACGAGAGTTCCACAGATGTGGATTCGGTTGACTGCCTCGCCGGTCGGGAGCAACAGGAACTCTGGAGCGTTCTCCTCGTCGCTGGTGTTGAACTGGTGATTCGCGTCTCGGAATATGGGCGCGAAGACTTTCTTCGCCGGTTGTCGTTTCGAGTATGTTTGTGAGCTCATGGATTCAATGTGATCGTTGTTTACTGTTGGAACTCACCGACTGCGTATAACTCATCGGCAAGTGTCTCGATGGTGTCTGCGGTTGGGGCTGATACGTATTCGAAATCGTCGACGTAGAAGTTCTGCCGCCGTTTGCTACCTTTGACGGAAATGAACGTCCCGTGCAGGTTGGCTTCGATCTGGTTGCGCACAACTCCGATCCCCTGTTCTTCGGCGGCGTCAATACACTGTTCAAGTGACTTTTTAATCAGATCTGAAACCTGATCCCGGTAGAAGTATGCTGTGACTGTATCCTCTCCGGTGTCGAGGATAGCTTTTGCAAGCAGTTCAGGCTCAATCTCGGTCGACCCACACTCGACACACTCTGTTGTCCCGTACTCTAGGCTCCGACCACAATCTGGATTTTGACAGCGTGAGATCAGTCCGGTTGGGTCGTGGAAGCCAACAATGCACCCTTCGAATCCATCAACAAATGCTTCGGGGTCGATTTCGGGGCCGTCGTCAGTGTGTTCAACTGTACTATCATCGCCAATGTTGATCTCCAGTTCACCACGATACTCGTTGACGCTGACGTTCGACACCATGTAGTCCTCGCCGACTGTGAGAGGGTCGATACCAGCTCCGTCCCACAGAGTGTATTGTATGGACCCAGCTGAGTCGGCTATATACCCAGTTTGAATCTTCTTCTCACTCTCTGGGGTGTAGGTATCGATAACCGTCACTCCTTCAACATCGAGATCGAACCAGAACAGGTGGTCGCCAATCTCGTCAATTGTGACTGACGGAACAGTACCAGTAGATCGTCGGCCTCCACCAGAGAGAAACCGACGTGGGTTATCGATGTCCGCTTCTTTCAGAATCGCCTTCGAAACGTGTTTGACGGCGTTTGTGTCTGAGACACGGTTGTCTTTGTACTTAGCAAGTTGTTCGTCGATCAGTTCATCACCGATCTCAAATTCGATGCTTTCCTGCTCTTCGGCATTTTTCATAGCCTCCGTCACATCTGAGACAAGCTCAGGGTGCTGAAGACTACCGCTGGTATGCTGGCCGGACATTACATAATAACATCATGAGTAGTAGTATATAAAATCTCCTCCCAATTTCTATGAGTTAAATCGATCCGTTGTTGAGCCAGCACGTTCCCGTTAGCAGTAGTTCGTAGCATGGATATTTTATCCTTGGCACGTTTTATTACATGAAGATGACAGAGACACAAACCACAACCGAAGCGGCAGAAGGAACGCTCCGATGGTACGTCGAATCAGACAAGGTAGCAGACACATACAAACCAAACTTCGAGGCGGTGATTGAGGCATTTAACAACGACGAGGTAGCCAAAATAACGTCAAGAAGTGTGTTACACGACTCAGGTGATACCGCCTATGTGTATGAGACTGGTGATAGGACGTATCTATACGGCACCGTCACTGAGGGCAGTTTCCACATAACAGAGTTTTGTTCAATTAAGCATCATCCCACGATACAAGTATTGGTGATGATGGGAGAATCATTCACATCCGTGGATCTCACAGAGTCTCCTCTGTATGACCTGGATTCAGATTCGCCGAAGGATTCAGACGGTATGCTCAAAAAACAAGAATAATAGCGAAACGTCGGATCGAACCAATATCAAAGGTTAGCGGGGGTGGGGTGAGGAGAGGAGATCACCAAACTTGGAAATTGGCGTCTTCGGTGATTACTTCATTTGCTTGGTCTAATTCGACTGAGACCTCTACCGTGTATTCTCCCGTGTCAGTACTTGCACCGGGGATACAATTCATCTCTACTTGCCAACACTCTGCGATCAGCTGATCGTCTTCGACTGTCTCAGACCCCTCAACACTGATTGTTTCGACACTGAACGTCTCTGGCTCTTTGAACTGGTTGCCGTCTTGCTCATAGTATATAACGTCGGCCACAACGGATGTTGCGTCCTGATCCATTTGATTCTCAAGGGTTACCGTCACCTCTGTTTCGTTTCCATATTCTACATCTTCTGCTGCAACCGTTATATCAAGTTCGAGCGCATCCTCATCGATCACTTCGAAGGATTCACTCACACTTTCGGTTACGTTCTCGGCATCCGCTGTGACCTCTATGTCAAACCCGCCAGCAGAAAGCTCTCCGACAGTGTATGACAGTGTTTCGCTCTCCAATTCGAGATCGGGTAGATCGTCTGTCTGCTCAAACACAACCACATCGTTTGAGTCTCGAAGGACGGTCTCGACGACTAGATCCTCTGCTGGATCTTTCGACTCCTCTTCGACAACAACCTCGAATTGGTATTCTTCGGACACTGAGCCTTCTTCGACTCCAATGAGGTCGACATTCAGACGGGGTTCTCCAGGCTCATCCACCAGATGCATGGTGTCTTCGCCAACAACTGGTTCATCAAGTTCGTCAACATCGATCACCAATTCGGCAGTATGCTCTCCTCGCTCTTCGAAAGTTACGAAAGTGGAACTAAACGACTCTTGGAAACTCCCACCGGGTTTGATTGAACCAGTCGACCAAGTGTTGCTCATCATATCGAGCGGCTCTCCCTCCCGATACAGTGTGAGTTCGGTAGAGACATCTGTTGCATCTTCCCCACCAATATTCTCAATCTCAAAGCCACCTCTGAGAGTGAGCTGTGGTGGTTCAATGCCGTCCAGATCACGATCATCAACATTCAGATCCACGTCAAGATCTACACCCTCTGGTGCAATGACTTCAAATGATTCGACCGTAACCAACTCATCCTCCATATGAGGCGACGAAAACTCAACAGTCATCGTTTGTTCGCCCACATCGAGATCGTCGCTGCTGACGAACCGAGTAAATTCGTATTCACTGAATGCATCCAACTCAGGAACGGTAGTAAACCTCCCCGTGATATTTTCTGTCCCTGTATTCAGGCCAACAGTGAGTGTCCCTTCCTGCATCGAGAAACTCCTGTCATTATGCACTGTCGTGGTGAAATTGAAACCTTCTTCAGCTGTGATCGTCTCAGGGTAGGCCGTACTCAATTCAAAATTATCCGTAGTTGATTCAATCCAGATATCGTCGATAATACCTCCAGCCGAGGCTTCGATATTGAGCCAACCAGACTCCTCAGTGTGGAGCCTGACGGTTTCGGTTCGTTCCTCCCCTGGAGAGAGTGTTAACGACTCAACCGTATCGGATGAGAGAACTTCACCGCTCTCATTGAGCAATTCGACGGTTGTAGTTTCAGTCTCCGCTTCTGAATCGTCATCATTCTCGAACAAAATGTCGACCGAGAGATCGACAGATAGAGGTGGTTTCCAATGTTCAGGGGTAAGCTCTAGATCGATACCAGCGGTATTGAGAACCAACTGGCCGTCTTCATTAAGATGGCTGCCCAATCCGATGGACTCCCAATCGGAGACATCCTCAAGTGAGATACCTCCCGATATTGTGATCGACTCACTGCTGAAGGTTTCATCTGGCGGTTCGGTCATCCTATGCTATAGTTATTTCTGGCACAAATAAAAATCTTATAGCTATTCGTACTATTCTCGAATTAGGACAGATTTGGTAGCCGGTATTTTATTACTGATCATGCCAAAGAAGTGAACCAAGATGGATGTTGAGACATATCAGGGGCAGATTACCTCCGTAGAAGCGTCAACGGACGATACGGACTCACACACACTGATTCGACGACGGTCATTTCTGGTTAGTACGGGGGCAGGTATGGTGGGTACATCTATGTGGGCGAGTTCGGTCGCCGCTGAACAACCAGGACTCGACGTGGAATTCGACGGTTCGATAGAATCGGGCACGGAAGTTGTTATTCGGGTGCGTGACCACCGAGGACGGCAGCAAGAGTTCGTCGTCGATGGGTCTGCTCAACTCCCTGCATCAACCACATTGGATCGGATTCGGACGAACCGCGAAATCGAATTTGATCTTTTGATCTATGGGCACGGAGCTGTTGAGATCGACAAACTCGACTTCGCACCGTCGACGGGGGTGTACCCAGAAGAGGCCGGGGATGCTGGCACGATGTATGCAATGGCGCGAAACATCCATTCGGTGGTATATTCTGGCTTAACGTATCTCGGTATCATTGCCACACTGGTCGGTGTGGTCCATTATGGGGTCGAGCGTGTGTCTCCATCTTTGACTACATCAATGAGTGGGGCAAAACTCGCTCTCGCTGGAATCGGGCTGCTGTTTGTTCTATTCGCACTGGGCGCGTTGGCGGGTGTCCTCGGTTGGATCGTCTCGGTCTAATCGACGAGCAAGGATGGGATTTGTTGGTAGAATCTGAAATTGTATAATAATGTAGCACCTTATCTAACATAGACCTCGCCCGAGCAGACTCCGTTACATAAGGTATCGTCGCGAACGTTTTTGCCGAGAGGGTATGTAATTACACCCATCGCCGTGAATTGAAAATGAGTGATGATAAAAAGCAAACCCCGTATCCGTGGCGGGACTACACTACTGACAGTGGTTATACCGACGACGAAAACCATACCCCCCACGGGGAGAGGACTGAGACGCAAGATGAATCTGAATATAGCCAGCAGACCGATGTCGACACACCTCAAGTGACCGACGACCACACCGCGCTTCCGCAGGAATTTGCCGGGTCAGATGATCCAGACTATCACGTCGTTGACCGAGAAGTAACCGGACAGCAAACGAAAAAAATTGCAAAAAGCGATTCCTCTCTCACCACGGTGTTGGCTGGGTTGAGATCGTATCTCCCATCGGGAGGTTCGGCTCCATCTACTGGCCAAAAGACTGGTCTGGCAGGGTTTTTCTATCCTGATGGAATGCTCAGGGCTGACGAGGAGGTCGTGTTTGAAGCCCACCCCACACGGTGGATGGACGCAAAGAACCACTTGATCGGAACTGTGTTGATGTCGGTCGCGATCGGTATCACTACCGTCACACTGCTCGGGTTTGGTGAAGATCTCTGGAATGCTCCACTACCGGGTTCGGGTCGACAAACCCCGTCGCAGTGGTATATTCTTCCTTTGCTTCTGTTTTCTGTCGGCGGTCTCGTGTATCTCTATGCAGCTGTCAGACGAGCCTCGACATGGTACTTACTGACGCAAACCCGGCTGTTGAAACGAAAGGGGATACTCCGTAGACAGGACAAGCGGATACGCCTATCAGACATCAACAAGACAAACACGATTCGGCCTCCCCACATGTACCTGTTTGGCGTCGGTCATATTGATGTCTACACGGCTGCGACCGGCGGCTCCGAAATTCGTATTGAGGCGTGTCGGAATATCAGCGATCGAGCGGAATTAATCGATTACCAGAGTAAGCTTGCTCAAATGAACCCCGAAGAGCGCAAGAGATTCGCTGAAAAACACGCACATGCTGATTGACGGCTGTATACAACATACCCACACGACGGGAGGGCAACTGACCTACCCCAGTTTGCCAAACTGAGTGATTGAAACTGACTGGATCTCCGCTGTGTTAACCAACAGATTGTGGTCGAAGCTGTCGGTTGTTGGTTAACAGGCTCAATATTTGACTGACGGTTTCTCGACTCACCGAATGTCGCCGCCGTAGTAGTTCTTGGCGTCGACAACCCATCCGTGAGCGAAACAAGTCGGATATTCTTCGTCTGTTTCTGGGTCGACAAAAGTCAGTTTATCGCCGGTCGACCTCCGCACTCGGTATGAATAAACGAACCACGGTGGATGATCTTTCGGCGGTGTTCCGATCACGAATACCTGGAGGTACTCATGATCGATATCGTCAGCTGACTCGGGTGGAACAACTTTTGAGACACACCTAATTTCTATCTCCCAGTCTGGATTCAAATCGCTTCCATCGTGCAAGATTTCATTGACGATCATTTCGACATCTTGAATGGTGTCGTCATATCCAATTGTAAGAGAGATACTGTCTCCCTCTCTAACCTCCTGAAACGTCGCATTAATACCGTCTAGATCCCGATCTGGAACACCCGCTTCCTCCGGTGACTTGGGGTCGACAACCAACTCCCTGTGTGAACTATCGCTTGTATCGGACATAATTAGAAATTGGCTTAGTTACAGAAAAAACTTCGGCGGCGGCCAAAACCGGTCAGACCTAATCGTTGGACTGATCGTCACTTCTGTTATCCTGCTCCCCGAACAGATAGGGTGAAGGATGATCGTTATCTCGATTATTACGACTACCGTACTCGCCATGTTCGTTGGTTTCATCCTCAACTCTTCTGTGATCGTCGTCTTCCCGATCATCACCCTCCTCCGGTGGTAAAGCCCACGAAGGTGTGGAATCCAACCCCGGCGTTTCAGACGGTCGGAAGCCACCACCGAACTGTTCATCATCCGATGGGAGGTGTTTGAATCCTCCTCCAAACTGAGTTGACTGTCGGGGCTCGGAAAAGGGTAATTCACCCTTACGACCAGGAGGCGCACGGTGGCCGTCCGACCGTTCAGTATCGGATTGGTCTGAATCTTCGGCTGTCTCAGACAATTCCTCCTGATCTGGTAGCGAGATCGACTCCAAATCAGACGACGTGTCGGGAGAACGGTTGAACGGTCGGCGGAGAATGATGACGGCCACCACCACAATGATACTGCAAAAAAGGATGATGGCAAACGGGTTTGGAGGAGACAACACCATGTGAGATAATTTAGAAAGATGATACAAAAACGTTGGCAAGAAAATGGCGTTGACCTCAATGAGAAACAACTATCTGGTGTTCCAACGGGACAAACCTTTTTAATAACCAGCAATTTTCTATATGTGTAGGGATGAATAAACAAGGAGGATATCCTCCCCGAGTCATATCACTCGGAGTGAGAGACTACGACAAACTAGAGCAGCACGTAGGTGAAAGGTTCGATGTTAATAAGGAGCACATCTCGGACGTGTCTCTTGCAGAGTTGAATCAACAACGAGCTGTGGAAGTGGTTGTCGTCGGGGATGAAGCCAAAGTAGAGTTAGGAGATCTGATTGAGTCGAACCCGATGATGTACCGGAGCTACATTTCTATCGGGGTTGTTACTACCAAATACACTGATCTAACTACGATCCCATTCGACGGGTGTGTTACCCCACCCACACACCAATCGGTTGTTCGGGATATTAAACACCTGCGGCGGCTCACAGAACTGAAACGAAAATCGTCGACGGTGTATCATTTGACACAGACGTTAGTAGACATTGAAACCAACGGATCATTAAGCAAAGAAGACGCGACCTACAAGCAACTAAAACAGTGCAAACGTGAGCTTGAACATGATTTCAACCAACTCAGTGCGCAAGTGTGTAACAAAAACGTCTATTCTCTCTTCGATGCTATCGAAGTAGCTGGCGGTCAACCAATCGGGACAAGACACTCTCCAGAGTATCGTTCGAACAAATTACCGAACGTCGAATAGATCTACTGTCGAATGACTGTCTTGCCAATCGTCTTGTTCAGGAATAACAATTGACGGTATCGAATCGCAAACTCGCAGATGCCGCGCTTCCTCGCCAAGTGGGGAATGGCGTTGATCCTGCTGGATTCGTTCATCTCGTCGTCGCTTGATCTCATCGGTGATGAGGGTGATGAATTTTCGGCGGCGAGACAACAACCTCGATTTATCGATATTGTCGATATTAGTAACTGGACGGGGAAGCCGCTCGTAAGTTGCGATTAGTTCCTCGAACGGTTGTCGTTTCACCCACCGTTCGGCCTGCTCTAATTGGAAAAGTCTGTCAGACTGATCGTTGTCGCTTGATTCTTCCATCGTAATCTAATATATACACTCCCACACTTTTGAAAATGGGGATGGTTCAGACGGAGCTTGCAACATATCTGGGGGACGGGCGGTAAGGTATCTACTTCGATATTGATGGTGGCGAGCAAATCAGAGCTGTTCAATATCCAGAACCCACCCCGAAGTGACTACATTATCGGGTTGGCACTCGCCTGTCTCCCTATTGTAAGGATATGTGTAGATATGCCACGGAGCTTCCGAACCGCCAATACCTGTAGCTGAACGGAGATCCCAATCGTCATCTTCTGTTCCCCTGAGTAAGAGCAATTCAATATCCCATTCATCACGAACGACGTTCTCTTCTGTATCTACATGAACGTCGTCGACGATTGCCTCAACCGTCTTTCCTTTGGTGACGGTGTCAGTATCAGACTTCGCTTCAAGACCATCGATCTGATCAACTGGCCCGAATGCCTGGCCAAAGGTGAGTTTGATCTGATCCCATGAAGACAAAGACGCAACAGTCTCTTTGATCGTCTTGAGCTCGGTATCAGTCCGTATTGGTGGATAAATATGATCGGCTCTGACTCTCTCGTCAAAACTACTTTGGTGGCCACGGACCCGCTCGACCCGAACCCGATCTGATTTCGTTTGTGTGTGTTTCATTAGTAGTAGATATCTCCGGCCCGAATAAAAGATTTGGTGAGTGTTCCATCGGCTCTCGCTCACAACACTAACATAACAGTTTAGCCATCCAATTCCGTGAAAAATGCGAAAAGAGGGTGTCGTTAGCTGTGTTTACGATGCTCCGACTTCGTTCACAGTGACGGTGAATTCGCCGTTGTACTCACCTGGTTCGATTTCGTTGGGGTAGTCGATCCACATACGGATCTCTTCCTGCTCCCCGTGGGTGAGTTCAGATGCCCCGATGTCGACAGGGTTGTTTGCCAACTCAGTTACATCCTCGTGATCGTAGTCACTGAGCGTGTGTCCGTCACCAGCTAGCACCTTGGTCTGATCGGCACTGATGGTGTCGTCTTCGGTTTCGTGATCAAGGTCAGAAGCACTCATATCAACGCCGAACTCGACGTTCCCACCTGCCTCAACTTCGAGTGCGTCGTCTGCACCTGTTGGAGCGTGGGCAACGTTCTCGTCACCGGGTAGGACTAGATCTTCTTCGACCTCAACTTCTCCGGTGTTGATTGTTGCGTCAACGAGGACGCCAATTTCGAAGTTATCGACCAGCGTTTCTGGATCGGTTTCCTCTTCGATGTCTTCGTTGATTGGTGTGGACGTGACTTCCCAGCTGTAGTCGTTCACCGTTCCATCCTGTGTGTTAGCGGATGGTCGGACATTTTCTGGTAGGTCGATCTCCACAACCGTGGTATCTGTTTCGGCTTCACGGTCAATACCTTCTATAGCGGTCGCAGACAGGTGTGTGTCGGAATCTTCTTCAGATGAGACTGTTGCCTCACCTTCTTCATCGAATTCGATAGTGAGTTCGTAGTACTCATCCTCGGTCGGATCTTCAGCGATCCGCTCGCCGTCTTCGTCGACACGGAATAGTTCCGTTTCGACCCAATCTACATTTTCTAAGTCACCATCGAGTTCGATGCTGAGCTCATACGTCGCATCTGGCTGACCGACCCCACTCACCGTGATGTCGGTGCCTGGATTAGTCGAGGTCAATTCGATACCTGCTACATCAGGATGCGGGGCATCGACTGTGGTTGTGATCGTTCCAGCTGTGCTATCCGACTCTATGATGCCGTCAGTAATACCCAGTAGGGTGTCCTCTCTGGTGTCACCATCTACAACGAATGCGAACATGTCAATAAAATCTCCACCTGCTGTGACCACATCCATGCCGCCTAGGTCAAAGTCCACATCCTCGTCAATAGACCATGTAGTCTGACCAGTGTCGCGGTCAAGAGCGACACCTTCTATGTTATTATCGTTCTCCACGTAGACCCAGCTGTTATCAATGGAGATGTCGTTTGTAATGATGTTAGAATCGTCCCATTCACCCATATCTACCCACCACTCCTCGTCAGTATCCTCTTCAGTGGTGTCTACCGACAACTTCCGAATGTAATCATGGGATCCGCCATCTTCGTGTTCGGCAACGAACACCTCATCATTATCGTATTCTAGTGCAAGCGGTTCGATACCATCAGCATCATACTCATCGGACAGATCATGGGTGACAAGAGGTTCCCCACCAACGTCCACCGGGTCGTCTTCAATTTCGTAGATGTCAACCCTATCTGTACCGTGGGATACGGTAGCCAATTCGTCATCGTCAACTGCTACACCGTAGATTACTTCATCCTCAAGAGCCCCACCGACTCGGTCAAACTCGCCAGCATCATCATCAACATCGAAGACCTGGACACCATAATCGCCATCTGTCACATCAGCTGCTACGTAAAGATAGTCAGTGCCAGCCTCAATTTCGTTGATCGCCTCAAAGTCCTCAATCGACACGTCAGTTTCAGCGATAGCTTCCTCAGAGTCGCGATCGATTGCTTCGAGTTCAGCTTCATCAGCAACGAATATGTATTCATCAGTGAATGCGAAATTATTATTGAAGCCAGTGGTCAATTCGGTACTCCACTCTACCGACTGATCATCTGGATTGACTACCCAAATTTCGGGCTCAGAATCGTCGTTCTCTCCAAGCACGATGAGACGATCACCTAGCTCGTCATATGTTATATACTCTGGACTTTCGATACCGATCTCGTCGAACGTTTCTTCGAACTCAATCTCCGGTTCCGGTTCCTCTTCGGCGGCGACAGTCGCGCTGAAACTAACGGACATAGCCACAATAGATGTGACCATAATCAGCGCAAGGAACACCGCACGCGCCTGTTCTCGTACTGACGGTTGTGTATTCGTACTCATAGTTTGTTGATCTCCCAGTGGGTTGGTTTGGCCCACTGGACGCAACCGCCACCGACAAACACTACACTCACCAAGACGGGGTCACTAACGGTTGCGCTTACACCCCTTTACTGACTAATAAAATAAAAAGGTTGGTTTGGTGTGTGGTCACATACTATATAATATATTATTCAACAACTTCGGACACAACGATCACAAAGTATTGCGTGTACTCACGTAGTGTGGTGTCGCGCGGAATATCGACCCACATACGGGTGTCAATGGTCTCGCCCGAAGTCGCTACGACTGGGGTTCCATTCTCGACGACCTAGACCGGATCGTTCGCCGCATCACTGGGGGTTATTGCTGATGTGGTCTCTCATACGTTTTCTGACTTGGTACAGCACCAATGCGGAGAGAATAGCAATAATCACAATGAGTGAGGCACCGCTCAACAACCCTCCTTCGGGTTCTCCTGCCTCAATAGTGAGATCGAACGAATACTGCACACCGACAGGGGAGATACCATTCTCAGTTTGCTGACCGTGTTCAAGAATCAAGGTGCCATCAACCGACTCTCCCTGATCTAGATCAGGATCTACAACGATCTCAACTTGCTGCGAACTGCCAACTTCATCAAAGTGAATCTCTTCTTGCCCAATATGGACGTGGTCATTGAGTTCTCCAGTGGGAGTGATCGTGGCGACTTCATCAACATCGGAGTCATCTATATCATCATGCACTGTGAGTGTGAGCGTCTCAGAACCGTCTTCAGGAATTTGGAATGGTTCGTTCGTGTCCCACGATGGGGCGGCACCGGCACTCGCCAACCCAGTCATACCAGTGACGGCGATCAATGCTACTGCTAGTGTTACTGCAATTGCTGTCGGTCGCTGCATACTCACAATTCACTCTTACACCGGTATAAAATCTAGGTGAAAATGCGTCTTGGAACACTGGGTAGCCTTCTGAAACAACCGACCTTTGTTTCAGATGTGTGTTTCAGACAGAACCGTTAAGCACTCGAAGCCGTTTGATCGGAAACAACATCCCAAGCATCGGGGCTGATTATCTGGCCGTCAAATTCTCCTGCCTCGGGGTAGGCAGTTGTCACGATAATCTCTGCCGTGTCCTCAATGTAGTCAACCAACTCACGGAGGTGTTCGGATGCCAGCTGGCTGATAGCGTCAATAAGGATGCACGGAACGATTTCGCCGACATTATACACACGATAACCAGCGAGTGCTGCGGCCACGCCGATGAGTTCGACTTCACCCTCACTTAGAGCATCAACAGTAGTTTCGCGCCCATCGCGTGCAATGATAAGTTCGAATTCCACAATTTCGCCTTCTTTGTTTGTGATCGTATCGAGCCGTGCCGACTCAAATCCAGGGCCGAAGCGGTCGACGATATCGGTCATTGCAGTATCGAATTCCTCACGGAGTTGGTGCTGTGTCTCAGTTTTCTTCTCCCGAAGGGCTTTGATCTGGTCAGTGAGGTCGTCCTGCTGCTGCTTAAGATCACTCACCTCTTGTTTCTGGTCATCGAGTTGGTCTAACTCAGCACGACGCCGTTCAAGACGCTGCTCTTTAGTTCGTATCTCAGTTTTCACATCTGTGAGTTCCTCGCTGTACTCCTCTTCGACTTCTGCAAGCTGGTTTTCAATCTTCTCGACTTCAGATTCAAGATCGGTCTTCGTTTCCTTTGCTTCCTCCAGATCGGCTTCTTTTTCGAGGACTGTCTGGCGATACATTGCAATCTTATCTTTTAATTCAGCTCGCTTGCCCTGTTTTTGCTTGGCAATTCGCTCCTTCTCCTCGAATTTATTAATTTCTGAATTAAGTTCCTTCTTTTTTTCGCGGAGTTCGGAAGCCTGCTCATTAATACGCTCAATCTGTGATTCCAGCTGGTCTTTGGGGACGACCTCACCACAGAGCCAACACTCAATTTCATCTCCAGATAGTGTCCGTTCGACATTGGTGAGTGTATCGAGATTGTCAGACTCAAGCGCATTTTTGTTCGCTCGATAGAGGTCTTCAAACAGACTGATACTGGCACCAAGTGAGCTAATACGGTTTTGTTTTTCTTCTAGATCAGAAAGGGTGGGAATTGCAGGGACCTCAAGATTCTCCAGTTCCTCTTCTTTCTCCTCAATCTGTGATTGACGCTTTTCGATACTGTTTTCAAGCCTGTTTATTTCTCGTTCGGTATTTTTGAGTTTGCTTTTGCGTTTACTAAGTCTATTGTCGAGCTCTTCTGCCTCCTTTTTAGCTTGGTTGGCCTCCTTGAGCTCATCTTTTGTTTGATTCAATTCCTCAAGCTCATTCTCAAGCTGAGTCACTTCTTGCTGAACGCCTGGAAGTTTCTCGGCAGCTTGTTCGGCCTGTCTCAATTCAGTCTTCAACTGCTCCCGCTCATTTTTGAGCTTCTCAATCTTCCGATCTATTTTATCGATATTGAGTGGTTCTTGCAAATACTCAGTGAGATCGTCACCATTGCGCACAGCGGTTCGGATTGGATTATTCTCACCTAAGAATGCGAATAGACGAGCAGTTTTTTGATCGCTGTCCTCTGATAGATAAGGATTCCCGCTCCGTGAATTAGACCGGTGGCTATTACGCTCAATAGTCACCTCATACATTTCATCTGCTGTTTCCAACGAAACCGTACCTGATGCAGCACCTTCTGTAAGTGGGTGGTCTTCATAGTGACCGGTTGCACCCACAGCAGTCTGAATTGACGCAATAAGGCTTGATTTGCCTTGGAAATTTGAGGCCTGGACAACATTGAGTCCGTCAGCTATAGTCGTTGAACCAGATTTGATCCCTGCGATGTTCGTGATATTTAGATCCCAAATCATGCTTACCTATATTAGCTGAGTGGTTAAGAAAGGATGGGTCTGGACTCACTCAGAATTAGTCAGAACTTGTGTGAGTGTACTCTGTTCAGGGGTTAAAGATGAGTTTTGAGCCTGATCAGAGGCTTCATTGACAGTGTTTCCACCACACTGATCAAGTGGGAGATGATCCTGACAGACATGACCTTGATCGATTGCCCGTCTGAATGAAACCTCCCGACTACATTCGGGGCATTGTAGATACATCGTGACTTTAGTGTCGACGTCTTCGGCCCCAGTAATTCGGTCTTTGTTGTCGAGACTGGTGAGGACATCACCGAGAGTATCGTTGGCTCGCTCACGCAGATGTGAGATTTGATCTTGTTCCCAATCACTATTGCTAGTCTCTCGCTCTTTCGTTTCACCAAGGCAATTTGTCAGATGTCGGTATAGTGTCGATTGAGAGATGAAATCGTCAGAAACGGCTTCACCATCTACTCCATCTTGTCGGAGATCGTCCAAGAGCTCATCGTGCTCCGATACATGATTATCAGAAGTAGAACTGAGCAATTCGTAATCTGAATTAAGATGTGAATCGATTTGATACCGATTTTGACGAATATAAACGGCTTTCAGGACACGTTTGTTAAACCAATCAGTAAGTGGTCTCAGCCCCGTTTTTTGCAATTTACCCTGTCCTAACCATCGGTCAACGAGATAACTATTAACAGTATCATATCTGTTAGGTGGTTTAATTTGATACCGATTCATTACTTCTCCAAACTTACAACAGCTACAGCTCATGATCGGTGTGTCGAATGGTTACGGATTTGACGGTGTGTTTGTTTCAGTGTTTTTCGAGTCGTTATTGCCATCTCCAACCCCTTTATGTTCTTCACAAACGTACCCACGCTGGTGGGCGATCGTAAATGGGACGCTCGTCGAACAATCTGGACAATTCAAATAGATCTCGACTTCCACATCAGCGTGTTTCGCACCTAAAAGCTCCCCCTTGTTGTCTAACGACCGGAGTGCATCCTGGATTTGGTTAACGGCTTTTTCTTTTGCAAATTTGATCTTTGTCTCTTCCCAGTCCGTCTCCGCCTTTTTACGCTCTTTTTTACCCTCCAGACAATTTGTTAGATGTCGGTACATTGTCGACGTGGATATAAAATCAGACGTTAATTCGTCTGGATCGATACCATCTTCTTCTAATGAATTTTTTACAGACCACTTTTGATGATCATCTTCATCATCTGCGGTCAACGCCTCATAATCGTTCTCAAGTTGGTATTCGCGGGCTGATCGTCCATGTTCCACATAGACGGATTTTATGATGTGTAAATTGAACCATTTTACAAGACCACGAGTTGAGGTCTCTGGAAACTCGGCTCTTCCCAACCACCGAGCTAGGAGGGCTTGATTTATATCCTGATCAAGGACAGGAGAAGATAGATCGTGCTTATCGGCCACGCGACCGACTTTGCAGCAATGCTCGTAACTTGGCACGACAGTGGTTACAGTACCAGGGGATAAAATACACACGTTCTCGCCTTTTTGAATGATTTTCTGCGGTGAAAAAACAACGACAGCTAAATGTTCAGATCTAAAAGACAGAATTATAAATGTGAAAAAGACAGTAGTGAGTTAACCAACATTTATTTGTGTCTTGCGGTTTTTGTTGGTTAACATAGGAGAGACAATGTCATACGAACCACCAACTCCACCCGTAGAGTTGTCGACAGACATAATCAACACGCTCAATTCTCAGAACCCAGAAAAACTCAGACATATTTCGAAATATGCCGATGAGCTGGCTGCTCACAAAAAGCGACAAGAGCGTCTCAGCAAGACGGAAGATCAAGAGGATGAAGAACGTCCAGAAGATCTCCCCGAAGATGTACCAACGAAAGCTACAATCACTATCAAAGAGATCAAAGACAATCGGTATTATTATTGGCAGTGGCGAGAGGGGGACAAGATCAAATCTAAATACAAAGGTCCAGTAAATCCCGACCAATAATTTATTTCAATGATGTATTTTAGTAATTGGCCAATGGTTTTAGCTATATGGAGTTCTATGTACTATATGTGATGAGCAAAACAACAGTCACAGTAGATTTCGAAACAGTGAGACAAGCGTTCGAGAACAATCTCGACATCGTGATTGGAGGAAGCAGCGTACAACTCAAACAGTCACTGAGATCAAATGAGTGGTACTCCGATGAGGGGACAAAACCGGTCCATCTCAAACCATTCGAGCTGTTGGATACGGACCCTCAAGAACTCAACACGGATACCGGGGGGCTCGAACCGGACATGATCGTCGACAGCCACGTCCCAGAAAACACGAGACGGGACATAGAAATTGTAGTTGAGTGAGTGATTCTCGCGGGTCGTGGACACTCACTCACTATCGAACACATCGCTCCCGATATCCGACAGCTCGCTGGCTTCGATATGAGAGTACATCTCGCTTGTTGTCCGGGGATCTGCATGTCGAAGGACTCGTTGAGCCGCTGAGGGGGAGACTTCACGGTAGTACTGCTCTCCGACCCCACGGCGGGCACCGTGCAATGTGAGATACGCTTTCTTTCCATCAACCTCGATCCCAGCATCCTCAGTGAATCGTTTTAGGAGATTGCGGGCACCCTCGGTCGTCATTGAAGCTGGTATAAGATTGTACTGACGGTAAGCTTCTATTGGGTCAGTGATTGGGTCGAGTAGCTCGTCGACCGTTTCATCGTCGTGGCCACGCTCTCGTAGCTGTTCGCGAGCGGTTGACCACAGGGTTGGAGCGTGGAAAGAGGGGAAGATCGGCCACTCTGCTATCTGCTCATCGGGGATATCGAGGAGGTCTCGAAGCCGCTGAAGAGGTTCGATAGGTTGGTCAGTAAGCGGGACCTGCTCAGTATCTTGGCTTTTGCCGAGCACCTGGAGCGTTCCGTCCTCAAGATTGAGATCCTTCCATTTGGCCCCTGTTCGACGATTATCATCACCACGGGGGACACGCAGGATTTCGCTCCCTCTGGCCCCGGAATATCCGATAGTATAGATGAGAGCGCAATCGCGGATTTCTGAAACAGCCTCAAAACCCATTTCATCAAGTGCTTCGCTGGCCCGTCGACGAACATAGCGAGTGATCTCCATCCGTTGTTGGGGGGTCCAAAACTGCTGATCGTTAGCCTGTCGCGAAGGTCGCTCAGGGAGCGGGTCGCGGGCAACCGCTGTAGCAGCAGGATTTTCGTCGATGATCTCCCACTTCCGACAGTACTCCAGGTACGCAGAGACATAATCATAGTAGACGTTGGCTGTGGCTGGAGAGACACCGGATTCTCCATCCGATGCTTCATGCGCACGTACACGTTGGGCAAGATACTCGTCGGTCCACCGACCGACTGTCCTCCCATCGAGATCGTCGAACGTTTCGGCTCCTCGACGTGACATTTGATCAATCCAGCCACCGACAACACGCTCAAGTTGACTCACATACTTGCCGGATCGGTCGTCACTTGATCCGGTAGCGGCTTTGCTATCGAGAAACGCCTCGAACGGGCTGTCCAGAGGGTCTTCAGCGGTACAATCGCTGGGGTGTGCATATTCAGTCATAGCTTCTCCCTGAGTCGAATCCAGGTTTCATGCTTACCATAGGGCTCGGCCCCTGAAAAATTCACTTGTGCTTAGCGACCTAATCACAAGTAGAATTGTGTTTCAGCCGAAGCGTCGAAATCAGCATTCTCAAAGCGTAATACGGCTATTTTAGCTGGTTCGAGAATAGATAAATCGTATGGTGATATACATAATTCGAGCCCTTCACAAACAGATTCTACACTCAGGGCATCGATAGTTCGAAGTGTGTATCATAATGCACTTGGATTCAGTAAACCAGGGTGCAGCGAGTACGATTTCGGGTAGACTGATAGAAGCTATTTATTCACCGTCCCATTCTTCAGGGAATGTTCCGGGGAGTTTCCGATCTGGAAAAGTTTCAGCAAGTACCTGCTTGATATCGCGCTCTGTTTGTTCGTTAACAGAACTTTGACCGACGTACTCAAAAGTCGCCATACCAATGTTGTGCGGGTTTGCTCCGTTGGTTTCTCGTTCTATCGTTCTGAGTTTTCGTTTGAGTTGATCTTCAG
>LFFM01000593.1_pt1 | contig 25588 bp, 24 predicted proteins | sample 643131 | NCBI WGS metagenome assembly LFFM01 (sample SAMN03777445, study PRJNA286221) | soda lake metagenome | biome: soda lake; feature: Kulunda steppe; material: water; isolation source: sample Tc-Br brine of Tanatar trona crystallizer | place: Russia: Kulunda steppe | collected 2011-07
CCCCCCCCCCAGGCGTCGTGTCACTGCCGATCGCTCGATGCGCGGCGTGAACGACTCGACCGAACCCCGTGTTTCGCATTATAGAATTCATTTCTTTTGTACAGAACGATCGTTCTCCATGACTGCCAGCCATCGTTCGGACGCTTTCGGCCGTGTTTGTCGATCGGGACGGCGGCGAGCGCGATCGGGAGCGAGACGTAACCGATCGAGCATCGCCGCCCCCTGTTACAAAAATATCACTGTAAGAGATTCGGGTACACCGGACGTCCCGTCCCCGACGATCCGGTATCGAACACGCGTCCGAGAGTGACGATTTCGCCGTTAAATAAAAGAATAATATTATGAAATTTTAAAATATGTTTCTGTTTCAATATTTCTTAAAATCTGCTCGCAAAGCCTGTGAATCCTTAATAGAGTATTTTGTAAGTGTTTATTATATTATGATAGTCTTTAACATAACTTTTTGGTACTTACGTAGCCGCTCGATCATGGTATGTACACGTTGGTTCTCGTTCGACGGTCGATCGGAGCGGACGCTCGGGCCGTCGGACCGGGCGACCGATACCGAACACCGATCTCGATCGGCTCAGGCCTCCGTTCAGTACTTTGGAACAAGCGTTCCGTGGAACGGGCTCCCGGACGGGTTCCCGGGATCGAACGGAACGCGCGTCCCCCGAGGGTGGGGAGTCACTCGTGCGCCGGTGCGTGTCGTCGTCGGAAGTCGTCGGGCGCCTCCGTGAACGTCGCGTAGTGCTCGGCGAAGACGTCGGCGACCGCCGGGTCGACCGCCGGAACCCGATCGCGTATCGCCGCGCCGATACCCGCCGGCGTCGCCTGGTGCGGTGCCTCGTGGGTCACGACCACGTCCGGATCGGGAGTCATACCGTCACCTTGCCCACCCGGCAAGTGAAGGCTGCGGTCCGCCCCGTTCGTCGGCGAGGGCCGTCCACCCCGTTCGTCGGTGATGGCTGGCCGGGACGACAGCTACAAGACGATGGAACGGATGATATGATCTATCATGCGAATGCACCGCCGTCGGTTCGGGACGCTCGCCGCGACGGGCGGCCTCGCCGGACTCGCCGGCTGTCTGGTCAGCGGCGACACAAACGACGCCGCCTCGCTCGACGGATGGCCGCCGCCGGAGACCGACGGGTCGTTGACGTTCTGGACCTGGCAACACTTCTGGGGCAACCAGTCCATCGCCTATCAGCACGTCCGCGATCTCGACGAGATCACCCGCGAGACGGTCCCGGCTCCCGAGCAGTACCGACGCCTCGAGGACGGGGACGTGCCGGACGTCGTGCACTGCCGGTCGGCCCAGTTCGAGCGCGCCGTCGACGACGGCCTGTTACAGCCGCTGCCGGCCGACGTCCACCCGCAGTGGCCGCCCGACGGTCGCCTCCGATCGCACGACGAGACGTACTATCAGCGCGACGGCGACGTGTACGGGATCCCGCAGACGCCGCTCGCGTTCTCGCTTGCGTACAACCCCGAGCGGCTCGACGAGCCCACCTCGTGGGATCTGCTGTGGGACGAGTCGCTCGAGGGCCGGATCGCCATGCCGTCTGACCCGGTGCTCGCCGGCCAGATCGCCGCACTGCGCCTCGGTCAGGACCCGCTCGCTCCCGGCGACGTCGACGCGATCCGTGCCGCGCTCGTCGAACAGGAGCCGCTGGTGGCGGACCGCTGGACCGACTGGCTCGACTGCTGGCGGTCGTTCGACGACGGCGAGATCCTCGCCGCCGTGCTCCCGAACCCGCGGATGTGCCTCTGCTCACAGGACGGCGTCCCCATCCGGATGGCGGCGCCGGAGGAAGGGGTACTGTACTCACAGAACACCCTGGCGATCCCGGCCGGCGCCGAGAACACGAACGCCGCGCTGGCGTTCCTCGACTGGGGCGCCGATTTCAAAACCGGTACGGAGCGGATGTGGGAGGCCGACGAGTGGGAGTTGTACCACCGCGGTGCGGTCGACGACGACCGCAGCGAGCAGTACCGGTCGGCCGCCGCGGACGCGGGGATCGCCTGGGGTGGCGAGTGAGCGGCCACGGATGACGGGTGGCGACGGTGGATCGCCGACGGCGACCGCGACGCGGCGCCGACTGCTGTCCACGCTCGGTGCGGGAGCGACGCTGCCGGCCGTCGGAACCGTCGCGCTCGCCGGCTGTACGGACGACACGGAATCGACGAGCCGGTCGGATCATCCCGCGTTCGAGGCGACCGACGGCACCCCGCATCTCGGACCACCGGTTGCGGACGCCGAAACCGCCATCGTCGCATTCGAGGATCCATCCTGCGATTCCTGTGCCCGGTTCGCGGTCGACACTCTCCCGCAGCTTCGTTCGGAGGCCATCGATCCGGGACGGACCGCCTACCTCTGGCGGGCGGCTCCGGCCGTCGAGCCGTGGGGCTGGCCGGCGTCCCGGGCGCTGTTCGCGGTCCATCGCCGTGACAGCGAGGGGTTCTGGACGCTCAAAGGTCGATACTACGAGTCGCGTTCGTCGATCACCGCGGAGACGGTCGTCGACCGGACCGTGGAGTTCATCGAGTCTGGTGCCGCCGACGTCGACCCCGCCGTCGTCGTCGACGCGATGGCGGACGGCGAGGACGACACGAGCGACGATCCGGCGGTGGCCGACCGGATCGCCGCGGACGGGACGGCCGCCGACGCGACGAACGTCGAGGTCGTCCCGTCGTTCGCGCTGTTCCGCGACGAGGAGTTCGTGACGGTGGTCTCGGGGAACCAGCCGTACGAGGTGTTCGAGGGCGCCCTCGAACTATGAGCCGTCTCCGCGTGCCCCCGCTCCCGTCACGGCGCGAGGACTGGTCCGCGTTCGCTCGGGAGGTGGCCGCGACGCTTTCTCGTCCTCCCTTTGCGGCCGTCGCCGTCGTGGCGGCGACGGCGTCGCTGCTGTCGCTCGTCGTCGTCGAGAACCGGCGCGTCGTGGTCGACGTCGTGATCGCGAGCGACGCGCCGGTCGGGACGCGTCTCACCGTGCTCGCGTATCTCGTTCCGGGCGTCGGCGGGTTCGATCCCGCCGTCGACGGCGGCGTGTTCGCGGTCGCGCTGGCGACCGGCGTCGCGGCCGCGGTCTCGCTGCGAACGCTGCTGTATCGCCGTCGCGCCCAGCCCGGCCTCGCGGGTGCCGGACTGGGGATGACGCTCGGACTGCTGGGCGGCGGCTGCGTCGCCTGTGGGTCGGCGCTGCTCGCGGCGCTGTTCAGCGCCGGCGCGGCCGGGTGGCTCGTGGTGCTGCCGTTCGACGGGGCCGCGATCCCGTGGGTCGCCACCGGACTGCTCGTGTTGTCGATCTACTGGGTGACGGTCGGGCCGACGCCGTCGCCGGAAGACGGCGCGACACAAGACAATGCCTAAGTGACCGCCTCCGAAGCTTCAGTCGATGTCCGAGTACGAACACAGTCCCGTAACGGTCGACGGCCAGCGCGCCGTCGTCATCGGCGGGACGAGCGGTATCGGTCGGGGGATCGCCCGCGCGTTCGCCGCGGAGGGGGCGGACGTCGCCGCGACGAGTCGAACGCGCGAGAGCGTTGCGGAGACGGCGGACGAGCTCGAAGACCTCGGCGCACGAACGGTCCGAGAGACGTGTGACGTGACGGAGCCCGAATCGCTCGAGACCCTTCGGGACCGCGTCGTCGAGGCGTTCGGCGGCGTCGACGTGCTCGTCAACTCGCCGAGCGCCATCGCGCGGAAGGGCGTGCTGGAAGTGTCGGACGAGGAGTGGGACCACGTCTTCGACGTCCAGCTGAAGGGCCCGCATCGGTCGATCCGGGCGTTTGCCGACCCGCTCGCGGCCGACGGTGGCGGGAGCGTCATCAACATCTCCTCGGCCTCCTCCGTGACGGCGATCGACGAACTGACGGCGTACTCCGCGGCGAAGGGCGCGACCGACTCGTACACCCGAGTGTGCGCGCGGGAGCTCGGTCCGGAGATCCGCGTGAACGCGATCCGTCCGGGATTCATCCGTACCGAACAGACCGCCGACGCGTACGCGGAGGGGACCGAACGGTACGAACGCGTCGTCGATCGGACCTACGGGAGCCGGATCGGTGATCCTGAGGACGTCGCCGCCGCCGCCGTCTTCCTCGGCTCGGACGCGAGCGACTACGTCTCCGGCGAGATCATCACCGTCGACGGCGGCTTCATCGACTCCGCGCTGTAGACGCCATCGACGGGGCGGTGCGACGGCGCTGTGGCACCGTCGTTTTTATGTTTTCCACGGCGAGTCACGGAGTATGGGCGAGGGTAGACGGGACGAAACGGACGGCGGGTCGGGGCCGACGGACGGCGGGTCGGGGCCGTCGGATCCCGTGGTCGGTCCGGAGAATCCGGACATCGACGACCTGCTCTCGAAACTCGACGCGCTGGAGGCGACGGTCGACGACGACGCCGAGCGCCGGAAGGTGCGACAGACGATCGCGCTCGTCGAGCGCATGCCAGGCAGCGCGGCGTTCACGACCCGGATCAGCAAGTACACGACCCGCGACGTCGCCGAATCCTTCGTCGGAGCGGTGATCTTCTCGGTCCCGCTGTTGGTGGAGGACGGCGTCTTCGAGATCGCCGAGTGGTTCCTCGCGTTCACGCTGGCCGGCGTTCCCGTGTTCTTCGTCATCAACGTGCTGTTCATCCTCGGGATGACTGCCGGACTGCTCTACTACGCCGACTTCAGACGGATCTCGGTGAGAAACCCGATCTTAGGGTTTATTCCGCGACGGTACGTCGGCGTGCTGTCCGTGTCGCTCGCCACGGCGTTCATCATGCTGCTCATGTGGGGACGACTCCACGAGGAGGATCCGACCACGGTAGAGCAGGTCAGCCGGGTGACGGTGATCTGGGCGGTCGCCGCGTTCGGAGCCGCGCTTGGCGACATCCTCCCCGGCGAGTCACAGGGCGAGGACATGAGCGAGCTGTTCGAGTGACGGTCTCGATCACGGGACGGCGTCACCGAGCGCTTGTGAACGTCCGAGTGGCTCGACAGGGTAAGCTTCATGCTCACGGAACCGAATGCAATGTGCATGCAGGGTGAGGACGGTCACGGCCCGTCGGACCGACTCGGGGCCGTCGCCGACGAACGGGGTATCGACGGCCGCTCCCGGGGGTCCGGCCCGCCGGTCGCCCACGTGCCGAAGTCGCACGTGCACGACACGTTCGATGTCGACGGGATCGACACGGAGCGTCGGGAGGCTGCGCTGGAGGCGGCGCTCCGGGAATACGACGACGTCAGCGCCGCGTCGGCGACCGCGCGCAACGGCACGGTCGGGATCCACCACGCGCCGTCGTGTTCGCGTGCGTCGCTTCGCGGCGAACTCGAGTCGTACGGGCTCGTGGTCGCCCCCGGCGATGAGGCGTTCGCGGCCCGGCGGGCCGCGCAGTTCAACTCGGCGCGGGTGGCCGTCGCCGTCCTCTTCGGGCTGATGGTCGCGGTGCCGTACGTCGGTGTCCTCTACCCGACCCGCATGGAGTGGCTGTTCTACGATCCGATGACGGTTGCGTACCTGCAGTCGATCCTCGATTCGCGGGTGGCGACGCACTTCTTCGTGAACCTCGCGGCGCTGTCCGGCATCGCCTTCCTCGTCGCCTGCGGCCCGCTGGTCCGTCGGGCGGTGACCGCGGCGAAAGCCGGTCGCCCGACGAACGAGGTCGCGTTCGTCGCCGGCGTGCTCGCCGTGTACGTTTACAGCACTCTCGGCGCGTTCACCGGCTTCGGAGGCGCGGTCCACTACGACCTCGTCGCGTACGCGGTCGTCGGTGCGACCCTCTGGACGCACGTCGGCTCCGATACATCCGTCACGGCACCGACGGCCGACGAACCGGTCGCCGACCCGGACTCGACGACCGACGACGGTCCGATCGCGACGACAGACGACGGTCCCGTGGCGGCAGCAGACGACGATCACGTGGCGATGACCGACGGCGGCCGCTGAACCGCCGGCCGCCGACCGACGTTGCTCGAAATCAGCCGTCCCGCTCGGCGAGCAACAGCTCAGTGTCGTCGCCCTCGATGAGGAGTCGCCGGGCGTCGTCGGTCCCTGACTCCGATGCCGCATCGGGTGCCACCCCGTCGCTCGCCGTCTCAACCCCGTCGCCCACCGTCGCGTCGGCCGTGTTCGTCGCGTCCGGCCGTTCCTCGGTCGTGAGACGGAACGCGTCGAGCTCCGCGACCGCTCCCGGCTCGGGAACCGGTGCGGTCGCGACCGTCTCACCGTCCTGCCGCGCCTCGACGACGAACCCGTCGGGAGTCGGCACGACGGCGAACCGGTGGTCGTCGATCGACCCCGCGGCCGTGCTCGGGTCGCCGACGTAGGACCGGACCTCGCTGCCGTCGTGTTCCATGTCGACCGCGTAGGCCTCGTCGCCGCCGACGACGTCCCACGCGACCCGGTCGACGGCGACCGTCTCCCGCCAGCCGACGCCCCCGACGACGACGGTCGCCTCGCCGTCGTGCGCGAGCACCGCGGGCCGCTCGGCGACCGTCCATAGCTCGCGGTCGTCGCTGGTCACCACGACGCCGTCGGTCGTTCCCGTGAGGAGGCCGTCGGCCCCCAGATCGACCGCCGGGGTCTGCGGGCTGGGTTCGTCCGCGACGTACGCGACGGTGTAATCGCGAACGTCGACGCCGTCGGAGCCCTGGATCGTCGGATCGTCGACGACGAGCACGCCGAAGACGACCGTCGGAAGCGAGACGAGCAGGGTGATCGCGACGAGCACCAAGACCGCCCCGTCGCGGCGGGAGAGCGTCCCGTCGTGCCAGCGTGCCGGGAGGACCCCCGGCACAGCCGGCAGCGCGGCGAGCAGCCCCACGAGGAGAGCTCCGCCGACGCCCACGAACGGCGGTTCGCCGACGGCGACGAGCGCGACCGCGCCGAGCGATGCGCCGACGGCGACGACGAACAGCCACGCCGTCGCGGCCCGACGCTCCCCGAGTCGTCCGACGGTCGGCCCACGGATCCGTCCGACAGTCAGGCCGCGAATCCGCCCGGCGGCCCGCTCCGCGATCCCCGTCGGGGGTGACGACGACTCCGCGGTCGGCGACGGCCTGACGACCGCGGTCGCCACGACGACGACCAACGCGAGGAGGAACGCCACGCCCGCGCCGCGGTACTGGACGAACTCCTCGCCGCCGCCGCCGGTCACCAGCCACAGGGACTGAACGAGTCCGACGACGAGCGTCGCGGCGAACACGCCGCCCGCGGACGGTCGTTCCTTTCGGACGGCACACAGCCCGATCGCGAGCAGGGCGCCGAGCAGAAAGCCGAGCAGATGTGCCTGAAAGCCCACGCCGGCCCAGCCCGGCGGCGTCGGCGGTCCGGCCGCGATCGACTCCCGGATCACGGGCTGGGTAAACGCGGAGAACAGTATCCCGACCGCCGAGCTGACGACGACCCCGACGACGGTCGCGAGGGGGCGTGCGACGACCGCGAAGCCGACGATCGCGTACAGCGCACCCGAGAAGCCGAGTCCCGGGCCGAGAGAGAACGCGGCCGTCAGGAACGCGATCGCGAACAGCACGGCGGGAAAGACGACGACGGCTCGGACGAACGGTCGCGCGAGCAGGCCGTCGCGTCCGCCGGCGGCGGCGCTCCGTCGGGCAGCCCCGCCGTCGGTGACGATCCGTCGGGCAGCCCCGCCGGAGGGCTCGGATCCAGTGGCGCGGTCGGCGGCGGCGCCGGCGGGTCGCGGATAGTGGCTCCAGACGTACTCCGCGATCGGAGCCAACACGAGCGTCCCGGTCACGTTCGAGACGACGTGGTTCGCGCCGCCGTGGGCGATCCCCGCCGTGAGGATCCCGGTCGGGTACCAGTACGACCAGGAGACGAACGGGTACACGACCGGGTCCCGTGGGTGGGAGAGCCCGCTCTGTGCGAACAGGTAGAACCCGACGACGATGGCGACGGTCACGAGCGTCCCCCACGGGACGCCGGCGACGAACCGTTCGAAGAGTCGGTCGCGGATCGCGCCCGTGTCGGCGATACGCCACGCGTACGCACCCGCGAGTACCAGCGTCCCGGTAAGCACGACTCGCGTCGGTGACAGCGGCATCAACCGTCGTTGGGACTCCGACCGCTTACGTCCTCGGACCGTGACACCGGCGACCGGGACGCGCTCCCGAAAACGGCCGCTCCGCGTTGCACGTCGGCTACACGCCGGGGACGACCCCGGCGAACGCGAGCAGCCCGCGGGCGAGCGCGGTCAGCACGACGAGATACAGGACGTTGCCGACGGTCGCGACCGCCAGAAATCGGGTGACCGGATACGCGCTCAGTCCGGCGGGTATCGCCATCAGACACCGGATCCCGGGCACGGCGTTGGTGGTGCAGATCCCGAGGCCGCCGTAGCGATCGAACAGCGACGTCACGAACCGCATCCGGCGGGAGCCGATCCGGCGTTTCACGACGACCGGGAGCCGGTCGGCGTACGGGACGGTTCGACGGATGCCGACGAGCTCCGGACTCTCCTCGTTGAACCCCCGATAGATCGTGAGCTGTCCGAGCGTGGACGCGAGCACGCACGCCGCTGCGAACCCGCCGAGGAGCCCCACGCTCGGCGACGCCAGCGCCACGTAGGTGACGTACAGCGCCGCCGGCGGCAGCAGCTTCCCCACGATGGCGCCGTCGAGATAGAAGAGGAGCACGATGACCGGGACCGCGAGGGCCTGCAGCAGAGTGAGAAGCTCAACTGGAGTCGGCAGCATACCGTCGTGGACGGGGGGCGACCACTTAACGCGTGGCGTCGCCACCCGGGAGGACGACGCGCTTCACGTCGGCGTGCTCGGCCCGGCGGACGACGGCGCGGACGACGTCACGCGCGCCGGCGAGGTTGTCGGAGTCGCCGTCGAGCACGAGCAGTCCGGCGTCCGCACCCTCCTCGACGACGCCGCGGTTCAGGCCGGCGATCGCCGCGCCGTTGACGGTCGCCATCCGCAACACCTCGGCCGCGGGGAGGTCGGCGAGCTTCGCGGCGAACTCCATCTCCCGGAACATCGACGGCGAGTCGAGCATCACGTTGTCCGTTCCGAGCGCGACCGTCGTCCGCTCGGCGAGCTCGCGGATCGGCGGGACGCCGACCCCGGTCACGAGGTTCGACCGCGGACACACCACCACCGGCGTCTCCCTGTCGGCGAGTCGGTCGAGGTGGATCGACTCGACGTGAACCATGTGAACGAGGAAGTCGGGATCGAGATCCATCGCGGCGTTGATGTCGTCCGCGTCGCGCTCGCCCGCGTGAATGCCGAACAGCTTCCCCGCCTCGGCGGTCGCCCGCCTGATGGCGTCGAAGTCGGCGTCGCGCGCACCCGACGCGCCGAACCCGTCGGCGACGTCGAGCACCGCGGGGGCCCCGCGACCGAACACGACTGGGTCGATCCCGCGCTCGTCGAACTCGACGCTCGCACCCGCGAGCGCGTCCCGGAGCGCGGCCACGCCATCGACGCCGCCCTCGCGAAACTCGAGGAACGTCCCGGTCCCGGTCGACTCCATGTACCGGAGGGTTCGCGCCATCGCGGCGACCGTCTCCTCGCGATTCGCCGCCCGCAGCAGGCGGTGTTTGAGCCCGTCCGGCGGCGCGACCAGCTCGTCGAGCGAGAGCCCCTCGCCCGCCTCCTTCGCGATCGAGTCGCCGATGTGCGTGTGGGCGTTGACGAACGTCGGGAGGATCACGTCGTCGCTGTCCGTCTCCCGCGCCTCGACTCGGACGATCTCGCCGTCTGCGACGACGACCCGCCCCTCGACCGGCTCGAACGAGCGTCCGACGAGCACGGTCCCCTCCAGGTGCATACGCGCAGGTCGCCGCCCCGAGAATAAAACGTCACGGGGATCGGATCCGGACGCCGAGACCCGCTCCCGGGCGCGGACTGCGTCGCGGCTGTGTGGGTTATAAGTGATTGCTCGGCTGGGCGCCGCTTCCGGGGTCGACACGGCCGCCTGTAACGCCCCGGCCGCGAGCGCTCGCGCGGCTCGCCGTGCGCTTATCAGGGGCCTCTCCGCCGGGCGTCGCCGCTGGCGCCGCTGGCCGTTGGCGTGCGGTGGCGCGCCGACGACACCGCCCGGCTCCCTGTGGACCGCGAACCGAACTGTTAATTACTCTCACGATGTAGCTGGCGGACGGGCAACGTTGTCGTGGTCGCCGACAGCAACTTTTAAAAGGTCCCATGACAAGTTAACATATGCCATGATAGACCGACTTGAGAAGGAAGTGGATATGCTTGAACGGCACTTACAGGTGCTCCGAATGGTGATCGAGAACGAACCGATCGGCATCGTGAAAATGTCGAACGAGACCGGCTATCCGCATCACAAGGTTCGGTACTCGCTGCGCGTCCTCGAGGAGGAGAACCTCATCGAGCCGTCCAGCCAGGGAGCGATCACGACGGAACGCACCCACGAGTTCGTCGACGAACTCGACGAGAAGCTCGACGAGACGATCGACAAGCTTGGCACGATGCGGATCGACGACGCCGCGGAAGTCGAAAGCTGAGTTTTCCTCCAGGTTTCACGGAACCGACCCGTTTTCGACCCCGCAGATCCTACCACGGCCCCCCGGTTCCGGCTCTCGGGACCGCTGTCCGCGACGACCTGCGGCGACGCGAGTCGCGACGGCGTGCCGACGGACGGGTCAGCGGGCGACGCGAGTCGCGACGGCGTGCCGACGGACGGGTCAGCGGGCGCCGCGGGTCCCGGAGCGGACCGCCTCATCGGCCCGCCCAAGGAGGGACCGCCCGGGCGCCCGGTCGCGGATCGGGGCATCGCCGAGGTAGTCGATCAGCGCGTCCCTGAGCAGTTCGACGTCGTCCGTTCCGAGTTCGCGGTCCTCCTCTATCAGCGTGCGCACCCCGGAGACCGTAGGCTCGGACCGACGCTCGTCGGCGACGCCCGTCGCCGTGTCCCGCCGTTTCGACGCCTCGATCAGCGCCGCGTGGGCGATCCACGCCTCGCGCCGGGTGAGATCCAGCGTGAACGACCGCTCGTTGCTCCGCGGGGACATTGAATCGGTCCTCCACGGGGAGGGACATAAATGTATTGTGCCGAAGCGGTTCGAGATCGCGCACCGCGGGATCGGTGATCCCCGAGACAACGTCCAGCGAGCGTTCACGAACGGGGGGTCTGGGATCCCGGTACCGTTCAGTCTTTTAAAAAGTACGTGAGGGTGCCGCGCCGGTGGTTCCGGTGGGGCTACCCGAGGAAGTAGCGGGCGACGGGGAAGCGGTCAACGAGGGGTTGGCCGCCCACGTCGAGTCGCTCGATGTATTTGTCGAGGCCGAGGATCCGGCCGGCGCCGAAGGCGGCGACGGTGAGGAACACGGCCATGTAGATGAGCGTGGAGTCGAACAGCGCGAGGAGTTCGCCCTCCCAGCCGCCGAGGTAGAACATGGCCATCTGGATGGCGCCGCCGAGCGCGGCGAGTCGGACGAACGCGCCGGCGATGAGTGCGACGCCGATCAGCACTTGGGTGACGGGCACTAGGACGTTGGCGAGTTCGACGAACCAGGCGGTCTGGCCCATGGCGGCGTACAGCCCGCTGACGGGGCTGGCGGCGTCGACGCCGTGGACGAGGTAGCCGCTGGCGTCGAACGGCTCGCCGCTGACGAACGCGAACTTGCCGAGCCCCGCGAACAGCATCATCCCGCCGATGAGCGCGCGCAGCGCCACGATGAACAGCGCTGACAGCGAGTGGGCCTTGCCGTACAGGCTGATCCCGCCGAACTCTCCACCGAACTCGTTTTCGACTTTCGTGGACATGGATGACCTCCCTCTACCTGAATGGACGGCCGGGAATGACATATAAACTCCACCGGATTCCACGACCCGGAGAATTCGGCGCGCGAACCGCTTTATTATTCCGGTCTTTATATACCCTCGTCCGAACGCGGCGTGGGACGGACGGGGAGCGAGCGCTCAGCGAATCGCATCGAGACGGTTCACAGGCCGTACAGATCGCCGTATTTCGCGTCGACGTACTTGAGGAACGCGTCGGCGGTGAACGGCTGGCCGGTCGCCCGCTCGACGAGTTCGCCCGTCTCGTACCGGGCGCCGTGCCGGTGGACGTTCTCGGAGAGCCATCCGTGGAGCGCGTCGAACTCCCCGTTTGCGATGTCGGCTTCGAGGTCGTCGATGTCGGATTCGGCCGCCGCGTACAGCTGGGCGGCCATGACGGAGCCCAGCGAGTAGGTCGGGAAGTAGCCGAAGTTGCCGTGGCTCCAGTGGATGTCCTGCAGACAGCCCTCCGCGTCGTTCTCGGGTCGGATCCCGAGGTACTCCTCGTACTTGTCGTTCCAGACCGTCGGGACGTCCTCGACCGCCAGATCCCCGCGGACCAGGTCGCGCTCGATCTCGAACCGAACGATGATGTGGAGGTGGTAGGTCAGCTCGTCGGCCTCGACGCGGATGAGGTTGTCCTCGTACACCTGGTTTACCGCCTGGTAGGCGTCCTCGACGCTCGCGTCCGCGGTTTCGGGGAACTGATCGGTGAACTGCGGCAGGAACAGTTCCCAGAACGCCCGGCTGCGACCGACGTGATTCTCCCAGAGCCGCGACTGGGACTCGTGAACCGACAGGTCGCGGGACGCCCCCAGCGGCGTTCCCCAGTGCTCTCCGGGCAGTCCGAGGGTGTACTGCGCGTGACCGAACTCGTGGATCGTCGAGCCGAGCGCGCCAAGCGGGTCCGACTCGTCGAACCGGGTCGTCACCCGACAGTCGAACTGGTTGCCGGAGGTGAACGGGTGCGAGGAGACGTCGAGCCGGCCGCGTGAGAAGTCGTATCCGAGCAGCTCCAGCGCCTCGCGGGCGAGCTCCTCCTGGTCGTCCTCGGGGAAGTGCCCCCGAAAGGTGTCGACCGCGAGCTCGTGGTCGGACGCGCGGATCGCGTCGATCATGGGAACCAGCGCCTCCCGAAGCTCCGTCAGGATCGCCTCGGCACGGTCGAGGGGGAGACACGGCTCGTACTCCTCGAACAGCACCTCGTAGGGGTCCCGGTCGGGATCGATACGCTCCGCGTACTCCCGTTTCAGCTCGACGTGCCGCTCCAGATACGGCGCGAACGACTCGAAGTCGTCCTCGCGTTTCGCCTCCTCCCAGACGGCGAGCGCCTCCGATCCGGTCTCGGAGATCTCCTCGACCAGCTCGACCGGGACGGCGTCGGCTCGCTCGTACTCCCGACGGATCTCCCGGACCGCTGCCGCCCGCTCGTCGGACAGATCGACCGCCTCGAGCTCGTCGAGCAGCGCTCCGGTCGCCTCGTCGGTGAGTGCGTCATGTTTCAGCGACGACAGTGTCGAGAGCTGCTTCGATCGGGCGGGGGTGCCGCCCTCGGGCATCGTCACCTGTTGGTCCCAGCCCAACACGCCGGCGGCGCTTCCGATCGTGTTCCAGCGGCGCGCGCGGTCGAGTAGCGCCTCGTACGCGTCGGGGGCGTCGGTCGAGTCGTCCTCCGTGACCTCCGTTGACATGCTCTCATATTCGTCGCGCGACGTAAGAAGGTCGCGACCCCCGACGAGCCGACGACCCGCCACGCGAATTCATGGCGCGAGCGCGACGTGCTCTGTAGAGCGAGCGCGGCGCGAACCCGTGAAGCGAGCGCGACGTATTTCACTCCCGCGGGAGTAGACGCCGGCAGCCGATGTCAGACGACGACTTCATCGATCTGCGCTCCGACACCGTGACGAAGCCCTCGGAGGCGATGCGCGAGGCCGCCCGGGACGCCGCGGTCGGCGACGACGTGTACCGCGGCGATCCGACGGTGAACGAGCTGGAGCAACGGGCTGCCGAGACGCTCGGGATGGCGGCCGCGCTGTACGTCCCCTCCGGAACGATGGGCAACCAGATCGCCGTGAAAGTGCACGGCGACCCCGGCGAGGAGCTGCTCTTGGAGCGGGAATCGCACATCTACCGCTGGGAACTGGCGGGTGCCGCACAGCTGTCGGGGCTCCAGACTCGGACGATCGACGCCGGCGATCGTTGCGTCCCGACCCCCGAGGCGGTCGATCGGGAACTCGTGACTGAGAGCCTCCATCGCCCCGGGACGGGTCTGCTCGCGCTGGAGAACACCCACAACTACCGCGGGGGGACGGCGGTACCGAAGGCGCACCTCGATGCGGCCGCCGCCGCGGCACACGAGGCGGACGTCCCCGTCCACCTCGACGGAGCCCGCCTGTTCAACGCCGCCGTCGCGCTCGACACCCCCGCGTCGGCGCTCGTCGAGGCGGTCGACTCGGTCAACGTCTGTCTCTCGAAGGGACTGGGCGCGCCGGTGGGCTCGATCCTCGCCGGCGACGAGGCGTTCATCGAGGCGGCGCGTCGCGTCCGCAAGCTGTTCGGCGGCGGCATGCGTCAGGCGGGGATGATCGCCGCGCCCGGACTGTGTGCGCTGGAGAACGTCGGTCGACTCGCGGACGACCACGCCAACGCCCGGCGGCTGGCGGCCGAGCTGGACGATCTGCCGGGGATCGAGGCGCCGGAGCCGGACACCAACATCGTCGTGGTCCACACGGGGGACGCGGAGATCACGGCGGATGAACTCGTCGGCGCCTGTGCCGACGCCGGCGTCGGAGCCGTCGAGTTCGACACGTACACCGTTCGGTTCACCACTCACCGCGACGTCGACGCCGACGACGTCGCTGCCGCGATCGATCGGATCGCCGAGGTCGTCGCCGAGCTTCGGACCGACACCTGACGACGGATGGGGAACGTGCTGGGAAGCGGAAGGTAGGATGCGTGGGAGGAAGCGGGAGGCGGTCGATGTGGTGATACGCGAGCGGTGTAGCGGGAACGAGGCTAACGGAAACACAGCAACAATTGCGTGTTCCCACGAGCGACGCGGAGTGCCCCCGGAATCGAGCGTCAAACGGTCGTGGCGGGCTCTCGCGGCGGATCCGCCGTCGGACCGGACGCGGGACGCGTCGTGAACGACGGTCGAACGGGCCTCGGGTGGCAACGTTATAGGCGATCCGACCGTCGGATCCGACGATGACGGAGGACACGACACGGACGCCGACGAGTCGCCGCGGCTTTCTTTCGGGTGCCGGAACGGCGGTGGCGGCGGCCGTCGCCGGCTGTGCCGGCCTGACGGGCGATGAGACGGAGACTCCGGACGCGTACACCACGCCGGCGGCGGCGGCGTACGACGGCGTCGTCGACAGCCAGTGGCTGACCGAGAACCTCGACGACGTGAAACTCCTCGACGTGCGCGAGGAGGCGGCGTTCGAGGAGGCACGGATCCCGGACGCCCATCACTTCTCGAACTCGAACATGATGCGGGACCACTACGATGAGACCGACGACGGCTTTCAGGCGTCGCCGGACTCGATCGCGTGGCTCCTCGAGAACGCCGGCATCGACCGGGACGACGACGTCGTCGTGTACGGCGCGGAGTCGAACCTCTGGGAGACGTACGCGATATACACGTTGAACGCCATCGGCCACGAGGGAACCGTGGCGCTGCTCGACGGCGGCTACGACGTCTGGACGTCGGGCGGCGGAGAGACCGTCTCGAGCCCCCCGGAACCCGAGGCGGCCAGCTACGAGCCGGAACTCGACACCGACGTCGTCGCGACGCGCGAGTTCGTCGCCGACCACGTCGACGAGGACGGCGCTGAGATCCCGATCCTCGACATGCGGACGCCCGAGGAGTACCACGGCGTCGACGAGCGCGACGGCGCGGAGCGGTTCGGCCACGTCCGCGGCGCGATCAACCTCAACTTCCCGCAGAGCATCGACGGGGAGGCGGGCCGGCTCCGCGCGCCGGAGGAACTCGAGACGCTGTGGATCGACGACGCCGGGCTCTCGCCCGACGAGACCGCTGTCACGTACTGCCAGACGGCGGTTCGTGCGTCCGTCGGCTGGTTCGTCCTCTCGGCGCTCGGGTGGGAGGACGTCCGGAACTACGAGGGGAGCTGGGTCGACTGGGGCAACCTCACCGACGAGGAAGGGTACTACTACACCACCGGCGAGGGGACCGGGACCGTCGTCGACACCTTCGCGTAGCGCGTGGTCGGAGCGGCCCGATCGCCTACCGGCGTTCGGTCGGTCACTTCGGCGGGTCATCCCGACCGCCAGCCGATGTACGCGAGCGACGCGAGCAACACGACGCCGAGCGCCGGCACGACGATCATGCCGACCGCGATCCCGTACAGCTCCGCGAGCACCCCCACGAGCACCGGAGCCGAGGCGATCCCGACGTAGGTCGCGGCGGTCGTCAACGCGCTCAACGGACCGCTGTACTCCGTGGCCGTCTCGACGCCGTACGCCGACAGCAGCGGAAACAGTCCCGAGACGGGAATGCCGACGAGAAAGATCGCCGCGAGAACGATAGGGGGCGTGGGAGCCAGCAACACGACCACGAACATCGGCAGCGCGACCGCGACCGTGGCGATCGCCAGCGGAAAGTAGGCGTGGCGCCCGACCAGTCGCGCGTAGGCGACCCGACCGGGAACGTAGGCGAGGAGGTACGCCGACAGCGTGAGGTTCGCCAGGTCCGGCCCCATCAGCGTCCGCGCGTAGTAGGGGAGCCACGTGAACATGATCCCCTCGATGCCGCCTAACAGCGCCATCGACGCGAGAACGCCGCGGATGCGCGGGCGAGCGACGAGCTGACGGAGGGCGTCGACGTCGAGTTCGTGCTCGCTCCACGTCGCCGTCGGCACTCCCCGGGCCCACAGCACGGCGAACACCGGGAGAAACCAGAGGGCGAGCAGCAGGAAGGTCCACCGCCATCCCGTCAGCTCCAGGACGGCGCTGACCAGGATCGGCCCCGTGACGGCGCCAAGCGACCACGCCAGCCCGTACAGGACGAACGTCCGGCCGAGCCGGGCGGGATAGAGGTGGCTCAGGAGCGGTCGGTCGACGCCGCGGAAGACGCCCATCATCGCGCCCTGCGCGACCAGCGCGGCGAGGAAGAGCCAGTACACCGGCGCGGCCGCCAGCGCGACGAGCGCCGCGACGGTTCCGCCGACCCCGATCAGCAGCGTTCGTCTCACGTCGACCTGCCCGGCGAGGAAGCCGACCGCGATGATGGCAACGACGAAACCCACGGTTCCGGCGGGCGCGACGAGCCCCAGCAACCCCTCGGAGACCCCGAAGTCGGCCTCGAAACTGGCGAGCAGCGGTCCGCGGGTTTGCATCGTCATCGCGTCGCCGGCGACGAACCAGAAGGCGAGCGCCAGAAACGTCCGACGACGGCTCGCGGAGGAATCGTCGGTCACGTCCCGAGCGTCTCCGACGGTCCGGTCGGCGAGCGGTCGGCGATCATCACGAGGAGACGGAGCCGGCCGACTCACTTATAGCTTCCAAATCGGGGGCGTTCCGCACCGGCGGGAACGCCGGAACCGGAAGGCTGATTTCCCGCAGACCGGTTTTACTTGACAGTGACGTCCCCGCCCTCCGACGACCCGCCGGACTCGGGTGGTCCACCGGACGACGGCGGACCCCCTCCGGACGGTGACGGTCCACCTATGGGGCCGGACGACCCGGACGACTCCCGGGAGTCGATCACCGAGGGGAGTCTCGTTCGACCGCTGTTCCATCTCGCGTGGCCCATCGTCGTCATCCAGCTGTTGCAGGTGACGTACAACGTCGTCGACACGCTGTACCTCGGACGGCTCTCCGCCGAGGCGGTCGGCGCGATCAGCCTCGCGTTCCCGCTCATCTTCCTGCTCATCGCGGTCGCGGGCGGGTTCACGACCGCCGGAGCGATCCTCGTCGCGCAGTACACCGGCGCGAAGGGCGACGGGTCGGCGGGACTGGTCGCCGGACAGACGATCGTGACCGTCGCGGTGCTGTCGGTGCTCATCGGCGTCGGCGGGTACTTTTATACCCGTCCCGCGCTTGAGCTGTTGCCGAGCGATCCGTCGACCGCGGCGAGCGTGATACCGCTCGCCGCGGACTACATGGAGATCATCTTTCTGGGCATCCCGCTGATGTTCGGGTTCTTCGTGTTCTCGGCGCTGATGCGCGGCTACGGCGATACCCGGACGCCGATGGCGGTGATGCTTCTCTCGGTGGTGTTGAACGTGCTGCTTGACCCGTTTCTCATCTTCGGGTTCGCCAACAACCCGCTCTTCGGCTGGCTCGCGGCCGTTCCCGGGGTCGCCGCGCTCGACCCCGTTGGTGCCGAGTCGGCGGCGTACGCGGCCACCGGCTTCGACGGCTACGGGATCGAGGGGGCCGCGTTCGCGACGATCGTCTCGCGGGGGGTCGCGACGGTCGTCGGGCTCTGGCTGCTGTTCGCGACGGGCGTCGGCCCGACGATCACGCTCGAACACCTTCGGCCGGACGTCGGAGTCATCGAGGACGTCTTTCGGCTCGGACTGCCCTCGAGCGTCGAACAGACGACGAGCGCGCTCGCGATGATCACGCTGACCGCGATGGTCGTTACGTTCTCGCCGCCGGTCGTTGCCGCCTACGGGCTCGGGAACCGGCTCATATCGCTCGTGTTTCTCCCGGCCATGGGGCTCGGACGCGCCATCGACACGATGGTCGGACAGAACCTGGGTGCGAACCGCGCCGACCGCGCGGCCCGCGCGGTCACGCTCGCGGCGACCACGGGAGCGGGCGTGATGGTCCTCGTCGCCGTCGTCGCGGTGACGTTCACCGAACCGATCGTCTCGGTGTTCCTCGGCGACGTCCCGGACGCCCCGGCGACGATCGCGCATGCAGTCGATTACGTGCAGATCCGATCGGTTGAGTTCGCGTTCATCGGCGTCACGCAGGTGATTCTGGGCGCGTTCCGCGGTGCGGGCAACACGACGACGGCCATGATCATCTCCATACTCACCCTGTGGATCGGTCGGGTCGGAAGCGTCGGCTACCTCGTGTTCGTGGCCGGCTGGGGAGTCACCGGAATCTGGGTCGGGATGGCGGTCGGAAACGTGCTCGGCGCGATCGTCGGCGTCGCGTGGTTCGCCCGCGGCACGTGGGCCGACCGGTACATCGACGATCCTGCACCCGGAGGGGAGGCGGCGACGCACGGTGACGGCACGTAGACGGTCGACGAGGCGCGTGTCGGGAACCTACCGAAAGAGTACGTCGACGGATCAGCTTTCACAGCGGTGGCGGTGGATGAGTTCTCGCTCCGTCTCCCGACCGCCCGGATCGTCGATCGTGTCTTCGGTGATCCGTTCGGTCACCTCGAACATGCTGATGTAGGAGAGTTCGACGTCGTGGTCGTCCGCGTACGTCTCACAGATGTGGTCGCCGTACGCCGCGGGGAGGTCGCCACCGACTGAGCCGCGACGGACGCTGTTCATGAAGAATCGCTCGCGGTAGGTGTCGTGTTGACGCTGGAGATCGTTGCCCGGACGGTCCCACGTGAACGGCCGGTCGTTGTACACGTCTATCCGGTCCCCGTCGACCGTTTTCGCTCCGAACACGTAGTATCGATCGGTCGTTCGCGGGTGGGGGGCAAACACGCTCCACTCCGGCTGAACGATCCCGACCGCCGCCGCGACCGTGTGGACGTGTTCGCCGACGGAATGTGCCGCCAACTCGTCGTTGAGCGCGTGCTGGTCGTAGCCGTCGTCGACGACCGTGCCGGTGCTCGTCAGGAACACGCCGACCGTGAGGAGCAGCGCGACGACCACGGCCCCGACCGCGAGTACGTAGCCCGCACGTCGGAGCCACGCGAATCGCCGCGGAAACACACGAAACGCGTGCAGCACGCGGGCGAGTCGTTCGGCTCCGACCGTACCCCGCGTCTCGACCGAGTCTCGGGTCCACGCCGCCCCCGAGAGGTGATCGACAATGCGGCCGGCTCCGTGACCGTGACGCCGCGGTCGCGTGACGATCGAGCGCACGAGCGAGGCGCTTCCGTTCCAGAAGATCGCCGGAAGGAACAGTGTGAGTCCGGCGATGGCCACGTACGCGAACGCCCCGATCCGAACCGTGAGCGCGAAGGAGGCGTGGCCGCCCACGAACAGCGCGACGACGGCGAGTCGAAATCGACCCCACGAGAGTATCAACAGCGGCGAGCCGAGAAGCATCAGGAACCACAGCAGGCCGCCGTACTCCAGAAGCGTGGGAACCGCCCGCATCGTGTTGCCGAGCAGAAACGTCATCTCGTCGATGCCGAACACGAGGACGGCGGCCTCGCCGCTCCGCCACAGCGGCGAGGCGGTCTTGTGGAGTCCGTTCAGGAGATACATGAACACCATCTGTGAGAGCGCAAGCGCCGTCGCGACGGACGCGACGGACGGGCGGGGAGGTCGCTCCCGGTGGACGGCGTCGACGGCCCACCGTTCGCCGAGCGGGAGGAAGATCGCCCAGAAGAACAGCAGCCGAAACAGCGTGTCGGAGTAGCTCAACACGAACGGGTTGTGGTGATCTAACGAGATCACGAACAGGAACGATATCACCGTCGCCGCTCGGGTGCGGTAGCCGGCCGCGAGCGCGACCGCGACGACCGCCTGCAGGACGAACAGCGCGGCGATCGCCGTCGGATCGGAGACGACGTAGAAGGCGGAGAGTGCGCCGTCGGCGGTGCCCGAGCGAGCCAGCGACTCCGAGACGATCCCGTCGTCGGTGTACATCGGACCGAAGTTACGGGAGCGGAGCACGAGATCGGCGAGCACGAGCACCCCGAGCGAGATCCGGAACGCCGCGAGCGAGCGCGTGTCGACCGCGATCCGACCGCGGAGGAATCCGCCGAGTCGACGGAGCGTCCCGGTCACTCGATGCGGGAGCGTCATCGCTCGTCCGGGGCGCCGACGATCGGGTTCCTCGTGGTGGTCGTGAACACGGTTCGTGCCATTGGCTGCCGGTCGAGACCGCGTGTTAATAAGCAGATCGGTCAGGATGGCACGTCGTCCAGCGCGACTGGTTATTAATTAATATAGTGCAGATAATAACGCTTTTGAACGCTCGTGCCGAAGCGATCGTATGGAACTGACGAGACGAACGCTTCTTCGTGCCGGGGCGGGGTCGGCGGCCGCCGCGAGCGCGGCCGGCTGTCTCGGTCTCTCCAGTCCGGGGGCCGACGAGGGCGACGGTCGCACCGGCTACTCCTCGTTTTTCACGATACAGGACTGGGCCCAGCAGGTGGGTGGCGACCGGTTCGAGTTCACGAACCCGGTATCGGTCGGACGGATGGGCCACGGCTGGAGCCCGGAGGGAAACATCACGACCGAGATCGCCGACTCGCAGGTGTTCCTCTACCTCGATACTCCGGAGTTCTCGTGGGCACAGGACGTCGCGAGCGAACTCGAACGCGACTACGACGACGTCGAGGTCGTCGATCTGCTCGCGGGGCTCGGCCCACATCTCATCGGCTTCGACTCCGGAGTGATGCCGGAGTTCGACCGTGATCGCGACTATCCCCGAGACCGGCTGCAGCTCGAGGAGTTCGACATCTACGACCTCCGCTCGGACGAGCAACTCGGCTACTGGCACGGTGGCCACTGGCACGGCGGCGTGCCGGACGTCCCGCTCGACGGCACGGTGCCCGTCGGCGTCGTCCTTCTCGACGACGAGGGGCACGTCGTTCCGCTCGGCGAAACGGAGCGCTACCGACTGGGCGGGCGCGTCGCCGACGGCGAGCCGGACGGTCCGTTGGAGATAGCGACCGACGGTCGACGGGTGGAGTTCACCGGCGTCGATACCGGCCGGACCGCGGTCGTCATCGAGATCTACGAGGGCGACGAACTGATCCACGACACGGCGAACGATCCGGCGCCGGTCGAGGTGGTGGAAACGGTCGAGGCGGGTGCAAGCGAGTTTCACGATCCGCACGTCTGGCTCGACCCGGTGCTCGGCCAGGAGATGCTCGCGGCGATCCGTGACGTCCTCGTCGATCTGGACCCGGACAACGCGGACTACTACGAGGAGAACGCCGCCGACTACCTCGACCGGATGCAGTCGGTTCACGAGACGTTCGAGGCGCTCGCGGCCGACGCCGACCGCGACGTCGCGGTGCTCGCCGGGCACGACTCCTTCGGGTACGTCGAGCGCCGATACGACTTCGAGCTTCACACGCCAGTCGGGATCTCGCCGGACGCCACGGAGTCGTTCGAGGACGTCTCCGGACTCATCGACGTGATCGAGGAGAACGACATACACACCGTGCTGTACGACCCCTTCGAGGCGCCGGACCCGGACGACGACGTGCCCCAGATGGTGGACCTGCTCCTTGAAAACACCGACGCGGACAACGCCGAACCGCTGACGCCCGCCTCCGGAACCACGGAGGCGTGGCTGGAGAACGGGTGGGGATGGGTCGAACAGATGACGGAGATCAACGCCGAATCCCTGCGGATCGCACTCGATGCGTAGTGTCCATCTCCACGAACGTCGCGGCGCGCCTCACGACGCAGGCCGATCGGTATCGACGCATCGCCGCGAGCGTGTAGACACGCTAAAGAGCGTGGCCGTTCGGAGACGATCACAGTGAGTACGGTCATCGACGTCGACGGCGTCACGTTCAGCTACGGCGAGACGGTCGCCGTCAGCGACGTCTCCCTGTCGGTCGAATCCGGCGAGTTCCTCGGTCTCATCGGGCCGAACGGGTCGGGGAAGACGACGCTACTTCACCTGATGCTCGGTCTCGACGAGCCCGACTCCGGTTCCGTGTCGCTGTTCGGCGAGCCGGCGACGAGCTTCGAGGACGGCGAGCGGATCGGCTACGTCGGCCAGCGCTCGGCCGACCGTGGCGACGCGATGCCCGTGACGGTTCGCGAGACGGTGCTGATGGGCCGGTTCGCCCACGCCGGCCGGTCCCGGCTGACGGACGCGGATCGCGAAATCGCCGCCGACGCGATGGAGACGGTGGACATCACCTCGCTCGCCGACAGGCGGATCAGCGCGCTCTCCGGCGGCCAGCGCCAACGGGCCTTCATCGCCCGGGCGCTTGCCTCGGAGGCTGACGTGCTCGCGCTCGACGAGCCGACGGTCGGCATCGACGCCACCGCCCGCGATCGGTTTTACGATCTGCTCGACGAGCTCAACCGCGACGGCATGACCGTCATCCTGATCGAACACGACCTGGACGTGCTCACGAAACACGTCGACACGGTGGCATGTATCAACGTCGAACTGTATCACCACGGAGACACGGTCTCGTTCCTCGAGAGCGACGCGCTCGTGGAGGCGTACGGCCACGCGAGCGGGATCCTCCAACACGACCACCCATGAGCCGGCACCACCGCCCAGCCGTGGACCAACGGAGAGCATCATGAGCGTCGAGCACCAAGGAGGGACGGACGGCGACGACCGTGACCCCGATGGCGACGAGTCCGAGACACACGGCGACGTCGGGGAGGCGTCCGTACCGACCGGTCGTCCAGCACGCGAGACGGCCGAACTTCTCGGTGTGGGAGTCGTCGGTCTGCTGGCGACGGCGATGATCGCGTTCCTCGCGGTCGACTGGCTCCGGGACGCCCCCGGAGCCGCCGGCGCACTCGGTGCCGACCTGTTCGGAACCGCGATCGTGCTCGGCGAGTGGGCCGACTTCTACCTCGATACCAACGTGTTCCGCCATCCGTTCGTCTGGCGCGCGGTCGCCACCGGCGTCCTCATCGGGATCGTCGGTCCGGTCGTCGGCTCGTTCCTCGTTCACCGGCAGATGGCGCTGATCGGCGAGACGCTGGCACACACGGCCTTTGCCGGCGTCGCGTTCGGGATGCTGTTCATCGCGCTCGGGGCGGGTCTCGCGGGCGGGGCGGTCGCGCTGTTCGGCTCCAGCGGCACCCTGCTTCTCGTCGCGCTCGTGGTGAGCGCGGCCAGCGCGCTCGGGTTACAGTGGCTCACCGACCGCACCGACAGCTACGGCGACGTCCCGATCGCGATCGTGTTGACCGGGAGCTTCGCGGTCGGGACGCTCGTCATCAGCTGGAGCCGCGGGTTCGTCGCGATCGCGATCGACATCGAGGACTTCCTGTTCGGCAGCCTCGCGATCGTCACCGCCACCGGCGCGCGACTGGTCGCACTCCTCACCGTCGTCGTCGTCGCACTCACCGTGTACAACTACAAGCAGTTCCTGTTCATCACCTTCGACGAGCGTGCCGCCCGGGTCGCTCGGCTCGACGTCGAGCGGTACAACGCCCTGCTCATCGTCATGACCGCGACCGTGGTCGTGGGCGCGATGCAGATCCTCGGCGTGATCCTCGTCGCCGGGCTGCTCGTCATCCCGGTCGCGGCCGCCTCCCAGTTCGCCCGCAGCTTCCGCGAGACGCTGTACCTCTCGGTTCTACTCGGACAGATCGCCGTCCTCGGCGGACTCGCGGTGTCGATCGGGCTCGGACTCCCGCCCGGCGGATCGATCATCGTCATCGCGATCGGTGCCTACCTGCTCGCAGTCGTCGGATCCGACCGGTCGATCGGCTCGCTTTCGGTCCACTGACGGCCGAGAGCGAACAGGCGTCGCGCGGACCGCCGTCGGGTCGCCGGGCCGAGAACCGCTGACTGTTTCCCACAGAGTCTTCCGTCGTGGCCTCAAGGAACGAGTATGGCCGACACGGAGACGTACACGGTGCGGGGACCGGACGGCGACGAGGACAGTTTCGAGCTGCCTACGGGACTCATCGACGTCCTCAGCGAGCAGGGCGAACCGCAGACGTCGGTGATCAGCGACGTCGTCGTCCAGGCGATGGCACAGCAGGCCCACGCGATCGCTCACCACAGCCAGGGCGAGGTACCGGAGGATATCCAGCGAATGAACGACACGGCCGAGGAGCTGTTCGAGGAGCGGTTCGGCCAGTCGCTACAGGAGGCGCTCGGCCACTCACACTGAGTCACGTCTCACGTCGTGTGGCCGCCAACCGCGTAGTCGGGTTCGCCTCGTCGATCGAGTGATCGGACGAACGGTCCGCTGGGCGACCGCTTAAGTCCGACGGCGCACTATATCCGGTATGACAGATCCCGCCGACGCGCCGGTGTTGATCTTCGACGGCGACTGCCCGTACTGCTCGGTCGCTGCGGTCGCGCTTCGTCGCCTCGAGGGAGTCGTTGCCGTTCCCTGGGAAGCGGAACCGGTCGGGCCGTTTCTCGACGCGCAGTTCGGCGCGCGCCCCTTCGCGATGGTGCTCATTGATCCCGCCGAACGGCGGGTGTACGCCGGTCGGTCGGCGGCCGAAGAACTGGCCTCCCGTGCCGGAACCCCGGGGATCGTCGGCGGGCTCGTCCGCGATAACTACGACCGGATCGCCGACGTCGTCGGGACGCTCTCCGGGCGCGGTCGCGATCCAGCGGACTATCATGACACGTACGACCTCACCGAGGAAGCGCGCGCGCTCGTCGGCGACGTGCGGACGGCAGCCGACGATCCCCCGACGCCGACGACGTGAGCGGGGACCGGTACACGAACGGGAACGCGAATCGACGACGCGGAGACGACCCACCGTGCGCCGAAACGATCACACGTGAGCGGGAACGACGGAAGCGACGCTGAGGACGACGACACAGTCGGCGGAACGTACACGCTGCTTATCGATCTCCCGGAGCCGACGTGGATATCCGTTGGCGCGCTCGGTCAGTGACCCACGACTGAAGTCGTGGGCTTGTCAGTGGACTCCCCTTCTCCCGTCGAATTGACGGAGGCGTGGAAATCGCCGTTCAGGTTCAACGTCCCTGACGTTAGCACACACTGACAGGGTGC
>LFFM01000594.1_pt1 | contig 25571 bp, 26 predicted proteins | sample 643131 | NCBI WGS metagenome assembly LFFM01 (sample SAMN03777445, study PRJNA286221) | soda lake metagenome | biome: soda lake; feature: Kulunda steppe; material: water; isolation source: sample Tc-Br brine of Tanatar trona crystallizer | place: Russia: Kulunda steppe | collected 2011-07
AACCAGTCGGTAATGATAGCGATCGAGGGTCAGATACCTCTCTCGTTGTAACCTGTTTAAACAATTGTGAAATTAAGGCACGCATCAAACACATCCTCCGAGATTATAGACATGGCGCTCACGCTCGATGTCGAGACGAGCGGAAAACGGAAACAGCGTGGGAGCCGCCCTACCGGTTCAGCGTGTGGATCGCCTGCCCCTGCGCGTTCTCGGCCGCCTCCATCACCGCCTCCGCGAGCGTCGGGTGCGTGTGAACCGTCGCGGCGACGTCCTCCAGCGTCGCGCCGAGTTCGATGGCGAGCGCGACTTCGGCGATCAGTTCCGACGCCTCGGGGCCGACGATCTGACCGCCGAGCAGGAACCCGTGTTCCGCGTCGGCGACGAGGCGCACGAACCCGTCCGTGTGGCCGGTCGTCATCGCGCGGCCCGACGCGTTGAACGGCATCTGGCCGACTGCGACCTCGAAGCCCGCGTCCTCGGCTTCCGCTTCGGTCATGCCGACCGTCCCGATCTCGGGGTCGGTGAACACCGCCGCAGGCATCGCCTGATAATCGAGCGCCGCCGGTTCGCCGGCGACGTGCTCGGCCGCGACGATCCCCTCCTTCGAGGCGGCGTGAGCGAGCATCGGGTCGCCGGCGACATCGCCGACCGCGTACACGTGCTCCGTCGACGTCCGAGCGCGGTCGTCCGTCTCGATGAATCCGCGATCGGTCGTCTCGATCCCGGCGTTCTCGACATCGAGCCCGTCGGTGACGGGCTGTCGGCCGACCGCGACGAGGATCCGATCGACGCCGTACGTCGATGCCTCGCCCGACTCCGTCTCGGTGTGGAGTAGGTACCCGCCGTCGCCGCTCTCCGTCCACTCGCTCGCACCCTCGCCGAAGTGGAACTCGACGCCGAGCGACTCGGCGCGTTTGCGGACCACCCGCTTGACGTCGTCCTCGTACGGGTCGAGGATGTCGTCGAGCATCTCGACGACCGTCACGTCGGCGCCGAGCTTGGCGTACGTCGTCGCTAACTCCATCCCGATGTACCCGCCGCCGACGACACCGAGGCGATCGGGAACCGAGTCGGCGTCAAGCGCGTCCGCGGAGCTCCAGACGTGCTCCTCGTCGAACTCGAACCCGGGGATCTGGATCGGTCGCGACCCGGTCGCGACGATCGCGTGCTCGAACTCGATCGATTCCGAGCCCTGTCCGTCACCGCCGTGTGCAACGCGAGCGGTGTGCTCGTCGACGAAGCTGGCGGTCCCCTCGATGAGGTTCACGCCGTTGGCCTTACACAGCTTCTCGACGCCACCGGTCAGGCGGTCGACGACCCCGTTCTTCCACTCGATCATCCGCGTGAGGTCGACGGCGGGGTCGGCGTGGATCCCCATCTCCTCGGCGTTACCCGCCTCGTGAGCGAGACTGCTTCCCGTGATGAGCGCTTTGGAGGGGATACACCCGCGGTTGAGACAGGCCCCGCCGTAGGCGTCTTTCTCGACCAGCGTCGTGTCGAGTCCTTTCTGTGCGGCGCGGATGGCGGCGACGTACCCGCCCGGGCCCGCACCGATGACCAGTACCTCCGTTCCGGTGGCGATATCTCCGACGACCATTATTCGTTCAACAGCAGCAGTGGGTTTTCAAGGTGTTCCATGACGGTGTTCGCGAATCGGGCCGCGACCGCGCCGTCGACGACGCGGTGGTCGATCGACAGCGACAGCGGGAGCGTCGGCGCGGGAACGACGGTCGTCCCCGCCTCGTCGTCGAGGAACCCCTCGTCGACGTCGGAGCGGTCCCTGACGACGGGTCGCTCCTCGATCGCTCCCAGTCCGAGGATCGCGGTCTCGGGGTAGTTGATGATCGGCGTGGCGTACTCTCCGCCGATCGCGCCGAAGTTGGTGATCGTGAACGTTCCGCCCTTCATCTCCGCGGGTTTGATCTTCCGGTCACGGGCGCGAGCGGCGAGGTCGTTCACCTCCTCGGCCAGCTCGAAGAGGCCCTTCTCGTCGACGTGTTTGACGACGGGAACCATCAGGCCGGCGTCCGTCGCCACCGCGATCCCGAGGTTGTACTCGCGTTTCAAGGCGATCTCCTCGTCGTCCTCGCGGAGCTCGCTGTTAAGGTACGGGTGCTCTTTGAGCCCCGCCACGATCGCTTTCATCACGAACGGCATGTACGTGAGTTTCACACCGTTTGCCTCGGCTTTCGGCTTCAGCTGCTCGCGCGCCTCGACGAGCGCGTCGACCTCGGCGGTGTCGTGATGGGTGACGTGGGGCGCGGTGAACTTCGATCGCTCCATCTGCTTGCCGATCGTTCGGCGAACCCCACGATAGGGCACCGTCTCCTCGACCGCGTCAGGCGCGTCCGTATCCGCCCCGGCGTCGGTCGCGGATCCGGACGCGTCGGACGTCGACACCGACTTCGGGGTCGACGCGGGCTCCGAACCCGCCGTCTCGACGACGGTCGCCTCCGTGTCGCGCTCGGCGTACACCCGAACGGCCGCCTCGTCGACGAACGGCTCGCCCTCCCGCATCTCATCGGTCGGAACGTCGTCGATGTCGACCCCGAGCTCGCGGGCGACTTTCCGGGTCGCCGGCGTCGCCAGCGTCGTCTCGCGGCCGGCCGGCTCCACGCCCGACGCCGACGAACCCTCGGTGTGGTCGCTCTCGCCCCGCTTACTGACCGCGGACTTTCGATCGCTCGACCCGATGTCGACCGGTTTGGGGCCATCAGCGTCGGATCCGGCGTCATCACCCGAGGAGGAGTCGGTCGCCCCGCCTGACTCCGCGTGCGCCCGCACGTCACCCTCGTCGATCCTGCCGCCGGGACCGGATCCGTCGACCGCCGCGATGTCGACGCCGAGCTCGCGGGCGAGTCGACGGACGGAGGGCGGCGCGAACGTTCGTCCCGACGGCGTCTGTGGTTCCTCGGTTGCGGCCGAGATGTCATCCGCGTCGTCGGCGGGATCCGGTCCGTCGGCGGCCGCCGTGTCGTCTCCGGCTTCCGCGGCGTCGGCGGCCGCCGTGTCGTCTCCGGCTCCCGAGGCAGTTGCTTCGCCGTCCTCGTCGACGCGGAACGAGATGATCACGTCGCCGACGGGGACCATCTCCCCCTCCGCGACGAACAACTCCTCGACGACGCCGTCGTACCGCGACGGCACCTCGACGAGCGCCTTGTCGGTCTCCACTTCGGCGACGGGTTGGTCCTCCTCGACGCGGTCGCCCGGCTCGACGAGCCACGTCACCAGTTCACCCTCGGCGACGCCCTCGCCGACGTCCGGGAGTTTGAATTCTTTGACCGGCATGGTTAGAACTCGGCAGCCTCCCTGATACCCTCCTCGATGCGTTTCACGCTCGGGAGGTAGTAGTCCTCCAGCGCGTACAGCGGGTACGGTACGTCGAACCCGGCGACCCGTTTGACGGGTGCCTCCTGGTACAACAGCGCCTCCTCTTGGATGATCGAGGTGATCTCCGCGGCGAGGCCGCCGGATTTGGGTGCCTCGTGGACGACGGCGGCGCGGCCGGTCCGCTCGAACGCCTCGACGATCGCCTCACGGTCCAGCGGCGATATCGTCCGGAGATCGACGACCTCACACTCGATACCGTCTTCCGCGAGGTTCTCCGCGGCCTCAACGGTCCGACGGGCCATTGCGCCGTAGGTGAACACGGCGACGTCCTCGCCCTCGCGACGGGTGGCCGCCTCGCCGAGCGGAACCGTGTACGGCTCGTCGGGCACCGCCTCGCGGAAGGCCCGATAGACGAGCTTCGGTTCGAGGAAGACGACCGGGTCGGGGTCACGTATCGCCGAGGCGAGTAACCCCTTGGTGTCGTACGGCGTCGACGGCATAACGACCTTGAGCCCAGCCTCGTGGGCGTAGAACGCCTCTTTCGACTCGGAGTGGTGTTCGGGCGCGCGGATCCCGCCGCCGTAGGGTGCACGCAGCGTCATCGGCAGGGTGAATCGGCTCCGCGTGCGGGTTCGGAACCGCGCCATATGCGAGACGATCTGGTCGTAGCCGGGGTACATGAACCCGGAGAACTGTATCTCCGGGACCGGGCGCATCCCCATCGCGGCCATCCCGACCGCACAGCCGATGATGCCGGACTCGGCGAGCGGGGTGTCGACGACGCGGTCGCCGCCGAACTCGTCGTACAATCCCTCGGTGGCGCGGAAGACGCCGCCGTTCTTGCCGACATCTTGTCCGAGCACGACGACGTCGTCGTCTCGGGCCAGCTCCGTGTGTAACCCGTCCCGTACCGCCTGTACCAACGTGAGGTTCTGTGTTTCGCTCATTACTCGTGTAAGAAGGCCTCGTCACCGTGTTCCTCGCGGAGCGCCGCGAACCGCTCGTACTGTGCTTCGAGCTCCGGCGGGAGCTCCTCGTAGGCGTGTTCGAAGATCTCCCGCGGGTCGGGCCGCGGGACGCTCTCTGCCGCGTCGATCGCGTCGGCGACCTGCGCCTCGACGCTCGCTTCGACCTCCGCGACCCGCTCGTCGTCGAGGACCCCCGTCGACCGAAGGTACGACTCCAGTCGCGGGATCGGGTCCTTCCGTTTCCACTGCTCGACCTCGTCGTCGTCGCGGTAGACGGTGGGGTCGTCCGCGGTGGTGTGTGCGCCGAACCGGTACTGCACCGCCTCGATCATGGTCGGACGCGGGCGGCCGTCCGGGGGGTCACGCGCCTTCTCGACGGCAGCACGGGTGGCGCTGTACACCGCGAGCGGGTCCATTCCGTCGACCTGGATCCCCTCGAAACCGTACGCCTGCGCCTTCTGTGCGAGCGTCGCGCTGCGCGTCTGTCGCTCGCGGGGGACGGAGATCGCCCACTGGTTGTTGTTACAGAAGAAGACGTTCGGAGTGTCGAACACGCCCGCGAAGTTCATCCCTTCGTGGAAGTCGCCCTCGCTCGTCGCGCCGTCGCCGAAGTAACAGAGGAACACGTCGTCGTTGCCCTGGAGTTTCGACGCCCACGCCGCGCCGGTCGCGTGGGGGACCTGCGAGGCGATCGGGACGGCGACGGGGAAGACGTTCGCGTCCTCGGGGACGTTGTTGCCGTCCTCGTGACCCATCCAGTAGAGGAGCGTCTTTTTCAGCGGGACACCGCGGACGACGGCCGCACCGTGTTCGCGGTAGGAAGGGACGATCCAGTCGTCCTCGGCGAGTGCGAACGCCGAGCCGATCTGTGCCCCTTCCTGGCCGGAGAGTGGGGGATACGTTCCCATCCGGCCCTGTCGCTGGAGGCTCACCGCCCGGCCGTCGAAGTGACGGGCGAGTCGCATCTGTCGGTACATGTCGACGAGCGTCTCGTCGTCGAGATCCGGCACGTCGCCGACGACCTCGCCGTCCTCGTCGATGACGCGAACCGGGTCGTCGAACGCTCTATCGAACACGCTCACAGTCGAACCCACCTGTTCATATGCGAACTGTCCGACGCCCGGGTAATATGGCTTTCGTAAAAGATTTATTATGGGCAGAAATAGGCTACCAGTTCAGGTAACTGTCCAGTAGCAAATGCGATAATTGAACGTTTTTGGATCTTGAGCCGGGTATCCGGCAATATTTTCGTCGAGATCGCCGATTCGGCGAACAGTAATGGACAAACAGGAAGGTTTCTCGTCGGATCGGAACCGCGGGCGGCGTCGGGGAGGTGGAAAAATGAGTGGGTCGGGAGTGTGGAGTGAGTGTTTCGAGAGGGAGGAGACCGGCTCTATCGGGACGTGCGTGTGTAGTTCGGCCCCGAACACGTCCCGTTCCTACCGAAGCCAGACACCAGCGACACACGTCACGACGCCGGCGATAAGCGGTGTGACGTTGACGATGGCGTCCCCTTCGGTCGGCGCGACGATTTCGGGCAGGATCACCGCGTGCCATGCGAGGGCCGGTACATCGAGGAACGGGGCGAAGAACGACCAGAAAGCGAGGATCCCGAGGGCGAACAGTGCATAGCTAACGAGGCTACGGAGGACACCCCCAACGCGACGTATCGGACTCCTCTCACTGGTCGTCTCGCTCTCCACATCGTAGTCCATATGTCGAGACCGGCATGGGAATAAAAAAGTTTGATCGAAGAACCCCACTGCTCAGGCGTATAACTCTACTATCCGTTACTTCAAGTGGAGACCTCAGGATAAGCAGTTCACGACGCACGTCTTCGACCGAGACGGCGACGTCACCCGAGTCGGAAGGAGGGTTCGTCGGGTTCGCCGTCGAGGTCCTCGAGTTGGATCACGTCCTCGTCCTCGTCTTCGAGCTGCTCGCGGAGGTAGTTGACGTAGCGTTTGTGCTCTTCGAGCTGCTCACGGAGGTGGTCTGCTTCGAGCTCGAGCCGCTCGTGTTCGCGGACGAAGCTCTTCGGGACCTCGATCTTCGGCGGGAACGACTCGCCGCTGTCGCCCATACTTTCGAGCTCCGCCTCGGGGATGACGCGGACCTGTCCGTCGTGGGCAACGAGCGTGTCCACGTAGTCCCGGAACACGGCCGACAGCGAGATGTCCCGCTCCTCGGCGATATCTCGGAGGGTCTCGAACGCGTCCTCGTTGACGCGGAACGAGATCGTCTTGTTCTTGTTGCCCATTATCGGCCGATCGGCCCGCGTGGTACTTAAGCGTTTGTCAGACGACCGCACACGAGGGGGGAGACGGACCGCGTTCGGCCCGGATCGAGTCCGGTTACTCGACGCGTTTGACCGCGAGCCCCGCCGCACAGACGCACGTATCGACGCACTTCGGACACTCCTCGACCGGCCGGTCGAACGGCTCCCGGTGGGTCGTCTCGTACCCGTGGCGGTCGAAGAGGCGTTCCGGCGAGTCGTCGCCGCCGTGATACCACGAGTCCGCGAGGAGACAGTCCACGCCATGGTCGCGGCCGATCGCCTCGACCCGCTCAAGCAACCGGCTCCCGATCCTCCGCCCGGTCGCGTCGGGCCTGACGTACCCCATCTCGAGGAGGGCGTAGCGATCGGCCGCCGGCAGCAGGTCGGGATCGTCGAAGAAGTACATCTCCTCGGCGACGGCGGCCGGGTCGTCGTACACGTCGACCGCCATCACGCCGAGGATACCGCTCTCGTCCTCCGCGATCCGGACGTGATAGTCCGGGTCGCCGACGCCGGGATCGACGGTGTAGGAGCTCCCCTCGGAGAAGTGCGCGGTGACGAGCGCCTCGATCTCCGCGACGTCCGCCGCCGTTGGCTCCCGAAACGTGATCGACTCCATCGACCCGTCATACGAGCCCCGCGGTGAAATGGATCGCGGGTCGCGTGCCACGCTACGCTTTTACCCGGCCGGAGTGTCATGTTGACACATGAGAGATAACGACACGGAGACGGGTGGCGGATCGCTCTCGCGGCTCGGCCGGGTCGCCGTCGGCGTCGGGCTGGCGGCGCAGGCCTCGGAGGACTTCCGGGAGATGGACGAGACGGTCGAGTACGCGGAGTCGGCGGGCGTACCGATGCCGGACGTGATGGCCCCGTTCGCCTCGGGGATGATGCTCGTCGCGGGCGTCGGGATCGCCCTGTGGCGCGCGCCACGGATCGCGACCGGCGCGGCGGCGACGTTCCTCGTCGTCGTTACGGCGACGATGCACGACTTCTGGAACGCCGACCCGGAGGACAAAAGCGGCGAGCGACTGGCTTTTTTCGGCAACCTCGCGATGCTCGGCGGGGTGCTCGTCCTCCTGCGAGAGGCGTATAAATAGCCGACGCACGCCGTGGATGACGACCCGCCCTCGCTGCTTCCGGGAGTTGTTTATAACCGAACGGACGGATACGGACGTGATGACGGCCACGCGATCCGGCCAGCTCCGTCGTCCGGAGGCTCATAAGTCGCGCATAGGAGGGACCGAGCCCCCGCGATTCCGGCCTGCGTGCCGGTGACGGATCGTGCGGGGGGCGAGGAGGACCGGAGTGCGCTTATAAGGACACGCGCGCAGCGAGACGCTGCGTCGATGACGGGCGGAAGGCTGCGCCGATGACGGGCCGAACGCTTCGTTCCCGTCGCCGGCGGCTGTGCGGCCGGGGACGAGAGTCGAAGGCGTGAGGCGGGTCGCGATCATCGACGGATCGACTCCGCGGAGGGGCCGCCACCGAGATATAAATAGGGTAAAACCGAATCCGACACCGTGTATGAGCCCTCCCGACGAGCCGAAGAACACGAGCGGCGCGAAGTCGAGCTCGGATCGAACCGCGGACTACACAAGGTTCGAGCGGACGAGCTTCGTGTTCTTTGCTGCCGTCGTTCTGACGGTCGTTCTCCTCGTGCTCGCTTGGCTAAACGTGTTGGCCGCATCCGGGTTCGACGATCTCGGAGGGGGGCTCGCGTATCTGGTACTCGCCACGTTCGGCAACACGGTGTTGATACTGATCGTCGCCAGCAAGCGCTGAGAACGCTCGTAGTGCCTATCTGATCGATCGGCCGCCGAACACCGGTCGCCGAACACCGGCCACCGAACATCGGTCGACCGTCAGTTCACTCCGCCCGCGGGAGGTGCTCGTTGGTGAACAGCTGCTCGGGCGGCAGCTCGTCGGCGGGGATCGGCTCGCCATCGAGCGTCGTGAGGATCCCCTCGTCGGCAAGCCACTCGACGAACGCGGCCCACCGCGTCTCGTCCATCACACCCCACGCGCCGTCGTCGGTGAGATACGCCTCGGAGACGCGCCGCTGGCTCTCGCGGAGGAACTCGGTGTCGTCGACGTCCATCCCGCGCGCAGTCAACCGGAGCAGGTCGGCGGCGGTCTCTGGCTCCTCGGCCGCGAACCGATACCCGCGGGTGGTGGCGTCAAGAAAGTCGGCGAGCCGGTCGTCGTCCGCTTCGATCGTCTCCGGCCGGGCGAGGAGGACGGGCGTGTACCCGTACGGGACGTCGTACTCGTCGAGCCCGAACGCGTCGAGTTCGGTCCCGTCGCGCTCGGCTAACAGCCCCTCCCAGGGCGTGAACACCCACGTCGCGTCGGCGTCACCGTCGAGGAGGGTGTTCGGGATCCCGAGCTTCGGCGGGGTGATCGACTCGAACTCGCCGTCGCCGCCGTCGTTTTCGATCATCCGGGCGACGATGTGATCCTCGAAGCGCGCGTCGTAGGAGGCGTACCGCCCGTCGTCGAGGTCGGCCGGGCGGTCGACATCGCTCTCAGCGAGCGTCACGATCGCGCTCAGGTCGACCTGACACGCGGCCGCGACCGCCGTGAGCGACGGGTACTCCGGGTGTGTCGAGTAGCTGATCACGCTCTCGGAGGGACCGATCGCGAGCGTCGCGTCGCCCGTCGCGACCCGTTTTGCGGGCGTCGTTTCGTAGTCGTCAGTCGCGGGCGAGCGGATCGTAACGTCGAGCCCCCGCTCGTCGTAGTACCCCTCCGCCGCCGCGACGTAGAAGCCGGTGTGGTTCGTGTTGGGCGTCCAGTCGAGGACCAAGTCGATCTCGCGCATCCACGGATGTTACGAGACAGTGATAAAAGTGTGTACTGGTGTCCAGTGTAACGGACGAGCCGACGGTGTCGCTCTCGCGTTACGCCCGCCAGATCCCTTGGCGACCATCGAGCCACGCGACCACGGCGACGTGCGGCAGCGTCATCGCCGCGATGGCGACGAGCGACACCCCGAGCAGGTCGCCGGGAGCCGCCACCCCGTACGGCACCGCGAGTGCGACGCCTCCGACGACGCAGAACCCGCCGAGCGTGAGCGGCGCGGCGTCGCGCGCGAACCGGCGGAGCGCCCCGCGGAGGCTCCCGTCGGCGAGTGCGCCGGCCGCCACGTCGTCGAGTAGCACCAGCCGGCCGACGTGACGCAGCGCATGCCAGAGCGCAAAGTACACCCCGATCGCGAACACCGGCGCGGCGAGCAGGAACCACGCCCACAGCGTGAGCGTCTCGCCGACGTCGCGGAGCCAGCCGCGGCGGGTGGCTCCCTTGCGGACCCGCCACGCCCCGAGCGTGAGCGACACCGTAGTCGCGCTCACCATCGCGATGCCGACCGCGATCCGAACGTCGGACGTGAACACGGGGGCGACCGCGGCAGCCGCGTCGGCGACGAACAGCCCAACGATCCACTCCGCGACCAGCCGGTACTCCCCGGGGTGTGAGAGGAGTGGAACGCCCATCGGGAGGCCGCCGCGGACGACGAGCGTCAGCGCCCGCTCCCACGGTGTCCGCAGGTGCTCGACACCGGCGACGGCGAGTGCAGCGACGTCGCCCTGCCCCCAATGGACCCACGTGAGGACGATGAACCCGACGAACGCGGCGACCGGCGCGAGGAAGAACCCGGCGACGACCGCGCCGCCGAGAACCGCGTAGACGACGGAGACAGCGACGATCGACCGGCGGAGCGACACTCCGAACGCCGCCCGCAACGGGACGAGATGGTCGACCGCGCCGTGTGCCATCCCGACGACGAGTGTACCGAGCGCGAACGTCGCGACGCCGACTTCGACCGGAAACAAGGGGGTCACCGCGCCGAGCGGGAGCAGGGCTGCGAGCGCGAGCGCGGGGTAGAACGCGAAGGCTCGGTCCGCACGCGCGGACGCGCTGCGATCGGCCGGCCAGTCGTCGCGAAGCGACCCCGTCACCCCCGCGGAGGCGGCGGCGTCAGTCATCGGCGGGGTCGAGCGCGTCGAGCGGCGACCCTTCGGCGGCCGCCCGGCGGTCATTCCAGTCGAGCACCCACTCGAACAGGACGAGCCCGTTGATCGTCATCAGGCTCGCCGACGCGAAAAAGAGCATCTCCTCTATCGGGAGCCCGAGCACGGCGATCCCGGTCGTGTACGTGTCGGAGATGATCCACGTTCCCATCTCGATGGCGATCCGGTCGACGACCCAGAAGTAGAGGGAGGGAACGAGCGTCGCGGTCAGCCACACCTCGGGGGTTCGGATCAGGTAGCCGCCACCGACGCTCCACTGGAGCGCGAGCACCGGCCCGACCCAAGCGATCAGCCCGCCGAGATAGAGGAACGAGTCTCCGAGCGACACGAGCCAGAGTCCGACGACGACCATCGAGAGCCCGACGAGGACCCCCGCAACCCTCGGTTTCCGGTCGAAGTCACCCTCGCGGAACGTCGGGTCGAACCCGAGCCGGTGGAGGACGAACGCGACGATGAGCGTCTGGATCGCGAAGTAGAGGTACTCCCCGAGCGGTATCGACAGCGCCCGAACGAGCACCGCCCCGTCGCCGTACCACCACGTGCCGCGGCGGATCATATAGCTGATCCACGGCGTCGTGTACGTGTACGCGATGGCGACGAGGATCGCGATCCCGATGGTCGCACGGCGACGGCGGCGGGCGTCGTACCGCGGAGCGACGTACCACAGGACCGCGAGAAGCGGGAAACTGAAGACGAGGTGGAACTGCAGGTAGGTCAGGGTTGGGATCATCCGGACACCCCTGCGAGTACGGCCATACCTCCCCCTTCGATCCGGTCCCGAATAAGGATTTACGAGTCGGACGAACGGCCGACCCGCGGACGAGTTATCTGTTGGTTGACACCACACCGTGTGCTTCCAGTACCTTTCCGAGCCGGTACATCGAGGCAACGACGGCGTCACAGACCGGTCGGACCGCGTCCTTCGGGACGAATCCGACGGCGAGCCCAGCGACCTCCAACATCGGCAGGTCGTTCGCACCGTCGCCAACCGCGACCGTCGACGCCATGGGGACGCCGAGGTCGTCGGCGAGCCCCTCCAGAACGTCGTCCTTCGTCCCCTCGATGAGCGGCCCCTCTGCCTCGCCCGTAAGTTCGCCGTTCGCGACCGGAAGCCGGTTGGCGACGATCGTGTCGACCGCGACGCCCTCGCGTTCCAGTGCACGCTCGACGCCCCGTTCGAACCCGCCCGTGAGCACCGCGACGTGGTGACCGTCCTCACGTAGGCGGCGGATGAGTCGAGCCGCACCTGGTCGGATGCGGACCGCGCCGAACGCCTCCTCGGCGGCCTCCGCCGACAGCCCGCCGAGCAGCTCGGCCCGGCGATACAGGCTCTCCGCGTAGCTGATCTCGTCGTTCATCGCCTGCTCGGTGATCTCGGCGACCTCGTCGGCGACGCCCGCGTGCTCCGCGAGCAGGACCGTCATCTCGGAGTCCGAGAGCGTGCCGTCGAAGTCGAACGCGATGAGGCTCATACCCGGCGTTCGTCGCGGGAGGGTTTGTAACCGCGTGATCGCACGACACGACCCACGGCTTCCGGTGGAGATCGATCCGGGTCGTGTGGGTCACACGCACACCGGCTTCGAAGGCCGTCCGTCCGCGTCCCGGCCACACACGCCGACGTAATCAAGGGACTGCGACCCGATCCGACGAACACGTGTTTAGCCTCAACGTTCCGCTACCGCCCGCTGTGGGTCGGCTCGCAGCCGATCTCTACCCGAAACTTTCGGGTTTCGATCGCGTTCGTGACCGGCACACACTCGTCTGCAAGCGGTTCGGCGTCGACGACATCGGTGGGAGCGCGCCCGATCGACTGCGCCCGCCGAAGTCCGAAGCGGTCGAGACGCTACGCCGCGACCTCGGCGGGCTGCTGTCGGGGACCGTCCCGTTCGAGGTGGCGGTAACCGGGGTCGACGCCTTCGAGACCCCCACGTCAGGTGCCGGACCGGTCGTCTACCTCGTCGTCGAGAGCGACGAGCTCGTCCGACTGCATCGACGTCTGTGTGCCGCCTACGACGCGATCGATGGGATCGAGGGCGACGAGTACGTTCCGCACGTCACGCTGGCGCGGGGCGGGGATCCGGGCCGGAGGGCGCTCCATCGGCTGATCGGGACCGATATCGAGCCGATTCGGTGGCGCGTACACGCGCTCGACCTGTACGACGCCGAGTTCCGGGAAGTCGCCGGGACGGTCACGCTCTGAGCGTGGACCCCTGGGTCGGATCGACGACCTACCGCTCCCGTAGCCGCATCGGCACCGGGTGGTTCGGGTGCATCGTCAGCGAACCGCGAAGCGAGAGTTCCGGGCCCTCGTACTCGAGGGCGTACTCGGAGCAGACGGACGCGAGGATGAGCTTCGCTTCCAGCAGCGAGAACGCCTTGCCGATACAGTGGCGGGGGCCGCCGCCGAACGGGAAGTACGAGAACCGTGGACGGGCGCTCCGCCGCTCCGGGAGCCACCGGTCCGGATCGAACGTGTCGGGGTCGTCGTACCACCGGGAGGACCGGTGGACGACCCACTGTGAACACATCAGCGCGGACCCTTCGGGGATCCGATAGCCGTCGATCTTCACGTCGAGCTTCGGCTCGCGGAACAGCAGGTACACCGGCGGGTACAGCCGCATCGCCTCGTTGAGCACGCGCTCCGTGTACGCCATCTCCCTGACATCGGCGGCGGTCGGCGGCCCGTCCGCGGTCGCGGCGTCGGCCTCGCGTTCGACCCGCATGCGGGCTTCGGGGTGTCGCGAGAGGAGGTAGAACGTGTACGTCAACGCGAGCGCGGTCGTGTCGTGACCGGCCAGCAGCATCGTCACCATCTCGTCCCGAAGGTTCTCGTTCGTCTGCTCGCCACGGTCACGGGCGCGCAACAGCACCGAGAGGAGGTCCATCGGGACGTCCCCGTCGGGATCGCCGGGTGGCCCGGCGACCGCCGTCCCGTTGGGGCCCGCAGGGTCGGCCGCCGGATCGCGTTCGGTCCCCTGTCGGCGCTCGACGATGCCGTCGATCACGTCCTCCAGCGTCCGCACGGCCTCGTCGAACGCGCGGTTCTCGCGGGTGGGGACCCAGTTCGGGATCAGGAAGCGCCGGGGGTCGGGCTCGAACCGCGCGCCGAGCGGTTCGAGGTTCTCCTGAACCGTCGCCACCTCCTCGTCGGTGACGTCCGCGCCGAACATCGCCGAGACGATGATCCGAACGGTGAGCCGAGCGACCTCCAGTTGGATGTCGATCACGTCGTCCGGCTCCCACTCGGCGAGGTGCGACTCGGTGTGGCCGACCATCGTTCCAGTGAGCGCACCGATACGCCGGGTGTGAAACGACGGGTTCGCGAGCGTCCGCTGTTTGCGCCACGTCTCCCCCTCGCTCAACAGGAGTCCGTCGCCGAGCAGTCGCGTCATCGCGTCGTCGCCGAACTGGGGTTTCCGGTACCGCTCCGCCTCGGAGACGAGCACGCGCTCGATGTCGGCGGGGTTGGTGAGCAGGTACGTCTCGCGCGGACCGAGATCGAACCGGACCACGTCGCCGTAGCTGTCGGCGCAGGCACGCATGAACGTGAACGGGTCGTCAGCGAACTGTCGGCCGTTGCCGAACAGGGGGTCGCCGATGGGTCCGGGCGGCGTAACGGACATACGATTTCTGGGGGTTGAGCGTGGTTAAACGTTCGGCGGGGAGAGAAAGAATGATAGGTAATAAATATATATTGCGGGTATGAATGGGCGATATCTCGCCCGACTCCGCCCCCATCTCGTCGGAACGAAGCGGCCGAGACGCCACCTCGCCGCCGGTGTCGCGGTGCTCGTGGTGATCGCGACGACCGGATTCCTGCTCGGAGTCGACGCGGCGCTCTCGCTCGGCTGGATCGCGGTTGTTTTCGGTATTGCGGTCGCGGGCGGTACGTGGGGAGCGGGGTTCATCCTGACGGCCGTCACACTGTGGCTCGTCGGGTTCTGGTGGACGGCGTTTCCGCCGCTCGCTGGCTACCTTACCGGTGGATGGGCTCCCGTGTCTCGATACACCTACCCGCGGACGCTCGATTACGCCGCCGTCTCCGCGCGGGCGGAGCTGGTCGGCGGGATCGAGCAGGGCGTCCGAATCGGCCTCCTGTTCGCAGTGGTTCTCGGAGCGTCGGGATACCTCATCGGGGTCGGCATATCGCGACTGCGGCTGCGGTGAGTCCTCGGATCGGGGTCGTCACTCACGAGTGTCGAGTCGCTCGACCCGCGCGATCAGCTCGTCGACGGCCGCCTCCTGGTCGTCCGTGGCGTCCACGATCCGCGTGGTCGCCACCTCCGTCCGGTCGGAGCGCTCACGAACGGACTCGAGCGTCGCCGTGAGCTCCTCGACGGTCGCCGCCTGGTCGTCCGTGGTCCGCGCGACCTCGGCGACGCCGTCGGCCGCCTCGTCGACCGCGTCCGCGATCGCTTCGAGGGAATCGAGCACCGTCTCGATCTCGTCGCCCGCGTCCTCGATCCGCTCGTGGGAGCGCTCGACCGCCGTCGACGTCTCCGTCGACTGTGCCTGGAGCTCGTCGAGGCTCTCCGTGATCGCCTCGGTGTGTCCCCGCGTCTCGTCGGCGAGCTTCTTTACCTCCTCGGCAACCACCGCGAAGCCGTCTCCGCCGTCACCGGCTCGTGCGGCCTCGATGTTGGCGTTGAGCGCGAGCAGGTTCGTTTGTTCGGCGACATCGGAGATCACCTCGATCACCTCTTCGATGTCGTCCATCCGATCCGACAGCGCGCCGACGCTGTCGACCAGCTCGTCGCCGATCTCGATCACGTCCTCGGTCGCCTCCCGTGCGTCGCCGCTCGCGTCGAGCCCGTCCTCCGCGGCCTCGCGTGCCGCCGACGCCGCGGTGTCGACCTGGTCGGCGGTGGCAGCGACCTCCTCCATTCCCGCCGAGAAGGACTGCATTTCCGAGACACCCTCGGACAACAGCTCGTTCTGCTCGTCGACGTTTTCGGCGATCGTCTCGGCCGCCTCGCTCGCCTCGTCCACCGTGGCGTCGATCTCGCGAGCCTGCGCGTGGACGCTGGCGGAGAGGTCATCGAGGTTCTCCGCCATCCGGTTGACGACGCTGATGACCCGCAACAGGTCGTCGTCGAGGACCTCACACTCCTCGTGACGGACCGCACGAGCGTCGAGATCCCCATCGCCGATCGCCTCCGCAGTCTCCCGGATCTCCGTGACGAGCTTCGAGGTGGCATCGCGCTGGATGACGTTCTCGGTACGGTCGACGACGACCTCCGTGACGCCGACGAGTCCGCCGTCGTCGTCGTACAGCGGCGTCGCCGTGAACTCGATGTGTTTCTCCTCGCCGTGTCGATCGGTCATGGTGCCGGCGTCTCGATACCGCCGACGAGCGCCACCACGGCGTTCGACATCGTACACCTCGTCCGCGTCGTCCGGCGCGTCGAGAACCTTGTCCGCAAGGGTGTCCGTCCGCCGACCGTCCGGGTAGAACAGCTCGGAGACGTGTGAGTGACCGATCGCCTCCCCGCGATCGACGCCCGTGAGCGCCGCCATCGGCTCGTTCCACTCCGCGACGGTACCCTCGCAGTCGATGACAAACGTCGGAACGCTGATCGCGTCGAACACCTGCTCGAAGCCCGCGCCGGCGAGCGTCGCCGCGCGGTTGACCCCCCTCTCGTCAGCGACGACATGTGCCGCGCGGTCGGGATCGCCCGCGTCCGGGCCGCTGGCCGAGGCGTCACTCTCCAACGGGTCGTCGACGACGACGCCGCCGTCCGGGACCGACCGCGAGCCCCGTTCCCGTCCGAGCGCGCGACGAATGACCGCTCGAAGTCCCAGCATTGTTGTCTACCCGTCACCGGATCGGATACATAAACGGTCGTCCTCAGGAATCAGTGCTGATAAATTGGGGCACGGCTGGCCCGCCGCCCGCAGCGTTCAAACGCGTCGAACGGATAGATAGAATCGATGGACGCCGAGGCGGTTCGGACGCGTGCGAACGACCTACCTCCGGAGCCGGGGGTGTACCAGTTCCGCGACGGCGAGACGACGCTGTACGTCGGGAAGGCGGTCGACCTCCGCGACCGCGTCAGGTCGTACACGGACCCTCGATCCGGTCGGATCCGCGGGATGGTCGAGCGCGCCGACCGGATCGAGTTCGCCGTCACCGACACGGAGACACAGGCGTTGTTGTTGGAGGCAAACCAGATAAAACGGCTCCAGCCGCGGTACAACGTCCGACTGAAGGACGATAAGTCGTATCCGCTGGTCGCGTTCACCGACCACGTGGTTCCGCGGATCGAGGTCACGCGGGACCCCGAGGAGGGTGCGGTCGCGTACGGACCGTTCACGAACAAGGGGCGCGTCGACGCCGTCGTGAAGGCGATCCGTGACGAGTACCGGCTCCGCGGCTGTTCGGACCACAAGTACGCGAACCGCGAGCGCCCGTGTCTCGACTACGAGATGGGGATCTGTTCCGCGCCCTGTACGGGAGAGATAGCGACGGAGGCCTACGCGGAGGACGTGGCGGCGGCTCGGCGGTTCTTCGAGGGCGAGACAGGGGTGCTCGCCGATCCGCTCCGGCGGCGGATGGAAACCGCCGCGGAGAACGCGGAGTTCGAGCGGGCCGCGAACCTCCGTGACCGGCTGGCGGCCGTCGAGGCGTTCCACGGCGACGGCGGCGAGGCCGTGAGTGACCGGCGGGACGACCGGACCGTGGACGTGCTCGCGGCCGCCGTCGAGGGCGACGTCGCGCGGGTCGCACGCCTCCACAGCGAGCGTGGCCAGCTCGTCGACCGAGACCGCCACCGACTCGACGCAGCGGTCATGGACGAGGGTGACGACCCGACGCCGAACACCCCGGCGGCCGTCCTGTCCGCGTTCCTCACGCAGTACTACGCCGAGCGGGAGTTCCCGGACGCCGTACTGCTGGCGGAGCGCCCCGACGACGACGTGGTCGACTGGCTCGAAGGAGAGGGTGTCGCGGTCCGGGTGCCGGGCGCGGGACGGGAGGCGAAGCTGGTCGAGCTCGCGCTCAAGAACGCCCGAAAGCGCGGCGGGCGGACCGATCCGGTCGGCGCGCTCGGCGATCGACTCGGGATCGACCGGCCGGAGCGGATCGAGGGGTTCGACGTGAGCCACGCGTCGGGGACCGCCGCCGTCGGCTCGAACGTCTGTTTCGTCGACGGGAGCGCGGCGACGAGCGACTATCGACGGAAGAAGCTCGCCGACCGCAACGACGACTACGCGAACATGCGCGAGCTGGTCCGATGGCGTGCGACGCGAGCAATCGAGGGGCGCGACGACCGCCCCGATCCGGACCTGTTGCTGATCGACGGCGGCGAGGGACAGCTCGGAGCTGCACGGGACGCGCTCGCGGAGATCGGCTGGGACGTTCCGGTCGTCGCACTGGCGAAGGCCGAGGAGATCGTCGTGACGCCCGACGGCCCCCGTCGCTGGCCCGACGATACGTCCGAACTCCACGTCCTCCAGCGAGTTCGCGACGAGGCGCACCGCTTCGCGGTGCAGTACCACCAGACCGTCCGCGACGAGGTCCGGACGGTGCTCGACGACGTTCCGGGCGTCGGCCCGGAGACCCGGAAGCGGCTTCTCAGGAGGTTCGGGTCGGTCCAGAACGTCCGCGACGCGTCCGTCGAGGACCTCCGCGACGTCGACGGGATCGGGAAGACGACCGCCGAACGGCTCCGCGATCGGTTATAAGTGGCGAGCAGGCGGCGGCGTCGGCCCGGGACGACTGCCGCACACCCGTCCCCCGTCCCGGGGCTTCGATCAAGTCACGGGGCGGTTGGCCGCGGATTCACGTATATATCCTCGGCACGTCGGTTCGTTTCCTAATATATGCTCTGGAGAGGAGCGGATACGGAGATATAACTCACTGGGGGCCGAACCAGATCCGTGACGTTCCTCCTGTACGGCGCGTACGGCTACACCGGCGAACTGGTCGCACGTGAGGCGGTCGCCCGCGGACTCGACCCGGTGCTCGCCGGGCGTGACGGGGACCCGCTCAGGGAGCTGGGGCGTGAGCTGCGATGTTCGGTCCGTGAGTTCCCGCTACAGCCTCCCGAGACGGTCGCCGAGAGCGTCCGGGATATCGACGTGGTCCTCAACTGTGCCGGCCCGTTCGTGGCGACCGCCGAGCCGCTGGTCGAGGCGTGTCTCGAAACCGGAACCGACTACCTCGATGTGACCGGAGAGTTCGCGGTGTTCGCGTCGCTCGCTGGTCGCGATGCGGCCGCGACGGAGGCGGACGTGACGCTTCTGCCCGGAGTCGGCTTCGACGTGGTCCCGACCGACTGTCTCGCCGCACGGTTGGTCGATCGACTGCCCGAGGCGACCGCGATCGCGCTCGGCTTCGACGCCGACGGCGACGTCTCGCGGGGGACCGCCAGGACCGCAGTACGGGGGTTGGGCGAGGGGACTCTCGTCCGTGAGGACGGGGCACTCGTCCGACTGCCGATAGGGAGCCGGACGCGCGACATCGACTTCGGGCGGGGAACGCGGTCCGCGGTCGCGGTGCCGTGGGGCGATATCGTCACCGCGGCGTCCACGACTGGCGTGGAAAACGTGACCGTCTACGCCGCGGTGCCGCCGCGGGCTCAGCGGCTACTACGGGCCGCCCGGCCGCTGGCCCCGCTCCTCCGGAGCCGGCCGGTGCGGTTTCTCCTCGATCGGATCGTGTCGGCCCAGGTCGACGGCCCGAGCCCCGAGTCCCGAGCCGGGAACCGCGCCTACGTATGGGGCGAGGCCCGAACCGACGACGGCGAGACGGTCGTCGAGCGGCTGGAAACCCCCGACCCGTACGATCTCACGGTCGAGGCGTCGCTGGCAGCCGTCAAGCGGACGCTCGCGGGCGACGCGCCGGCGGGGTTCACGACCCCCGCGGGGGCGTTCGGATGGGCGTTCGTCGACGCCGTCGACGGGGTAACGTGGGCCGATCAGTCGCGGTCCGCGTCCTCGGCGACGAGGTCGTCGTAGCGCGCCCCCGTCTGTTTCAGCGTCTCCGTCGAGTAGAGCCGCTCGTGGTCGAACGGGAGGTGTTCGGACGCCAGCTCGTCGATCTTCGCGTCGACTGCCTCGGCCTCGCGACCGTGGATCATCGTGAACATGTTGTACTCCCAGTCCTGATCCGGACGCCTGGGGCGGTGATAACACAACGTGACGTACGGGAGGCTCCCGACCGCCTCGCCGCGGTCGTCGAGCTCGTCGTCCGGCACGTCCCAGACGACCATGCAGTTGTTCGTGAACCCGGTGACGATGTGGTTGACGACACAGCCGATCCGCTTGATACAGCCGTCGGCAAGCAGACGCTCGACCGCCGCGAGCACGTCATCGACCGGGGCATCGATCTCGGCCGCGACATCGGCGTACGGGGTCGCCGACAGCGGGAAGCCGTCCTGGATCGCTAAGAGCAGGTCGGCCTCTAGCGGACTCAGGTCGCCGCAGGCGTCCTCGGAGATACGGGTGGCGGAGACGTCCGTCCGATCGATCGACTCCCTCGCGAACCGGTCCCGGTTGACGACGGGGAACTCCAGATCAATGTAGTAGTCGGTCAACATCGGGAGGTTCAACACGTCACAGCCGGTTCGCTCCGCGATCTCGGCGAGTATCTCGTCACGCTTCTCCCGGGAGCCCGCAGTAACGACGAACCACTGGTTCCACTCGTGCTCCCGGCGGTAGTTGTGGTTCACCTGACGGTAGCCGTTGATCACGTCGGCGATCTCGTCGAACTGGTCCGGCGTGGCCCGGACAGCCGCCAGCGTCGAGGAGCCGATCACCGGTGGGTTCAAGACCGCACCGAACCGACGGAAGACGCCCTGTTCCCGGAGGTCACGGACGCGGTCGAGGAGTTCGGTGCCGTCGACTTCAGTGCCCGTCTCGGCGGCGATCTCGGCCGCGACCCGCTCGAACGGCCGTTCCTCGACGGGGAATCCGCTCTGGTACTCGTCGATGAGCGCGGCGTCGACCGCGTCGATCCCAGCCCGCCAGTCGGCGTCGAGACTCATTATCGCGATCAGGGGACGGAGCTATCTACCGGTTTCGGAGGACGAGGCGTCAGCGGGGGTGCACGGCCCCGTTCAGTCATCGCCGGAAGCGTGGCCCGGCAGTGGCGAGAACGCCCGCGCGCTCGCTTCGAGCTCCGCCGTCGAACAGCCGCCGACGGTCGCGGCCTGTTCGAGCGTCAGCGTGCGGGAACGATACAGCGTTAGCGCGGTCGCAACGGATTTGGACGTCATCGGGTACGGATACGATCTAGATGGACATGTATATAATTCTAACGCCATAAGCATACTACAGTGGGACTACTATCTCGTAGAAAGAAACATTTGTGTATTTATTTTCTATAAATTATCTGTATCGATCAGAAATTGTACGTCACATAGTACCAAGGTCGGTGCCGCATCCGGGTGGCTGTCCCATCGTTGTTGCTCGCGCGACCGCCAGGCGGGTGTTCGGCTCGTGTTGGATTCGTAACACGTCGTGTCTCGGGTCATGGTGGGTCGTGTTTGGGGTCGCAGCGGGTCGTGCCCGAGGAGACGGCACGGTGACCGTTCCCAAGGGACGGGAGCCGAGCGGGAGGCTTTTCGTTCACAAACCCGAACGAAGCGTATGGCTCAGGCGACACAGGAGTTCGGCGAGTGGCCCCTCAAACGGTTGATGACCGAGGTCTGTGGTTCCGGCCACAAGTCGGCCGACGACCTCACGCGCGCACAGGCGACCGAGGCGTTCGAGCGAGTTCTCGCGGACGAACCCGACCCGACGACGCTCGGCGCGTTCTGGCTCGCGAACCGGTGGAAGCGGAACACCGCCGAGGAGCTCGGGGCGTACGTCGACGTGATGTGCGAGCGCGTCGAGTACGCGGAACCCGACTGTGACCCCGTCGACTGCGGCGCGAACTACGACGGGAAGGGTCGGACCGCGATCCTGGGGGTGGCCGCCGGGGCCGTGGCGGCCGCCGCCGGCACGCCGGTCGTCGTCCACTCCGGCGACCGCGTCCCCACGCAGAAACAGGACGCGTACAAGCACGTCCTCGACGAGCTGGGCGTGGGAACGGAGCTGACGCCCCGCGACTCCGCCGAGATGGTCGACGAGACCGGCTTCGGCTTCTACTATCAGCCAGCGTTCAACCCCGCGATCGACGACCTGTTCGAGCGGCGGGATATGATGGGGGTTCGGACGTTCGTCAACACGATCGAAACGCTGGCGAACCCGGCGGGCGCGTCGGTCCACCTCGGCTCCTTCTACCACCTCGCGTTCGCGAAGAAAGTCGTCGACACGTTCGGCGAGAGCGAGTTCCACGACCTCGACCGCGTGTTGATGTTCCAAGGGATGGAGGGGTACGACGACGTCCGCCCCGGCTACACGAAGGTTGCGGAGTGGGACGCCGCAGGCGACGACGGCGAGCCCGTCTTCGACGACTTCGAGATCGAGACCGCCGAGTACGGGATGGATCTCGAGGAAGAAGACCTCGCAGTGGACGAGGTCGCCGTCGAGTCGGCGGCGATCACCGAGGCAGTCCTTGCCGGCGAGCGCGACGGGCCCTTCGCCGATGCAGTCGCCGTCAACGCCGCGCTTCGGATCTACGCCCGCGGGGACGTCGACTCCATCGAGGCCGGACTGGAAGCGGCCCGCGAAGCCATCGCGGACGGCTCCGCGCTCGGCGTGCTCGAGGACCTCCGCGAGTTCTGAGCGATCGGCGACGGCGGGGGCCCCGTCTGACACCGGTAGCGACACCGGGCAAACGCCGTGATTCCCGGGGACCCCGGCCGAAAGCCGGGATATCGATACCGAGCGGGACGAACTCCGGACGAATTTTGGACTGAGTTTGGAAAGGGGTCTTGAGTGCGGAACCCCTAGCTCAGCTGTACAGATCATGACCCACGATAACGCACCACAATATGCCGACGTGTGAACACTGTCAGGCGCACGTTTCGGAGCGGTTCGCCCGGGTGTTCGCCGACAAGCGGGGACGGATCCACGCGTGTCCGAACTGCTCCGCGAACGCCGGGATCGCGGAGGTCGCAAAAGAACGGGCCCACGACGCCCGATCGTGATCGGACTGTAAAAACGCCTTATCGCTCCGGAGCGAGCGGCATCGACCGCTTGTGCGCACTCCGCTCGTACAGCTCGACGACGCGGTCAACGGCCTCGGCGGGGACGCCGAGCTCGCGGATCGTTGCCGAGCGCGAGAGGCCGCCGTCGACGTGGACTGCGAGAACGGCGTCGACTGTGTCGTAATCGAGACCCATCTCCGCGGCGTCGGTCTGTCCGTCCCACATCCCGGCGGTCGGTTCCTGCATCACCAAGTCGCGAGGGACGCCGACGTGGGCGGCCAGCTGGCGGACCTGCATCTTGTAGAGGTTCCCGATCGGGTTACAGTCGACCGCTTGGTCGCCGTATTTCGTGAAATATCCCGTCATCGCCTCCGCCCGGTTGCCGGTCCCGAGCACGATCCGGTTCTCCGCGTTGGCGACGAAGTAGTTTAACACCGCGCGGGTCCGGACGTACACGTTCCCCGTCGCCATGCGATCGTCGGCCGCTTCGGGCATCGCGTCGAAGAACGCCTCCGCGATCGGCTGGATCTCGACCACGTCGTAGTCGATCCCGAGCTCGTCGGCGACCCGCTCGGCGTCACTCATGACCTCGGGGTCGTTCACCGCCGCGGGCATCGTGACCCCGTGGAGGCCCTCCGACCCGAGCGCCTCGACCGCGAGGTATGCCGTGAGCGTCGAGTCGATCCCGCCCGAGAGGCCGAGCACAGCCCCCTCGGCACCGGCGTCGGCGACGAGGTCCGTAATAAATGAGACGATGCGATCGCGGGTCGTTTCCAGCTCCGACTCCGACAAGCGAAGGTCGAGCGGCGGGTCGTCCGACAGCAACACCGACCCTTGCGAGGTCTGGCTCATACGAGGGGAGAAGGGCTGAGACGACTAATACCTCCCCGTCAGCACAGGAAGTTGGACGAATGTCGAGTTCCGAGTCGATCGAGCGGCTTGATCCGTCTGAACCCCATCGGAACCGCCGATATCAGCGAGCAGTGGCTGGTTTCGTGTGTTTCGCGATGGACGGAGGAAGTGTTCAGCAGCGTGGTTGCAACGACGATCAAGTCGTCGGTGTCCAGTAGGAGCGATCAGTTATCGGTGTTGAGTGATAATGAGACGACAATTACTTGAACGGCATCGGCTGCTACTGCTTGTGGAGCCGATGTCGATCGATGAAGAGCTCTACACCCCCACCGTGACGAACGAACTCGACCGGTGCCGGCTGCCCCGGTGCGGGCGTCGTGAACGTAAGCGTTGCAAGCGAGGGGTCGTCCGGAACGAGCGTGTACGTGTCCTCGATCGGACCGACCGAGAGTTCGAGCGAGAGCATCCCGCCCTCTTCGGAAACGGTCGCCGTCGTGACCCCGCGATACGCTTCGTACTCGCCAGTGAGTTCGGATACCCGCCTACGGTATCCGATCGACGGAACCACGTCTGCCGGCTCTTCACCGAGCAGTAAGGCAACGATACCCTGACCGATCTCGGTTGGGTGAACCTCGGGCTGTGCGGCACAGCCGAGCGCGAACCCGAGGCCGTGTTCGGGAAGAAATCCGATCGCGGACGAAGACGTAAGCAGCGATCCGCCGTGTCCGATGAGGGTCGTCCCGGCGATATCGTGAATCGACCACCCGTAGCCGTACCCCTCCCCGTAGCGTGGGAGCGGGTCGATATGGGATTCGTGCGCTCGTGCGAGGAGGTCCTCGCTTACGAGCCGGGTATCCGCGAACACACCACCGGCGAGATTGAACTGTAGGTAGTTTCCGAGGTCAGTCGTAGCGGTGATCAACCCACCGGGGCCGTACGAGAGCTCGCGTGCGGGAAACGATGTCGCTACGTACTCGCCGTCATCGAGCAGGTACGGCGTTGCGCGATCGTCGAAGGAGTCGTACGCATCAGCATCGAACGTCGAGCGATCCATCGACAGCGGTGTGAGGATCTCGTCCGTGACGTACTCCTCGAACGGCTGGCCGGTAGCCGATTCGACTGCATGTGAGAGGAGAATATACCCCGTATTGTTGTACATAAACCGGCCAGCGGAGTGTTCGTCCCGTTCGTCACCGACACCGTCGACGTGGTAATAGAGATCGTCGGTGTCACCCAGCGGAACGCCGACATCGTCCATGCCCGCCTGTCGAGCAAGCAGGACGGCCGACGTGCTCAAAGACGGGATCCCGGAGCTGTGGCTCAGTAGCTCGTGGATCGTGACCTCGTCAGCACCCTCGAACTCGGCGTCAGTGTGCTTCTCGATCGGGTCGTCGAGTTCGAGTTCGTTTCGGTCGACACACTGTAGTACCGCAAGTGCAGTGAACGACTTCGTGACGGAGGCAAAGCCGTACAGCGTTTCCGGCGTTGCAGGGTCGTTCGTTTCGAGGTGCCGAGCCCCGTATCCGGATCGGTAGAGCGTTTCGGTCTCGTCGACGATCGTCACGCTCGCACCGGGTGCAGCCGTATCGGTCAGCCACTCGTACACGAGCTCGTCGATCCGCGAACGGGTGGTCGTCGAAAGTACATCCGCCATTGCCGTCACGACGCGTGGAGCCGTCAAAAGCGTTCGTAGAAGGTGGGCTGACGGTTCGGTATCGGCGTCTCGGACAGCCCGTTCGGAAGGTCGGCGGTGAGACCGCCGATCTCAGTGCGCTTCGTGGACGTGCTCGCGGAGCGCGTCCGTGCCGTCGAACCGTTCGTTACAGACCCCGCACGTGTCGTGGTGAAGCGGGAGGTGCTGGGTCAGGGCGGCCGCCGTCTTGAACTCCGTGTCACAGTCCGCGCAGGTGATTGCCATTGTGTTATTAACGTAGGCGCAAACGTATATAAAAGTTTGTTACTATTGAGGATAAGTACATTGCCATAAGTTGTTAACTACCACGTCTCGCTATAGTAGCCCGTCGGCGTCCGCCAGCAGCAGCCCCTCAAGCGTCGCGTCGTTCGTCGGGGGCTCGCG
>LFFM01000595.1_pt1 | contig 25545 bp, 25 predicted proteins | sample 643131 | NCBI WGS metagenome assembly LFFM01 (sample SAMN03777445, study PRJNA286221) | soda lake metagenome | biome: soda lake; feature: Kulunda steppe; material: water; isolation source: sample Tc-Br brine of Tanatar trona crystallizer | place: Russia: Kulunda steppe | collected 2011-07
AGGACCGCCTCGAGTTCAGCGTAAATCTCGCGTTCGGCCGCCGGGTGCGAAGAGAGCAACGCCCACGTGTAGGTCAATACCAGCGCCGTCGTGTCGTGGCCGGCCAGCAGCATCGTCATGAGCTCGTCACGAATTCCCTGCTCGTCGATCTCGCCGGCCTCCTTCGCGCGCAACAACAGCGCCAGCAGATCCGTCTCATCCGTTCCAACGCCAGCCCGTTTTCGTCGCCGCACGAGCTCGTCGACGATCCCCTCGAGTTTCCGCACTGACTGTTCGTAGCTCCGATTCTCGGGTGTCGGCATCCAGTCGGGAATCACCGCCCGAACCGGGTCCGGTTCGAACCGACTGCCTACCGGCTCGAGCAGGTGAGCCGTCTTTTTCGCCGTCGCCACGGGAAGGTCGACGCCGAACATCGCCTCGACGATGATCTCGAGGGTGGTCCGGGTCATTTCCCACTCGATATCGCGGACCTCGCCGTCGTTCCAGCGGTCGACCATGGCCCTGGCGCGGTCGACCATGATGGGGGCCAGGGTAGCGATTCGAGCGGGGGCGAACGCCGGGCTCGCCATCGTTCGTCGGTCACGCCACAGGTCGCCCTCGCTGGTGAGCAGGCCGTTTCCGAGCAGTCTTCCCAGAACGTCGGCCTGAAACTCGGGTTTCGAAAACGTTGCCTCCTCGCTCACGAGGACCCGTTCGATCAGCGCCGGCGTCATCACCAGATACGTCCGATTCGGACCAAGATCGAACGCGGCAATGTCGCCATACCCCTCTCGAACGTGGGTCAGAAAGGTGAACGGGTCGCGGGCGTATCGCGGCAGAACGCCAACCGGCGGGATACCGGTTGGTCCGGGGACGACAGTCATACACTCACTTGGGCTCGAGTGACAAAACGCGTTCGCCCCGTCAGGGTCGGGTGACCCGCTCGGGTTCGAACGCCTCGTCCGAACCACGCCACCGCCAGGCCGTCACCCGTTGCTCCCGGACGCCGGAAACGATCACGTACGAGCGATCAGGCCAGGCCGCCCCCGCCCGGTCGGTCGCACTCGGTTCGGCAGGCCCCTGGGGATGGGAGTGATAGAAGCCAACGATCGCCTCACCGTCGGCCTCGAGTGCCTCGAAAATCGCCAACTGTGTCTCGGGGTCGATTCGATACTCCGTGGTCGGCTCCGTCGCGACGTTGTCGGCGGGATACCTCGAGGTGACACGACTCGAGTGCGGCTCGAAGACGCCGCCGAGGATGCCACAGCATTCGTGTGGGGCCACCTCGCGGGCGTGTTCGCGCATCTCGGCCTCGATCGATCGCGGAAGGACGAGTGTCGGCTCCGATCCGGGGTCGGAGTCGGTTGGTGGCACGGTCACCGCCCCATCAGACCTCGAGGTGCGTGTGTTCGGGCCACGCCGAAAGGGCGTCGACCGGCACGGCAACCGCAGACGAGGGAGGGGTCGGGAACCGATCGGGCTGGATGATCGGGGCGAGTGCCTCGAGGGTGTCCACGAGTCGCGGACCCGGTCGGTTGAGATACTGGTTCCCGTCGAGTGCCCAGACTCGTCCCGACTGCACCGCTGCAAGGTCTTCCCACCCGTCTCGTTCCGTGAGGTCCGTTGCGTTAGCCGCCGTTTGCTCGAGGTCGAATCCACAGGGCCCGACGATGATGACCTCCGGGTCGTACGCCAGGATGTCCGACCACTCACGAGGTCGTGAGCGCTCACCGACGTCGACCGGATCGTACCGGCCACCGGCCCACTCGACCAGCTCGGCCGTCCAGTGCCCCGCGAGCATGACGGGGTTCGTCCAGTCGAACACCGCCACCCTGGGACGGTCTTCGGGAGCGATATCCGCCGTCTCCGCTCGCACCCGCTCGATTCGAGCCTCGAGGCCCGCACGGACTTCGTCACCGCGTCCTTCGGTTCCGGTAGCCGCGGCGATTCGATCGATGTCGCCGAGAACGTCCGCCACGCTGTGTGGGTCGGTCGTGAGGACGTCCGGGTCGACCGACGACGATTCGATCGCCCCCCTGATGACGGCGTCATCGACGGCACACACGTCACACATTCCCTGCGTGACGACCAGTTCCGGCTCGGTGGACTCGAGTACCGACCGATCAACTGTGTACACACCCTCTTCGGTCGTCGCCTCGAGTACCTGTTCGTCGATCTCGCCACTCGAGGCGTCGGCATCGATCCGTGAGGCAGTTAGTGACGGGAGACGCTCGACCCCCGGCGGATGGTCACATCCGTGAGAGACGGCGACCGGTTCGAGGCCGAGCAGGCACACGATTTCCGTGGCCGACGGCAGCGTGGTGGCGACTCGCATGGGCGATCGTATGTACTCGAGGGGTAAAAACACGACTTCCGGCCGAGATCTGCCACGCCTGCCTCGAGGGTCCGAGAAGGCTTGGCGAGTCGCGTGCCGATCAACAGCGAACTGGGAGCGCCACTGGCCGAAGTCTCACGCAGACACCAACTGATAATACGAGACCGCCAGTACCGCTCGCCCATCGCGAACCTCACCGTTCCTGACCGCCTCGAGTAACGACGCGTAGGGCATCGGGGAGACGCGGATACTCTCGTCGTAATCGAGTCGCTGCTCGCCAGCCGGTTCACAGCCCTCGGCAACGAAAAAGTGCATCACGGAATCGGCGAGTCCGTTCGCTGGTTCGACGGTGATGAGGTGCTCGAGCGTGGCTGCCGTGTGGCCGGTTTCCTCGGCTAACTCCCGACGAGCGGCCGTCTCGAGGTCGTCGTCATCTGGTTCGGTCGTGCCCACTGGCAGCCCCCGATTGACCCGGCCGACGGCCTGTCGCCACTCTTCGATACAGATGGCGTCGCCATCGTCGGTCAACGGCAAGATGCAGACGCTCTCTGGTTCCGACAGGTAATCGAAATCGGTTTCGCTCCCGTCTGGGAGGCGTACGGTCTGGGTAACCACGTCGAAACCGGGACAGGAGTAGGTTACGTCCGACTCGAGGGTGTCCCAGGCAAGTGGGTCGGCGGTCATGTCACTCGATTAGCGCAGGACGGCTAAAAGCGTCCGGCCTCCCTGTGGAGTTTCGGCGGAGGAGGACAAACGGGGTTCTATGGGCCGCATTCGGCCGCGTGAGGGTGCTGTACCCTCCCTATAACAAAGCCACAAATGGGTGAACGTTCGGTCTCAGAGGGTGATCCATGGACCAATTAACCGGATTTCAGCGCGACTTGCTGTACGTCATCGCCGGAATGAGCCGCCCGTCGGGACAACAGATTCTCGACGACATCAACGAGTACATCGATCAGCCCGTGACACACGGGCGACTGTATCCGAATCTCGACACACTCGTCGAGAACGAACTCGTTGAAAAAGGCCAACTCGACCGGCGAACGAACTACTACGCACTGACCCCGAAGGGGCGACGCGTCCTCGAGCAACGACAGGAGTGGGTTCGACGCTACGTCGACGCCTGATGGAGTTCGTCGCCGACGGACGGCGTTCGTGGGTGGCACACGCCACGAGGTGGATGAACAGCCACTGCGATGAGTGACTCTGGGTTCGATGGGAGAGAGCGAAATCGGCAGTCACGCCTCCGAGTGAGTGAAAACGGTGGCGACGAGCGCGTCCTCGAGTGAGGACAGCACCAAGGTCAGGCTGGCGCAGTGGGCGAACGAGGGGTGTGATCAGTAGTCGTCTGCGTCTTCGTCGTCGCTAACTTCGTCCTCGTCGTCGGTGTCGTCGTAGTCGTCTTCCATTTCCTCATCGTCTGGTTCGTCATCGTAGTCGTCGTCCGGCTCTTCGTCCGGTTCGTCATCGTAGTCGTCGTCCGGCTCCGCTTCCATCTCCTTGTCTTCGGCCGCTCCAGGACCGTCGACAGTCAGGTTGACCGCGAACGCGCGGTCTTCCTGATCGTCGGCTGGCTCGAGGAAGCCGGCCGCAAACGCGGTGTACGCCGTTCCCATCTCGAGGTCGACGGTCACGCTGGCGACGGCCTCGGCTGGAGCCTCCTCTTCGGCTGGCTCTTCGTCCTCGTGGTCGTCTTCAGCTGCTTCCTCGTCGTCGTACTCGTCGTCCTTGTGGTCGTCTTCGGCTGCCGCATCATCGTATTCATCCTCGTCCTCGGGGTCGTCCCCTGGTTCATCCTCGTCAGTGGTCGCCTCGTCCTCTCCTGCGGGGACGACGTCGAGCGTGTAACTCCCAGCGGCGACCGCCAGGTAGTTCGTCGACTCACCGAAGCTCACGTTAGCGAACAACGGCATGCCACTCTCGCTCTCGACGACGTCCACAGCCGGCGCATCCGGTGAGGCGTGAACCAGTCGGACCAGCGCGGAGCCAGCATCCGTCAGCGGGAGAATCTCGAACGTGTCCGCCTCGAGTTCGCCAATCGCGGCCAGCGTGTAAAACGCCTCAGCGACCGTGACCTCCTCGTCGAAGACCACGGTGTCCTCGTCACCCGCCGCCGTGACCATCACGTCGTAGGTCCCCGGCTCGAGCTCGAGGTAGGGCGTCACCGAATCGTAGGCCGCGTCCGTGATGACCTGGTCGCCGTCGACGAACACGTCCACGTTTGGCGCGTCGGGGGCGAAGTGAGCCACCCGAACGGCGCCCTCCGGCACGCCGTTCTCGACTTCGTCTTCGTCGTCTGCTGGTTCCCGCTCGTCATCTTCGTGTTCACCGATCGCGAAGACGCTGCCGCCCGCCAATACGCTTCCTGCACCCAATGCGCCGAGTGCTTTGAGCGTTGTCCGTCGTGATGTCGTCATATTGCACCCGATTTGGAGCACCGGGCGAAGATAAACGACCTACTCAGTTACCACGGTTCGGACACCGTTTACTCACGAGCCACGAGTGTAGGGTGCCACTGCCGTTCGGAAATGATCACGTATTTGTGGTGGTTGCTGGGACGAGTGAAGCGCATCGAGGTCAAGTGGTTCGAAAATATCCGACTCTCGCTATCACGGAGGGTGGAGAGTGCTGACCGACCCCGACGCACTCTGTGGGGTAAACACCAGCGTCAATAGATACCGTCTCACGTGAGGCGTCTCGCGTCGGAAGAAGGGACACTCACTCAATTCGTGGCAATCTGTTTTGGGACGAGCGTTAACCCCCTGGTAGGTGTACCCATCTATCCATCATGACGACAATAGCGGAATTCGAAATCGACACCTCCTCGTCCGCCCTTGGAACGGTGTTCAGCAACTGCGACGGGCTTCACTGTTCAGTCGAGCAAGTGATCGCTGCTGCCGACCGGGGACTCTGGTTCGAAGGCGTCGATCGTCACAGCCTCGAGGCAGCCCTGGAGGCAGACCCAACCGTCGAGTCCTTCACACTCATTGCGACAGACGACACTGACGGACGCATGCTGTACGACGTGTCGATCGCCGACGAGGCACTCGACATCTTCGAACAGGTCCTCTCACACCGCGGCACGGTACTGACCGCTGCGGCGAGCAACGGCTGGTGGCATGTTCGAGTCAGATTCCTCGATCACGGCGACGCGAGTAGCCTGTACGAACGGTTAGATGACAGCGAGGCGACCGTCACGCTCCGACGGCTCACCGAGCTCAAAGAGACGAGCTCGACGACCGATCGCCTGACCGACAAACAGTACGAAACGCTGCTCGCCGCCCTCGATCAGGGCTACTTCACGATTCCACGTGAAACGTCGATGGAAGAGCTAGCCGATGAACTCGGCATCTCTCATCAGGCGCTTTCCGAACGGTTCCGCCGGGCCTACCGTGCGCTGGTCATGACCGAACTCAACGGCGCAAGCCACGAGGGTGGAGAGAAAGAGCTCGAATCCGAACGGCCCGTGTAAGGGCCGACCAGTTCGTCTACCGATCCAATAACGAGGAAGGAGTTCCGGTCCTGGGGGTCCCGAATTTCGCGTACACACAACACGAGCGTCTCACGTCCGAGGTGTGTCCAACACTCACCTCCCACCTCGATGTGGGTTCGAGCGCACCGGCTGTACACACAGCCATCTCTACCGGCCCCGACTCGAGTCACCCGGGGCATCCGTACCGAAAGATATCGTTTCGCTTGCAGCATCCGGTCGTGAACAACCTACTCAGCTGTCGACAACGTCAGCTCCGAGCGTGCGATGCGCTCACCCGTTTTCCTGTCGTGTAGCGCGTCGAACTCCGGGTCGACGTCGCCCCACGTTCGTGCACATTGTTGACACCAGAAGTGGGCGTTCGTCGGTTCCCACGAGCGGTGCCCACGTGGACAAACGTACCGCCAGCGGTCCGTCCGATCAGCCAGGCGAATCTCTCGTTTGGTCGATGCCATTGGCTGAGAGCGGTGCAAGCGGGATAAAAAGCGTCAGCCAAGGGACCGCAATGAAAGTGTAGGGAACGGTGAAAGTGAATCCAGTGGGCAGAGACACGCCGTCAACGCCAGCTCTGGTATGACTGCCGATTACTCGGGGTCCGGACCGGGAAGCGTTTTCGGAAGACGTACACCACGGCACCGAGCACGGCAGCGAAGAGGAGTGTGCTCAGAAGATAGCCGGAGGTGAGCGTGGAGACGACCGCGTCGGGGTTCATCGTGTAGACGCCGAGTGCACTCAAACCGAGGACGAGTACGCCGAGAACACCCGTCAAGAGACGGAACCACCACGAGCGCCCGAAATCCTGTGTGCGTGTCGAATTCGCTGAGGACATACGAGGGCATAGGAAGGCATCGTTCAAAAGGCATGATCGTGGTTCCCAGAAATCGGGAAAGAAAGGACAACGCGACCTGCCCGTTTCCCCCTCGAGCAGGAGACATTGGCAGGCTAGCGCTTCGGTGTGAAGTCGGGGTAACCTCGACGATCGATGCTCGAGCGGACGGCTCTAAGTGAATCCGGTCGCGATCAAATGGGATGCTGGTCCACTTCAGGAAACAGGAGGAGCGGTAGAAAGGGACGAGAGTGACTTATGCCGTCGCTTCGGTCCGTTCGCGCTCGGGCAGCGTCGCCCAGAAGACAATCGCTCCGATAAGGAGCGCGCCAAAGATCGCGATGCCCGTGATCCCGACGTCTATGTTGAAAAAGCCGAGAACCGTGCGGAGTTCGACGAGCAGCGGCGCAGTGAAGGCGACGAGCACGAGCAGGCCGCCACGTGACAGTCGCATCAGTCGATCACCTCGAAGCCGACAGACCGGCTGGATTCGTGCTGTATCATGGTATCCCCTACTCGGTGGTCTATACTCAAGAAGCATCGAGCAGATTCCCAACGACCGGGAATAGGCGTCACCACCCCGTTCAGGGCGTTAGACCGCCATCCGCACAGCCGAACGCCACTACGACGAGAGGTATCCCGCCAGCGTCTCGAGGGCCAACTCCACCGAGAGGACGGTCATCGGGAACGCGTCACCACCGGGGCCGAACAGGCCACCGCGCTCGACGATGCTGCCGAGTGGGAGCGTGTAGGCGAGGACGACCAGCACGAGCGCGATCGCCGTCCAGAGTTTCAGGTTGTCGAGCACTTTCGGGGCGTCCTGTGGGCCTGACAGCGGCTCCGGAATCTCGTTCGCCTCGAGCGCGGGAGCTCGGTGGTTAAATGCCGTGATGGCGATATTGGTGACGAAGAGGATCGTCGAGACCGTCAACAAGACACCACCGAGAGCGAGTTGGAGGTCGATTTCCGCGATCGAGCCAACCGCCGTCTCGAACTCGAAGCCCTCGTACTGTGGCTCGGCAGTTCGTCGCGGAATGCCGAGGAGCCCACCACGGTGCATGGCGTTCGACATGAACGTCATGCCGATGAACCAGAGGACGACCTGGACCAGCGCGATCGGTTTGCTGGCGAGTTTTCGCCCGGTGACCTGTGGGATGAACCAGTACGAGACCGCCATGAACGTCAGGGCGACGGCCGTCCCGACGGTGAGGTGGAAGTGGCCGGGCACCCACAGCGTGTTGTGGACGAGGTAGTTGATGTTCATCCCGGCGTTGATCATCCCCGAGAAGCCACCGGCGGCGAACATGAGTCCGGCAAGCGCCATCCCCGTGAAGACTGGGTCCCGCCAGGGCAGCGCGGTGAGCCACTTGAAGTAGCCCGTTCCCCCACGTTGGCGGGCCCCGTGTTCCATACTGGCGACGACGGTAAAGGCCGTCAGCAGGCTGGGCAACAGGAGGAACATGGTGTTCGTCATCGCGATGAATTTAAACCCTTCCGCGATGCCGGGATCGAGATACTGGTGGTGGATACCGACCGGCGTCGAGAGCAACAGAAAGAGGACGAACACGACTCGAGCGAGTGGGTCACTGAAGAGTCGGCCACCGGAGACTTTCGGCAGGAGCACGTACCACATCATGTACGCCGGCATCAGCCAGAAGTAGACGACAGGGTGGCCCCAGAACCAGAACAGGGTTCGCGTCAGCGTCGGGTTGACCGTGTCGATGAGCCCGAGCGACCAGGGCAACAGGAAGAGCAGGATCGACGCGGCAACCCCGAGGGTCGCAACGTACCACATGATCATCGTGGTCAACACCATGAACGTGGGCAGCGGGATCCGTTCGTCGGGGTTTTCCTGTTTCCACATCCACCACGATCGGAACCAGTCGGCCCCGGCGAGCCAGGTACCGATCACGAACAGGACGAGTCCGATGTAAAAGAGCGGATGGGCCTGTAGTGGTGCATAGAACGTAAAGAGGACATCAGCGCTCATGTCGACGGCATCGGTGAACCCGGCGAAGATGGCGATGCCAGCGAAGAGCGTCCCCAGTGACATCAGGGCGTACCAGGCCCACGTAAACCGGATATCTTCGACCTCCCGATCGAGGCTGGTCGTTATCGCCCAGGTGAACACCGCGACGAGGAAAAAGATCGTAAACGTGACCACGAGCAACACGCCGTGGGCTGTCAACACCGTATAGTACATCTCCGATGGGATGAACCGGACGATGTCCGTTCGGTGCAGCGTCTGGATCAGGCCGAAGATGGCACCGATCGCGAGGGCGATAAACGAGGTGTAAAACGCCGATCTGATCACCTTCGCCTCCGCCGGGAACTGGTCGATGTAGGCGTTTCGCCCGTCATCGAGTGCGTCCGGTTCGTCGCCAGCGTGGGCCGTACTCATCTAGTCGTCACCCCCGTTGTCGGCTTCGTCATCGGATGATTCGACGGACACCGTCCCGTCCGCTGTCTCTTCTTCCATCGTCACCGTCCAGTCGTAGTCCTCGCCTGCCTCGAGTGCCTCCGCATCGACGGTGAACGTAACCGTCTCAGTGGACTCACCATCGATCGTCACCGATTCCTCGAGGGTTTCGTTCGCGACCTCGAGTTCGACGGCCGTCGTCTCCTCCTCGAGCGCGTCGTTCGCAACGGTCGCGGTTACTTCGAAGTCCTCCTCGACACCGATCTCTTCGGGTGCGTCGACGCTCTCGAAGCTCAGGAGGTGGAAGTCGTCTTCGGGGACGATCTGGACCAGTCCCTCCATCCCGTGGTGGCCCGAGCCACAGTATTCGTTACAGACGACGCCATACTCGTCGACGTCGTCGAAGGTTGCCGTCATAGTCGAGACCTCCCCTGGAACGACCATCGTGTTCACGTTGGTGCCGGCCAGGCTGAAGCTGTGGATGACGTCACTGCTCGTGACGTAGAAGGTCACGTCACTGCCTTCGGGAAGCACGATCGGTTCGTGAACGCCCTCAGTACCAGGGTTGAAGTTGAACTGGTAGGCTTCGATATTGACTTCGTACTCGTCTTCGCCGACCTGATGGACCCCCAGGTCGCTGAATCGCTCGTCCTCATCGAGTGCGTTCGGGTCGATCGTATCCTCTGAGTCGTCGATCATGGCGATCCCGAGGCCTACAGCCCCGTAACTCACCGTTGCGATGAACGCCACGATCAACACCATCGCCCCGATGAGCCAGAGTTTCTCGTAGGAGTGAATATTCATACAACACCCACCATCCAGCCAAGGTACGCACCGACTACGGTCGGTTCGTTGCCAAGGAATTCAACGAAATACATGAAAAACCACATGGCAATCAGGATCAGAAAGTATATCGTAATAAGTGCTAACGTTCCAACAGGATCGAACTCGTCGTGTCCGATTGTTCGCTGTACTGCGTCCGATGACATGGGCGGTGCTTAGAAAAGTCCGATTGTATCGTCTGCGCCGGTTCCCACCGCGTGGGAATCGTGTGTTCTTTTATCTTATCAGATCACTCAAAGAGCCGTATGAATCTCGAGAAGTTGCCCGTTCGATGGGCGATGCTCGTCGGTCTCCTCGCCATTATTCCCGTCCTCTGGTATGGGTTTGGGCAATCCAGTACAGCCGGATACATCAGCGCGATCAACGTCGTACTCATCATCGCCACGATGTACGTCGCCACCCAGGCAGTCGACGGCGATGGCCACCACGAGGACTCAGACTCGAGTGCGTAAGGGTGATCGATGGCCATACTCCCGTCTCTCGACGTCCTCGCACTGACGATCCTCGCACACGGTGATCACGGGACTGCTGTCGCCGCCGAAAACGTCGATCTGGTCATCTTCTTCCTGATCGGGCTCCTTGCCGGGGCACACTGCATCGGGATGTGTGGGCCGATAGTCACGACCTACACGGACCGCCTCGGGAGTCAGGTCGGCTCGAGGCGAGCGGACACACTCACGATGTACGAGGTGCGCCAGCATGCACTGTTCAATCTGGGGCGCACGTTCAGCTATGCGTTTCTCGGCGCGCTGTTCGCGTTCGTCGGCGCTGTCGCGTTCGCGTCGGTCGACACCGTGAGCGCGGTGGGCGATACAGTGCGGGGGACGACCGGGATCCTCGTCGGAATCGCCATCATCTTCAGCGGCCTCTACTATCTCCGGGGACAAGCCGGCATCCCACACGGGGTGCCGATCATCGGTGGTGTCGTGAACAGACTGTTCGGATTCCTTACCCGGCAGATCAACCGACTCGCGACCAGCCCCGGCATCATGGGCCTCGGTGCGATCCACGGCCTGTTGCCCTGTCCGATCATTTATCCAGCCTACCTGTATGCGTTCACCCTCGGCGACCCGATCAGGGGCGCGGTCTCACTCGGTGCCCTCGGGCTCGGAACGATCCCGATCCTCTTTGCGTACGGATCGGTGCTCGGGTCGATCGGCCTCACCACCCGAGTTCGTCTCCACCGAGCGCTCGGTGCCGGGTTTCTGGTCCTCGGCTATATCCCTCTACAGCACGGATTGATGTTGTTCGGCATCCACCTCCCGCACCCACCGCTGCCGTTCTACCAACCCCTGTGAACACCATATGACCCCTCCCTGGAAACACCGATAATCATGTCTACACCCTCCCGTGGCGAACCGGCTGACGATGGCTGTACACTCTGTGGCCTCCCCACGCCAGCGACGCCGATCAGTGATGCAGCGGTCGACGGTGACTTTTGTTGTCAGGGCTGTCTCGAGGTGAGCCGCGCCCTCGATGACCTCGATCCAGCAGAGGTGGACGCGATCGAATCGGCCATCGACGGCGAGGGCGAGATGCCGGACTTCGCGGAGATCGACGGCGAACACGGCTACTTCGCCGTCGACGGCATGTACTGTGCCACCTGTGAGGCGTTCCTCGAGGGACGGGCCAACGCGCTCGACGGCGTTCACGCCGTCCAGGCGAGCTATGCCAGTGACGCCGTTCGTGTCGCGTACGATCCCGACCGGACTGACGAGGAGACGATCGCCGACCGGCTCTCGGGACTTGGCTACAGCGCCAGAAAACGTGGGACAGACGAGACGGAGACGGTTGAAGGGGAGGCCCTCGTCAAGTTCCTCGCGGGTGGCGGCCTCTTTGGCATGATGGTCATGGTGTGGTACGTCATGTTTCTCTACCCGACGTACTTCGGCTACGAGCCACTCGTGGATCTCGGCGGGTACGACGGCCTCTACGTCTTCACGCAGATCTGGCTCATGACCTCGTTCGTCCTCTTTTACACCGGGTATCCGATTCTCCGCGGGGCCTACGTGAGCCTCCGTGCTGGCCTCCCGAATATGGACTTACTGGTCTCGATCGCCGCCCTGGCGGCGTACGCCTACAGCACACTCGCGATGGTGCTCGGCAGGACGGACCTCTACTTCGACGTCTCCGTCGCGATCATCCTGGTCGTCACCGCCGGCAACTACTACGAAGGCGTCATCAAACGGCGAGCGCACGACCTCCTGACGGACCTGACGGAACAACAGGTCGACCACGCCCGCCGGGCCGACAGCGAAGCAACCGTCCCCGTCGACGCCATCGACCCTGGCGAAGCGATCCTCGTCAAACCAGGGGAACGAATCCCGCTCGACGGCTTCGTAGACAGTGGACAGGCCGCCGTCGACGAATCGCTGCTCACCGGCGAATCGGTGCCCGTCGGGAAATCACCGGGTGACCCCGTCCGCGGCGGGACACTCGTTACCGACGCCCCCCTGGTCATCACGGTCGGCGAGGCCGCCGAGAGCACCCTCGATCACCTCCTCGAGCTCCTGTGGTCGATCCAGAGCTCTCGAGCCGGCGTCCAGGCGCTCGCCGATCGGCTGGCGACGATTTTCGTCCCACTCGTCATCGTGGTCGCCTCGCTCATCACCGTCATCATGCTCGCAACGGGCTCGAGCGTCTCGACGGCCATGCTCGTCGGCCTGACGGTGCTGATCGTGTCCTGTCCGTGTGCCCTCGGCCTCGCCACGCCACTCGCGATCGCCGCCGGTGTTCGCTCGGCCGCCCGAAACGGGATCGTCGTCGCGACGGAGACGATTTTCGAAGACGCCCCGACGGTCGACATCGTCGCCATCGACAAAACCGGGACGCTCACCGCCGGCGAGATGCGTGTCACCTCGGTCGTCGGTGACGATCCAGAACAGGTCCTGCAGTACGCCGCCGCTGTCGAACGCTTTTCCGAACACCCCATCGCCACCGCCGTGGTCGACCATGCCGAGACGACGGGGGAGGGGGAGCCCCTCGAGGCGAGCGTCGACGACTTTACACGCCATCGACAGGGCGTGACCGGTGTCGTCACGACAGGCGTGGATGGGGGCGGGCGTGAGGAGGTAGTGGCCGCCACCGAACAGACGCTCCCCGCGTCGGGACCGCCGGAAGGAACGGACGAGACGGCGACGGCACACGCGCGGTCGGTCGCCGTCGGGCATCCGGACTTCCTTCACGCGCGTGGCTACGACCTCCCTGCCGACCTCGATGGCCACGTCGATCGGATTCGAGCCGCGGGCTCCGTCCCCGTCGTCGTCGGCTGGGACGGCCACGCCCACGGGGTCGTCGCCGTCACCGATACCCCGCGTGAGACCTGGCGCGAGGCGGTCGCCTCGATCGCCGACGGTCGCGACGTCGTCGTCATCACGGGCGACGAGGGGCCAGCAGCCGATCGGTTTCGGGAGGTGCCCGAGATCGACGAGGTGTTCGCCGGTGTCCCACCTGAAGCGAAGGCCGAAACCGTCAAACGGTTGCGTGGCCGTGGCACCGTCGCGATGGTCGGCGACGGGAGCAACGACGCCCCCGCCCTCGCCAGCGCCGACCTCGGGATCGCCCTCGGCAGCGGGACGGAACTCGCGACCGACGCCGCTGCCGCCATCATCGTGTCGGATGACCTCGAGCGAGTCACTGACGTCTTCGATATCCCCGCCAGGACGAACCGCCGTATTCGACAGAACCTCGGCTGGGCGTTCGTCTACAACGCGATCGCGATCCCACTGGCGATCACGGGCCTGCTCAACCCCCTGCTCGCCGCGGTAGCCATGGCGACGAGTAGTACGCTCGTCGTGTTGAATTCCGCCCGGCGGCTCTGAACGGGGCGAGACACAGCCTCTTTACGGGAGTGGTCCACTCGAGTGAGATGGCGACGGTTCCGAGCCACGCTCCTCGCTATCGACGGTTCCACTCATTACCGGTCAGACGGGTCAGTGACTGGGTCCCGCCAGGGCAACGCGGTGATCACGAAAGGGGATGAACGCGGCAACAACAATGGGCCGGCTGAGATTCGAACTCAGGTTACGGCCACCCGAAGGCCGAAGGATGCCAGGCTACCCCACCGGCCCGCACCTGAGCAGACGCGAGCAACCTGAATAACGATTGCTATTTACTCACGACTGGACTCGAGAAGCGGCCATATCCAGGGAATCGTACACCGGCGCTAACTGGGTTTGCGTCTCTGCCAGCGAGCCCGAGTTATCGATCCGATGATGGGGTTGGACGAGGGGCTCGAACTCCGTCTCGAGCAGTTCGTACACCGCGAAGTCCGCGTCGCTTTCGTCACCCTCGCGGGTCGCGATCCGTTCTTTGACGACGGGTTTTGCACACTCGACGTGGAGCAGTTCGAAGCCAGCATTCGCCGCCGTGGCGACGGCGTGGGCCTCTTTGCGCAATGACTCACGGCGGAACGTCCCATCGATAACCGCCGTCTCGCCACGCTCGAGGATGCTCGAGGCCCGAGCGAGGGTTGCATCGTAGGTCGCTCGCGTCTCAGCGCTGGTGTACTCGGGGTCGGGAAAACGGTCTTTGCGGACGACATCGGTACGCACGAGTTCGGCCTCGAGTCGGTCGACGAGGGTGCCGGCGACGGTCGTTTTGCCGGTGCCGGGGAGCCCACAGACGACGATGAGGCGCTTCCGTTCGGACATGTCGGGTTCGATGAGAGAATGTGGCGGTGGGGGTATGGCTGTTGCGCTTCCTGTGCCGATGCAGATACGTCCTCTGGCCGTTCCTTGCCAGGAGTACGCGACCGGTCGCCAACGCAGCCCCTCAAAACCGCTCGTAGCCGTCCGTATCGAGGTAGTGGTGACTGATCGTGATCGCCTGATCGGCGTGCAACAGCGTCGGCCCGAGCCGAAGCCGCTGGTCGACCCGTCCCTCGAGCAAGCTCACCTCCTCTTCCGTGAACTCGTGGTGGTCTGAGAGGACGAACGTGGCATCGCCGATGGAGTCAGGAGCCACGTCGACGATCGGGTCCCCGTCCTCGTGTAACTGCACCACCGGCTCGCTGTCGATAGCCTCGAGCGTCCCCTCGAGTCCGCGCCGATAGCCGGCCACACCAGGGTTGATTTCGGCGGGCATCGATCCGATGGCTTCCTCGCGGCGCTCGAGGGCGCTTCGGACGAGGGCGGCGGTGCTCCGCTCGTCGGGATTCAGTCGTCGCAACTCGGCTCCGTCGAAGGTGATCGTGTAGGCGTCCTGGACGACGACGTGGACTCGAACGTCCGTCCGGATACCGTGAGACGTGACGAACGCGGCGGTGATCGAACGCGCGAGCGCATCGAGACGCCCGGCCCCGCCAGCGAGGTCGTCGAGTGAGAAGTCACCGTCCAGTGGGACGTCGTGAGCCAGAAGCACGAACTGTCGCATAGGTGACCTCCCGGCCGCGGAGAGTTGAACCTTCCCTACTCGACCCGGCGCTCGAGGAAGTCCGCCAGCAGTTCGAACATCCGGAGTTTCTGGTCCTGGTCCGAGGAGGCGTGGCCCTCCTCACCGAGTTCTTCGTACTCGAAGTCCGTCCCCTCCTCGTAGCCTGCCTCGAGCATGGCATCCCGGAAGATCCGTGCCTGTGAGACCGGCACCCGACGGTCGTTGACGCCGTGGACGAGGAAGATGGGGGCTGCGAGGTTTTCGACGTGCGTGACGGGACTCCGTTCGGCGTAGAGCTCGGGGTTCTCCTCGGGCGTGCCGAGATAGGTCTGCATCAACTCGGTCCGGAAGTGTGGCATGGTGTTTTCGAACATGTCCTCGAGGTCGGTGAGGCCGATCCAGGCGACCCCAGCGGCGTACAGGTCGGGGTACTGCACCAGTTGCCAGTAGGCGGAGTAGCCCCCGTAGGAGCCACCGAAGACGACGACCTGTTCGGGGTCGAGCCAGTCGTGGGTCTCGAGGACGTGCTCGGCGGCGACGGCGACGTCACCCTGTTCGGCACCCGCCCAGTCGTCGTACAACTCGCGGACGAACGTCAGTCCACGACCGGTCGATCCACGATAGTTGATCTGCAAGACGGAGTAGCCGAGCGCCGTCAACACCTGTGTGTAGAGGTTGAACGAAAGCGTACTGCGGGCGCGTGGGCCGCCGTGGGGGTTGACGATCAGTGGAGACGGGCGCTCGCCCGAATCGTAGAAGATCGCGCCAATCTCGAGTTCGTCGTAGGGATCGTACTCGACGGCGGCCTGACGCGTCTCGGGGATCCCGTCGGAGTCGACGGTGAAGTACTCCGCGTCGGCGAAGTCCTCGCGGTCGAAGGGGCCGTACTCGGCTTCAAACAATACCTCGTACGTATCCGTCGTAAGATCGTAGACGAGGAGTTCGGGTCGACGAGTGGGCGTCGTCAGATTGATCAGGACGCGGTCGTCGTCAATGACGGGACGGCCAAATCCACCGACAGACGCGACGCCGTCAGGTAGATCGAGCTCACGGCCCTCGCCGCTCTCGAGGTCGTAGACGACGGGGACGGCGATAGCGTCACGCGAGCGCATCGCCAGGACGCGCTCGCCGTCGGGCATGAAACACGAGCCCCGCTCGTCGAACGAGCCGTCGCCGAGCCACTCGACGCTGTCTGACTCGAGGTCGTAAACGCCCACTCGGCCCAGATCCTCGGAGTTGTCGCTGACGAGGAGTCGCTCGCTTTCCGGTCCCCAATCGGTCGCGCTCGCTTCGGCACCGTCGTCACCGATCTCGAGGTTTCGAACGTCCGACCCGTCGGCGTCCATCACGTAGACGTCCTGGTTGGTGTAGTCGTCCGATTCGTTGGTCGTGAACGCGATCCGTTCGGCGTCGGGTGACAGCGTCGCACCGCCTGCAGCGCGCTCGTAGTCGGTGAGTTTGGTCGTCTCGCCACTCGAGAGGTCGTGACGAAACACGTTCATCTGGCCGTCCCGGTTCGAACCGAGCACGAGGGTCTCGCCATCCTCGCCGACGTCCTGTATCGTCACCTGGCCGTCCATCTGGACGATCGGTTCGACGTCGCCGGAACGTGTGATCGCGTAGACATCGTTTTGCTCGTTACCACCCTCGTCGAGGTGGAAAAACACCTGGTCGCCGTCGTCGCCCCAGGAGACGAACCAGCGGGCGTTGCGGGGAACTTCGCCGTCTGACCACTGCTCGAGTTCGCCCGTCTCGATATCGAGGACGTGGAGTTCGTTCCGTCCCGTGATATCGTAGTAGAGGGCGACTTCGTCGCCGTCGGGGCCCACCGTCGGGTGTGCCATCGTCGGTAATCGTGCCAGTTCCTCGAGAAGGTCGCCTTCGTGCACCTGTGACATACTCCATGCCTCTCAGCCATCCGGCTTGAAAGCACCGTTCAGTGGTCCACTTAACCGCTTTCTCCGTCCCGGAGGTCACGGATGGCCTCGAGGTTGGACTCGAGCAACGCCCCGAACGCCTCGGCCTCCGCCCGTTCCTGGCTCTCCTGGTCAGCAGTATCTCGGAGCCGGCGTTTCAATACTGCACACGTCTCGGGTGGATGGTCGGCCACAGTCTCCGCCACCGTTCGTGGCCGCTCTCGAATCTGTGAGATGAGCCCCATCCGCACCGCCTGCTCGGCCGAGAGCACCCGTCCAGTCATCGCCAGATCGAGTGCGTTACCTAACCCGACGATCGCGGGCAACCGATGGGTCCCTCCCCAGGCTCCGAACAGACCAAAGGTCACGCCCGGTTCACCGAACGTCGCATCCGGTGTCGCCACCCGCAGATCACACGCCAGCGCAAGCTCGAGCCCTCCACCTCTCGCAGCACCATCGATGCCCGCGATCGTGATGGCCGGAGACGCCTCGAGTGCCCGCCCAACGCGCTGGCCCAGTCGCGAAAATTCCTCCGCACTCGAGCGATCCAGATCCGCGACGACGTCGAGATCGGCCCCGGCACAGAAGGCCTCCCCAGCACCCTCGAGGTACAGGACGGAAACGGCGTCAGTTTCGTCGCTCTTTTTACCCTCACTGCCCGTCGAAACGCCGCCAACCGGGGCCGACGTAATCGCGCGCTCGAGCGCCTCGAGTCCGTCGACGGTAAGTGCGTTTCGTCGCTCCGGACGAGTCACCGTGATCCGCCGAACCCCGTCCCTGTCCCTCGATTCGATCATCCCCGCAGCCATACACGACCTGGGTGTGCGCTTTCCAAAGGTCTTTGCTTGCTCCCCCGTAATCCCTGCATGATGGATCGGGTCGCCACCTGCCGGGACGCCGCTCGTGAAGCCGTTGCGGACGTCGAACCGCCAGCACTTCACGACCGAATTGCGGACACGCTCGAGACGGCGTCGATGACACCTGGTGTCTTCACGCTCGCGTGTGCTGCGACACTCGCCTCCAAAAACGGCTCGACGGCCACGGCGAGTCACAACGGTGACGGGACCGGTGACCACGACAGCCCGCTCGACATGCACGCCATCGCACACCACGCCGCTGGCGTTCAGCTCATCTACGAAGGGCTCAAACTCACCCGCACTCTCTCACACGACGAACCCTGGGAAACGACCGACGGCGATACCGAGGCCGATCTCGACATCCTCGCCGCTGACATCCTCGTCGCCCGTGGCTTTTACCTCCTCGCCCGAACCGACGCCGCCACCACCGCCGTCCGAACCGTCCGCCACTTCGGCCGCGACCAGACCTTGCGCCGTGAGGCCGACGCTGCCGAGGCCATCGCCCTCGACGGCAACCTCGAGCGAGACGTCCTCACGCTTGCCGTCAGAACCGGGGCAACCGCCGTCGACACCACCGCTCCGACACCCCTGTTCGCCATCGCGGCTGACATCGCCGCCGATGCCGGAACCGCGTTCCCACCTGCACTCGATTGCCTCCCTGCCGCCGATACCCTCAAAGCACTCGAGTCGCGGGCCGACGCCGATGGCAAGTTCGCCAGTCACGACGTCGAACAAGCCCTCGCGGACACGCACACGGATCGAGCTGCCTCCGCCGGTGACCCCTGACTGTCCACCCAGCGTGCTCGCGTCGGGTAGTTTTAGCATGGCGATACCAGCACGCTCGAGTGAATGAGACACTGGCGCACGCTCGGGGGTGAATCGAAACCCATAAAGACGACTCCGGTCAAGCGATACATGCTTGCCTGGGTAGCTTAGCGGTAAAGCGCGTCCTTGGTAAGGACGAGAGCCCGGGTTCAAATCCCGGCCTAGGCTTTTTTCGACAATATCCCTGTGAGCCGAGAGCAAACTCCCGATTAAACCACGAGGAGCCACTGTGTAAAAGGGAGAGCGTAGAGTTCAGAGAGGAATCCCAGCAGTTGGTCCAAGGTTTTGGACAACTACTTTCGTCCGCACCGCCGTCTCGGCAGACGACCTGCCCGAAGCCGCCCAGTCCGTCCTCGAGCATCCTGCTCTCCGTGACCTTTGCCAGACACTCGAGCAGTAGCGTCGGCGGCCGATCAGACAGCGTGTGTGCGCTCGAAGGGGACCACCGCTGTTCACACGTTTCGAGGACGGTGCTCACGGAAATCGGGATGATCCGGAACGTCCCCCTGGCTGATCAGCGCATCTCGAGTCGCCATCCAGTCAGGGTGACGGACGAGGACGCCAACTGGGATCGACTCGATCTCGAGGAGCTTCGCGATGGCGAGACGGTGGCGGCCGTTGACGAACAGGAAGGTTCCGTCACGACCGATGTCGACGACGACTTCATCCGTCACCCGCAGCAGTGATCGCTCGCCGAGCGCGCGCTGTGAGCGATACCCGTGTGTATCGATCGCCTCGTACAGGTCGTCGATGGCTCGACAGCGCTCGAGGATCGCCGAACGCGACGAGAGGCTTCGCCAGGATGGGTCGCCGCGATCTGCGAGTGCCAGACAGCGCTCGATGAACGGCGTCTCCTCCCAGGGCACGCCGGCATCGAAGTGCATCTCCAGCGATTGGAAGAAAACACTCGCTGAAAACTGGTCCGCCCGGTACAGCTCATACCGTGCTCGGTAGTCCTCATCGACGATCGGTGGCTCGTCGCGTCGATCCCAGTGACCCCCACGAACCCTGCCGATGTCGGCCACCTTTCGGCGATAGGGCGGGTACGGTCGTCCGGTGAACGATTCGAGACGGTCCGGATCGATCCACCGGATGGCGAACGGGTCCGGTGGGTTCTCGTAGGCGTCGAGATCGTGCTCGTGTGTCCACCGATGATAGGCGTTCCTGACGGCAGCGGGGACGGTCACTGGATTCCGAGCATAGAGCCGCTCGAGGGACGACAGAACAGTCCGTGTCCCCCGCTTGGCTGTGGGTATCGGTGGGGCGGATGAATCGCTCACGAGAGAGGGGCTGGAATCGATCGTCGCGTTCGGTCGACGGTTCGTTTGAGTCGAGAGACGGAGTCGACCGCACGGGAGCCCCCGATCGCCAAGGCGAGATAGATGTAGGCGTTTCGAACCGTTGGATTGGTCCTGATCGCCTTCGTGGCGAACTGGCGAGCATCGTCGTGGTAGCCGTGTATCAGGCCAGCGGCGGCGATCGACGTCGCGAGTTGGGCGAGGAAGAACCGTTCACGACCGTGGGCGGCAGCCAACGCTCTGTGCTTCTCGATGAACAACGGGTAGGAGACGTCACGCATCGGTTCGAAGGCGTCACCGATCTGTTCGTACGAGCCCGATCGTCGGACAACGAGCGGACGGCGGATGGCCCCGAACCGACAGTGGCGCGACAGCCTGAGCAACCACTCACGGTCCTGCCAGCACGGAAACCGTTCATCCGGAAGGCCTGCCTTCTCGACGACGGTTCGCCGAACGGCAATCGTCGAGAACGGCCCGGCGACCTGTTTCCCGAGGAGCGCATCGGTCGCATCGCCGTCGATTTCCGGCAGTCTCGTCCCCGTCGTCTCGCCATCCTCGGTCACAATCTCCTGGCCCACGACGACGACCCCGACATCCTCGTGCTGGAACATCGACACCTGCGCCTCGAGTTTCTCGGGTTTCCACCGATCGTCGTCGTCGAGGAACGCGATGATCTCGCCCGTGGCAGCCGAGATGCCGGTATTTCGGGCCGCGTTTGCTCCTTTGTTGGTTTCGTGCTGTAAACAGCGCCAATCCAGCCCGTCCGGGGCTGCGTTGGCGACCTGCGCTTCAGTGTCTGTCGAGGAGCCGTCGTCGACGACGATCAGTTCAACGTTCGAATATCGTTGGGAGGCGACGCTCTCAACCGCCTCTCCGACCATCTCGGGCCGGTTGTACGTGGGTAAAACGATACTGACGAGGGGCCGTGTTTCCGACATTGATCGATCGAAGTGACTGTCAGGGTATTGTTATCGACTCGCTACCGTGACCGTCGCGAAAGGCGACTGGAGTGTCCGGGCTGAGATATCGTCGAGGACCGGGCCGTCGCAGCCCGATATGTGTTCTCTCCGCACCGAGTCGAATACCATCCTGTCCGTCGGTGTTCAATCGGCGTGGAGCGGATGACGAACCGGTCGGAATGGTCCGTATAACGAACCCCGGGAACCGTGACACCACTGACAGTCGATTCCGTATGTACGCATCACCGCTGCCGTGCGTTTCGGTCGTCCTCCCCGTCTATAACGATCCGTCCGGCTTACGAGCGACCCTCGAGTCGCTGGTCGCACAGACCTACCCGTCCTACGAAGTGATCGTCGTGGACAACGACTCCGACGACGGACGGACGCTCGCTGTGGCGCGGTCGTTCGCCGAGTCCGAACCGGACCTCGTCCGCCTCGACCGGGAGCGAGCGATCCAGAGTTCCTACGCGGCACGAAACCGCGGGATTCGCGTGGCAAACGGTGAAATCTTCGCGTTCATCGATGCGGACGTCACCGTTAGTCCCGACTGGATCGCTGCCGGCGTTTCGACCATGCAAGAACGGGACGTCGAGTACCTAGGGTGTCACATCGACATCACCCGAGAGGAATCAACGATCACAGGGCTGTACAACGCACTCACAGGCTTTCCCGTCGAACGGTACATCGAGTCAAACCGGTTCGCGCCGACCTGTGGGTTGTTCGTTCGTCGAGCAGTCCTCGAGGCGGTCGGAGGTTTCGATCAACACCTGATTTCGGGTGGCGATGTCGAGTTCGGACAGCGGGTAGCGGCTGCCGGCTACGACCTCCACTACAGTCCGACCGTTCGCGTCGAACACCCCGCTCGGACCTCGCTTCGCTCGCTCCTCGAGAAACGCCTCCGAATCGGTCGAGGGATCACCCAACGCCGGAGACGATATCCAGACCGGTACGAACCGGCACCGCTGTACCATCCGGTCGGCTTGCTGCCACCACACCCGTTGCGTTTTGGTGACCACGTGGGAGAGGGATTCAGCTGGTCAGAAAAACTCGGGCTGTACGGCGTCTCCTTTCTTGAACGACTGGCCGAAACAGGTGGGCGAGTGATGGAAACCGTTGTCGGTCAGACAGAAGATACACCACCGGATCGCCCCTCGGTTGCCAGCGCCGAACAGTCCGAGAAAACGCCCATCTAACCGTCCGGGACCTGTCGCCGTCTCTGACGAGTCGAACCATCCCCTCGCGGTGATTCGATCACTGTGCTGCGTACAGTTTCGCGTACGCACCATTTTCGTCGAGTAACTGATCGTGGCGACCTCGCTCAGTAATGCGCCCATCCTCGAGCGTGTAGATCTGGTCAGCGTCTCGAACCGTCGAGAGCCGGTGAGCGATCGCGACGATCGTTCGTTCGCGGTCCATCGACTCCAGACCTGCCTGTACCTGCGCTTCGATCGTCGTGTCGAGGTCACTCGTCGCTTCATCCAGGACGAGGATGGGCGCATCTTCGAGGATTCCCCGAGCGAGTGCGACGCGCTGGCGTTGCCCGCCCGAGAGCCGAACGCCGTTGTCCCCGAGGGTCGTTTCGTAGCCGTCGGGGAGTTCCGCCGCGAACTCGTCGACCTGGGCGATCCGACAGGCTCGTTCGAATTCCGCCTCTGGGGCGTCTGAGTTCGCCATCATGACGTTGGCACGGAGCGTGTCGTTGAAGATGAAGGGATCCTGTCGCACGAAGGCGACGGAGTCACGCCAGTCATCGACGGCGTACTCCTCGAGGGAGATTCCAGCAGCGCGGACGTCGCCAGTGTCGGGGGCGTAGAGTCTGGCCACCAGCGCCGCAATGGTCGACTTTCCGGCACCGGATTGGCCGACGAACGCGACGAACGAGCCCCGCTCGACCGCAAACGAAACGTCCTCGAGCACCTGCTCGTCGCCGTAGGAAAACGAGACGTCGTCGAATTCGATCGGCGTCGGGTCAGCGGGAACCTGTCGGTCACCGCCATCTAAGTCCCGATTTCGCTCGAGGTCCTCGATAAACTGGTGGGTTCGGATCAAGTGTGGGAGCCGGCCTTCGATCTTGTAAAAGTACTTATTGGCCTGGCTGACACGCGGGCCGACCTGGAACATCGCGTACAGGAAGACGCTCAGCGCGGCCAGGGACAGATCTGCAATGGCGAGAGAGACGTAGATGAGGCCGAAGACCAGCAGCGCAACCGAGAGGTTGTACACGTTGTTGATCACCTCTTCGTTACGTCCGAGTGCGATCGTCGCATCGGTGAAGCGATCGACATGTGTCTTGAAATTTCCGTATAGCTGGTCGTCAAGCCCCAGCAGTTTGACCTCGCGAATGCCCTGTGTACCGGCCTGTACCTGCTGTTGGATCCGTTCGTTCGCGTCCGCGACCCGATCGCCGACCGCATATCCCGACTCGATCACGTTCCGAACGACGACCGTCAGGACGGCGATAGCGACGCCAGCCACGACCGTGAGCAGCGGTGAGATAAAGAACGCGATCCCGAGGTAGGTGACGATCAACAAGACGGATCCAAACAGTCGAACCGTATCACGGATGACTTTCCCCGCGTATTCTGCCTGGGTGACGATCGCGTTAATGATATCGTCGGACCCGTGCTGGTCGAAGTACGCCGTGTGTGCGTCGAGGGCGTGCTGAAAGGCCCGTTGTTGGAGGTCGCGAACGTACCAGGTCTGTAACGAGACCCGAAGCCAGGCGACGGCGATACTGGTGAGAAACCGAACGGTCATCACGAGCCCGAGGACGACGACGATAAATCCGAGTGTAAACGGGATGCGTACCAACTCGAATGCCGTGACGAAGGCGCCGACCAGTCCATCAGTGTCGGTGGATTCTCCCTGTGCGACCTCGACGATCGGGAGGATAAAGCTCACGCCAATCCCCTCGAGGAGAGCGACGACACCGCTCAATGCCACGATAAGGAGCGTCACCGCAGGCCGGAAGGTGGCGATGAGGTAAAGACCGTGGAGTTTTTCTCGAAACGAAAGCTCTTCCGAAGACATCGAATCAGCCGAACCGAAGGGCCTACGAGCCCTTGTTATGGGCAATCTACCGCTGAGGGTGGCAGTGGCCCCGAAATCGGCCTCGAAAAGCGGTCGACCGGTCTCGCATTCGGCCAAACCTCGTGAGCCAGGCCGCCATACCTGCCGATATCTGTTGAAACGTGTGACAGTAACGCAGTCATTACTTTCCACCGCTGTCACCCACTCGAGGATGAGTACGGCTATGAACGACACCCACCTCACCGAGACGGCCCACACTGTCCGCCAGGTATACCGTCAGCAGGGCGTACGAGGGGTCGTTCCGACAGCACTCGAGTACGCGATCAGCAGACCGCGGATTCACCCAGCGCTCCACTGGAAGCTCGCCAGCGCGTATTACCGACGTCGATGTCGAAACGACGTCGAAGCCACCACGTCGCCACCGGATCCGTTCAAACTCGAGTGGGTTTCCCCCGACCGAATCGAGCGACACACGCGACGGGAGTATCCCCCGTACCGAGACCGCCTTTGGCAGTTCGGAGCGATCCAGGCTGGGGAGTGGGATCGGCGGGAGCGACCGCCGGTCGATCCCGACTACGAAGGGCCACCTGCCGACTTATTCATCGCCGACCGCTTCGAACAGAGCGTGTGCTATCGGTCGCTCGAGGCGCATTTCGAGCGTGGACGACCCTGGGCAAAGACCGAGTTGATTCAGGAAGCACACCGACTCGTCGAGGAACCGACCCCGGAACGCGTCTGGCACGAGTGTACGACACACGCCGAGATCGACCGCCGGTGTCGCAGGCTCGATAACCTCTACGAGTCGATCAAGCATGAGGGATATCGGGCACAGCGTGATCGGTTTGGATCGGACCCATCGATCGGCTTTCGCCACTGCCTCCGCCAGGAGATCACCGTGGATGTCGGCCGGGACGGACAGTTGCTTCTCGTCTCGGGCAAGCATCGACTCGCCATCGCGAAACTGCTCGGCCTTCGTCGCGTTCCGGTCGTGTTCCTCGTCAGGCACCCCGAATGGGTAACACAGCGAGCGGCCGTCGCGGCTGGCGGTGACCACGACCCGCATCCGGATCTACGCGATCTCGAGACGGCGAATCGTTCACACCCGAAGTGACGGAGGTCGTCTCCGTTATCTCCCTCCGTCGGCGTTACGGGTGAAGGAGATGAACGTTCGACCGTCGGTGGGATCAGCACTTCAAACGAACGAGACCGTCTCCTCGAGTGACACGGGCACCGACCCCTTCCGATAACCCTCCACCCGTCCGTTGGGCCGGGCTCGATAGACGACCGCGGGACGGTGTCGGACATCCGGTTGTTCCCCACGGACCATCCGCCAGGCGTCGTCCGGGAAACTCGAGCAGTCAACGAAGAGGGTCGCGCCGCCGCCGTGGTTGGCGA